>Ga0172379_10000436_pt1 | contig 105498 bp, 107 predicted proteins | sample GrowelOW334metaG_FD_119756 | JGI IMG/M metagenome (GOLD analysis project Ga0172379, IMG submission 119756) | Groundwater microbial communities from an aquifer near a municipal landfill in Southern Ontario, Canada - Groundwater well OW334 metaG | ecosystem: Environmental > Aquatic > Deep...
GATCTTCAAGGCAGTATTTTTGAATGGACGACAATCCTCGCCATGTTTGTGTACTGGGTTATTGCTATCGGTATCATCAATTTGTTTCTCATGGGAAAAACCGTTTCTACCCCCGAAGCGGCAGTTAAGCTGAACCGTTAAACTTTACACTCTCTCTTTTTCCCCTTTAACCCGGCGGACTATTACTTCTATAGGACTTACGCATTTGGATGAGATTCGCGCCAAAATCGAGAAACGGAGCGAACTGTATTGCAATACAGAGAAGCGAGTATCGCAGATTTTGACGCGAAGACGCCCGGGTGCGTAAGTCCTATTTTAACTTTTTCCTTATCGCGTTATACTATCCCTATGAACAACGCATACAATTGGTACTCGCAATTGATTAAACCTTCTTTCGCTCCTCCTTCTTGGGTGTTTGGGCCAGCTTGGACGTTTTTGTATTTGTTGATCGCGGTATCGTACGGAAAAGTGTTTCTGATGGCATGGCGCAAAGAACTGCCGTTCGTCGTCGTCCTTCCTTTTATTTTGAACCTCATTTTCAATTTCGCCTTTACGCCAATCCAATTCGGACTAAAAAACAATCTCCTGGCTTCGATCGACATTCTCCTCGTCCTCGGCACGCTCATCTGGACGATCTTCGCGATCTATCCGCATGTGAAGTGGGTTGCTTATATGCAAATCCCCTACCTCCTCTGGGTTTCATTCGCAACAATTCTGCAATTGACGATCACGTATTTGAACAGATAAAAAATGAGAGGAAAACAGAAACAAAAAACATCGCTGGTGCGATGTTTTTTCGGTTATGGGCCATTATTATCGGTCGTCCCCTTAACTTTTCCGAAGTTTTATGGATTTGTAGACGATGAGGATGAGGGAGATGAGAAAATAAATTTCAGTTAAAAATTTTGACACCAACTCTTTTTCAAAAGTAAGATAATCGCCACCAATCCACGGAGAAACCAAAACAATAAACAAATAAATAAATAAATAAATAAGAGTAAATTTTTTCCATGAAAGAAATATCCCTTCTTTCATTCTATAAGTAGCCAAACTGAAAAAGAATAGCGGAGTAAAAACCACAGACAAATAATAAATAAACTCTTTACCACAATCTAATATTGGCGGATTACTATAAGCACAGTCTTGTGGCCAAAAGCCGTGATCAAAATATTTTAAAATACAAAAAATCACAGTTCCTAAAAAACCAGAGAGTAAAATATTTTTTTTATTCATATTTTTTGTTTTGAATTCTTCTTTAATATCCCACCTTTATTGTACCATTTTCAACCGCGAATTCAACGACGTGTATCCCCGCCAATTTTTCTTTTGTCGGTCGCATATCAATATCATCTTCGTCATCTTCGTCATCGTTTAAATCTTGCGGTTTTGTCATAATAATCGTTTGGTTTTTCTTCGGGCGATAGTGAGTTTCTACCTTTTCCGTCGGCGTTTTTACATAAGACGCCAGAGTTTTCCATGTTTGGTTTTTTCTTTCCGTGTTCCATTTGTAGGTAAGCGGAATCGGCGTGTTTAAAACAACGATACCGTTTTGTTTTATTGTGGAAATTACCAATTCGATTTTCTTCGCTTTTGTTTTGTATTTCGAAAAAATGAGTTCGGTGGTATTCCCCGCTTCGTCGGTTATCATTGAAGAATTTTGGTTTGTTGTAACCGTAGTTGTGGAATAATTGTCTTTTCCGGAAAAAACAAGTTTTTTGTTTACTTGGTCAAACGAAATGGACACATCGGGCGGAATTACATCATACACGGTTTCTTGGTTCGGTTTTGCTGTCATTGATACATCCGTTACGTTGTCGCCATTAAAATCGATTTGAAGCGGAGAAAGAGCGTTTGGTGATACGATGTCGCTATTTGCAGGAACGTCGAGTTTTACGATGGTGCCGACTTTTGACGGAATGGCGGAAAAAGAAGTTTCGGCGAGAATGGTATCGCCTTCTTTCTTTTGTATATCCAGCGAAAAACTTCCTTCGGCGTATCCGGTAAGGACGAGATGGGTGGCGATATCGGCGGGAACAATGACATATTTTGTGTCGCCGATTTCACGGTAGTACGTGCCGGGGATATTTTCTTCTTTTTCACCCACGACGGAAATTCCGGTGTGGTTTCCTTGGTTGTCGTAAAGGTTTATTGAAAGCGGAGAATGGAGTTCGTATTTTATGGTTGGTCGCGAGTTGATTGGTTTTACTGTTGAGATAAAATCAAGAGACTCTGTACTATTGGTGATTTGGTTTTTTATGAACCTGCGGAGGTTTTCTATTTCTAAAATATTTTTATGGGAACGGTCTGTTTCTTCTGCATTATGTTTAGGTAAATCCACCCACCATTTATCCGTGTTCTCCGTCCCCTTATCCGTCAAATAATGCGCGCTGTCAGACACCACCGTTTCATCACCGTTTATCGTCAACACGTCGGTCAATTTTGTTGAAGTGGCATACACATCGCAAATTTCCGTGTACGTAAAAATCGTTCTCACGGCATGACTTTGCAGGCACGTTGTTTCTTCTTTGTACTGAAGTCCCGCGAGTGTATCAATTCCCCATCCTGCAACTTCAATCACTTTTGTCGTACTTGCCGGCGACCACACATCGAGTTCTTCGTGTTTCCATTGCGCGCTCGTCAAAAGTCCTTCATTCGCTTTTGCGGGAGAGTTTAGTTTGTAATAATTCGGTGTCGGTCGCACTTCCGTGCCGAGCAAAAAATTCGTAAGTTCGACATAATTCGTCAAAACATAACCATAATCTCTTTTTTGGTTGGCAAAAGTAAGCGAATCATCAAACGAAGCAATCGGAACAGTTCGTCCTGTTTGTGTCGTGTAATATTCGGCAGACGGAAGAAGATTGTACGCCGTCGGCATATTTTGAGCTATTTCGCGCGTTTCCGGTCGGCTGGAAATTATACCATTAAGCGGTCCAATATTACTTCCGTGAAGAAGCGAAACGACAGCATCCGGCGTTCCCACTTCGGGTACCGCAACAAAAATCACCTTGTCCGCAAGAATTTCTTTGTCTTCCGCTTTCAGTCGTCGCATCAATTCTTTTGCAAGCAGTCCGCCGTTTGAATGTCCGATAATGGTAACTTTTCCCGTGTCGGAAGTTTCCGCCATTCGTTTGAATTCGCTCATGATGTACGGTTCATCATCAAAGTCCGGCGTAACTTTGTAATCAATATATCCGTCGGAATTTTTCACTCCTTTGGTGAATAAGTCATCAAGAGAAAGTCGCCAGTCATACGGGATTGCGGAATAATCAGCGATGGTTCCGTCGCTTTTCCATACGGCGAGGTCATTAAGAAATGACGTGTAAATATCCGTTACGCCGACCGCTTTATCCACCACATCTTTTGTCACAATATCATCTTTGCTTGAACCATCCGAATTCAGTAATAATTTTGTATTGTCGCAATCTGTTTTTGGAAACCACCGTTTAAGGTACCTGTCTCCGGTATCGGTCGGGCAATGTTCGGAGTCCATAGCGATGTACTCTTCATACAGTCGGCTTCCCGCAACACCAGGGAGAAAAACGATGCTGTCGTATCCCGTCGTAAACTGGAGCTCTCCAGTCTCGGGAAATCTTGCTGCTCCTCCGTTCGCTTCGAAGTGGTAGCCGTGCGATCCTTTCGGGAACGTGCCGGTGAAGGTGTACCACTCGCCGTTTTGAAAATTTCCATCGTTGGTCGTAGTCGCGGAAAGAGCAAGCGGATAGCTGTTTGTTGCGGTTCCGTCGTTCTCCCAGAGTGTGATGTCGGCGGGCGCGGTGGCTCCGGTATAGAGAATGTTGAATGTAAACCCCGTCTTATCCGCCACCCCCTTTCCGTCAACGATCCCGTCATCTTCGGTTTCGATTCCGTTGGTGAGGGCGGGTTTGGTTTCCGGTGCCGTCACACCGCCACGGAGAACGTGAAGTATGATCGACTTCTTCACATCGTTGTATGGGGCGAAAAGGTTAAGCACGTGAGGTCGTCCGTCAATCGGCGAAAGCCAATAGGTGCTGATGGTATATCTCTGCCCGACTTCGAGAGGAGCAGCATCTGGAAATGTAAATGTGACATTTTTTCCTGTCTGCACCTGGTACGAGAATGCCGGAATAATGACAGGAGAGGACGTTGCTACGAATTTTGCGCATCCGGACACAGAGCATATCCGAGCAACGACACCCTCCGTTTCAGTGTCCATTTTATGATATACCAACTGAAGCGAAGAAATGGAAACGGGGGCGGTCGGCGTATAGAACAAAGCACTGCCTGACTGACAGGAATCTTCCCTTGAATTTCCGTAAGGAATACAGTGGGGAGCGGTAATTTCGCTGTTCTCATAGTGTGACATACCTAAATACTCGGACAGAATATCGGGATAACCGGAAGTCGGTAATGACGCGAAGTTAAACTCCCCGGCATCCGGAAAACGCCCTGCGCCGTTGTTTGCTTCGAGATGATACCGGTAGCGTCCGACCGGGAAAGTGCGGGTGATAGCATAGTGTTCGCCGTTTATGTAATTTCCGTCACCGGTTTGGTCAGTGAGAGGATAACGATTGGTGACCGTTCCGTCATTCGTAACGAGCGTGACATTTTCCGGCGGGAGATTTTCTTTGTCGAAAAAATCGACGGCGAAGGTGAAATTTGTTTTGTCCGCGGCACCTTTTGTATCTTGTACGGCATCATCTTCCGTTTCGGTTCCGTTTTCGAGTGAAACGAAATCGCTTCTAAAAGACGGGTCGGTCCAGAGTTTGTACCACTGGCTGTTTTGACCGATAGCAACGTGAATGTATCCCATGCCGGGAGCGATGGATATCCAATATTTTGTGTTTGGTTGTATCAGTATCGGAGAATTGAACGTGAGCTTTGTTTCTTCTCCCGCTTCGTTATACATATTCGGGACATCGAACGTTTCTTGGCGAACGATATTTGACGAATCGTCGCACGAGAAACCCGTGGGGGCGGTTTCTTGCTTGCAAAGCGTGAAATACAAACGTTCCCCGACTTCTTCGTGCCAGACGGCAACGAATTTGAGCGAGATGGCGGAGAGGTTGGTTTTGGTGGCGGTGAAGGTGGCGAAGTCTGCGATGAGAGCTTGGCGGGAGGTGAAGATATCCGGTTCGGATGACAGAAACATTTCATCGGCAAAGGCGAGAGCTGGGGTGAAAAAGAGCATCGCGAAGAGAGCGAAATATATATTTTTGTTTTTCATAATTCCGCCATACTATCACAAAGTTTTGGGCGGAAAAAGTACACAAAATTGGGATATCGTGGCTTAATGAGGTTTTCATTCTTTGACGACATGCTGGTTAGCAGAATATTTTGTTCTCCTTCGGGGGACGGCTACACTTGATAAAAAGGAGAGAAAGTATGAAAACCAGAGCATTGTGCCCGCACTGCGGGTCGGTTGCGCGGTGTTATTGGAGAGACACGGACGAAGTCAATAATGCGAATGAATATACACGGTATTGCGAAATCTGCGGGAATATCGAACGGAAAATACAAAACGGAAGTTCCCCCACAAACGAAAATGAACCGACGGATTGTCCATTCTGCGGAAAAGGTTTGTATGCGCACGAAGAAACGCCGGACGAACTTTTGGGTTACCGGTCGCGTTATTTACCGCTTCATACCATCGACTTCGACGGACAAAAACTTCGCATTACTGTGCGGGACAACACGGTAGTACTTGAAAATGATGCGGACGGTTTTCCTTTTCCGCCAAAAATTCTTGACCTTCCTCTTCCCCGCATGAATACAAAGATCTATACGGGTTGGGAACAATATGATGAACTTATTGTTTCGATTAAAACTGCGAGCATCGGTCCCGAGAAAGCGGTCATAGAAGTGGCGATATCGGAGCAGGTCGGATTTTGGTGTTATCCAAACGACGAGAACGCAGAGCCGCCTTGGCAACACACGCAAAAAACGCTCGTCTTGGTCAAAAATGAAGATGGGTTTGAAGCGAGAATTTCGTAAATACAACCCCGCAACCGAAACAAATCGGTTGCGGGGTTTTTGTGTATGGTTTCCTAAGGCAGCCCTAGCGATGCTGTTCGCTAGGGCTGCCTTAGGAAACCTGGAAATTTGACATTTTACTTCTTGTATGATACACTGGACCGAGTGTATAAGTTGTAATTTATTTTAAGGAGGTGTCCTGTGGACATTGGATCAAAATGTGGTTATCCGTCATCAGCTCTGTCAAATTTTGCTCCTCATTCTTTTACTTTTGACGGTATCAATTGCACTTCCATGGAAGGCTTGTTGCAATCGTTTAAGTTCGACAAAAAACCGGTCCAGGTAGAAGTTTGTAAATTGGCCGGCTTGGCGGCAAAATATCGCGGTAAAAAAAGAAACAAAGCGTGGAAACGCGCTCAAAAACTTTGGTGGAACGGACAAGAGTATGACCGCCACGGAAAAGAATACCAGGATTTGCTCGACCGAGCGTATGAAGCTCTTTTTGAAAACGAATCATTCCGAAATGCTTTACGGGCGTCTGGAAAATCTCATCTCACCCATTCGATGGGGAATTCGAATCCTTCGGATACGGTTTTAACCGAAAGAGAATTTTGCTCACGGTTGGAAAAATTGAGGGCAAAGCTCTAAAACATCGGGTACTCTAACGAGTACCCTTTTTTGTGAGTCCTCTAGGGCTGCCCTAGAGGACGATGTTGTACTACTCAAGTTTTAACAAAAGAGCATCCATTACTTGAGCAAAAACATATTTTCCGTGATTCATATTGGCGGTGATTAAATTGGTGAATAAATTACAACACACCAGTTCATTATGCCTGATTTCAATTCAAATCGTAAAATGAAAAAACACAAAAAAACGGCTTTAACAAAAAGCCGTTTAGGAAAAATATTATTTTAACCGGACACTAGTGGGTACAACCCCGAACAGGCGACAGGTTCCGGTTCCGCTACAGTTAAATTTCGGACGGAGTCAGAGACACCGTCCGGCATACGTTCCGGTGTTGTTGTGGCAAAAAAAATCTTTCGACATCGGATGTCGAAAGATTTTTTACTTTTTTCTATTTCTTTACGGCGAGCGAGAAGGTGAGATCTTCTACTTTGGACTTTTCGCCGGCACCCTCTGAAGTAAACTCTATCGTGCTGAAGAGGGTGGTTTTTTTGATCTCTTTTTCCCATTTTTTGACGAATTTTTCTCCGAGGTTGTCGGTCGCGACGATGAGGGTGTGGCTTTGGTCGCCGGGGTTCAGATTTTCTTTTTTTCTTAACTCTTGGACGGTTCTCACGAATTCTCGGAGCATTCCCTCTTCGCGGAGCGCAGGGGTGATCTCGGTATCGAGCAGAGCTTTTTCGGATATGTCGGCGAAGGCTACGTCTTTTACGTTCACGCGATCCATGATGAGGGCGAGGAATTGTTTTCCGACGGGGACTTGGAATGACGGCTTGTCGGAAAGCGGGAGTGTTATTTTCTTGAGCGGCTGACGAACTTTGAGAGCGCCTTTTGCACGGGCTTCGAGTCCGAGCGAAACGATGTTCCGCGTGGTTTCCATGAGCGCGATGATCGGGTCGTTTTCGAGTGTTTCAATCGTCGGCCATTGTTCCAAATGCACACTGTTTACGGTGAGCTGTGTCGAATCGCCTTTGCCCCGAGCCGCGTCGAGGGGTCGAGTCTTCTGGTACACCTCTTCCGCCACGAACGGCATGAACGGCGCGACCACTTTTGAGAATTCGCAGAGCACATATTTAAGAGTGGAGACGGCGGCATTCTTTTCTTCGACGCCGCAGTCCTTGCCTTTGATGCGCTCGCGGGAATTTTGGAGATACCAGGTCGAAAGGTCGTCGATGAAAATGGAGATCGGACGAACGGCGCGGTCGAGTTCTTTCTTTTCCATGGCACTTTCCACTTCGACACGGACCTGCCCCAAGCGCGCGAAGATCCATTCGTCGAGAATGTGCGTGCTTTTCGGAAACGATGCGTCGGCATCGTTTCTTTGGTAGAGTTCGTAAAACGACAGCACGTTCTCGAGGCGAACGATGACTTTTTTGAACACTTCATCAACGCCCTTTTCGGAGAAATTAAGTTCTTCGCCATGAACGACCGCGGAGGAAAGCAAATAATACCGGAGCGCATCGGCGCCGTATTTCTCGATAATGGTCATCGGGTCGGGATAATTTTTAAGCCGTTTGCTCATTTTTTGTCCGTCTTCCGCGAGAATAAGGCCGGTCGTGATGCAATTTTGGAACGACGACTTTCCAAAAAGTCCGACGGAGAGCACGAGCATGTTATAAAACCATCCGCGCGTTTGGTCGACGGCTTCGGCAATAAAGTTCGCGGGGAAATTTTTGTGAAATTCTTCTTCGTTCTCGAATGGATAGTGGAATTGCGCGTACGGCATCGAACCTGATTCGAACCAGCAGTCGAAAACTTCGGGAACGCGTTTCATCTTCGTGCCCGCCGCGCAGTCACACGTGAACGTAACATCATCGATGTACGGGCGATGAAGATTGAACTCGTAGTCGGCGCCGTGAGGATACGGAATGAAAGAAATATCCACGATGCTCGCGTTTGCCGCGTATTCGGGATCACCCTCTCTCATTTCCACCGCTTCCTCATCGGAAAGCCCGCGCGTCGCGGTGTCGAGCATCCAATACACGTATTCATGCGTAACGATGAGAATATTTTTTCCGATGTATTTCGCGTCGGTCTCAAAGAGAAATTCCATCGCGCGCGTGCGAACATCGCGGATATGCTCGCCTCCGGGCGGTCTTTTTGTGAACCGTTCCAGGAAATTGGTGAAATAGCCGTGGTACTCGCGGACGCTTTTGCCGTCAAAGTCTCCCGAATCGATCTCGCGCAATCGAGGGTCAAAAATTATTTTATCTTCGGGAATGCCGAGTGCTTTTGATATGATGTCGAGCGTTTCTTTCGTGCGGACAAAATCTGAGGCAAAGACGAGATCGAATTTCTCTTTTTTCAGGTTCTCCGCCGCTTCTTTTACTTGTTCTTTTCCTTTTTCGGTCAGGTGCGTGGGGTTTTCCGGCCGCGAACTTATCGTACTAGTCGCGTTGCTTTCCGCTTCGCCGTGGCGGATCACTTTATACGTATTGCGCGGCTTCGTGTCTTTTCGGAGACACTCGACCGAACCGACGACTTTCAGTTTTTTGCAGGTTTCGCATTTCCAAACAGGGATCGGCGCGCCCCAGTATCGCGAACGGGAAATTGCCCAATCGCGTGCCCCAAGAAGCCACTTGCCGAACCTTCCCTGCCCCATCGATTCGGGAACCCAGGTGATGTCTTTGTTCGCTTCCACCATCTCATCGCGTATCGCCGTGACTTTCACGAACCACGAAGCGGCCGCGTAATTCAAGAGCGGAGTATCGCAGCGCCAGCACATGGGATAGGAGTGTTCGATCTTTTCTTTCGAGAACAAAGTGCCTTTTACCGCAAGATATTTCAAAACTTCAATGTCAGCCGATTGCGTGTCCCCCGCTTTTTTCACAGCCATTCCGGCAAAATCGGTCACCTCTGTCGCAAACGTGCCGTCCATTTTGACATGCTGGATGAACGGCAAATTCTTTTCTTTGCCGAGTATCATGTCGTCCTCGCCAAACGCGGGCGCGATGTGCACGACACCCGTTCCCGTTTCGGTCGTCACAAAATCGGCATGGTAAATTTTCCAGCCATTCTTCCAATGCGGGAGTTTTTTGTCGGAGTGATAATATTCAAAAAGCGGTTTGTAGGATTTTCCAACAAGGTCTTTGCCCGTGAGTTCTTCAATAATTTCGTACGGCTCATCTTTTAAAACCTCCGCAACCCGCTCTTTCCCGACTATGTAAAAAATGTCACCCGTCGTACTTTCGACTTTCGACTTTAGACTTTTGACTTTTACATACGCGATCCCTTCCCCTACCGCCAACGCGACGTTCCCGGGTAATGTCCACGGCGTCGTCGTCCAAGCGAGCACAAATGTCCGGGCTTGTCCCGCGGAGCCTAGGGCGGAGTGGGATTCGTCGACGAGCTCAAATTTCGCCGTCACTGAAACGTCTTTCACATCCTGATAATTGAGTGTTACCTCGCTCGCAGCGAGTGTCGTTTCGCAGCGCGGACAGATGTGCATCGGTTTGTATCCTTCGTAGATCAAGCCTTTGTCGTACAGCGTTTTGAAAGCCCACCAGATCGATTCGGTGTATTTCCAGTCCATCGTCTTGTAGCTTTTCTCCATGTTGATCCAGCGTCCGAGGCGCGGAATGATCTTTTTCCAGTCGGCATCGTAGCGAAGCACGCTCGCCCGCGCGGCCTCGTTGAATTTTTCCACTCCGTACGTTTCGATATCTTTTTTGTGTTCCAGCCCGAGCTCTTTCTCGATCAGGTTTTCGATCGGCAACCCGTGGCAATCCCACCCCCACACACGGCGGACATACTGCCCTTTCATGGTCGCATAGCGCGGAACAGCGTCTTTGAGAACGCTTTGGAGGAGATGCCCGTAATGCGGAAGCCCCGTCGCAAAAGGCGGCCCGTCATAAAACACGAACGGTTCGTTCCCGCGCGTTTGTTCAAGCGACTTCTCGAAAATGTGATTTTCGTTCCAAAAATCCAGGGTTTTTTCCTCCCTCGCCGCGACGGAGCCTTTGGCGGAGTCGGGACTCGCCGCGACGGAGCCCTTCGATGAACTCAGGGCGGAGGCGGGCCGCTCGGGGACTTTACTTTTCTTAGGTTGTTCTTCTGTCATATAGTGCATAGTAACACGAAGAGAGTGTTATGAAAATATTGACGGACAATAATTAAAGATTACTGATTTACGATTAATGAATGACAACCGGCAAAAAACCACCCCGATCGCTCGGGGTGGTATCACGGCTATTTTTCTACTCTTCTTCTTTTATTTTCTGTTTGAGTTCTTCAGCCACCTCTTTTGCCCTAGTCGGACCAAACATTCTGGCAAGTAACTTGCCATAAATTTTTTCAGTGAGACTCAATTCCTTTTTCAGCGCCTTCACTTCTGCTTTTTGATCAAACAATTTGTTGAGCATTTGTTCCATTCCCGGATAATCGGGATAAACATCGTAGCGTCCGACGGGTTCTTTGTTTCGGTATTCAACCGGAGCGCGATCGTCGGAAATTTCCGCGACACATCTGATGTCGTATAACCGCATTTCGTCGTGAGGTTCCAAATATTCTTTCACGCGATATTCTTCAGGCGGATCATACGGAACTGCAGTAAGAACACCTTTCCAAACCCCGGACGGAAAACCTTTCCCGGGAACCATAATAATGACGCTTTCGCCGTCTTCCGGAATATAATATGCGTAATATCTCAATGTACCATTCATTCTTCTCTCCTCGTGGCGCGTTTTCTCTACAGAAAAAACCTAGCGCAAAATTCGCTACCGCGACATGCAATAGCGAATTATTTATAGCATAAACTCTTAAAAAAAGAAATCGCCGCGACACAAAGGTTGCGGCGAGGTATTTTTACCGATATACGAAATATGTTTAGAAAACGGCATCAGCTCCGCAGGAGCGATGATCTCTAACCAATATTTTTCCGGCATCGGAAATTCTTTTTTTGAGCGCCTTCACTTCTTCTTTTTGGTCGTTAAGTTTATTGCGAAGTATTACCATACCCGGGGCGTCGGGATATGCATCGTATGAACCTTTCGGTTCTTCATCTTTAAAACTAAACGGGGCATCTTCGTCGATGATAATTGCTGTACACGGGGCATGAAAAGAACCTGCGTCAGTAGAAGCATCGACCGTACCGGGAATATTCCGTATATCAGTCAGCACTCCTTTCCAAACACCTGTGGGGAAACTTTTCCCACCAACAGCGACCCAAACCAATTCACCTTTTTGAGGGATGTGGCTTGCCCAAAAATTAACTATACCGCTCATTTCTTTCTCCTTATTTGCGAGTTTTCTCGACTGAAAAAACACGCTCCGCTGCGCGCTCGCGACCTGCAAGCGCGTCAATGTGTTTATAACACAAACAAGGTTTTGAGTCTACATTTTTTCCGGTGTCGGAATTCCGAGCAGGGTCAGTCCGTTTTTGAAAACTGTTTCCTTATTATATTCCTCATGGATTTGGCATAAAAAACGGGGCGAGAAGAGCCGCAAACAAAAAGAATACAAATATCCAAAAATAGAGTTTTGGGGAAGAAGAGTGGCCTTCTCCTGTGTTTGACTGTTTCGCAAGATCAACAACGTTTCGGGCACTTAATAATAGTCCGATGGCGAGAACGGAAAAGATATAGATCATTGAGTAGAACATCAGTCCTATCGTATCGAGACCTCCCAATCCGGAAGACTCATTTGTCTCGCCCAAAAAATTAGTAAGAAAAAATGAGAGCGGAAACAACCCAAAAATAACTAATATCCAAAAAATAATATTGGTAGTTTTTTTTGAACTCGCATCGTTTTTATTATTTCTTCCAACCTCAAGGAGTAAGGCTGAAGCACCGACAACACACAAGATTGTACCGGAAACGAGAAATATCATCCCCAAAGAAGAAATGAAGTCAGTAAAATATCCAAACAAAACTTTTGATAAAAACATTTCGACCCAACCTGAATGGAACCCAAGAAAAAGAAAAACGACTCCGAGTAAAAGAGTAAACGAAGGCGGTTTCGTTTTTCCGGAATGGTCCGGGTCTTTGTTCAAACTAATATTGAAATTTAATTTCATGCAATATAATGTTAGTGAGGTAGTATCAAGCACAAATATCACATCTTCTCCGGCGTTGGAATCCCGAGCATTGTCAGTCCATTTTTGAGAACGACACCGACGGCTTCAACGAGTGCGAGGCGATATTCCGTGTGCTCGTTTCCTAAAATTTGGTTTTGTTCGTAGTAGGCACTCCATTCGCGGCAGACTTCAGTGAGGTAGGTGGTGATGTAGTTCGGGGAGAGCTCTTTGCGGGCGAGCGCGACGGCGTTCGGGAGGCCTTCGAAGAGTGTTTTTTCGAGCGAGGAAATGGGTTCGGTTCCCTTTTCAAACGTTTCGGACCGGGGTGCAACCCCGCTCCGGCGAAGTATGGACTGGGTTCTTACGTAGGCGTATTGCAGGTAGGCGCCGGAATCGCCTTCGAAAGAGAGGGCTTTTTCGAAATCGAAGATGATATCTTTACCGGGGGACTGTTTTAGGATGGAATATTTTATGCCCCCGATGGCGATCTCTTCGGCTACTTTTCCTTTGTGTTCGATCTCGCGGTCGGCTATCTTCTCCATCACTATGGCGGAGAGCGCCGCAATCAATGACTCGGCGGTGATGACGTCGCCGGTGCGCGAAGACATCTTCCCTGTCGGGAGGCGAAGCATGCCGTGCGAAATATGGCGGGTCTTTTTTTCGAGGTCGGGAAAAACGAGCGACATCGCGCGAAGCAAAACTTGAAAATAATCGTTTACTTCGTTGCCGGTAACAATAATCGACTCATCATATTGATACGCTTCATTTTTTATTTTCGCGAGCCCCAGCTCTTTCGCCTCATAGGTCGGCAAACCTTCGGAATTCAGAAAAACGCGTGTATGCAATCCGTGTTCTTCACCAGGAAAAACCACCGCCCCATCGCTTTTGTGAAAAACCCTGCCAAGATTTTCCTCCACGATCTTCTTTCCGAGCACCCCTGTCTCGCTCTCGAAAAAATAATGATCGAAATGCGTCCCGAGTTTTTTGTAAATATGTTCGAAATATTCCAGAGAAATTTTCTTCCCTTCGTCGTATATCCGGTTTATCTCTTCATCGCTTCTGTCGTATATTTTCTTGTTAATTTCCTGAATTTCGGCCTTATGTTCATCGTACGCTTTCGCGCCCGCAGAGTACGCCTTGCCCAGATCGGCGGCACTTTCGACTTTCAACTTTTGACTTGTGACTCCGTATATCGCCTTCGCCACATGCATCCCGACATCCCCCTGATAGCACGCGCGCTTCACTTCCGCCCCGCTCGCTTCGATTATCCGCGAGAACGCTTCACCGATCGTATTCGCCATCAAATGACCGACATGAAACTCCTTGAACGGGTTCGGGTCAGTGTATTCGATTATCACTTTCTTCCCTTCTTCACTCCGATTTTTTCCATACCCTTCTCCTTTCTCCAAAATTTCTAAAATGTGGTCGCGAACCACATTTTCTTTCAAATAAAAATTAATAAACCCCGGTCCGGCAATCTCCATTTTTTCCACCGTGGCATTTATTTCGTCCGATTTCCCGAGTTCCGAAACCAAAAATTCCGCCGTCTCCCGAGGCGTTTCGCCGCGCCCTTTCGCGTTCATCATCGCCGCGTTCGTCGCGTAATCCCCGAAACCCATCGGTTTTTCTACGACAAAATCGCGGACTTCCCCACCGAGAATTTTAGTTATTTGATTTTGTATCGTTTCTTTTATCATTCCTTAATAATACACGACACAAAAAATTACGCAAAAAACTCCGTTCGCCGTTTCGTCCTTTTCCCTTTTTCGGCGGGCGCGCCGAAGGATGAGTCTGCGGACTCATAACCCGGGAAAAGGACGAAACGTCTCACTACGAACTGGACGGACGACGGCGATTGGTAGTTTGTGTTTTGTTCGTTTCCGTAAAAAATGGGGAGGGATATAAAAAACACCCCGACTGAAGTCGGGGTGTGACTTTCTATTCCGTATATTTTGTCCACACCGGATAAAAGTCTTCACGAAAAAGAGCCATAACGTACGCATCGACCATTTTTCCGTCAACCAAGAAATGTCGGCGCAAAATCCCTTCTTGTTTGTAGCCGGTTTTTTCAAGATAGGCCTTGCTTCGCGGATTAATGCTAAGCACTTCCGAACAAATTTTTTCAAGTCCGAGAGTATCGAAAGCATGTTTCAAAAGAAGTAATTTTGCTTCGGTGCCGTACCCTTTTCCCCAGTAATTTTTCTCGCCGATAAGGGCCCCTGTCACAGCGCGACGATTTATCCAATCGATATGGCATATTCCGATATTTCCGATTATCAAATGCGTTTCTTTATCGACAATGGCAAGCGGTTCTTCGTGTTTTTCTTTGTTCGAGGACTCAATCCATTTTTCTTCCGACAAAAGACTGTTAAAGTTTTGGGTTGACACAAACCGTCTCACCTCGGGATCATTTATCCAGCGACAACACGCCGACGCATCGCTTTTTTCAAGCGGACGCAAATATACTTTGGTTAGTTTCGGATGTTCAAGCGATACGATAATCTCACTCATTTTCTTCTCCCTTTGCCACGCCGTAGCTCCTAGAAAGCGAAGGCGGGTTATCAAATAATCCAATATTTACATTAACACACTTCTTTTGTTTTTGCAAAAAAACGCCTCGACAAAAAAGTCGAGGCGTACGCGGGAATTCTCCCGTCAGTTATTGTTTATTGTTATTATTTTACGAACAGAGTTCCGTCTTCGAAACATTCGATGTAGCTTTTCGCGCGATCTTCGTCGAGTGCAGATTGACGGAACGCGAGGTGTTCTTCTTTCCATGAAGCGTGGTACTCTTTCAAACCGGTAGCGAACAGTTCGCGTATGATCTTAAAGAGCGGAGACACTTCAACAGCCTTCTGAACATTTTGGAGAATAGTAAGACTATCCTCCAGACCTTTTGTGCCTTCATTGTCAAATTCGAACATATTGTTTCGAACCAGCCCTTGAATAACGATCATGAGTTGTCCGGAAGAGATCATCAGATAGAGCTTTACCGGCCCTTCAATAATGACCTCGATCAAACCCTCGGTCGCTTTTTCGGCAACGGAAGAAAATTGAACGAATTCTTCTTTTCTTTCCCATGTCTTTAAGCTCGCGTATTTTCGGATCAGATCGTCGTCTTCGTTGCCGAAGCTTTTCGCTTGTTGTTTCGCCCATTCATAGCAATCGACAAACTCTTTCGCTTTCCTGACAACTTTATGAACATCGCATTGCACTTCAGTGCTTCGGGTTATGAGAGAAGCGACCATGTTGACCGTTTCTTCCAATTTTAGGAACTTCGCAATGACGCCAAAAGCGTAGCCCGTCGGCGTTGTACGCGTTAGCGTGCGAGCCCCAGTCAGATATGCGTCCCAGGTTTTTCTTTGGTGGTTCGGATCTTTCAGGAGTGTGAATGATGTGTCATAAGCATCATCGATGCCATACGTGATTATTTGCACCGCCCGTCCGATCTTATTCCAAAAATCCTTCGCTTCTTTTGGGTCCAATCCGGCGGACTGTTCCTCAAAATAAACATTTGACGCTTTCGCTAGAGATCTTTTAAAATCTCCAAGTTCCTTTTTTGCGAGCTCTTCGAGAACCTCGACGCTTGCAAACGGACTTTGTTGAGGAATATTAGCGATCATAGATATCCCCTCTCTTTATGAGCTTTTCCTCGTCTTTCTTGGAGGTTTTATGTGTTGATGTGTCCACCCTTCTTCCGAGAACATAATCCCATTCATTCTCGATCGAGAAACACGCGGTAACTAAGCATATGCCCGCTTGGCTTGCACCGGGTTCAAGGAATTCACCTATTTCAGGAATGAATACTTGCGCCGCGGTCTTTTGACCAAGAAGCACTTTTTTATGCTCGTTGTCGTATGAATCAACGATACGTTGCCATGGCTGAACGGTACCGCCGCCAAAAGTGATCTTTTGCAGCAATATCGCAGGAGAGACAGCTTCAACGGGAACCCATTGATTGCCTTTTCCATCCAAACCTTTACCGCAATAACCCGTAAACGGATGTTTTGCCGTTTCAGATGAACCGATAGCCACGATCTTTTCTTGGAAACGAGTGATGTTATCTTGAACCTTAATGCCTTTCAGCGGTTTTTCGGTAACAATACCGTTTTCGATCAGGAAGCACAGCATGCCATCCAGCATAAAGTCGCCATTTTCGGTGTTTACCCATCCGCCATTGATGGATTTAATGTAAACGCCTTTGACGTTTTTCGGTATCAGGTTTGCCATTTCTTGGACTGATTTCGGGCCGTCTTCGTCCGGTACGATAACCGTAGTCGTCATACGAACTTGGGGGATCTTATCAGGCGCTTCTGAACGCGAACGTCCGGACAAGCCGTCTTTGCGCATTCTTTCGCCGAGTTTCGCATCGATGCTGCTCGCGACCTCTTCGATGGTATAGTGGTTATTCAAGGCACCGACCTTTTGACCGGCTTCAATGAGCGACACTTTTTTACACAGAACACCGTATTCATCAAACATGGGCATTGCACCCCAAGAATGTTTAACTTCGCGTTTACCGACAACAAAATTCGGTTCAGCGGTTTCAAACACGTAGAATTTTGGATGGTCAGAGACGCGTGCGCCCATCGTACCCATCAATTTTACTTTCGCGTTTGCGTTGTTCTTATTTTCAATAAGGATGTCGCCTTCTTGAGGATGACCGATGACTTCGTGTGCGAACACGGCGGCAGCTTGAGCGGAAAGAATAACGTATCCTTCTTTTCCCAGTACGGAAGAACCTTCCGCGCGGTCAAGATTGAGCGCTTCTTTTGCCACTCGTTTTGCCAAACGAGTAACGATGTCGAACGGATCCTTACTTAAGATCAACGGATTTTTTGCAAGATCTTCCGGAGTAACCTCTTTTTCCGTGGGAACACCCCGTGAAAGTATTTCAAGGAATGTGCCGGAAGAACCGCCGATCGCGCCGAATGCTTCTGAACCGTTAATGGTTTTCACCTGAATAACGAGACGCATGCGCGGAATCAAGGCGTCAATTTGCGTACCTCTTGAGTCGGAGGTGATCATTCCGTCGGTAAACTTCGTGCAGAACGTTTTCAGTTCGGACACTTGCGCACCGAGCTCTTGTGCCACTACGCTATAAGCGCGCGAGGTCAAGTCTGCGATAACCTTAACATCTGGTTCAAGTTCCGGATCGACATCGACGCTCGCTTTTTGGGCTTCCTCAAAAAAGAGAGGAAAAACCTTAAAGTTCAATCGGTCTATCTTGTTTTGAACCGCATCGGCCGATTTTTGCGCAACAGGAATTACTTGTTGCAGCAATTGATCGACTTTCGCTTTTACCGTGAATTTTTTCGGCATCGTTTTCGCTTTAAGCGAAGCGGAAGTTACTTCTCTTGCGAGAGTGTGCGCCTCCGTACGAGTGCCGATGGTAAACGCTTGCTTTGTTTCCTTCCCTGTTTTTGCGTCATGTTCTTTGGAAGTGAACGTCATGCTGAGTGTGCCGTTGGCGTCAGTTTGACAGACGATACCGGAACGGAAGGTTAAATAGGCGTTCGTGTACTTGATCTCTCTTGCACCCTTTGCGTCCAGATCTTCAATTACGTTATCGCAGCTTTCCGCAAATGGAGCCGCGAGAGGTCCGTACGTGTTCGGACTCTCCACTTTTTTCGCCTTTTCAGACGTTTTCTTATCCTGTTTCGCCGGTTTTTTCGGTTCTTCCTTTTTTTCCGGTTCGGTTACAGGATTTTTGGTATCTTCAGACATAATACCTCCTTACTGTCTCAATACGATTTATGTTTGTCATCCTTGTCTTCGTTTTTTTCTTCGCCGGTTTCTTTTTCCTTAGAATCCGGATCGTCTTTTTTAGGCTCTGCTGTTTTCTTGCCGAGCAAGAAACTGAAGTAGTCGCCGAACGGCAAATTTCTCAAGCTCATAGCTATCCTCCGTAGTATTTCGAATCAAAACTCTTCATTTTTCAATGAACCAAGCGGTGGTCTCCTTCGAATAGAAACCTCCTTTTTGATTATTTCCCACAATGAAAAAGCGCGCAATATTGCCAAACGCGCATTTATGGTGTGTGCTTATATATTATTGAAATTAGTTTTTTATGAATGGTTTCCGGCGGTAAAATATGCCCGTTTCTAGCGCAGGAAATGATGTGCCACCCTTTTCGCCTTTTCGCTAGAGAGCGATATACTTCGGATACCTTTTCTTGATACGTCAAGTCTTTTTCGTGCTGATCTTTCTTTTTTTTCTCACCAAGATAACCGCGCTGTTCTTTTTGCAGTACGAGATGTGAGGCAACCATCCGTGGAACATCAAGATAAAAAACAATGTCCGGCCGGGGAAGTCCGATTTCTTCGTACTCGCCTTGCTCCAAAAAATGTATGAGGTCTTCCCTTTCTTTTCCCGCGAGCTTGGCCGCCTGAAATCCGATATTGCTCGGCGCGTAGCGATTGCACACGACGTGTCCTTTTTTGAGCGCAGTAATGATCTTATCTTTTGCCACCGCGCGATCAAGCATGTAGGGCAGCGAGGAAAGATACGGCGACATATGCAAAAAATCGCCGAATTCTCCGGCGAGACACTTCCCTGTGAGCGTACCGAAAACCGTTTTTCCGTACTGGGGAAAATCGAAATAAGAAACGCGGCCGGACTTTTTCAGAAATTCGACGAGCAGCTTGCTCTGAGTCGCTTTGCCGGAGCCGTCGCCACCTTCGAGAACAATGAGTAAGCCTTTATTCGCCATGTTCATGATCGATTTAGAGATAAGCCAAGCAAGTTATATAAAAAATTTCTAATATCTAATTCCTAATTTCTAATAAAATGTCTAATGACTAATGCCAAAATATCGTCGTCGTTCATTAGAAATTAGATATTAGATATTAGAAATTTATTCAGTTCGCTTGCCCCAAAAACTCCCGTATTGTCTGGACCACCTCTTTTTGCACTTCTTCCAACGGCCGGTCAACGTCGATGATCTTGTTTGGGATGCTTTTCAGGCGAAGCAAGTATCCTTCGCGGACGCGCTCGTAAAAATCGATCTCCTCCTCATCAAACCGGTTGTTTTCGTCGACGCGCCCTTGAACTCTCTCTCTTGCGCGCTTCGGGTCGATGTCGAGAAAAATAGTCAGATTTGGCTTGTAATTACCCACGACCGCCGAATCGAGAAGTGTGCAGAGGTCGGAGAACTGCGGCTGTCTGCGTCCATAAATTTGGTACGCGATAGTCGAAAGCGAAAAGCGATTGGAAATGACATTTTGACCCGCGTTAAGTGCCGGCGCGATTACCTCCTCCACATGCTGAGCGCGGCTCGCGTAAAACAAGAGCATCTCCGTCCGAGGCCGCATATCAAAAGATTTTTCATTCAAGAGAAGCTTACGGATCTCATTCCCCACGCGCGTACCGCCCGGTTCCCGTGTAAACACAATATTTTCCCCGTGAAGTTCTTTAATGGCTGATGCAACCAACGCATCTTTGCCGGAGCCGTCACCGCCCTCGATGACAATAAATTTTCCTTTGTTTTCAGTTTCCATAACGCTATTGTAACAAAAGTCAAACAAAACTCAAAATACAGATACTAATATACGAATGATACGAATAAATACGAATACGACAAACGACAATAAAAAAACGGACGCCTTTCGGTGCCCGTTCGTTTTTATAATTTTACTCTTTCGTACACTTTCCACACAAACCAATAAGGGTTTTCTTTGTCGGGTGCGCTTATCTTTACCGAAGTTTCTTTCCACTCGCTCTCCACCGCTTTCGGGAAAAACGCGTCGCCGTCAAAAACGCTATTCACGATTGTCGCGTAAATCCTGTCCGCGAATGGAAGCGCTTCTTTATACACTTGCGCCCCGCCGATAATGAAAACTTTTCTTCGCCCAGCAAGAGCGAGCGCTTCTTTGAGGCTATTCGCTAAAAGCGCGCCGGAAATCGGCTGATAGTCTTTTTGCGAACTGATAACAATATTTTTTCTCCCCGGCAAAATTCTTCCTATGGATTCATGGGTTTTCCGCCCCATAATAATCGGGCTTTTCCCTGTTTTCTTTTTAAAATATGCGAGGTCTGCCGGAAGATCCCATGGGATTTTTCCTTTGTTGCCGATAACGCGGTTGTTTTTCCCAACCGCAACGATAATACAAATTATTTGTTTCATTTTTTCTCCTTGTCGAAAAAAGCCATCTTCCGCTTTTATATCATTTTGGAAGAAAAGACACAAACCGTATTTTAAAAAAACCGGCACGAATTTATTTCGTACCGGCCACATTAGGACATCGGATGTCCTAATGTAAGCATAACTATCAAACAACGGTTATTTCTTCATTGCATTCGGTGACGCACAAAAATGAGGTGTGCACAACGCTTTGATTTTCCTTCCATTGCTCAAGCGTAAATTCCGGTGAACCTTGCACACGCCCGTGCATTCGCGGAATGTTACGAAGTCCAACGGGGTCCATCCAAAGATTTTCCCGAACGTCCAACGAGTAAACAAAACTTTTGTAAGTTAGCGGTCCGTATCCGCGATCTCCATCTCGATTATTTGTGCAATATTCAAATACCGCCACCATTCCCTGCGCGCCGACAAAAAGCGCCTCGCGCCTTTTTAAAAAATCAACAATGTCTTCATTTCTTCTTGTGGCCGAGCCATAACCAAGATCAAATATTTTTACGAAATATTCTTTTCCCGGAACAAGATGCGCCGACACATTCGAAAAATTCTCATCTGTCAGATACGTACTGTAATTCGGATACCAATCTTTGTGAAGTTCCGCAAATCTCGCGAGAATGGTATTGTGATCATAATCGGGCGGAACAGTAAATCTTCCCCAGTCGATCATTTTGATCTCTTTATCTTGCGGAATAATAAGATCCGTAAGACTTCTTTTTAAATTCGCGCCGTTTTTATTCCACTCTTCCGCCATTTGTTGACTAAGAAGCGGCGGCCGCGGCAAGTTTTTTAATACATTCGTCTGGAATTCAACATACCAGCCGGGTATTGAAGAGGCAGTTTTACTATTCATAGTAACGGTTCCTTTCAATGAGCGCGTGGGTTCTGCCACGCCAGCGACGAAAAACCTCGTCTTTTCCGAGATTAACACAAACCGGTTATCGTGTCAAAAAAATCGCGACGATTTTTTATTTTCCGGTACTTCCAAATCTCCCCTCTCCCCTTGCGGTTTTTCCGAGTTCTTTTACTTCTTTGATTTTTGGGATAATGATAGGGATAAAGACGAGTTGCGCAAGTTTGTCGCCCTTTTCTATGTGATATTTTTTCTTGCCGAGATTAATAATGTGAACGTTATATTCTCCGCGATAACCCGCGTCATATACGCCGGCAAGTGTGTGGATGCCGCCATTTTTGGGAAGACTGCTTTTATCTTTTACGAATGCGCCGTAACCGAGAGGAAATTCCAGAGCGAACCCGAGGTCAAAAATATGACGTTCGCCCGGCACAAGATCGTAATTTTCAAGCGAATACAGATCCATGCCGACATCGCCCAAGTGAGCGTATGTAGGGATTTTTGCGTTAGGGTTTATTTTTTTTATTTTTAGTGTGAACATGACTTAAAAATTTCTAATGACTAATTTTTAATTTCTAATAAAATGATTAATTTCTAAATGTCTAAATGTCTAAAAACGTCGTTCATTAGAAATTAGGAATTAGATATTAGAAATTAATTTTTCTGGTCTATCTCCACAAATCTCTCCATCTCCAAAGTATACTATGAATCCACGTCGCGAGAAACTTTTTTTGACATTTGCAAATCCATATGCTAGATTGCGTTTAGAAGTCTTGAACCCACAACAAAGGAGAGTCCGATGAGACCAAACCTTTTACAAGAAAGGGAGTTGTATTATCTCCCCGTTACCCACAAACAAAACAAATCGATCATTTGGGAATACCCAAGCAAAAAGGAAGTTGTTCGACACCTCGAACGACACCAGAACTTCTTCGAGAAGGATTCCTTACTTGTTTTCACCGGCACGGCCGAATGGACAAGGTCACTTACTGTGGAAGGGTACAACAACGTCGTTGCCAATCTTCAGCTGCCGAAATACGCAAACAGCTCGGAGAAATACGACCGAGCTGTTGAAGACATGCTCCGCAATCAAAAGCGGGTTTTAGTTGCCGGATCGGTTTACTTGCTAAACTATCCATATGCGTGGTACGGCGTATCGTCCGGCATATGTTCTCTTGAAAAGGAGGTTGCCCACGCCATTTGCATGGCAACAGATGAAGGCGTTATTTATCGGCTTTATTTTGAGCCCGAAAATCCTCTTCATTTTTGGGTGATCAATACCTTTACGGGAAAGAATATCCCTTTGAAATTAAGTAGATCAAAAGAAACCCCACTTGAGGTACGCAGAGAAGAAAGAGAGCACTTCACCCCAGGCGGAGATCCCGACCCATGTATCCTTGGTTTTTTCTGTGGCGAAGATGGAGCATGCGGATAATTGTTGTATCGTCAAAGCCAAAGGACCCCTTGCGGGGTCCTTTTTTTATATATCGCTCGAAACAACCAGAATCGGTATCTTTCATGATGGAAGATCGTATCATATCTCTACCCTTCGGTATGTAACCTTTGCGAAATTCGCAACTTTTGCTATAGTAGCGACAGGTATTTCTTTTACAAAGCAAGAGGTGAAACATGAAAAAGGCTTATTATCTTCCTCCCAAAAAGAGGATCCCGGATATTCAGTACCGAACGGTACTCAAAAACATTCTTGAGTCCGGCAGAAAAATTCACCCGATACACAAGGGATATGCCTTGATGTTAATCGGCCAACAAATGCGCTTTATAATGAAGAACGGTTTTCCGCTCATCACGGAAAAAGATCAGTCGGCGTCGTTCAAAGGAGCGCTCGGCGAACTTATCGGCTTCATGAATGGAGCGCGGACACTTGAAGAACTCCGCTCATACGGATGCCCTGATGTGTTTTGGAAACGGTGGGTGACGAAAGAAAAATGCGCCGACTGGGGCCTTCCCGAAGGCGATCTCGGACCCGCTTCGTACGGTCCCGTGTGGACAAAATTTCCTACAAGGAACGGCGGCGAGTTCAATCAAATCGCAAATCTGGTGCGGCAGATCGGAGAAAAACCGAATCTTCGGACACATCTTTTGAAGAACCACTACCCGCCCGAAAGCACGGCGTCAAAAGAAACACGGAAGGCGGTGGTCATTCCCTGCCATGGCGACTTACAGATCATCGTATTCCCCGACGAAAAAGAATTGATCGTTCACCACACGCAGAGAAGCGGCGATATGCCAAGCGGCGTGCCAAACAACATGGTGCATTACGCAGTTTTCGGCATGATGCTCGCACAGGTAACGGGATATACGTTTACCGAACTCGTTCACTACATCGTTGATGCTCATATTTATGACGTTCAAATTCCGTACGTGGAAGAACTGTTAAGCCGGGAACCGCGGACCTTCCCCACGGTGACACTCGACAAAAAGGTCGCGGATATTTTTCAATTCCGCCGGGAGCATTTTACTTTGAGCGACTATAACCCCCATCCAAAGCTGATCATTCCAACTCCGGTATAAAATTGCTATACTGGAGGAATGAAACGGAAAGATGACAAAAAAAACGCGGTAAGAGTGGAAAACGCCAGCAGTCCGGCGTATGAAAAAACACTGAAAAATATAAGGACGGCAGGCGTCTGCCCTTTCTGTAAAGAGAATTTTGCGACATACCACAAAAACCCCGTGCTTCGCGAAGGAAAGCGGTGGATCGTCACAAAAAACATGTTCCCTTACGAAGGATCAACCCATCACTTCTTGCTTGTGCACAAAGATCATATTGAACACATAGACAAACTGGGAAAAGAAGCGTGGGCGGAACTATACGGACACTACAAATGGCTCATCGAAGAGTATTCGATCCGCGGCGGAACGCTCGTCTTTCGTTTCGGCGACACCCCATGCACCGGAAGCACCGTGCGGCATCTGCACGCGCAATTAGTCGTCGGTGATCCCGATCGACCGCGAGGTATCAAAGTCGTCGTAGGATAAAAATAGCCCCCGATATTCGGGGGCCTTTTGTTACAACACAACGCGGATAAGTTCGATCCCGTTCTTCCGAAACACCTCTGCGGCGTGCAAGAGCGAATATCCTTCGCTGTAATACACGCGGGAAACACCAGCGCGAACGATGGAATACGAACAAGTCGGACAAGGAAAAACGCTAACATAAAGAGTGGCGCCCTTCAAACCCCCGGAACCGGCGCTCGCGTCTGCGATCAGCATCGCTTCGGCATGACCGGCCGCGGTTTTGTCGGTATGTTCTCCCGCAACAAAATTGCTTCTCGGGTCGCCGTCGATCGATACGGAATACTCCGTCGGAAAATGTGTATTGTATGCGGAATACAAAACTTTTCCGTCCTTAACGGCAAGCGCGCCGACCTGGCGCCACCAATCGGGGCTTCGTCCAGCAAGCACTATCGCCTGTTTCATCATTTCCTTTTCGAATTCCGTGAACAAAACGATCGGGTTCTCATCCTTCTCGGGAACGCTCGTGACATGCCGCATATCAAAGCGGAGAAAAATATTCTCGAAAACGACCGGGTTTCCGGTGAAATATTTTTGCGCGAGCGTTTCCATAATGTCTTCGCGTGGCATCACACACCGACCGCGAAACGGAAGCATCCCTTTCTCCAGAACAACGACTTTTTTCCGAAAATGGCTTTGGATCGACCGGCGCGCGTCCTCTGGGGAAAGTGCGCGGATGTCGAACTTGAGCCGCGGAAATTCATCGAGGAAACTTTTTCCAAGCACATACCAATTCGCATCGCGATACTCCGAAAACCACGCAAGATACCCGGAATGAATGACGGGGACGTACGCGATGAGATTTTTTCTCTTCATCATATCACTTCGCCCCGTAAAAATTTTCCGATCAGCTGTTCAATCTTTTCGGCGAGATTTTTTGCTCCGTCGATCGTGAGCATTCTGACGCGCGCGGAAGTCGATGTCGTCGCCTGAGGCGGAAGTTTTACGATCTCACCGCAGCACGGCTTCACGACCTCAAGCGTCCCGTCCGAAAAATCTGCGGTGGTTTCCGAAACGACCAGCGTGTCGGGACGGATCTTTTGGATGAGCCCGTCCTGGATGCCTTCATTGATCAGCGTGACGATATCAACGCTGCGCGAGTGCGTCAGTATCCGAAGGCGCTCGTCTTCCGGCACGACCGGACGGCTCGGGCCTTTGCGCCTTTTGGTCAGATCATCGGAATCCACCGCGACGATAAGAATATCGCCGAGCGATCTGGCTTTTTCCAGATACCCGAAATGTCCGAGATGCACAAGATCAAAAACGCCCTGTGTGAACACAATCCGAAGACCGAGTCCTTTTAAATGGGCGACCAGCTCTTCCAGCTTGTCGTGATCGGGGATATAGCGCCCCTCAAAATTCGATTGATGGGAAAAAATTCCCGCGTCTATCATATCTGTCTCCTTATGACAAAATTACAAATCTGAAATAATGGTATCACAAGGAGACAAAAAGAAAACGTTGACAAAAAACCGTTCCGCGGTTTTTTAAACGACGGATTTTTTATTTATTTGCATTTTTTCATATTGTTTGGTATAATATAGTTATGTTTACAAAAAATACAAAATATAATTTCTCGGTTATTGTTGAACACGACGAGGACGGCTACATCGCTTCTTGTCCGGAATTGCAAGGGTGCTATACGCAAGGCGATACCTATGAGGAAGTTATGGAAAATATAAAAGACGCCATTTCTCTTAATCTGGAAGAACTCCGCGCAGAAAAACAAGAGATACCCACTCAACACTCCATCAGCCTTTCTATGGTTCAAGTGACTGCATAACATGACCAAACTTCCCCGCTTCACTGCCAAAGAAATCATTTCCGTACTTCAAAAACACGGCTTTGCTTTTGCGCGCCAAAGCGGAAGCCACAAAATCTACAAAAATTCCAAAAACAAACACGTTACCGTTCCCTTTCACGGCGAAAAAATCCTCCACCCGAAAATCCTAAAAAATATTTTAACTGACGCGGATATTTCGGTAGAGGAGTTATAATTACAAAAAGAAATCCCGTTGTGACATATCGTCACAACGGGATTATTGATTTATGTTAAGGTGTTAGTCGTCCGCAAATGCGCGACACTTGTGCACTCTTTCCAACTGTCTCAGTGCTGGGAGGATTTTTTCATTATAAGCACGTTGATCTTCTTCTGTTAAACATAAACAGATCCTTTTTTCTCTTTCTTTGTTTAATTTTTCCCAATATCTGTCATATGCTCTAGATGACATCATAGCACTTCTCCTTTTTTCAGATTACAAATCGGATAATATCAAAAAGTATCCGCCCCGTTTACTCTGGTTATATTGTATACTATTTATAATCTTTGTCAAGAATTCCATTTGTCACTTACAAAATAATCATTTATATTTACGTTTTTTAGGCATTTGAAATTTTATTGGAAATTAGAAATTGCTTGTCCTGCGTAGCTTTTAGCGAAGCAGAAGATATTAGAAATTTTTAAACAAAACCCACTCCGAGTTACCTCAAAGCGGATTTTGCATACATTATTTAGTTTTTCACTAATCCTTTATTTCAATCCCCATACTTCTCGCCGTTCCTGCAATAATCTTCGCTGCCGCTTCAATGTCATTCGCATTCAAGTCCGGCATTTTCATTTCGGCGATCTCTCTGACTTGCGCCATGGTGATTTTTCCGACTTTGGAAACCGCGTTTTTCTTGCTTCCCTTTGCGAGTCCGGCGGCTTTCAGGATGAGTCTCGACGCGGGCGGGGTCTTCAGGATGAAATCATAGCTTCGGTCTTCGTAGACACTGATCTCTACTGGGATAACATTACCCATTTTGCTCGCTGTGGCGGCGTTGAATTTCTGAACGAAATCACCGATGTTGATGCCCGCTTGTCCGAGCGCCGGTCCGACTGGAGGCGAAGGATTCGCTTTTCCGGCATCGATCTGCAGTTTGATTTTTTTGACTACTTTTTTTGCCATAATATTTCTAATAAAAAAATAAAAGGATAGAAAAATAGAAAGATTATAACGTCGTCGGAATATTTCTATTTTCTATTTTTTTATTTTTTTATTTTTTTTATTTTGTAATTTTACAGTTGCCGATGCGTAGAAGCCCGCACCTGCAATTTACTGTTACTGTTATTAGGACTTACGCGCTTGGATGAGAGGCGCCGCCAAAATCGAGAAACGGAGCGAATGGTATGAATATACAGTGAGCGAGTATCGCAGATTTTGGCAAGCATATCGCCAAGCCCGTAAGTCCTAAATTCGGCGAACCTGCAGGAAGTCTAATTCTACCGGGGTTTCGCGTCCGAAGAGCGAAACGAGCACCTTCACTTTTCCGCGTTCTTCGTCGACTTCGCTCACGCGTCCTTCCAAATCTTTGAACGGTCCGTCCGTAATGACCACCACCTCTCCTTCCAAAAGGTCGATATTGTGCTTTACCGTATCAGCGCCCATGCGACCGAAGAGCATATCCGTTTCTTTCTTGTCGAGAGGTACTGGAGTAACTCCGGCGCCGACGAATCCCGTCACGCGGGGGGTGTTACGCACCACGTACCAAGAGTCATCGGTCACGATCATATCCACGAGCACGTATCCGGGATATATTTTTTCTTCGATCTCGGCCCGCTTCCCTCCTTTGACCTTGATCTTTTTTTCAACGGGGACGATCACGTTGAAGATCTTGTCTTCCATACCGAGAGATTCGATGCGCTGTTTTAAATTTCTCGCAACAGCGTTCTCGTATCCCGCGTAGGTATGGATGGCGTACCAACAGCGTTCGCCGGAAATTTCTTGTTTTGCCATAATATTAATAGAAAAATATAAAAATAGAAAAATAGAAAGATTATAACGTCGTGGAAATTTTTCTATTTTCTATTTTTTTATTTTTCAATTTATTTGTTGTTATCTAGAAATTAAATATCCAACGGCTTTGGTAAACCCCGCATCAAAAGCACCAAGAAGGACGGAGACGAACAGGGACAAAGCGATAACCAAGAGGGTAAACGCAATGGTTTGATCCTTGGTCGGCCAGCTCACGTGTTTCATCTCGGCTCTCGTATCTTTGAGATAGTTTATGAAATTTTGCATGGTAGTTAATTTTTCCGCGTTTTAAAAATCGCCCTCTCAGGCGTTATAAGACCATGATACTCTTTCAGTGGCAAAAGTCAATACTTTGGAAAATAGAGATACTAATATACGAATTTTTACGAATGATACGAATCGCAACGAATACAGCGACGGAACATTCGTATTTATTCGTATCATTCGTAAAAATTCGTATATTAGTATCTATATTTGGTATCTTTATTCCTAAAGTGTATAATGCTGATATGAATCAAGAAGACAAAGACAAATTGGAGCATGCCATTCATGCCGCCACACCCATTGCCCTTTCAAAGGAGGAACTCCTGAAGCATATAAATACTCGCATTGAAAATATCGCCGAAGAATTCAAGCGTGGTTTTGAATTGCTGACCGGGATGGAACGCACTGTCACTTTTTTCGGGTCGGCGCGATTTACTGAAGACAACGACCACTATCAAATGGCGCGAAAGATCGCGGGGAGACTCGCCTCCTACGGTATTGGGGTGGTAACCGGCGGCGGGGGCGGAATTATGGAAGCGGCAAACCGTGGCGCGTACGAGTCAAAAGGATATTCGCTCGGACTCAACATCAAACTTCCTCATGAACAAAAAGAAAATCCGTATCTCACGGAGAGCACACTTTTTAAATATTTTTTCGTCCGAAAAGTACTGCTTTCCTACGCGGCTGAAGCATATCTCTTTTTCCCGGGAGGGTTCGGGACATTGGATGAACTGTTCGAGATCATTACCCTTGTGCAAACACACAAAATAGAACCGGTTCCGATCATTCTTGTCGGAAACGGCTATTGGAAAAAAATGAGCAATTTCATTGAAAAAGAAATGTACAAAAAACACCACGCTATCAGCAAAGAAGATATGAAACTTTATACGATTACCGACGATGTCGACACGATTGTAGATATCGTCCTCCATGCGCCGATACGGGAACAAGACTAGACGAATGGAAAGATAAAAAAATAGAAAAATAGAAAAATAGAAAGATTACGTCGTCGGCGTTAATCTTTCTATTTTTTATCTTTTTATTTTTTTATTTAAATAAGAAAAATGCTGCCACGATCGCAACGAGAATACGATAATAGCCAAACGAAGTAAAGTCATACTTCCGTACGAATCCGAGAAAGAGTTTTATGCAGGCGAGGGCGACAATGAACGAGGTCGCGAAGCCGACCGCAAGAACTCCCGCGTCGGATGCGGAAAACGATTGCCAATTTTTGAGAAGATCAAGTCCGGTCGCGGCGCACATGGTCGGCACGGCGAGGAGAAAAGAAAATTCTACGATCGTTTCGCGTTTAATTCCGAGCGAAAGCCCGCCGACGATTGTTGCGCCGGAGCGAGAAACCCCGGGAATGACCGCGATAGACTGAAAAAGTCCGATAAGAAAAGCCTTTTTGTAGGATATTTCGGATATGTTTCCGACAAGTTCCGTTTGTGGCTTCTTTTTGTATAGTTTTTCAAAGACAATGAGAATAACACCGCCCAAGAAAAGCGCCCATACCACGACCCATGGACTCCCGAGCATTTGTTTGATGAATTTGTAGAGCGCAAGCCCAATGACCGCCGTCGGCAAAAAAGCGACGCATATTTTTTTCAGTGCCGGAAGATCGCGCAGAAAAACGCGCCAATAAAGAACAACCACGGAAAGAATAGCCCCAAGTTGAATAATAATATCAAAGCTTTTTTCAAAATTCCCGTCCGGCAACCCAAGAAATTTCCCCGCCAAAATAAGGTGCCCCGTCGAAGACACCGGCAAAAATTCCGTGAGGCCTTCGACGATGCCTAAAATGAGTGAATGAAAAATGGTCATAGAGAATATTGTAACACAAAAAAAAGAAAAAACCGCGAATTTGATCGCGGTGTTTAGTGGTCGCTTACGGAGTTTTTCCGAATTTTTTACACAAACGTTCATATTGCGGTTTATCTATAACACTTACCACATGACGAAGCTCGTTTTTGCAATGCGGACAGGTGACATAAAAATAATTCCACCCGAGAAACTGCGGAAGCCAATCGCGGTGAAAAGAAACATCTTTTTCACCAAAACGAAAAACGCATTCACATTTACCGCAAGTTATTTCATTTAAAGGTTTCCCTTCTTTTACTATTTCAATCATCTCTTTCTCCTAATATTGAGGATTTCTCATATATTTCTACACCAATAAATATATTATGTCAACAACAACTTTCCCCGTATCTCCTCACACCTCCAAAAGTTCTCGTATTTACTGACATATTTAAGTATCGTTGTGAGAAGGGGAATTCGGGATTAGTGCGATAAACTCTGGATTCCCGCGGAGGCGGGAATGACAGGTGTGAGGGGTTACCTTTCCCCAAACCGCACTTATACATATTTCGCATATGTGCGAAATATTAACGACAAACGAGGAAAAGACTACGCCTGCTCCAATTTAAAATGTTTTCGCAATTCTGCATCTTTTGTAAGGTGTGATACTTCCATAATTTCGACAAATTCTCCCACCCCAAAATAGTCTGCAACGAAGAGGATTTCTTTTTCGCAGGGATACGGATACACCCACACGCTTTTTTGATACTGATAAAAACCGAGGGTACGAAGACGGAACCGAAGCGCGTCGCGAGCGCGGGTGTGGTTGACGGGAATATCAAAAAGAACGAACCGCCAAACCCCGTCCCACTTTTCCGGATCGGGGATACACGAATCTTCAAAAAGCATTTTTTCAAAATATTTCTTCCCTTTTTCAGTAAGAACAACGCGCGGTTTTCCGTTGGAGTTTTTATCTTCGTGTATATATCCTAATTTTTTCAAATTTCGTGACGCCCCCCAAAGCTGTCTATTACTGTATCTTTTTGACCGGTTGTACTCTCCGGCAAGCCGAGATAATCCGGGTGCCACAGCGAAAAGCGTCGTTATTCCAGCAAGAACAACGAGAGCTAAAGCCGTTACGGTAATACGAGCAGGAACGGTTTCAGAATTAAGAAAATCTTTCGCTCTTTTTACCAAAGAAATTTCCTTTACAACCAAACTTGTTTTGTTTCTTGTTTTAATGGTTCGTATTTTTTGCATCTTCATCCCCTTATTCTATCACAGTCGTTAATAATTCGCATATGCGAATTATTAACGACTAAAATTAGAAATTTAAAAATTTAGAAATATGGAGATAAAGGAGATAATGGTAAAAATTGGGGGATGAAACAACAAAAAAACACCCCTTGCCGAAAATTTGGCAAGGGGGCGGTTTATTTAAACCACTTTCGGGAGGTAATTTTAATGAACGTTCAAACGTTCCTTATTTATTCTCCCCTTCTTTTTTGGTCAGGCTAATCGGAGTTTCGTCTTCTTTTTCAGATTCCGCTTCTTCTTTCGCGGCTTTGCCAACTTCGGTAATCCATTTTGGTAATGGAAAATCGTCGCTATCCAAAGTTTTTCCTTCCATTACGGCGAGGACTTGCGGTCTATCAATGGTTTCCCATCTCATGAGTGCGTCCTTCATTACTTCCAGTTCATCCCGATGGGCAAGCAACAATTCTTTCGTTTCGTTGTAAATGCGTTGAGTTTCGCCTTTTTTCAGAGCGTCAATCTGCTCCGCCGTGGCATCAGAATACGCCATTTGACGAACCGCCGTACCAAGATGGTCGCCATATTCGGAAGCAAATACTAAGTGTCCGAGCTCATCGGTATACAAACCATATTGCATGATCATTCCTGAAATGATCTGGGTTGCGCGTTGATAATCGTTGGAAGCACCGGTAGTAACTTCATCTTTTCCGCCAACTATTTCTTCCGCGATTCGTCCGCCGTAAACAGAGGATATCATTCCTTCCAGAACTTTTTTGGATGCACTCACCCGTTCTCGCTCAGGAAGATACATTGTAACGCCGAGTGCCCGTCCGCGAGGAACAATACTGACCTTATAAACGGGGTCATGGTTGGGAACCAAGCATCCGACAACGGCGTGACCGGCTTCGTGATATGCCGTCAGAATTTTTTCATCCTGCGTCATGATATTCACTTTCCGTTCTTCACCCATCATGATTTTGTCTTTTGCTTTCTCAAAGTCTGCCATAGTGATAACTGTACCACCCCTGCGAGCCGCAACGATGGCCGCTTCATTCGCCAAGTTGCGAAGATCAGCACCCGAACCGCCGATATAGCCACGAGCAACGTCTTCCAGACTTACCGTTTTTGCAAGCGGTTTGTCTTTTGTGTGAACTTTTAAAATTTCCAAACGACCTTTCACGTCGGGAAGTCCGAGCGTTACTTTCCTATCGAAACGACCGGGACGCAAGAGTGCCGCATCCAATTTGTCGGGACGGTTTGTTGCGCCAATAATGATTATCGGAACTTTGGATTTTTTGAATCCTTGCATGCGGGCAAGCAACTCGGTCAGCGTTTGTTCGTGTTCTTGTCCATTATTTCCGCCGGATGCCGAGCCTCGGCTTCCGCCAAGAGCATCGATTTCATCGATGAAAATAAAGGTTGGAACGCCTTCTTTTTCGGCTCGGTCGAACAAATCGCGAACACGACCGGCACCGACACCGACAAACATTTCCACAAACGCAGAACCTTTTTCCTCATAGAAAACAGCGTTACATTCGCCTGCAATAGCTCTCGCCAAAAGAGTCTTTCCTGTCCCAGGAGGTCCATCGAGTAATATGCCGCGCGGAATTTCAGCGCCAAGCTTGTTGTATTTTTCAGGATTCCTCATGAAGTCCAAAACTTCTTGAACTTCTCCGATGGCTTCATCGGCACCGGCAACATCAGTGAAACGCTCTGTAATTTCTCCCGGACCAAAGCGTGTTGCTTTCGTCTCAGAGGTTTTTTTCGCTTCGCCGCCTTGCTTTTCCATCATTTCTTTCTGCGTTGCCATTTGCTTTTCTTGCATTTCCCTTTGCTTTCTCATTTGCCAAACGGAAATCATCACTATGGCGACAATAAATACGCCCATCATGATTGTACCGCCGGAGAAAAAGCTTGGAGTCGGTGGTTTTATGCCTTGCACCGCAATACCGTGAGAGATGATATCGTTTACCAGTGTTGAATCAACAGTGCCGGGGGAATACGTTTTATATGATTCTCCCTGCTCGTTTTTCGCGACCACAATAGTTTTGCCGTCTCCCATAATAAATATCTTTTGGATATCGACACCGGAGTTTGGCGCTCTATATTCCTCCACAAACTTGCTGTAATCCTTTACGGCAGTAGTATCGGGGGGAGTCGTTTTTTGCACCTGCGTAGCGTAGTTCTTTATCGGTTGGGGATTATCTTTTTCGGAATAATAGTTCCATCCTGCCCAAAGGGTAAGAAGGAGTATAAAAAAGATCAGTTTTTTAATATAGCCCTGAATTTTGGATTCTTCTTTTTTGGGTTCCTTCGGTTCTACTGGCGGCACTCCGCCGTCGGTTACCTCCGGTTTCATTTTGTCATTTTCGCTCATGTTATACCTCCTAAGGGCGAACTTCTTTGTAAATATCAAAGATCCGTCTTCATCTTCTTTTAATCTCCTCTTTCTATACCCTTTCATAAAAGAGTAACAGTGTCAAGGGTTTTGGAAGAAAGAAAAAATGCGTCCTTTTCGGGCGCATTTTTGACGGCGGAGCGGATGTTAGCCCGTCGCTGACGCATTAAAGTTTATTATCTTTTTGGGCTTTTTTTGAGCCTCTTTTTCGGCTTGTCGCAACGCGGCCAGTTTCTTTTCGCGGCATTCGCCGACCAAAGAGCAAGAGGGTGTTTCGTACAGACAACCGGCACAAGGATGTTGATTGGTCATTTTATTTTCCTCCGTTTTTTCTCGTTTCCCGGGGTTCTTTGTTTCCGATCACAAAATACCATATTTATGTTTTCTGGTCAAGAAATTCTAAAACACACGGCGCAGGAGGTTAAAAAAGATGTCGGACCAGCGCGGTTTGAACATTTCCGGCAAGAAGATAACCGCTTCGGACTTCCATTCTTCCAGTATCTTGCGAAGGTCGCGGATCATCGAAATCCTCGAAAAGAAAACGCCCGCCTCCGCGTTCCACCCAAAGGAGAGAGGGTCGAGATTTCCGGAACCAACCATGCCGACACTGTCATCGATTAACAAAACTTTTGCGTGGTTCATTTCGCACGAAAGATAGCCGACGGCGCCGAGCTTGACGAAAAACGAAAGCTGGAAATAGTTAACGCGATTCATAATCCACCCGTGGTCCGTATCTTGGGGGACAATGATTTCCACCACTACACCCCGAAGAATCGCCTCGTGTATACGCGCCAACAGCCATCGTCTCGGAAATAAGTACGGGGTCACAAAAGTAATTTTTTGTTTTGCTTTGTCTATATGAGACTCATACTGCTCCCGTATCTCAAGCCACTTTCCTCCGATACCATGCTCGGCAAACCATGTTCGCGTTTTCCGTAAAATGGGCTTCGGTCCGAGGCGCGCCCACAGTTCGACGTTTTTTCCCCCGCATTCTTTATATACGCGAGAAAAAGAACGCAAAGACGAAGACAATATCTTTCGCCCAATTACGCGAACCTGCAAATCTTTCCATGGCGCATAGGCCCCGCCGATATTGACCCCTCCCAAAAAAACAACTTTTTCATCAACAATGAGTATCTTCCGATGAAGCCGGCGGAACCAATAGCTGAAAAATAAGACTTCCGCTCCGGAAAAACGAAGCCGCTCCACCGCCGCAGAAGAAAGGCCGAAGCTCCCGAAAGAATCCAAAATGAGCACGACATGCACACCCTCGCGCGCTTTTCTTTCCAAAATAGAGAAAAAATCATACCCCACCGTGTCATTCTGAAAAACATACATTTCCAGATAAATGTTTTTTTGTGCGGAAGAGATAGCGCTAAGCATCCCCTTCCATGCGGACCGTGATGTTGAATAAAATCTATAGCGCATTTTTAAAATTTTCAATTTTCAATTCTTAATTTTCAATCAATTTACAATACTTCAATTTTCAATTTACAAACCCGACACCGTCGTCCGTGTTTGAAAATTGGTTATTGAAAATTCATTGAAAATTGTAAAATTGTAAATTGAAAATTATTTTTTACTCAAATATTCTTTTCTCTTCTTTTTGTCGAACTTCTCAATCGCGTACCTTAGCATCGTCCTCGGCATTTCGTGGGCGTGTTTCTTCAAGAATTCTTCCAGGATAGCCATGTCGCGCTTGCCGATCTCACGAAGCATCCAGCCGACAGCTTTGCGGATGAGGTCATGTGTATCATGAAGCAGGAATTCGGCAATTTCGATCGATTCCTTAAAACTATTGTACTTTATATATTGGAATGTTGCGAGTACCGCAATCCGGCGATCCCAAAGGAGGTTTGACCTAGCGAGCTTCTTTAAAAGCGCAATTCCCTTCCCTTTCTGAAACAGAAATTCGCCTACAATTTTCGGTGCGGACAAGTCAATCAGATCCCAATTGTTTATATATCGGGTGTTCGCGAGATATATTGAAAAAACTTTTTTTTGCACCCTTTCATCTCCTTTTTGGAACTGATGAGTAAGGATAAAAAGCGCAATCAGGCGTTCTTCATGATATTTTGAGTGCAAAAGTTTTTCCGTATCGGAAAGAGAAAGCTCAAAATATTTTTTTGCAACACCGCGCAAAGTCGGCACAATAATGCCGAGAAAAACATCACCTTCCGCATACTCACCTTTACCGGTTTTGAAAAAGCGCATAAAAATCTTCGCCTTTTCGGGGTTGGCAAGTGAGTGTATTTCTTTTTGAATGAGAGTTAAAGACATATTATCGTGAAATTTTCAAACGTTCCGGACGGAGGTGCAACCTCCATCCGGCGACGAAAGAGGAGTTATGACGATGTAATAATTCCGTCCGTCGTCTATAAGCTAAAAACTAAAAGCTATAAGCTAAAAGCTCGTTATTTCACCACCGCTTCCATTACCGCAGACTGTGTTACAGGAAGGATTTTGAACCTCATTCTCCCGAGCACCCTTCCCCGCTCGTCGGTAACGTCAACCCGCCATTTTCCCGGAAACACGTTGGTTTTTTCTGAATAACCGCGATAACCGCGGTCGCTTCCGCCGAAGATTGGGAAACGAATATTGGCGGCCACAACCCACTTTTCCGATGAAGTATCGTAATATTGCCAAAGATGGCTGATATTCGTATTCAGCCGAGTCGGAGCGAATACCGCGCTGTAAAAATAGAGCGGCTCGTTGCTTTGCACGTGGACCTTTTTGTAAAAAGTGAAAATGTCGAACCATTTCTCTTTTTCTCCTTGAAAATAATATCGCCCGCTTTCCGTCCTTTCCATGTAGTGATAAATCCCCGCGTCTTTCAAAGCAAGCGGAACCGGAGGAATGAGATTGGTAAAATAGAAAAAATTTATCGCGAGAAAAATACCGCCGAGGCTCACGAGGAGTTTTGTTTTTTCCACGCGCGCTTCTTTCGGCAAAAAATAATACAAAAAATGAATGAATACGCCAATAGCCACGAGCGAAACCGCGCCGGAAAGAAGAAATACGAGGTCTCCCATCTGTCCGAGCACGATCGGAACAAAAAGGATCATGAGAAAGAACACGACGATAAAAAGAATGCTTATTTGAAAATTGAGGCGCAGATATCGTTCTTTAAAAAATTCATTTCCAATAAAAAGAGCGACCACAATGAGCAAAAACGGCCAGCTTGTTTCGAGCACCGCGCTGCGCATATAAAAAATGGTGAAGCCGGAAAAAAGCGCTCCGAGGGCGAACGAGATCAGAAAGTGAAGCCACACATCGCCTTTTCGAAAAATTTTCCACCGGAGAATTCCATGGCGGGAAACGTTCAAAGAAATAATGGCGAACGAACCCACAAAAAGCCAGCCAAAAAGAAGAGTGACATCCAAAACCTCGTCGATCCGCTGAAGCGTAAGATTATCAAAAATAAACCCGCCGACAAACACAACAAATGACACGATTTTTTCGTGGTTGATTATCCACTGTTTCCAAAATTCACGGGAGAAATATTTTTTGTCCATATAAAAACTATACACAATAATGTGGGAAAAATCTAATTTTTTTAATGAGGTGGCGACCAGTGGCAGAGGTAAAACAACGACGGTAATTTAGAGGAGAGACCTCCCCATTTGGAGGACTCACCTCCAAATTACCTCGTGCAAAAAACATCGTCCGCCGTGAAGCTAAAACCTCAATTAGAGCGCCTTTCTAAACGCCCGATAAAACATTGCTTTTGCGATCTCTCCGACAATGAGATATGTCGCAACGATTCCGGCGATGGTTACGAGCATAAATGGGGATAATGCGGTGAAAGATAAGATTGTGCCGATCGGGGTGAACGGGATGATCCAAGCGAGGGCGACGATGCCGATGGTCGAGCAAATTACCGGAATACTGGGCCAGCTTTTCCAGAACGGAACGCGTTTTGTGCGGATGATATAAATGATGAGTACTTGGGTGGCAATAGACTCGATGAACCAACCGGTTTGGAAACCGGAGGCGCCGAGGGAGAAAACTTTGTACAAAACGAAGAAGGTGATGAAATCAAAAATGGAAGACACGAGCCCGAATACCGCGATGTATCTTCCGAAGAAATGTGTGTCCCAGCGAAGTGGATGAATGGTGTCTTCTTCGTCGGTCGAGTCGGTCGAGAGCGTAGTTTGCGACATGTCGTACATGAAGTTATTGAGGAGAATTTGCGCAGGAAGCATTGGGAGAAACGGGAGAAATGCGGAGGCTCCCATCATGGAAAACATGTTGCCGAAATTTGAACTGAATCCCATCTTGATATACTTCATTGTATTTTGGAATGTCTTTCGTCCCTCAATGACGCCGTCCTTCAGAACTTCCAAACTTTTGTCGAGCAAAATAATATCGGCGGTTTCTTTCGCGACATCCACCGCATTGTTAACCGAAATGCCGACATCCGCCGCTTTTAAAACCGGCGCATCGTTGATCCCGTCACCGAGATAGCCGACGACGTTACCGGCTTTGCGCAGAAGCACGACGATACGTTCTTTTTGTTCGGGCGAAACGCGCGCAAAAACATTTGTACCGGCGAGCTTGGCGGTCAGTTCAGAGTCGGAAAGTTCCGCGATCTGTTCGCCATGAAGAACGCCCCTCACCGGCAAACCGATGTCTTTGCAGATACGCTCCGTCAAAATTTCGCTGTCTCCCGTCAAGACTTTTACTTCAATATGCAATCCTTCAAGCTCCAAGAGTGTCGGAATAACGCTCTTTTTCGGAGGATCGAGAAACGCGGCAAAACCGAGAAATACCAAATCATTTTCTTCTTCTTTGTGATATACCATTCTTTCCTCCTGTGCGATTGTTTTTTCCGCGATCGCCAACACGCGATACCCTTCCGCCGAGAGTTTGTTATATTCTTTCTGTGCGAGCGCAATCGCCTCTTCGGAAAAATCGGCATCGGTTCCGTTCTTGCGATACGTTTTACATGCTTCAAATATGTTTTTCGGTGCGCCTTTGCAAATAAGAATACGCTCCGTTCCGCGATCAACAACGACCGAGTCGCGGCGGCGATGAAAATCAAACGGAATTTCGTCCACTTTTTGATATTCGGAAACATCCATCTTTCCGTGCTCTTCAATCGCCACATCAAGAGCGCTCCGTCTTGCGGTATGCATGACGCTTGAAAGATATGTTTGTGTCAGCACTTCTTTTGAGTCCGCACCGTCGACATCAACGCACTCCACAAGCGTAATTTTATCTTTCGTGAGTGTGCCGGTTTTGTCTGTACAAAGAATATTCATGCCGCCGAAATTTTGAATGGCGGAAAGATTTTTCACGATAACTTTTTTCTTGGACATAACAAGCGACCCACGCGCGAGAGAAACCGACATAATGACCGGCAAAAGTTCGGGGGTTAAACCGACCGCTATCGCCACGGAAAAAAGGAAGGATTCAAAAATATCACCCTTTATGAACGCGTTCAGAAAAAACACGACCGTCACCATCACCAAAGTGAGGCGCATAACAAAAACGCTGAAATTGCGGATACCGCGATCAAAACCCGTTTCATCATCCGGCTTTGCGAGATGTTCCGCGAGTCGTCCGAATTCCGCGCGTTCCCCGGTCCGAAGCACGACCGCCGTAGCAAAACCCGTCACCACCGACGACCCCATAAACACCGCCTTATCAGAAGAAAGGGATAGTTCCTCGTTCTTCGAAAGCAGAGCTGTCCCTTTGTCTGGATCGGCGTATTTTTCCACGGGGAATGATTCTCCCGTAAGAGAAGATTGGTTCACAAAAAGATCGTCTGCGGAAAGCACGCGGCAATCGGCGGGTATCACGCTCCCCGCGGAAAGTTCGATAATATCACCGGGAACAAGCGACACAAGCGGAACTTCGCACTTTTCTCCATCGCGCCAAACAGAAACAGTCGAAGCAACCTGCGCCACCAACGACTCCGCCACCGCTTCCGATTTGCGCGTGTTCACAAAATCCATCACTGCCGAGAGTATTACCATCGCAAGAATTACCGTCGCGCTCACGGTCTGCCCGAGAAAAAGCGAAACGAGCGACGTTACGATAAGCATTATGAGCAGCGGGCTGTTGAATTTTTTCACAAATGCGACAATCGGGCGTAGGCGCTTTTTATGAAAAATGACATTTTCGCCGTATTCAAGGAGGCGACGACGGGCCTCGCGAGAAGAGAGGCCGGGAGGGGGTTGGTTGGTGGTCGTTTGCATAATTTGGAGAATACGATTTTAAAAATAATTTCTAATTCCTAATATCTAATTTCTAACAAAACTCCAAATATCTAAAACAATAATCATTTCGACATACAAACATTAGACATTTTATTAGAAATTAGGAATTAGGTATTAGAAATTTATGTTTATAGTATATCGCATTTGCCTTTTATTGGCGATAAAATAACCGCGGACAGCGTCCGCGGTTTCAATCGATTTTTTATTTCCCCCACAATATCTTTATTTTGTCGTTGAAGCTATAGCTTTCAACCGAGAACATCGCGGCAAAAAAGAAATACCCCCAAGACGGAAGATCCATCGCGAAATGACGGACGCAACCAACCAAAAACAGCGAAACGGCAGCAACAACCAGCACCCAAAACGTGTTAACCGTGTACGCTCTGCTTTTTTTCCAATCCGATGTTTTTACCTGATAGGAAAACCAGACCCCCGCAATCGCCACGCCATACATAAAAAACACAAACAATCCGAAAAACACTTCCGCTATTTGAACAATCGTTTCGTCCATATTCCACCTCCTCAAAAATAAAGGGATTGACCTATTTTTGTTATACAGCGTAAATGAAATAAAAACAACCCCGCGCAGGGCGGGGTCTTAACGAAGCCTATTCTAATTCATCCGCCATTCGTTTGTAGCGGAAACTGAAATAAATGAACACAAGAGCGACGGGTATGGTAATGAGAAACACCCAGGCTTCGCAATGAGAAAAGAACGGCGGCAAAAACCAGAACACAGAGACAACTGAGCAAATTTCGCACAACTTGCCTTTGTTTGTATAGAACGACCCTTGGTACTCGCCCATATATACAGCAACAACACCGACGCAAAGCAATACAATCGCTAAAACCGCGACAAACGTTTCGTAACACATAATAGTCCTCCCCCGCTCTCCACGAGCAAAATAAAAAGATCCATGACCCGATGAAAGAATATAGTATTACCAAAAATTTGTCAAAAAAAATTTTCCTGCGACTTATTCTCTTGAGTGGCTTCCGTCACAAAGCGGATATTTTTTTGATTTTCCGCAGACACATTGTTTGCGAATCGGCTCGATTTTAAAACGCTCGGCAAAAGTCGGTTCTTTCAGGTCCTCATTTTTTTCTTCATCTGTATTTTTTTTTGTGTCATTCATGGTGAATCTACTTTATCACTTTCCAATCATTGCGTATTGACCCGTGTTTGGAAATTAGAAATTGAATATTGGAAATTTTTTTTGAAAACCCCGGACAATGTAACCGATCTCAACTTTTTTAGTAATGTGGGTTACTTAAACTCAATGGTAAACGGGTACATTCCCATACCGCATGTTCCGTTCAAAATTCCCGGTTGGCGCGTGCCGAGATCGATGTTTGTTACTCCGCTTGCGGGAAGGTTTTGCCTCACGCCAAGTTCCGGAATACTGACAATGGAAGAACAATCATAGGTTCCTTTTGTAGTAATTTCAAGAGTGGTCGGATATCCCGCTTGCGCCACGGATGTTTTCGGCTCGAACCCGCCTTTGGCGGTAATTTCAATGGTCTGCTTGCCGCCCTTGACGTACACGTTACCGAGATACGGCAGCGCTTCGGTGTTTTTTGGTACCACGGCGTTCGTGAAGAAAATGACCGCCGAAACGACGAGACCGACGAGGATAATTGAAAGTGAAATGTATTTGGGAGACATGTATTTTTTAGAATTTTCAATTTTCAATTTTGCAATTTTCAAACACGACGGCGTCGTTTGGGTTTGAAAATTAAAAATTGATCATTGAAAATTGATTGAAAATTAAAAATTGTAAATTGAAAATTAAAATGTGAACACGCTCTTAATTGCTCCAATAATGACCAAGCTGTTAATAATATTGAATACCGCAAACGCGATAACGACGAGTCCTGCCGTTTTAAAGAATACTCCTTTGTTGCGTCCTTCGGCAAGCCCCACCCCGCTAAAACTGAGAACGGCAAGTGCGGGAAATGTCCCGAGAGCAAAAGCAAACATGGTAAGACCTCCCGTAAGAAAATCCCCGGTTTGGAGCGCGATAACCTGCATGGATTGAGTAAAACCGCAGGGCAGGAAAAAGGTCGCAACGCCAACCAAAAGCGGAGTAACCGAATGCGCCATCGTGGAGGCTTTTAGTGCGTGTTTGGAAAGGGCTTTCGGCATCGCAACCTGGAAACGTTTCGCTCCATGAAAAACATCGAGCAGATTAATCCCGAGAACAAGCATTACCAATCCGACCAAAAGTCCGAGAATAAATGAACCGAATGCATTCAGTTGAAACGCCGAGCCGATAGCACCAATCATACCGCCAAGCAGAAAAAATGAAACGATACGCCCGGCATGAAACAATATTTGAGGTTTTACTCGGTCCCCTTCTTTCGCAAACGTCGCAGACATCGACAGTACCAGTCCGCCGACGACCGCCATACACGAGGAAAGCGAAGCGACAACGCCGATTAGAAAAGCCGTTCCGAAGTTCATCGTGGATGCGTTCACAAAATTAACCACACCCATTTTTTGCAAGAGAATGAAAAGCATCACAAAGACAAACGCGAGCGGTCCGGCAATCCAAAATTCTTCCCAATTCTTCGGGGCGGCGACTTTTTCAACGGAAAGCGAATACCCTTTCGGTGAAAGCGCCTTCGAAAGTTCATCCGCAATCTCCTCTTTGGTTTTCGCGCCGAAATCACCGGAAACCGAAACGGATTGCTTGTGTGCATCAACTTTCGCTTCTGAAACATGCTCCACTTCGCCCAGCGTATGCTCCGTCACCAAAGCGCACGATTTGCAGTGCATTCCATTCACATGAAAAATGTGTGTTTGTTTTTCTTTCATAATTTTATTTTTTCTTTTTTTGAGCTATTCGGAAATTCCGGATAGCTGAATTTCTTATTCGCCAATGTTTCTATTTATACTATTACAACACATATTTATCATTTTTTTTGGAAGTTTAACTTCCAAACGTTATTGCACCGCTTTCACCTTTTTCCGCCCTTTGTTTATTGATTAAAACTTAATTCTGACTTTTTCTGCCATTTCTTGTGTACCAATATACGTCAACGCGTTAATTTTTGAGTTGCGAATCTCTATGTTGTCCCAACCCGGTCTGTTGTATATGCCGGCACCTTTTATTTCTACTCCTTCCATAATTTTCTGTTTAAGAGAAAGGTATTCTTTTGAGGAAAGGACGAAATCAACATCTCCGGCTTCAGGAGAATCGTTCGACGGCTTGCGAATATAAAGATGTGTGTAGATTGTTTGAGGTATATCATCAACCGCAGGAATTACAAATGGTTCATTAAGGCGATAGTACTTTTGAACAGGATTACTACTCGGTTCAGTTATCTCTTTTCTTATATTTGTAAATTCCAAAAAATCATCTTCCGTTTGACAAAATATGCCAACATTTCCCGCTACCGGTAAATATTTTCCAATAGCATCTTTACATAACTTAAAACAATCGACGTGAATATTTTTAACCAATTCAAATATTTGGTCTTTTGTTTTTTCTTCTTTCATACAAATAAGGATACCAAATATATTAATCGCAAACAACGCTGAAACTTATAATTTCTAGCGAGTCCGCATGAAAATGATTTTTCATGACGGGCGAGCGACGGAATTATATGCGAGTCATTTTCCATGACTGCGCTTATATTTTCTTCCTCTTCAACCGAAGTGAATTGCCGACCACTGTTACGCTTGAGAACGCCATGGCTAGCCCGGCAAAAATCGGGTTTAATGTCCAGCCAAAGAATGGGTACAGCGCGCCGGCGGCAAGAGGTATCCCGACTACATTATACGCAAACGCCCAGAAAAGATTTTGACGGATTCCGTTCATCGTCAAACGCGAAAGTTTGACCGCTTTCACAATCTTCGAGATATCGCCATGAAGGAGGGTTATTCCGGCCGATTCAATCGCCACATCGGTGCCGGTCGCCATCGCGATCCCGACATCGGCCGCCGCGAGCGCGGGCGCGTCGTTTACTCCATCTCCCACCATCGCAACAATTTTCCCGCTCGCCTGCAATTCTTTTATTTTTTCAAGTTTTTTCTCGGGTGTCGCTTCGGCAACAAATTCATCAATCCCGACTTCGCGCGCAATATGTTCGGCGGTATTTTTGTGATCACCGGTCAACATCACAACTTTTATACCCAGTTTGTAAAGTTTTACCACCGCTTCTTTTGCTTCCGGTTTTACCGTATCGGCAACCAAAACCACACCCAGCACTTTTTCTTTCGTCGCGAAAAGTATCGGTGTTTTCCCTTCCAATGTTTCTTTTTCAATCAACGAAGAATCAAACATAATCCCCGCATCTTCCAAAATCTTCAAATTTCCCGCAGAATACTCTATTCCATCAATCACACCCTTTACCCCTTTCCCTTTTATCGCGATAAAATTCCCTAGAGGTTGGACCTCTAGGATTTTTTCTTTCGCGAAGGAAAGAATGGCACCGGCGATAGGGTGTTCGGAGTTTTTTTCTAACGATGCCAATAGTGCAAGGAGCTCGTTGTCGGTTTTTTCGGAATAATTTTTTATGAAAACGACCTCGGGTTTTCCTTTTGTGATAGTGCCGGTTTTATCAACGACGATCGTGTCTACTTTGTGCAATTTTTCCAGCGTTGCCGCATCTTTAATGAGAATTCCCTCTTTTGCGCCTTTTCCGACACCGACGATAATTGCGGTCGGGGTGGCAAGTCCGAGGGCGCATGGACACGCGATAACAAGCACACTCACAAACGAAACAAGCCCGAACGAAAGCGCTTGCGAAAATCCGAGCGTTGGAATTCCAAAAAGCAGCCATGCAAAGAGCGAAAGAAACGCAACGACAAGAACGGCGGGGACGAACACGGCTGAAATTTTATCGGCGAGCGCTTGTATCGGCGCTTTGCTCCCTTGCGCTTCTTCCACCATTTCGATGATGTGTGCCAACATGGTTTCCGAGCCGACTTTTGTCGCGCGGAACGTAAAAGCACCTGTCGTATTTATCGTTCCGCCAACCACGGTATCGCCCTCTTTTTTTGAGACCGGCATGGGTTCCCCGGTAATCATCGATTCGTCAACGTATGACGAGCCGCCAAAAACCTTTCCGTCGACGGGAATTTTTCCGCCGGGTTTTACTGAAATAATATCACCCGCCACCACCTCCGCAATCGGAATCTCAATTTCTTGCCCCTCGCGAATGACGAGCGCCGTCTTTGCTTGCAGCGTCAAAAGTTTTTCAATCGCATCGCCGGTTTTCAATTTTGACCGCGCCTCGAGATATTTCCCAAGCGAAATAAATGTGATAACCACAATCACGACGTCAAAATAGGTGTTCTCGACATTTACGAAGGGCTCAAGCGTACTCTCAAAAGCTCCGAGAATAAAACTGTAAATAAAGGCGGCCGATGTACCAAGCCCAATAAGCGAATCCATGTTCGCTTTTCCGTAGCGCAAAAAACGATACAGTCCGACAAGGTACGGCTTTCCGACCACAAAAAGCATATACGTCGCAAGCACCGGCAAGAGGTGATGAAAAAATTCTTTAAAGACCTCCGGCATCATGGGCAAAAGCCCGACGGACGCAAAAATATCCCACGCCATGACAAACACACTTATAAGTGCCAGCGGAATCGCCGAAAGTACTTTTTGCCGCATCGCCGCCAGTTCCGCAAGCTTTTCATTTTTTGGCGTAATTGTTTCTCCGGAAAGAACAAAAGAATAACCAAGCGGCTGAATTTTTTCCGATAATTGATGAATGTCGGTTTTTGTTTCGTCAAAAACAATCTTCGCCGTTTCTGTTCCGGGATTTACTTCGATAGAAACGACCCCCTCTTCGTTTTTGAGGGTGCTTTCGATGATGCTCGCGCAAGATGCGCAGTGCATACCTTTTATTTTGTATATTTTTTGATTATTCATAAAAAACCATTTTGCACTTTTATGTTCAAGTTGGATAAACAGAGATTTTAATTTCTAATTCCTAATATCTAATTTCTAATAAAATGTCTAAAATATTGACGTGCCGTTGTTCATTAGAAATTTGAAATTGGATATTAGAAATTTTTTAACAATCTACTTTCTTTTAAGTCGATACACTTTTAATATCTCCCCCGTCGCTTCCTTCGCCTTCCCGTTCTGTATTTGGTGAATAAGGCACGACCCGAGATGCCCCTCCATGAGCGCATCTTCCACGCCAGAAAGCGCCGACTTTACCGCCGAAGTTTGCGTAATGACGTTAATGCAGTACGTATCTTTTTCGATCATTTCATAAAGCCCCCGCACCTGCCCTTCGATGATCTTCAAACGCCGAAGCAATTTTTCTTTATTCGTTTTCATACTTTCCATTGTATACCCCTATGGGGTATTGTGTCAATGTGCAAAAAACCTCCGCGGTAAAAATCTTGTCACCACTCCAATTGTCCTCCGATCTTATATTCCGTTACGCGCGTCTCGAAAAAGTTTTTTTCTTTTGAAATATCCACGGCTTCGGACATCCACGGAAAAGGATTCTCTACGTTGTATTGTATCGGCAAACCCACTCTCTCCAGCCGCCGATCGGCGATGTATTCGATGTATTGCTTAAAACCTGCGGCATTCATGCCGAATATTCCCGTTGGGAATACCTCTTTCGCAAACGTGTATTCCAAAACAACGGCGCGCCGAATGACATCAACGAGATGGTTTTGAAATTCTTTCGTCCATAATTCCGGCTGTTCTTCTTTTATGGCGTTTACGATGTTGATCCCGAAATTCAAGTGTTGCGATTCGTCGCGCATAATATACTGAATCTGTTCCGCCGCGCCGACCATTTTGTTCTGTCTCTGGAAACCGAACATAACGGCGAACGAACTGTAAAAGAAAATCCCTTCCATGACGAGCGCAAATACCGCCCAGTTTTCCAAAAACTTCTGATCGTTTTCAAACGTTCCGGTTTTAAAAGCCGGGTCGAATATACCCTCATTCAGAGAAAGAATAAGGTTGTCTTTATTATAGATGGCTTCCACTTCGCGATACATATTGAATATTTTGCTTTCATCAAGCCCGAGCGACTCGACGATGTATTGATACGAGTGAGTATGTATCGCTTCTTCATATCCCTGACGAAGGAGGTACATGCGAACTTCGGGAGATGTCACGTGCCGATAGAGCGCGAGGACGACGTTGTTTGCGGCAATCGAATCGGCGGTCGTAAAAAACCCGAGCACGGTTTCAAACGCTTTTCGTTCGTCTTCAGTAAGGGCGGTTTTTGAACGCCATTGCTCTATATCTTTCTGCATGCCGATCTCTGTCGGTAGCCAGTGATTGGCGTTTCCGACATTATAGGCATCCCACGCGAACGTGTGGCGCATAGGATAGAGTTGCATGACATCGGCATCGGCCCCGTTAATGACCCGGCGTTTGTTTATATCAACCGGTTTTGCGTTTATTTGTATGGGCATACAATCAGTTTATCAAGTTATAAAGTTTATAAAGTTCATCAAGTGTGACGGCTAGCCTTCGCAGGATTCGCAGAGACCAACCGCTTCACCGCTTGCCACTTTTCTTAAGTGCTCTTCTTTTGCCGTTTCCGACAAATTTGATTGCTTTTGAACAGAAGTGCGATGGTGTGTTTGCCCGAATTCCGCGGTGCTTATCGTTGATTTTTCCACTTGCGAAGCGCTGAGAGTACGAAGGTAGTATGTTGTTTTTATGCCGGCTCTCCATGCGTAAAAATAAATGTCTGACAACTCTTTACCGGAAGTTCCGTTGAAAAATATGTTGAGCGATTGCGACTGGTCAATCCATTTTGAACGCTTCGCCGCCGCGTCGATGATCCATTTCGGGTCCATTTCAAAAACTTCTTTGTAGCGTCTTCGTATCTCTTCGGGAATTTCCGATATTTCTTGGATGCTTCCATCGTGAAATTTTATTTTGTTCAGCATACTTTTGTTCCAAAGGCCGAGCGTTTTCAGTTCGCGGATCAAATAATCGTTCGTGACGACAAAATTTCCGGCCTGATTTGATTTCACATACAGATTTTTATAAATCGGCTCGGTGGTTGGAACGCATCCGACAATATTCGCCGTCGTTGCGGTGGGAGCAATCGCCATGCAATTTGAATTTCTCATTCCATGTTTTTTGATGTGTTCGCGAACGGGTTTCCAGTCTAATTTTCCGCCTCGCGGAAGCGTTATGGCTTCCCCCCTCTCTTTTTCCAAAAGTTCGATAGTGTCTTGCGGCAACAATCCTCGATTCCATTTCGAACCTTTGTATGTTTCGTAGGTTCCGCGTTCCTCCGCGAGCTGGGAAGAAGAAAGAATTGCGTTATACGCCACCGCCTCCATGCTCCAATCCGAAAATTCCACCGCCTCCTCAGAGTCATAATTGAAACCCAACAAAAAAAGCGCATCATGCAAACCGCGAATTCCAAGACCAATGGGGCGATGCTTCATATTGGAACGTTTCGAATCTTCGGTCGGATAAAAGTTGATATCAATGATATTATCGAGCATCCGAACGGCGATTTTCACAACCTCCCCGATTTTTTTATCATCAAACTTTTTATCTTTCACGAATTTGGCAAAATTGAGCGACCCCAAATTACACACCGCAGTTTCTTCAAAGGATGTGTTCAGCGTGATCTCCGTGCATAAATTAGAGTTGTGTACGACCCCGACATGGTCTTGCGGAGAGCGAATGTTTGACGGGTCTTTCCACGTGATCCACGGATGCCCCGTTTCAAAAAGCATCATCATCATTTTTTTCCACAGATCCATGGCGGGAATTTGTTTCCAGAGTTTTATTTCCCCGCGAAGAGCTTTTGCCTCATATTCGCGATATTTCTCGTCAAACGCTTTGCCATACAAATGGTGCAATTCGGGTGTTTCTTCGGGAGAAAAAAGCGTCCACGTTGCGCTGTCTCTAACGCGTTTCATGAACAAATCCGGTATCCAATTCGCCGTGTCCAGATCATGCGTTCTCCTGCGGTCATCTCCGGTATTTTTGCGGAGTTCCAAAAAATCCAAAATATCATAATGCCATGTTTCCAAATAAACGACGGCAGCTCCGCGACGCCTTCCGCTTCGGTTTATCGCCACGGTAACATCGTTGGCGATTTTTATGAATGGAATGACGCCCTGGCTTTCCACGCCGGTACCGCGAATATACGCGCCGGTTCCACGGATGTTCGTCCAATCCGTCCCGATGCCTCCCGACCACTTTGAGAGCTGCGAATTATCAGAAAAGTTTTTGAATATTCCGGCGAGATCGTCCGGGACGGTGTTCAAATAGCAGGACGAGAGCTGGGGTCTTGTCGTTCCTGCATGAAAGAGTGTCGGCGTCGAAGGCGTGTACAGAAACTGCGACATGATATCGTAAAATTCTTTCACATATTTCATCCGACTCTCCCCTTTTTCATTCAATGCCGAACCCATGGCGATGCGCATCCAAAACATCTGCGGGGTTTCAATGATGCGTTTATCAATGGGGTCGCGCATAAAATATCGGTCGTACAAAGTCTGAATGCCAAGATACGCAAAGAGCGAATCGCGAGATAGTGAAAGGTATGCCCCGAGATCATCGAGATCAAAATCGAGCATTCTTGTATCCAAACGCCCAGCACGTACCCCGTTTTCTATGTTTTCGCGAAATACCTTGCGGTGAATTTCGTCCATGTGTGCCTGATCGGTCTTTTTGCCGAGCACTTCTTTATATAAATTTGAAAGTACAAGCCTGGCGGCAAGCGTAGAATAGGCGGGATCCATTTCAATAAAAGATCGCACGGTCATTATGAGGGCTTTGGAAAGTTCCTCCGCGCTTATTCCGTCGTAAATTTCGCTCCGAAGCTGCTTCAGGATCGCGTCCGTGTCAACGGGGTCCATCATTCCTTTTGTCTCGCGCGCAAGAAAGTTTTTTATTTTTTCTTCCGAAAAAGGTTCTTTTTTGCCGGAACGTTTCAGAATCAGAAGAGTCGGTGTTTCATTTTTCAGCGCACGCTCTTGTTCCCGCTCATGCCGATACAGAATATAGGCTTTTGCCGTTTCAAAATAACCGGCGTCCATTAAAATCTTCTCAACGATATTTTGAATATCCTCCACTCCCGGATTCTTTGTTTTTTCAAAGTCGTGTTCTACTGAACGGACGACGGAATCGGTTAGAGCGCGAAGATCTTCTTTTGAGATTTCCGTACCCGTTTCAAGAAAAGCTTTTTCCATCGCTTGCGTTATTTTTTCCGCTTCAAAAATGGCGAGCATGCCATTGCGTTTTTTTATGTGTGTTATCATAACAATAGTATTTTTACATCGACGAATAGAAACCAGATAAAGAATAAATTCTTTATCGGGTTAAAAAATGGGAATATGTTCTTATATATAGCTCAATAGCGCGTTTAAAGTTGGAGATTAATTCTAATGGTTTATTTGGAAGTTTGGAGATTAATTATAGCACGCAAAAAGATAAGCGCGCAGAAAAAAAATGGCTTTATTATATCAAGCAATAGAGCTTTTTTTAAAAAGTTATCCACAACTTTAAAATCGCCACAACGCATACACCAAGAATTGTATAAATATAACCTTCCCTATCGTGGCAAACGGATACACGCTAGCGTATACCAGGGTCGGAAGCTCGGTCTTGGCTTGTTTTTTTGCCGCGACGAGGGCGGCCGTTTGAGTCATTCCTCCGCTTACTCCGCCCATGATCGAGAGGATGTCTTCTTTTAAGATCACGAGAAAGATCGTGCTCGCAATGAGCGATGAGATCGTTATCAATGCTCCGGCAAACAGAACAGATAAACCATACTCACGAAAAACTTCAACGAATTTCGAACCGGCGGAAAGCCCGGCTCCGGCGAGGAAGAACATGATGCCGATCTCCCGAATAAGGTTGAGTGCGGCGATCGGCACATGCATTTCCATTTTCCCGATCCGTTTCCGATGCGAAATAATAAGTCCGGCAATAAGCGCCCCACCGGCTGATCCGAGAGTTATCGGCGGTCCGTTAAAAACGGGTATGGGAATAACCCCGATAAGTATGCCGAACACGAGGCCGAGGATAAAGGGCAGCATGTTGGTTTCGTTCAGTTTCTCGTTTTTCACGCCGATGCGCCTGATCATTTTGTCGATCTCGATATGTTCGCCAACTAAACGCAAAACATCTCCCGCTTCGAGAAGTGTTGCGCTGTTTGGAACTATTTCCATGTCTTGGCGGATCACGCGAACAACCACGATGTTGTGTTCGTAAAACAAAGGAAGATCGCCGATCTTTTTATTCACGAACTCAGGAGAAATAACTTCCACGTCTTCAGAAATGACTTTGTGCTGCAAAAGCCGCGCCTTTGCTTCCGGACCGATAATGATAGCCAATTTATCAAGGTCCTCTTCCTCGCCGACCGCAGTGATAACATCTCCTTCAAAAAGCGTAAACCCGGGAACCGCGACGTTTTCCTTGCCTCCTCGCCGCACGCGCGAAAAGTTAATGGGAATTATTTTGTGAATGAGAATATCCGCCACCGTTTTTCCAATAAGCGCTTTATTTTCCAGTCGAAATTGTTTTACGGAAAGATGATGAACGGATGCTTTTACTTTTGCTTCCCATTCGTCTTCTTCTTTTCGGACGTTTCTTCGAAGCAGCCACGGAAGAAGTTGCACAAAAAGTACAGTGACAACAACAGAGAAAGGATATGCAATACCATATCCGGCGGTTACGCGAACGCCGTCGCCCACCTGGTTTTTCTCCGCCATGTCGACAGCAACAGCGAGAGACGGCGTGCTGGTGACCGCACCCGAATACATCCCGACCGCAAGATTATCTGGAAGGTGAAAAAAGAACGCAAGAACCACCGTCATTGCCATTCCCGCAAAGATGGAGATAAAAGCCGCACCTGCAAATTTCCAGCCGTCTCGGCGAAAAACTTTGAAAAAATGCGGACCGACCTGAATGCTTATCGCGTACACAAAGAGAATGAGCCCAATGTCACGCACCTCTTTCGGAATCGTGAACCCAAAATGTCCAAAGACGAGAGCAGTAAGAAAAATCGCGCTTGAGCCGAGCGAAATGTTTTTGACGGAAATTTTCCCGATGTACGTTCCGAGAAGAATAATGCAAAAGAAGATGAGAAGATTATTTGCAAGAATATATGAGGGCATGGTTTATTGGTTAGTAATTAGTAGTTAGTAGACGATGAAATATAATAAAAATATACCATAAAAAATGGTATATGTATTTGGTATTAGTATGGGTATTTATTCACAAACGATACCTTCGGACGTTAGTATTTTTTTCTTCAGTTCGGCGCCGCGATTGTAGCCGCCGAATGTTCCATCCGAACGGACGACGCGATGGCACGGGATTGCCGGGTTATGATTTTTGTTCAAAATATTTCCAACCGCGCGAAAGGCGCGCGGACTTCCCGCTTTCAGTGCAACTTCCCGATACGTCATAGTCTTCCCTTTCGGGATCTTCGCGACGACATTCAAAACTTTTTGTGAAAATGAGATCATGGTTTATAGGTATGGCGACGGCGTCCCTTTCTCTTCTCCGTCATCTCTGACGAACAGCCGATCGAAGCCGTGTTCCTCGAATTCCCGCCAATATCGCTCTTCGTACGGAAACAGTTGGACGCCAAAGTAATCACCGTTCTCTTCCGCCATTTTATCTTGCTCTTCTTCAGTGTAGTCGCGGTCAAAATCCCGCCAGGCGAGAATGTTCGGGATCGTGTCGTGGAGAACGTATTCTTCGAAATCGTCCATGATCGGCTGAATTTCATCGTCAAAATACTCCTCGTCCAGAAACAACTCGCCTTCGTCAAGTTCCGCCGCTTCCGGAAGTCCGAACGCTTCTGCGAATTCGAGCAGATAACTCTGCAATTCCCTCGTCCGATCCGCCCGTTCTTCGTAGTCGATCTCATCGCTTTCAATCGCATCGTCCAAAAGTTCATGAATATAATTCGATATCGCAACCGAAGCGAGAAGGTCTTTGTATTGCTGTTTGGAAAGATTGATTTTCATGTTTTTACGAATAGAAAAATAGAAAAATAGAAAGATGATAACGACGACAAAATTTTTCTTCTGCCCGCCGGCTAATTATATTTTTATTTTTCTATTAAATTGCTTGCTTATTTTAACTTTTTCGGTTCTTGTCGCTCTTTAAAATTTTTTGTGCTCACCACTTTTTTGCCGGTTTTTTCTTCCAATTCAAGCCGTGCGTTTTTGGCGATCTGACCGCCTTTCTTTGCGGGGATCTTGTTTTCTTCCAAGCCGACAGCCTGAACCGTTTCCGCGATCTGCCTCGTAGAAAGTTCGGCAAGAGCGGTAAAAACAAGCTCCGCATCGCTCATATGGTCGCGCAAATTTTCCGTTTTGAGATTTTTTAATTTTTTGTGCTCCCCAACAGTAAAATCACTCCATTCCTGATGGATAATATTTGTCAGTATCGCAAATTCGTCGCGTTCTGTCACCTCATTCTCTTTCCAATAATCCGTCAACTTGTTTCGAATTTCCTGCCCCATCATTCTCTGTTGAATCCATTTTTCGCTTCGCCCCATTCTTTGCCAATTCGACCGTCCGCGATTGATAGACTTTTCGGGGTTAACAGTTTCCTGAAGCCGCTCGTAACCAACACGAGCAAGCCACAATTTAATCGGCTCCGCTTTTTTACTGGGAACAGATTGGATTATTCTAAAAATATGTTCAGGATTTCCCGCCAATGTTTTTCTGGTTTTTCCCGTTTCCGTGGTCATTTCTACCTGGGGACAATTTGTCCCTAGGTAATCTGCCAGCAAAGCATCTCGTTTTCTCAATTTTTTCAAATAATCCGTTGGATTTGCACTGTCGGTAAGCGCAAAAATAATATCAACTATTGAAAAATACCAGGTCTCGGTTTTCTCATCATAATGCCGTCGTATTTGTTTTCCCTCAAATATCGCAACGCCTTCGTTTTTTGAATCCTTTTTCATGGGTTTATAATAGACTTTTTATGGTATTTTTTCAATTTGACTCTTTTTTACTTTTCCGATATAACAACCTGGGGGACGGCTCGAGTAAAGAGTCGGTCATAGAGCCCCGAGTGTGAAAGAGGAGTACATTAACATGTGCGAAACAGAAGAAAAAACGATACAACTCGAAGGATACGAGTTTAAGCAGTGCAAACATGGATATTGTTATCATCATGAACCCCTATGGGGAAAAATCAAAATAAAAGAGGTTCCTTTAACTAACACGGAACTCTGGACATGGTATATAACGTTTCTTTATAAAGAATGTTATGGCCATGGCGTGATCATGGGCTTAATTTCCACAACAAAATACTTTTTCCAAAAAAGGTATCATTGCGGAAAAAAGGTTCCTTTTATCGGACGACATACCTCTTCGGAATGTTTAAGGTGTGGCCGCATACACGAAACTGTTGATTACGTTTATAAACAACGTTGTTCTTGTTGTGGAAAGCCGGTGCGGTAAAACCCGCGACCGCCGGATCGCTCCGGCGGTTTTTATCTTTCTATTTTTCTATCTTTCTATTTTTTTATTTATTTATTTATATTTCTTATTCCTATTTTTCCATTTTTATTTTTGTTATAATGGCGGTATGATAACAGAAAATAATTCTCAAATAATCCGCACAATCGGAATCGGCGGGGCGGCGGGTGATGGAGTTCGTGAGGCGGGACTTCACATCGCCGAATTATTTAATCGGCTGGGATACCAAAGTTTCCTTTCCTTTTCCTACCCTTCCGTGATACGCGGTGGGCACAATTACTCGCGTCTTTCCTTTTCGACAGAAAAAATATCCGGCGATTATGCCGAGCTTGATATTTTAATCGCAGTAAATTCCGAGTCGGTAAAACTGCATCTCCATGAATTAAAACCCGATGCGCTCGTTTTTGTGGAACAAGCGTATTTTGACGAAGTGAAAAACCTGGGCGCAAAAATAATTCCCCTCCCGATGTCCGACCTGGCAAAAGAAATCAGCGCGCGTCCAATGGCTCGCACTTCGGTAGGATTAGGTGCGTTTGCTTTTGTTGTCGGTCTTTCTCCTGAAAAAACACACGGGCTTATTCTTTCCGTATTTCAAGATATCGGAGGCGAAATGAATGCCACCCTTGCGGAAAAAGGATATCGTCTCGCAGAAAGCACTAATCTAACAAAGTGGACAGAAGGTCTCACCGAGACAGGGCAAGACAACAAAACAGAGATTATCGACGCGAACCGAGCAATCGGAAAAGGATTCCTCGCGGCGGGACTCGACTATTATATTGCCTATCCGATGACACCCTCCACTTCCATTCTGCATTTTCTCGCAAAGGAAGCGCTCAGTGGTAAAATAAAAACAATCCAACCGGAAGATGAAATTTCAGCTATAAATATGGCCATCGGTGTTGCGTATTCAGGGAAAAAAGCCGCGGCAGGAACAGCCACGGGTGGATTTGCTCTCATGCAAGAAGCCTTCAGCTTTGCCGGTGTTTCAGAAACCCCTCTTGTTGTCGTCGTTTCCCAAAGACAGGGTCCGGCAACCGGCGTGCCGACAAATACAAGCCAAGGCGACCTGCAGTTTGTGCTTCATTCGGGACACGGCGAATTTCCTCGTCTTGTTATCGCGCCGGGGGACGCCGAAGAATCATACCTCGCAGCGGCGAACGCGCTTAACCTTGCGTGGAAATATCAACTGCCCGCGATTATTCTCGTCGACAAACACCTTTCCGAAAGTTCCCAAACGACTACTTTGGACGGCTCAAAAATAATTCCGGGAGAGGTGAAAAAATGGGAAAACATGGGAAGACTCTACAATCGTTATCAAATTACCGATGATGGCGTGTCTCCTCTTGCCTCCCCCGGCACAGAAAACGCGAACGTGAAATTGACGAGCTATGAACACGACGAATTCGGCATCGCAACCGATGTTCCGGAAATGGTGAAAAAGATGACCGATAAACGATTTAAAAAAGGCGAAATGCTTGCGAAAGAACTTTCACTATACGATACGGTAAAAGGTTGCGAAATAATAGACGGTGCTTATAGACTAAGCGCAAAAAAACTTCCACTCTACGACACAGTAAAAGTATATGGTGATATAGAAAGCGACACCGCCATTCTTTTCTGGGGCTCGCCCAAAGGAGCGATTTTGGAAGCCGTAAAACATTTAAAAAAACCGGTAAAGGTGGTACAAATTCTCTGGATGGAACCATTCGATGTTGAACGAGTAAAAAGCGCGCTCGCGAATGTTACAAAAATAATAAATATTGAAGGAAATCATAATAGCCAGCTCGCCGCACTCCTGCGAGAAAAAACCGGTATCGTCCCGCAACACCATATTAACCGATACGATGCCCTGCCGTTCGATCCGATGGAGTTGGCGAAGGAAATAAATGAATTGTTGTAATTGTTAAATTGTTAAATTGTTACCACAAAAAATTTTAGCATGTTTCATAACAATTTAACCATTTAGCCATTTAACAATTTGCTAAAAAGATTTCTCATTTTAAAAAACAAGACAGTATAAAAAAAATTATCATGGAATTAGCTACTAAGTCAAAGATAACCTGGTGCCCCGGATGCCCAAATGCCACCATTCTTGTCGCCTATCGCAAGGCGATTACCGAACTCGTCACAGAGGGAAAACTTAAAATTGAAAATCTCGTTTCGGCGGCGGGAATCGGGTGTCATGGAAAAATCACCGACTACTTGAACACTAACACATTCGAGGCACTTCACGGTCGCGCCGTTTCTTCGGCGACGGGAATAAAACTAGGAAACAAAGATTTGGAGGTTGTTGTATTTACCGGCGACGGAGATTCTTTTTCGGAAGGTTTCTCTCACCTCGCCCATGCGGCAAAACGCAACGTTGGCATTTCTGTTTTTCTTCACAACAACGAAACGTTCGCTCTTACAACGGGGCAAGCAACCTTCCTCTCTCCAACCGGCTTCAAAGGCCCCTCAACCCCGGGCGGCGACCCCGACGAACCGATGAATCCCCTACTCATCATGCTCGCGATGGGCGCCACTTTCGTCGCAAGAACCTACGCGCTCGATATCGAAGGAACAAAAAGGATCATGAAAGATGCGATGAGTCACAAAGGTTTCGCTTTTGTAGAAATAATCCAGCCCTGCATCACCTTCTTCGATACGAGAGAACATTACAAAAATATCATCGAATGGCTGCCTGTAGATTTCCCAAGAAATGACCTTGGTAAAGCAATCGAAAAAGTCCGCGAAATCGGAGAAAAAGTCCCCGTCGGCATTTTCTATCAAGTACAGAAACCGACATTTGAAGATAAAATATAGAAAAATAGAAGATAGACCCTCCTTCGCTCTGAGGAGCTACGGAAGGGCAAGAAATAAAAAAATATCCGTGGCGCGAAACGCGCCACGGATTTTTGTTATGCTTGCCTTTTTTTACACCATTATCCACGAGCCCGGCCAGACGGACGGATTAGTATCCATTTTTTGAAACGTTACTGTCGGCGAGCTAAACGAACGATCTGGAACCAAACACCAGTCTCCTCCTCCAACAGTGTAGTGAGCAACTCCTCCAACAGGAAGTATGGATGGATGATCGCCAAACCAGTCTTCGAAAAACACATCAAAATATCGCGCAGTGAGACAAAATAATCCCAAACAGCTCAGACTTGAAAATCCGACATAATGAACGTAGTCTTTGTCTTTTGAATGTTCCAGTGTATTTCGAAGAGAAACATATGCGATTTTTGCTTTTCCTTTTGCTTGCCGAAGAGGGTGTGAGAAAAAACCGGATTCATTAATTCGAACACCATGTGCTTGGATAACCCGCTTCATTTCTTCATACTGTTCCTCTTCTCCTCCAAAAGCTTCAAGAGGAAGAACGATGTCACGAATACCAAAACTTTTTTCGCACTGAATTATCGCCCCGGCATTACGCATTTTACTATCATATCGAATCCATATTGCCCTCAATTCAGGATATGCGGTATTCACCGACACAGAGGACTCTCCACGAAGAATGCGTTTCATGTTTTCAACTCCGCCGACAATATTTATCAGCGCTTCTTTTTGCCCGCTTGTGACTTTACTATATTTACTCATTTTTCTCTCCCGCGGATTCAAAACCCGCAAAGCAATTGTTTCCTAAAAGGAAAAATGCACCGGCGGATCGCCCGTGCGTAGTACTGCGTATTTTCTCCCTTTTCACTCAAAGCAAAAAGTTCAACAAAAACCCACAGTATCCGCCGAACGATTCGTATTTTTACAAAGAACGAAAAATTGTGTTTTTACATTATCATTTTTTTATAACTGTGTCAAATTTTATCTTCGATAGGTTTTTTTCGTCGCCGGAGCGGGTTTGCAACCCGGTCCGAAACATTTGTATGAAATCACGTAGCTCTGTTCAAAAATAAAGTTTGTTGTAATCTACAAACATCATGGAGGTGCAACCTCCGTCCGGCAGATAAAAAAATAACCACTTCCGATAACGAAAGTGGTTTTGGTTTATTTACTTATTTTTAACTCAGTCAACTTTTATCCGCCGCCGAGTTTTTGTTGCCAAATTTGGAACAATTTTTCTGATTCGTGGACCGCGTTGCTTCCTAAAAGTGCGTGGCCTTTCAATTCTTCTCCCGTTTTCAAATAAACGACAACATGGCTTAATTCACCGTTTTGCGTGTGAACATGGCCAATCGTTCTGATGACGCGAACATCCACGATTCGTGTAATTTTGTATGGTCGTAAATCAATTTTTTTCGAATCACTCATGCTTTTTCTCCTTATACCCAGTCTTTTCTAAAAAACGATTGCGCCAACAATGGAACGTTCACAGAAATAGGAAATGGTCCGCTAATATACGTTTCGCCATTTTCACAGTGAAAAACGAGGCGTTTGTCGTGCACGCTTTCTCCGTATTTCCAATCAACGGAAGAAATAATAAAAGAAAGTATTGGTTTTTGTTCTTCTTCGACAATGCAATCCGTATGCAATTGTGCCAAATATCCGGGACCGGCACCCCCCTCCAAGCGACCGCTTATGATCGTGCCGCCATCTTCAAAAACAATATAAATTCTCGGATCGGTTAAATACCCGCGATATCCCCATTTCACATTTTTTATACAAGCGAACAATAATTGAAGCACTGGTTGTTTGTTCGGTTCACGAACCGGGTCCATTTTTCCTCCTTTAAAGAGCCTAGTATTAAAACACCACCCAACAAAAATTCTATCTTATTTGAGTTTTTTGTCAATCTTTCCTTGTTTCTTGTTTCCATGTTTTAAAGAGAAATGACGCAAATTCATACACCCTCCGCGGAATCTTTTTTTCCGCTTCGTATAAATAGACGAATTCGTCGATCTCGTTCCATGTGTGTTTCGTTCCCGCATAAGCCGAGTGGATAATGTCAAAATACGAAATCCCCGTAGCCTCCGCCGTTATCGCAACGATGTCTGTTCTTTTCTTTTGTTTCACCATAAAAGTACCTCCTTTTTCCATTATAGCACAAAAAAAAGCCACGACCGAAGCCGTAGCGTTGTTACAAGAATAGACTTTTTTATTTCGCATTTCGCAACAATTCATCGACGGCAATGGAGAGGGTCCTTTTCCCTTCCAGAATTTCTGATATCATTCCGTCTTTATTATTTTCCGAAAGAAAATATTCCATCCGTTTTTGCGCATCAGAGAGGATTGCGCGGCGAACCAACGCTTTCGTTTGTTTCAGTCTCCGTGCTTTCCACCAAAGTGGATCGTGAGAAAAAAAAATTTCCACGGCGGTGAAGAGTTCCGAAACGCCGGTATTGTCACGAGCGCTGGTTTGAAAAACGGGTGTATTGATTACTCGTCCGCGCGCGCAATCAGAAATTTGCAGAGAGTGAAGCAGTTGCGCGTAAAATTGCGCGGAATCGGCGCGATCGGATTTGTTGACAACAAAAAGATCGCCAATCTCCATCAATCCCGCTTTCAAGAATTGTATCGTATCTCCCTGCCCCGGTGCCAAAATAATGGCGACCGCGTCCGAAACCTCGCGAACGGCGAATTCCATCTGTCCGACGCCTACCGTTTCAATAAGCACGATATCGCAACCGAGCGCACCCATAATGGCGGTAACTGCCCGCGTCCCCTGTGTTACACCGCCGACCTGTCCATGCGTAGCCAGCGAACGAATAAAAACCTTGTCATCATCCGCATACTGCGGCATGCGGATCCGGTCACCAAGAATCGCACCACCGGAGTGCGGAGAGGAAGGGTCGATTGCAATAACGCCGATCATCCGCTCTGTGTATCGTTTGCGAAATTCCTCGATCAGCCGACCGGTAAGCAAGCTTTTTCCTGATCCGGGCGCTCCGGTGATCCCAAGAATGATCCTCGGCATCGGGTCGCCCGCAAGCACGGATAAAATTTGTATCGTACTCGAAAGAGAAGTCTCCGCCAGTGTCATTAATTTCGCACCGGAACGAATTTTCGCGACCGTATCCGAACGAATATCATCGACGAGTTCCGCAATATTTTTTCCTTTACACGTTTTCATCGGGCGGCTCCGCGAGAAGCGCCGTCACTGTGTCAATGATCTTTTTGTCCGACGTTCCCGGCGTAAACACTTCGCAAACTCCCATATGCTTGAGCGTTTCAATATCGTCATCGGGAATTACGCCGCCGCAAAAAACAAGAATATCGTCGGCAAATTTCTCTTTGAGCCCTTGTATAACTTGTTCCGTTAAAGGAATATGCGCCCCCGAAAGAAACGATAAACCGATAGCTTTCACATCTTCTTGCACCGCCATATTCACGATTTGTTTCGGGCTTTTGCGTAAACCGGGATATATCACCTCATATCCGGCATCGCGGAAAATATGCGCCACATACAGAACCCCGCGTGTGTGTCCATCAAGCCCCACCTTACCAATAAGCAACCGGATCGGGTTTTTCTTTTCAGTATTTTCCGTCATATCAAAGTACCTCCATTTTTCGTCGCCGGACGTGGGTCTCTGACCCCGTCCGAAACGTTTCGGACGGGGTCAGAGACCCACGTCCGGAAAAACAAACTTATTCCTGCTTTAGTAATATCACTTCTGAATTTTTTGTCAAAAAAGACCCCCCAATGAACCGGAGGGTCGTCGTATTTTATTTATTCCGACATCGGATGTCGGAATAGGTCATTCGCCTTTGAAAACGGGCTCGCGTCTTGGTTTGGACATCACGGCGAGTTTTGCGTTTTCGTAGTCATCGCTGGAATAGGCTTCCCTGCGAAGAAACTCAATATGACACTTTGCCGGAAAACTCAGTGGTTGTTTTTCCGCTAGTGCGTTCAATGTATATTTCATCGAATGGATTGCGAGCGGAGCGTTTTTCGCTATCATTTCGGCCCATTCATAGGTTTTTGATTCCAAATGGACAGAAAGAACCGCTTCGTTTATCAGTCCGCGCTTTTCCGCCCAATCTGCATCGCGATAATCCGCAGTAAAAACCATTTCTTTTGTCGCCCGCAGACCGATAGCATTTATCATATTTTGAAGACCGACCGCATCATACGGCACCCCCATCCTTGCCGGAGTAAAGCGGAACCTCACGCAGCAAGAAGCTATCGCGTGATCGCAAACCGCAACAACCTCGTTCGCGCCGCCATACACGTCCCCGTCAATCATTGCAATGATCGGGTAGGAAACGCTTTGCATTTTTGCAATAAGCCGACGAAGTGAATCCTTCGGGTCAAGAGGATCCTTCCCTTTTTCCGGTAATTCGGTAATATCGTGTCCTGCAGACCAAATTCCTTTAGTGACCACCATTCGCAAAACAACAACCCGCGCTTCCTTCTGCTCAAAAAAATCAAGCGCCGCAATTATCCCTTCAGTCAATAGATTACTGAGAGCATTAAACTTTTCCGGACGATTTACGGTAAGCGTACCGATAAATCCGTCCATTTTTGAAACAATCAAACTCATATTATTTCTCCTTAACCGAAACTTTCGATGTATTCACCGAACACGTTTTCTCCAGCTTCACATATTTCACCCAGGCTGGCTTCCGCGCGCACCGCTTCAATAATGAACGGTATCAAGTTCTCTGTTCCGCGGGCCGCTTTTTCGATGGAAAGCAGGGTTTGCGCCACTTTTTTATTGTCGCGCTCTTTTTTTATTTGTTCCAGAAGCTCAACCTGTTTCTCTTCCGTATCTTTCGGAACGGAGAAAAGCGGAACTTTTGCGGTTTCCTTTTCCACGAATTTGTTCACTCCGACAATAACACGCTCGCCGCTTTCAACAGACTTTCCGAATTGATATGCCGAATGCTCGATCAACTGATGTGGGTATCCGCGTTCGATCGCGGAAACCATTCCACCCATATCATCTATGGTTTGAATGATCTTTTTTGCCTCAGCCTCCAGTCGGTCGGTCTGGTATTCGATCCAGTACGCGCCGCCGAGCGGATCAATCGTGTTTGTGACGCCCGATTCATACGCGATGATTTGCTGTGTACGAAGAGCGAGCTTAACAGAGTCCACCGTCGGCAAAGCCAGTGCTTCATCTTTAGAGTTGGTATGCAAAGATTGGGAGCCGCCAAGTATAGCCGCAAGAGCCTGAAGCGTAACCCGAACGATATTGTTATCGGGCTGTTGCGCCGTCAGTGTAACTCCGCCGGTCTGAGTATGGAAACGAAACATCATCGACTTCGGATCTTTCGCTCCAAAATCATCTCTGGCAATATATGCCCACAATCTTCGCGCCGCGCGGAATTTCGCAACCTCTTCCAAAACATCGGTGTGCGCCGCGTGAAAAAATGAAAGCTGTGGTCCAAAATCGTCTATTTTGAGACCGGCACTCTGTGCGGTTTTACAATACGATTTAGCGTCGGAGAGCATCAGTGCGATCTCTTGAGCCGCCGTCGAGCCAGCCTCGCGGATGTGATACCCGCTGATGGAAATAGTGTTCCATCTCGGCATTTTCTCTCGGCAAAAAGCAAAAATGTCGCTTGTTAATCGCAAAGAAGGCTGCGGTGGATAACGATAGGTTCCCCGAGCAAAGTATTCTTTCAGTATGTCATTCTGGATCGTTCCGGTCAGTTTCGCCAAAGGCACCCCTTGTTTTTCCGCAAGCACGATGTACATTGCGAGCAAGATCGACGATGTGGCATTACAAGTCATACTCGTGGATACCTTATCAAGCGGAATTCCCTCAAGCAGTTGTTCCATATTGCGAAGCGTGGATGCCGCAACGCCAACGCGCCCGACTTCCCCGCGGGAAATAAGATCGTTGCTATTATACCCGATCTGTGTCGGCAAATCGAAAGCCACGGAAATACCGGTTCCACCCATTTTTATCAATTCTTTGAAACGAAAATTAGTTTCTTCCGCTGTTCCAAATCCGGAATATTGGCGCATTGTCCATAATCGTCCGCGGTGCATCGTCGGTTGCACGCCGCGCGTAAACGGAAATTCCCCAGGAAATCCCAATTTTTCCATATAACTCGGGTCTTCGTATCTCGGAATATATACCCTCTCCACCGGCAATCCGGAAGAAGTGGTAAAGTTCGCCTTCAATTCCGGAAATTTTTTAATCGCCGGAGCCACCGTTTCCTTCTCCCATCGATCCTTTTCTTCTTGCAAAGTAAGCTTTTTCACTTCATCAGTCATAATTTCTTCTCCCTTTGCCGCGCCATAGCCCATAGAGGGCGACGGCGGGTCTAATGTCAAAATTCCAAATTCCTACCTCCGCTATATCATTTTTTTGTGCGCCTGTAAAGAAAAACCCGGCAAACGTTTGCCGGGTTTTTTACACGAAGAATTATTAAAAATTTGAATTGTTATACTGTGGGAAACAACGTCTTCAAGTCAAATTCCGGTTTTGCCATTTCTTCGGTTTTTCCGGCGATGTTTACGCTCTCTTTTATAAGCTTGGTGATCGTTCCCATTTCGGAAAGGCGGTTTATGAGCGTTGCGCCGACAATGTTTCCTCCGCGAACAATAATCCTTACCAAGGAATTTTTTTCAGGATCGCTGCGATAAATAACGGTTCTTTCCGGAAGAACGCGCGTATCGCCGGTAAACCCGATATTCTCGCCGAAACCGTGGCTCGTCTGAAATGTTACCGCTTTGTATTCCGTTCGCTTCCCCACCATACTGAGCCCCGCGACTTCACCTTGCCCGCGCGAGTTCATCCAATTTCCGCAAAGTAAGGTTTCTTTGAGCGCCGTATCCTTGTATTCAGCGATATCTCCCGCTGTCCACACATCGGGAATACTTGTTTCAAGATATTCATTGGCGATAATCCCGCGATCAAGGGCGATACCTGAAGACACAAGCCATTCCGTCGGGTAAACAACGCCGATCATGCACAGTATCATATCGCATTCCAACCGGTCGCCGTTTTTAAGAACAACACCGGATGCCTCATCATTTCCAAGGACTTCCGTAACTTCCATTTCTCGTATAATTTTTACACCGTTTTTTTCAAGCGTGCTTTCTATCATTTTTCCTTCCCTCTCGGACAGTAACGGCTCGGAAAAATATTTTTCGCGCATTACGAGCGTCGTTGCGATATTCAGAGAACGCAAAATTTCCGCAATTTCAAAACTCACACAACCGCTTCCGATCAAAACGGCATGCTTTTTCGTTTTCACCGCCTCTATGATTGCTTTAGTGTCATCCAAGCCGCGAAGATAATAGATCCCCATTTTATCGGATCCCGGAATCGTCCATTTTCGAGCGTGCGCACCGGTTGCCAGCAATAATTTTTCATATTCAACTTCTCTTCCATCGGACAAAACAATCTTCTTTGCGATTCCATCAAGCGATACAGCAGAAAACCCCTCCATAAGCTCGATATTATTCGAGTCATACCACTCCTGTTTCTTGAGCCACACGCTGTCGAGCGGCTGTTCCCCGCGCACAAAAGCCGGCTTCGAGAGAAGCACGCGCGAGTAGAGCGGATACGGCTCGTCGGAAACGATGGCAATCGCCCCCTCCGCATCGTTTTTGCGAATGGTTTCCGCCGCGGTAGTACCCGCGATACCTCCGCCGATTATGAGATATTTATAGTGCTGCATGATATTAAGAAAATAATGTTTTTTCTTTATGCTTAGTAAATTTTCGCATTTCAATGTCTGACAAAACCCTCTGAACATCCGTCTTACTGAACATCATCATAAGCGGCTTCGTTGATTTTTCCGAATTCGTTGCGTCGGGAATGGAAAATCCGATATACTCAATTTTCTTTTTCATTCTTTTTCTCACCCAATCCATTGCCGGCACAAGGTCAGAATCAGAACTCACCACAATCGCCGTATCATATTTATCATCAAAAGCTCCAACCAACAAATCCGTGGCAATTTTTACATCAATTCCTTTTTCTCTCATTCTTTCGGTGTGTATCTTTTCTATCCCTATTTTTTTGAGCTGTTGACATTCAAAAACACGCTCGTCAATCATCAGTTCTTCAATTCTCATTCTTAATTTACTCGTCTTTATCTCCCATCCATTCTTTTTTAGATCGGTAAAAAGTTTGGTTTGTTTTGACATCAGTTCTTTACTGCGCAAATCGCCTTCTTTTTCGCGAATTGATCCTTTATAAAATCGCTTGCCGTTTTCTCCGGCAATTCGTCCGTCAATAAGAAAAACCGCAAAAGCCTCAAAATCAAAATCGTTTTCTTCAATACCGAGCTTTTTTATGACCAAGTGGTAAAAATTACCGCCGTCAATATAGATAGCAATCCGTTCCATTTTTTGATTATATCAATTTTTCCAACAAAACAAAACCCGCACACTCTTTCGAGGCGCGGGTGACTTATGACTACAGTATACAGAAATGGGGTAAAAAGTCAATACCCCCCCGTTTTCGTTATTAATTTTATTTAGGAAATATCTTATTTCCCTCCTTATCAAACAGTAAAATCGCTTTGGTCGGGCAAGACTCCGCCGACATTATGAGTGTTTCATCATCGACAGCGTTCGCATCGGTTACGACGACCTTACTTTCGTCATCGAGCTGATACATCGCGTCCGCAACGGCGATACAGGAAACCGCGGCGATGCACAGATCTCTATCTACTACTATTTTTCCAATAGTCGAACCTTCTTTGGTCCGAGGATATTCTCGTTCGTTTGCCATATTATTATTTATTACGAATAAAAAAATAGAAAAATAGAACAATAAAAAGATTCAAAACGACTGTTTCGTTAATTTTTCTATTTTTCTATTTTTTTATCTTTCTATTTATTGTTTTATTCAAATATTACCTTCGTGATCTCCGGTATTTCTTCCATTAAGAGCGGTTTTACGACGCGGTTCACAGTGACGGTCAAAAGCGGACACGCTGAGCAATTTCCTTCGAAGCGCAGAATAGCGGCATCTCCGCGCAATTCAGACAAAAAAACATCGCCCCCATGCATCTGAATGTACGGTCGTATCTTTTCGAGAACAGCGGTCGCTTTTTCTGTGGGGGACATTAGAGACATAATAGCATGGATAAGAATTGAGGAAAAGCGGCCGTTCTCTTTTATGCAGAATACTTTTCTGAAAGCTTCCAGAGAAAATGAAAATGACTTTTATACGCATCACTCAGTTCTTTGCTTTCAATGATAAAGGCATAGTTTTCTCTTTCCGAAGAAAGAAACGCAACCTTGGAACCGTATACGCCGTATGCAAGCGTCTGATCAAGCCCGGCCGGCAATATTCGAATACGGCGCAACGAATTGTGCTCTTGCAAAGGAAACAAAAGAGGATGCTGTTCAAGCGGTATTTTTTTTGATCGAGGCCAGAGAACGTTCAGCCATATTTCGCGACGAACCCGTTCGGTATGAAAATCAAAAAAATCTTTTTCCGAAATTCGCTTGACCATTTCGCTGAGTGGCCAAATCCAGTGCAACTCCCTTTCGCCGGAAATGAGCATGTCCCGGAATATTTTTACGTAAGTATCGTTGCCTTCATAAACCGTGAATCGCGGGGTAAACGCGCCCTCACGGGCATATTCGGAAAAAACATTCTTCACCGACCGTTTCGCTTTTTCCAAGTCAAGTATTTTTTCGTCAAAAACCGAGCTGATGTGCGATGCGTCTTCCGCGTAAAAAACAGCTCCTTCGTTATGCAGTCCTTTTCTGACCAATCCTTTCTGTACCAATCCTTCCATGTATCCGTATAAAGTAGGGCGAGGTACAGACAGTTTTTTGTGCAAGGCGACAACACTCATTCCTTTTGAGGAACCGAGCAAAGCGAGAAATATGGCCCGTTCACCCTCCGAACAATGTAAAATCGATAATATATCTTCCGTATTCATACGATGTTTGCCTGTTAATTGATATGTGTCGGATTTCGACAACATCTTTACATTATAATATTCGTTTGATACTGTCAACACAGGTACCGAATATTCGTCGAAGAAAAACCATTTGACGCCGCAGACGGAACCAAAAACCAAAAGAGTTTTGCTCTTTTACAATTCAATTATTATGCGGAGAATTTATCTATGAACATATCAACGCGTTGCCCCGATGAAAACTGCAAAGGGCACACAAAAGAACCTTCCAATGACCAAACAGACTACTGCTGTTATTGCGGTAAAGTGCTGCATTGGTATTGCGAAAAGTGTCAAACATACCATAGCTTACAATATTGGCATCATCGAAATAAGTATCAAGATCGAAACAACTACAGGGGACGAGATTGCCCTGTTGATATAGAGAAGGCTTGCCGTCTCTATTATCAAGAAGTATATCGGAACAGGTTTTCCCTGAAAAATATTCTTTTTGTAGGTTTGAGTTTTTTAGTGCTTTTCTCTACTCTTTCTCTCATTGACCGTGCGGATGTGTTGATGGGTATTTTAGTTTTTGGGGGTTATTGTTCACTCTGTGGGTTATTGTTCTGGAAACTGAATAATTTACATGAAGAGGACGAAGAAAAATTTAAAAAAGGACATCCACAAGAAAAAATACTTGTTGATCGCTATTGGCAAGAACCGATGTATTTTTAGTCGAGATAGCAAAAATCCACTTGGGGGTTTCATACCCAAGTGGATTTTCTTCGTTTTTTTTGAATTTTACGCTCCAGTTGTAAATTGATGCTCACTGTCGAGTCCCGTATTCCCTGCCGCATCTTTTCCTTCGAGGAGGAAATAGTAGGTGGTGCTCGCGGTCAGACCATTGAGATTAAAGGTATGATTTGCCGTATATGCGCCGCTTTGGATCGTGAGTGGGGCGCCGGCGGTCGTGATGGGCGATACGGTTCCGTAATAGATCTTCCCGGTGGCATTTTCGCTTGTCGTCCAGGAAATGTTCGTGGTACCGGCGGATGAACTTACAACAAGGCTGGAGAAGGTCGGTGTGGTCGTGTCGGGAGCTGCAGAAGTTTTGAATGTGTTTGTGGTCGTGGTGGAAGTATTGCCGGCAGCATCTTTCGCTACGATCGCAAAGTGATAGGTGGTATCGGCGGTCAATCCGGAAAGATTTGTTTCTTGATTCAGTTGAGAAACAGATTCGTTAGCTGAAGAACCGAAGCTTGCCGTGGTTCCGTACAATAAGACGGCGGTGGCGTTTTCATTCGTACTCCAAGTGACCTTTACGGTTGTCGGGGTAACGGTTGTGGCGATATTCGATACAATCGGTGCAGTGGTGTCAGCCGATGCGACTGATGTTTTGAATGATGACACGGCTGTCGTTGCGACATTTCCCGCAGCGTCTTTGACCGCTATGGTGAAATAGTATGTGGTGTCAGAGAGAAGTCCGGAGAGATTTGATTCTTGCGTTGAAACAAGCGAGATCAAATTCACAGAAGTTCCGAGTGTATTTGTTGTTCCGTATGAGAGGACTGCGGTCGCGTTTTCATTGGTTCCCCAGGTAACCTTTGCGGTAGTTCCAGTTACAGACGTTGAGATATTTGAGACTACGGGTGCGATCGTGTCGTTCGGAGGGACGGTTGCGTTGCATTTTCCCGTTTTATCTCCGTGTTTCAAATGCGCTTTTACCGCGGAGTTGGCGACATTTATAGTCGTCCCTTTGTGACAAATGTCGGTCTTATTGAATCCGAGCCATCCGAAGAATCCGCCGTTGTCATCTTTGTCGTTGTCGTCATCGCGGTCGTCGCGGTCATTATTTTTTCCATTATCTCCACGATTGTCGTCTTTTCCTTTCCATTCATTTTTCTTTTCGCTTTCTTTCTTGTTCTTGTTCGAATCACTAATGGTTCGGACCTGCGTATTATCCTTTTCGGTAATCGTCACTTTTTGTGTATCTTTTTTGGTGTTTATTGCAACCTTTGTCGTTGTGGTGGTGCTGGCGTTCACCGTACTTACGGTAACATTGAACTGATTTTTATGTTCTTGAACTTTTGCAATGACTACCGGGTTTTGATTGGCGGCGTTCGAAACCTGTCCGAGTATTTTGTCGATAGCGTTCTGAATGGTTTCCGCGGATGCGGTATTTCCGCTTGCGATAAGATCGGCTTTGACCCCTTGCAAGTAGGCAACGGTTGCGCTTAAACGATTGACCGCATTACCGACCAGAGCCGGCGAACTGGAAGCGGTTCCGTGATAGGTATACGTTGTTCCGGAAGAAGTCGAGGAAGAAGCGATGTTTCCGCCGAGTGTCTTTGTGGATGTCGAAGTGACGACGGTCGTATTGAGAGCGGTAAGAAATTCATTTCCTTGCTCAATTCGCTTTTCCGCATATTTCAACCTGACTTGCCCCTGCTCTTTTGTCGGAGTCAGAGAAATAACGATCTTTTCTTTTACCAGAGCAAGCGGGAAAAGCATATCTCCCGGTCTCGCACTGTCGGCATACGCAAAGGCGACGCTCGATCCGCCAAAGAGTACCGCGACCATCAAAGCGACGGCGACACTCGTTTGCAACCGAAATTGAGCAAAAGGTGATTTTATAGACTGCCAAAACGGTGATCGTACCGGCGCCGCTATTCCTTTTTCTATCTTGCTCCACATAATTCCCTTTTCCTCCACGGAAAGAGGTTTTACGGAGACTTGACTCAGTCGGGATTCTATATCGTTGGTTGTTTTCATAATTTTTTAAATAGAAAAATAGAAAGATAGAAAAATAGTAAGATCGTAACGACACGGCACGTCCTATTTTTTTATCTTTTTATTTTTCTATTTTTTTATTATTATTGATATGGCTCGATTTTTAATCGTAGCTCGGCAATCGCGCGATGATGACGAACCTTTGCCGCCGATTCGTCTATTCCGAGCACCGCAGCCGCTTCCGCCAATTTCATACCTCCCCAATATCGCAAACGCAAAATTTCCTGGTACTTCTCCGAAAGCGTTTCAATTTGCCGAAGCAAAAAGCGGTAGTCTTCGTGTTCTTCGGTACAGCCGACATCCATTTCCGTTTCTTCCAGCGATACGTCATTTCGCATCTGTTTTTGTTTATAAAATCGAGCGATTTTTTTCTTCACGATGAGAAACATGAATCCATAAAACTCTTCTGGGCTCCGGAAGGACAGTTTATTCAATCCTTTCCAGAGATCGACAAAAGCATCTTGCGTAACATCCATCGCATCTTCCCGCCGTTCCACGTGCGAACAAGCATAGGAAAAAACCCGCGGCTGGAGAATTTCAAAAATCTCCCGAAACGCCTCATTATCGCGATTTTTCGCTCTTTCAACAAGAATTTCAAGTTTATCCATGGTTTTTATGGGATCTTCTCTGTTGTGGTGGACTTTGCCGCGCCGTAGCTAAGGCGGAGGCGGGTGTAACGATATCGTTTACACCATTAGTATGGCAGTCTACACCGAAAAGGTTACATTTGCGAGTATCGGGGAACGACGCGTGACAAACAATTTATTATTTGTTATATATAGTCCAACACCAACCTCGGTGCCAACAGCTCTTTATAAAAGGAGAAAACGATGATAGACAAAGAAAAATACTTTACTGATAAAGCGGAAATAATGTTGACAGAAACAGACAAAATGTCCTCGGGAACAAATTACTCAGTTCAGATTAAAACACTCACAGCTATCGGCTATGCCGCCCTCGCGCTCGTTCACGCGGTCAACCAACTCAACGAAACACTAAAAACAAAAAAATAACAAAAGTAAAACATATGACCGCCCCCGATTCATTCGGTCGGCGGTTCTTTTTTACAAGGTTAGTTTTTACAAGGTTAGTCCTTGTAAATTACAAGGACTAACCTTGTAAAAACTTCCAAAAAATAGACTGGGGGGTATCCGACAGTTTAAATTTGACAATCAACGCACTATTTACTATGCTTAACACAAGCGTTCTTTATGAAAAAAGATATTTAGCAAAGGGCAATCACATCTGCGATTCTCGCGCTCATCGAGCCATCCATAAAATCGACCCTCCCGCACAACACCAGCACTCTACTCTCCTCCCGCCGATTAATTCGGCGGTTTTTTTGCACAAAAAAAACGGCCGGAATTATCCGACCGATTAAAATTACAAAACGCCTTTTTCAAATTCAATAGGTCGAACTAACGCCCACTTTTCAGGGAATCCTTGGTAAAACAAATCGTATACGGTATACGGAACACGAAAATCCTCCCACTTTTGTTCATCCGTCATCCTCTCCCATCGAGCATCGCGGGCTTTAATTTTATCCCACGCTTGTTCCGGTGTATACCTGCAAAAAACTATAAAGTGCTCTCTCGCCTCAAAATATGCGTTTAGCTTCTGAACCATCAGTTCGTGCTCAGTTTTTTGTTCACCATTAAATATAAGTATTTTTACCTTCTATCATGATAGCCATCTTCTTTTCTCCTGTTTTTTAAAACTAACTCGCTACAAAATAAACCGAACATAGTATCGCATATTTATGTCATATTTGTCAAACGCGCAAAGGAAAGTATGAAAACCATTGTGGTTTTCATCCGTCGGCACACAGCCGACCCCTACGCCCCAGCGAGCCATGCTCGCGGTCAATCAGATTGTGGACCGTACCGGACTTGAACCGGTCACCTCCCGCATGCCATGCGGACGCTCTACCAGATGAGCTAACGGCCCTTACAGAGTATAAGGGATTAGTATAAGGAGAAGGGGACGACGGACGACGTTTCCAAATACAAAGATATACTACTATAAATAGCTCCATATTTCAATATAAAAACAAAAGGCGGAATTTTTCCCGCCTTGTTGGTTATTTCTTCGCATTTTCAATACTGCAAACATCATGAATTCCGAGCACGTACTTGCGGAATAGCTGTATCGCAACAATAAGAAAAAAGAACAAGACAATGCCGAAAGGAACAGTTATGAGAGGAAGCGACAACCTCCAAAGGATGAATACCCACGCGAGTACGAAGATCGGCTGACCGAATTTGAAAGCATACTCATTCACATGAACATTGCGAATATGATAGTAATATGAGATATACATTCCACCGAGATAGAGCGCGATGGAAGCAAAAACGATTTCGATTGGATAAATGTACCAGGAAAGCGGCAAAAGCAAACAGCCGAAATCAGACATGAATAATGAAATATTCTTACAAATATGGTGTATCATACTTTACTCCTTTAGTGTAAAAAACAACTTCTTTTTCATTCTGCCTGTTTTTCGTTTTTAGTCAACTAAAAAAATATTAATTGTCAGTCGTCGTCCGTCCATATACATATACTTATCCCTTATACTTTTTCCACGCTCAGTGTATAATTTCAATATGGAAGACAAAAAAGAAGAATCAAATGGTTCGACCCCACCGATTCAACACGACTCACCGCAAGTCACCACAAAAAAAGAAATACACTGGAAAGCGAACGAATACGTCTACCATGAGAAAACTGTCGACTGGTATTGGTATTTCGGCTTGACTGCGGTTGTTTTGGCGGGATCGGCAATCTGGCTTCACAATATTCTGTTTGCTGTTATTATCATTATCGGGGCTTTTACGATGTTACTCTACGCCAATAAGCACCCCCGTGAGCTTGAGTACACCGCGAACAATAAAGAAATATTTTTTGACGAAAACTCTTATCTCCATGAGGACATTCGCTATTTTTGCATTATTAACGACCCCAAAATATCGGAAGAAAAGATCCTTCTTTTACAGCTTAAAAAGGCAACCTCTATAATGGTAACCATTCCACTTGGAAATGCCGACCTTGACGAACTAAGGTCTTTTCTGTTAAGTTTCATAGAAGAGCATAAATTGGCAATACCGTTCGGTCAGGTTTTAATGAGTATAATCGGATTTTGATTCCGGATACTGTCGAGACAATAAACCAAAGCGAGAGAGCGCTAATATAATATACCCCCTCGTCGTTCAATGGATAGGACGCCAGCTTGCGGAGCTGGCAATGTAGGTTCGATTCCTACCGAGGGGACTGCAACGAAGCGGAAGGCCACTCGAGCGAGTGAAATGCTCTTCACTCGCGGGTAAGAATCGAAGCCCGATTGAGTTATTTTGTGAGGTGAGGAGCGGGAAGGGACCCGCTCCGCAAGACTTTCTTGAGATATTTTATGAGGTACGAATAAAATATCCAAAAAGTATACTGCTCCTGTAAAGAGAGAAACAAAATAACCAATTGGGGTACTGAATCTGTAAGATTCGATTCCTACCGAGGGGACCAAAGGAAGCTTTGTTTGATCTTCATATCAGGAGTCAAACGATATTTTGAGTCAAATTTATCACAAATTTGTTTAAAATAATTTCCAATTTCCAATTTTCAAACACGAACGATCTGCTAACCGACGGATGATTTGTTTCAGACTTTGTTGAAAATTAAAAATTGTAAATTGAAAATTATCGTAATTTTATGGACTATCTCAAACAATTTTTCGGATTGGTTCTGGTTGCCGCCATCGGTTACGGACTATATTTTGTTGCCATAAAAGCCGGCGGCGGTCCGCAAGATCTTACTGTTGCGCCGGACAATACCGCCACGTTTACCGGTACCGTCACCGCAAACGACACATCCTGTTTCGATAAAAATAGTGGTCGGTGCTTTTTGCTGGTCAAAACCGAAAAAACTCAGGTGTTTGTCTTATACAATACCGGCGACACCTCGTTCTGCGTAAATGAAAAAGCCGCCACGGCCGGAAGAAATATGAAGGTCGGCAATAATGTTCGCGTCTACGGATTTTACAAACAAGAAAAAAACACCCATACGGTTCTCACTTGCCCCGATACGGGATATTATATAAAACCGTTCTAATGCGTGTTGCTATTTGTGACGACCGCATGATTTTGTTCGTCTGGGTTTATGTGAATTAGTAATTTTCAATTTTCAAATCACAATTTTCAATGAATTTTCAATAGCAAAATTTTCAAACCTGACGTCCGCCAGTTGACCGATTCTCGTGTTTGAAAATTTGTAAATTGAAGTATTGAAAATTGATTGAAAATTAAAAATTGTAAATTGAAAATTTTTTTGAGCCGGCCATTCTTTGCCAAAAAAACGCCCCGAGCAATACCCGGGGTCGTTCTTGTTGTTTTGTTTATTTAGCTATTTTCTGTATCGTCTTCACGATTCTTGATTTCTTTCGTGCTGCGGTGTTTTTCTTGATAATTCCGCGTTTCGCCGCCTTATCGATTACCTGATACATTTTCGGCAGGAGTTGTTCCGCGCCTTTTTTGTCTTTTCCGGAGATTAATTTCTTGACCTCTTTCAACGTCTCGTTCATAGCTTTCCCTTTGCGAAGATTGAACACGTGTTTCCTCTTCGATCCGCGAAGCGCCTTTTTTGCTGATTTGATTATCGGCATGATATATAAATTAAAAATTAAAAATGAAAAAGTAAAAAGTCGAGATACAACCTTTTGTTTTTCAGTAAAGAGATAGTACCAGACATTAAGAAAAATTGCAAATTTAAACCCCCAAACGCCGAAGCGTCCGGGGGTCTCTTCACTCGATTCCGGGAAAAGAATTTTCTATTGTTTTAATTCATATCCGATGGGTAATTCTCTGTCTTTTGCCAGATATAAACCAATGTATCCGGCCTTTCCATTTTTTGACGGTCCAATATAAAGTTCAATGGAACCGTTTTTTACCAATTCATCACTATGTGTGTAGGTTTTAAAACCTACCACAAAGCTATAGCCATCGACAAGAACATCGGTCGTGGTGGTATCGGCCCACCAGTCTCCCGCCGTTGATGCATAATAGAATGGGATGCATCCCCCTTTTGTTATGATCGGCATAGCCTTCACCTCTTGTGTTGTTTGAAAGAATTTATGCATCCAGTATATCATATTTATATATATTTGTCAATTCCCTTCCCTATCTGATACAATAATCTTATGATTTCTCATCTTTCCGGCACCATAATCCTCGTAAACGACCGTTTTATCGTTCTTGATGTCCACGGTGTTGGATACAAGATATTCGCCACCCCCGACACCATGCGGCGGGCGCAAAAATCCGCCGGTGGCGTGTCTTTTCATACACACCTTGCGGTTCGCGAAAATGCGCTCGATCTGTATGGTTTTCTTGATCGGGAAGAGCTGGAATTTTTTGAGCTACTGCTCACCGTCTCCGGCATCGGTCCAAAAACCGCGCTCGGCATCATGAGCATTGCGCCGACCGAAGTTATTCTCACCGCCATCTCAAAAAACGATGCCGGCTATCTCACCAAAACCTCCGGCGTCGGAACAAAAAACGCACAAAAAATAGTTATGGAGCTCAAAGGAAAAACCGACGGCTTTTCATTCACAGAAGAAGGCCGCACCCCCGAAGAAACCGATGCGGTTGATGCGCTTCAAGCTCTCGGCTATACATTAAAAGAATCACGAGAAGCACTAAAAAACGTGGCAAAGACCGGAACATCGAGCGAGCAGATCAGGGAGGCACTGAAAATATTAAGTAAATAGAACAATAAAAAAATAGAAAAATAAAAAGATTCCGCCGGCGTCCGTTTTTTTATATTTTTTTATTTTTATATTTTTCTATTCGTTGCAAACAATAAAAAATCAGAGTGTGGAAAATATTATCCACACCCTGTTGGTAAAAAATTTCACCTTTAGATATAGTTTAGTTCAAAAGCTCTTTCTATCCGGACCAGCTCTTCGCCCAAAAGTCCCGGAACCGTAAGAACTTTTTTGTACCATTCTGATACGTTATATGATTTTTTCCGCCACGTGCTCGCCATAAGGCGTAAGTTTTCCGACGAAGCGGGCGACCGAATGAGCACATCCCCACACGCCGCTACTCCGACTTCCACCAATACTGAACCGGATATAAATCCGCCAAAGTATGGTTCCGTCTTTCCTCTTTCAAATCGTGCCAAGACTTGATGGTGTTCGGGATAATCTTTATCGTCATTAAACACCAACCACATCTCGATGTTTCCATCAGACGGGTCAATGGTCGTCCATGTAACCAATTGACCAATTTTTGGAACAAAAATTTTACTTTTCATTTTTTCACCCCTTTATAAATATATTCGCCCGTTTATTTCTCGGGCTGGGTTAACCGCAATCCAGGGTTCAGTTTATCATAATAAAAACTATTTGTCAAGTATCTTTCTGTCTGATATTATATCTTTATGGATACTCTTTTACGCACCATAAAAAAATATATTCCGCGACGGATATTCTCTTTCTTCCAGCCTGCCTATCACTATTTGATGGCGCTGGCGGGGACGGTCATTTATCGCTTTCCTTCGCGAAATATTATCGTCATCGGGGTGACCGGTACCAAAGGAAAATCGAGCACGACGGAATTTTTGAACTCGGCGCTTTCGGCGGGCGGTAAAAAAACGGCGATGGTGAACGGAATCCGTTTTAAAATCGGCGACAAAACTTCGCCGAACAAATTTAAAATGACCATGCCGGGGCGCATGTTCATTCAGAAAAAGATCCGCGAGGCAGTGGATGCAAAATGCGAATATTTTATTTTGGAAATTACCTCGGAAGGAGCAAAACAATTCCGCCATAAATTCATTGAACTCGACGCTCTTATTTTCACCAACCTTTCCCCTGAACACATTGAATCGCATGGTTCATACGAACAATACCGCGATGCCAAGCTTTCCATTGCGCACGCTCTCGAAAATTCTCCGAAGAAAAATCGGGTCATTATCGCAAACAATGACGACAAAGAAGGAAAGAAATTTCTCGAGATAAAGGTTGAGAAAAAAATCCCCTTCTCTCTTAATGATGTTTTTCCGCACAACGCAGATTCAAACGGTTTTTCGTTTATGTTTGACGGAACAAAAATAACCTCCTCTCTCCCTGGGGAATTTAATATTTACAACGCACTTGCCGCCGCACTTTGCGCAAGGTATTTTGGCGTTTCTGAAAAAAATATCGCGGAGGGCATAAAAAATATGCCAAAAATACGAGGAAGGATGGAGAAAATCGACGAGGGACAACCATTCGAGGCCTATGTTGATTACGCCCACACCGCTGACTCCCTTAAACAGGCGTACGAAGCACTTTCGGGCTCGAATCTCATTTGTATTCTCGGATCGACCGGTGGCGGACGCGATAAATGGAAACGCCCGGAAATGGGAACGGTGGCCGACAAATATTGCTCACACATCATTCTCACAAACGAAGACCCGTACGACGAAGACCCTAAAAAAATAATCGAAGACGTGGCGAGCGGTATAAAAACTCAAAAACCGGAAATAATTTTCGACCGCCGCGATGCAATACGAAAAGCGCTTTCAATAGCAAAAGAAGGCGACGCCGTCATCATAACAGGCAAAGGCACCGACCCATACATCATGGAAGCGAACGGCGAAAAAACCCCATGGGATGACGCGAGTATTGTACGAGAAGACCTTAGGGCGCTTGTTCACACAAAATAAAAAAATAGAAAGATAGAAAAATAAAAAGATTGCGCCGTCCGTAATCTTTTTATTTTTATATTCGGGAATATTTTTTTATCTTTCTATTTTTCTATTTTTTTATTATAATAAACCCATGGAAATCAAAAAAATAGAAGACGCATCCGCGGCAAACGGAAAAAAAAGTTTTGAACCCATTCGCGCGATACTCATTATTCTTGCCTTCCTGCTTATCGTCTGGGGTATATGGTTCATGGTTTCAAAGTTCAGATCGGGACTCGGAAAAGATGTAGCAAACAGTCCTTTTAATCTCGCCAGCTCCAGCCTACCGCAAAAAAAGCCCGCCGAAGTTCTCCCTCCACCGGACTCATATTACAAAAATTTCGTTAAAATTTATACCGTCACTTCCGCCAAGGAGACCTACCCGGACAAAGAGATTATTGAAATACGCGTGCCCCAGGCCAATTTGAGTTCCGTTGATATTTCCGATTGGAAACTGGTCAACACCAAAGGAGAAAGTGCGACACTTGGTCGCTCTGCCAATTTACCGGTCGGCGGAAAAGTCAATTCAACAGCCGAAACAAACATCAAAGGGAACGATATACTCCTCGTCTCAAGTGGACATTCTCCTGTCGGGGTCTCTTTTCGCACGAATTTATGCACGGGATATTTCGAACAGTTCCAGGATTTTATCCCTCCGCTCGCTGCGGTCTGCCCCAACGTTTCCAACACAAACAGTTTTCAGACGCTTGAAAACGATTGCCGATCTTTTGTTTATACCATTCCACCCTGCACCACAAACACCAAACCTTTCCCCGTGGGAACATCCGCCGGATGCAAATCGTTCGTTTCTTCAAAAGCAAGCTATAACGGATGCGTCGCTGAAAACAAAAACCAAACAAATTTTTATAAACCCGAGTGGCGCATTTATCTCGGGCGAGACACAGAACTTTGGGCTGCGCAAAAAGACACCGTAACACTACTTGACGAAAAAGGAAATCTGGTGGATTCAGTTTCCTATGGGAAATAGTAAGATCTTTTGAACGGCACTCATTGAAGTAGAGAGGTTTGACTCGATCAGAAAATGAAGATAAGATAAAAGCAGACAGAATAAAAAGCGTTTTGTTGACACAAAGGAGGGAGCCATGACTTCATTCCGCAAACTCTGGCTTCCCGCCATATTACTCGTATTTTTTCTTCCCGGTCTCGTGCCTTTTTCGGAACAGACAAAAGAAATACAAAAAACGGATACCGTTGCCGAAAAAATTATTCGTCCGGTAAAAAACATTATCGCTGAGTTAGTCGAAATTACCAACGACGACATTCTAAGGTTCGCAAAAAACGCATCCAAAGAAACAGGTGTTCGACGTGAGTATTTATTTGCTATTTATAGCCAAGAAACTTCGTCCGGAAAAAACCTTGGTTCGTGTTTCCTTTTTGACCCGGATGTTTTCGGTCCCGGTGTCGGGGTTAATCTTCGTTCAGGAATATTTTCCAAACGAATAATGAAACCGGAACGCGACATCAAGCCGTTTTTCGCCACAATGGAAGAATTGGGCCGAAACCCATATCTTACGCCGGTTTCCTGCCCAATGAAGGATATCGGCTGGGGAGGCGGAATGGGGCACATGCAGTTTATCGCTTCCACATGGATATTGGTAAAAGACCGAACGGCAATCGCACTTGGAAAAGCAGTAGCCGATCCGTGGAATATCGAAGACGCCATTATGGCGGCGGCGATTCACCTGCAAGACCTCGGAGCGGATCGCAATACCGTTTCACATGAACGCACCGCGGCGTGCCGGTATTTTTCAGGAAAGCCTTGTGGAGAAACAAAAGTTATCCTGATTAAAAAAAAGCATAAAAAACCGAGATATAAAAAGGTGTACGTGGAAAATCGCATCATCGCGCAATACGGTAATTCTATCATTAAAAAAACCGCGTATTACCACAAACTGCTAAATCCGCACGAAGTTGCTGTCGCAAAAGCCGACACAAAAACAAAAAAATGGTCCGCAAAAGAGAAACAGCTGGCAAAAAATTTTCCCAAAAAACAAGAAATTGCCGATGACACCCCGAAACAAAAGAAAAAACGAGCGTAGTATCACCCCCTTTTCCGATAGTGGTTCGGAAAAGGGTATTTTTTAAATAAATTTCCGTCGCCGGAGTGGTCCGCCAGCTGGCGGACCACTCCGGCGACGGAAATTAGATATTAGAAATTCGTATAGAATATCTTTCTATCTTTCTATTTTTTTATTTTTCTATTTCCCTAATATAAACTTTTCAAGCTCTATCTCAAGCTCTCCCCCTTCGCTTCGTATGCCGTGATAGAGCCGATTTAAATTCGTCAGAATGGCGCTGAGTTCATCTTCTGTGTAATTTTTTGCGGAGTTTTTTGCTTTATCATATGAATATGGTTTTATTCCGGCCTCCTCCGCGCTTTTCGTTTTTTTTGTAAGAAGTATGGTTTTTACTCCGGAAAAAATCGCTCCGTATATCGCTTCGGGAGCTATTCCTTGGCGGATCGCTTTTTGGTAACACACCCATGCTCCACGCTTATCTTTCATTGCGAATTTGTCGGAAATGTCGAACGTGGTATTGTTCCACTCTTTCTTTTCTTTTTTGTCGCCGAAAGCGAAAATATTATTCGCGTGTTTTTTTACCTCCGCGAGGGTTTTTGCGTCGAGAGTTTCTTCAAAAAGAATAAACACACTTTCGGATACCGCCATCTTTGGCAATGCAGACAAAACCGTTTCTTTTATAACATCTTTGATTTCTTTCTTTACATCATCCGGTTCTTCAGATTTGGTCCTTTTTTTGGGAAAAACACGATCCAGGACAACGATATGTTTTTTTACAAAAAGTCCCTGCGAAGAGTACAAGCTTTCAAGCGCACCTTCGGAAAAATTATCGTTCTCTATCACAAAAAATTCCGCATCCGGCCGCTGTTTTTGGCACGAAGCCACGAGAGCGTCTTTTTTTGCCCGCGCTTTGTCTGTCTCGCTTCCATGTACTGCGTATAACATACAGATATTATGCCTGCTCGGGTGACAAAAGAAAAGCCCCTCACAACGGGGGGGCTGAACATTAAAAGAAGGTGGTTAAAATTACCACAGCAAAAGTAAACGAACAAGTCATAAGAAGTAGAATATACCAAACTTTCGTTTCCTCTCGTACTTCAAGAGACTGACCGTTGTGGGTACGAATTCCTTTTATGACAGCATAAAAGAGGAGAGCAACAACACCCAACGAGAGTATTGTATCCTTTTCCGGAAAATATTCCGTAATAGCGGCGGTTATCTGACCGCTTTTATCCAAATTGAATAACACGAACACCACAACAAAAGAAAGCGCGACCAAAAAGGATCTTTTTAGATTTTCCGACAATTTCATATAACACTCCAATACGTTCAAAAATCCAAAATTCTAAACCGACGATACCACAAAATAGTCATATTTACAAGAATTCGGTTTTTTGTTAACCTAAACATAGACAGACACAAACACCCTGATACCAGTGGAGGAAAAAATGTGTGAAATAAATGACATGACGAACGAAGAAAGACGGCTGAGACAAATAGTTAAAGACAAAAAAGAAAATATAATTTCAGAACAGGGTGAAATTGAATTCTTCGAAAAAGTAATAAAAAGACTTCACCAAGAGCGGTGCCGTCACATCACTCCCCAAGCAGGTGACGACGGCGGGAACATACACTGCCACGAATGCGGAAAATTGCTCTCATAACACAAACACCCCGAACCGAAAAGTTTGGGGTTTCTTTTTCCAACAAACGGAATATACTGAATATATAGCAATAACAAAATACAAACATGGAAAACCCACACGAAATACCCAACCCACACGAGAGAAACACTCTTCCGGAAAATATCGGGGTCGTATTGTTTCTCAATTGTTATCAAAAAAATCTCCGCACAGTAGACGAGATCAACACTAAACTTTCAGAACATTACAAGAAAACAATAAGCCTGAAGCGTGAAGAAATTTGCGATATTTTGAAAAAAAGAGCCCAAGCCTTTGCTGGACATTTTGATCCGGGAGACATTCTCGAACTATGAAATGTAACTGCTAACACCTCGTCGCCGGAGCGGGTGAGGAAAAATTCGCTAAACGGCATGAATATCCGGAACTATATCTCAATGCCCCCCAAACGAAAAAAAGCCTGTAACCCAAAGACCGCAATGGTAAAAACACATTCCCCAGCCAAAAACGGTTGGGGAATTTTTTAAAAAATTTTCAATTTACAATTTTTAATTTTCATTCAATTTTCAAGGACCAATTTTCAATTTTCAAACCCGAGCGACGGCGCGGTGTTTGAAAATTGCAAAATTGGAAATTGAAAATTATTTTTTACACCTTTTCAAGACTGCCCCACCTTTTCCCTTGCGCAATGCTCACCGTAAGCGGCACCGCGATCTCACACGCGTGTTCCATGGCGTTTTGAATGATCGGCACGACCGTATTCCATGCGTCTTCTTTTATCTCAAAGATAAGTTCATCGTGCACCTGTAAAAGCATTTTTGCGTCCTTCTCATAATTCTTTTCTGCGAGTTCTTTGTGTGTTCGTATCATCGCGAATTTCACGATGTCGGCAGCCGTGCCCTGGATCGGCGCGTTCATCGCCATGCGCTCCGCCATGGCGCGCACGTACGGAATATGCGACTCGAATCCGGGGAAATAACGGCGCCTGCCGAAAAGCGTTTCCGTATAGCCATTCTTCGACGCTTCTTTTTTTACATTTTCAAAATAGGAAGAAATTTTCGGGAACTTTTCGAAATAGTTGTGATAAAACTCATCCGCTTCGGCGCGCGTTCCGCCCAAGTTCTGCTGGAGCGCCGTTACCCCCATTCCGTAAATAATGCCGAAGTTTATCACTTTCGCTTTCCGCCGCATGTCTTTCGTCACGTCCGCCTCGGGCACGCCGAACACGTGCGAGGCGACGGAAGCGTGAATATCTTTTCCTGTGCGGAAGGTGTCCATCAAAATCTCGTCTTCCGAAAGCGCCGCGAGCACTCGCATTTCGATCTGCGAGTAATCGAGCGAGGCGAACAAAAATCCGTCTTCGGCGACAAACGCGTTCCGCACCGCCATACCGTAGCCTGCCGTCGACGGAATATTCTGCAAATTCGGATTGTTGGACGACATGCGCCCCGTCGTCGTGCCGGTCTGAATGAATGTCGTATGGAGCCGTCCGTCGTCATCGACCATGGCGGGAATGTTATCAATATAGGTCGTCAACAATTTTTGCAGTTCCCTGTAATTCAAAATTTCTTCGATGATCGGGTGCGCCCCGCGTAATTTTTCGAGTTCCGATTCTCGAGTAGACCTTGCACCTCCCGCGGTTTTTTTGAGTCCTTTTGCGGTCAAATTAAGCTTATCAAAAATTATTTCTCCCATCTGCTTCGGAGAATTGATATTGAACTCCTGCCCCGCCATCTCGTATATTTTTTTCTCAAATCCCGCCGTTTTCTCGTGATATTCCTCCGATAATTTTTTCAAATATTTCACATCGACGCGAATGCCGGTTTTTTCCATTTCTGAAATTATCGGAATAAGAGGGGTTTCGATATCGTTATATACTTTATCCAAGCCGCGTGCGGAAAGTTCTTCAAATATCCATTTTTTCGCGCTCTCAAAATCGTCCTTGTGTGAAAATTCCAAAATATCCTCAAGATTGGCGTTCGTCATTTCCGAATTGAGAAGCCACACCGCGATAGCTGTGGTTTGCAATTCACCTTTTGGAATTTCCGGCGCAGGAACATCCTCGAACATTGTCGTTTGAGACTCTCCAAATATCTCCGGTAACCGCGCTCGCAAACTGCGAAATTCCAGATCGTACAAAATTTTCTCCGCCGACTCGCGGTCGATCTCGTCTCTCCATTTTTTCTCGGGCATCTTAAAATCGATCTTCGCATCGCGCCGTATCGTCGCAAGCGCCTTCGAGAACATCGCTTCCTCCTCACCCTCTTTCAAAAGTCCGATAATGCGCGGCTTGATCCCGATCTTTGCAAAAGCGTTCTCTTCTTTTTTCAGTTTTTTATACATTTCCTCAAGCGTACCGAACGCCTGAATGAGCGCCGTCGCGCTTTTTTCGCCGATGCCGACAATGCCGGGAATGTTATCCGATTTGTCTCCCGCGAGACCTTTGTAGTCGGTTAAATGTTTGGGGTTAAAACCATAACGCTCGAACACGGCTTTTTCATCGTACAAAACCGTATCATTGATGCCTTTCCTGAGGGTATACACGCGCACAGCCTTGTCATCCACCAGCTGAAGCGTATCCATATCACCTGACGCGATTATTACATTCGTATCGCCTCGTTTTTTCACCTCCTCCGAGATCGTTCCGATCATATCGTCAGCTTCAAAACCCGGCAATTCGTATCGGTCTATCCCGAAAGCGTCGATCAAGTCGCGGGAGCGGATGATCTGAGCAATAAGCGCATCATCCGTCTTCGCGCGCCCTGCTTTATATTCCTTATATTCCTTATGCCGAAAAGTCGGCTCCGGAAGGTCATACGCCGCAATGATGTAGTCCGGATTGAGTTCTTTTGATATCTTAAAAAGCAGAGCCATAAGCCCATACAGCGCCCCCGTCGGCTCCCCCTTCGTCGAAACAAAATCCGGCAACGCATGATACCCACGGTGGAGTATCGCATGCATATCGAGCAAAACTAAAGTTTTTCGTTTTTCCATAATATTAAGATTTATGATTTACGATTTAAGATTTATGAATTTGAAACACACACATTAACCCGCCCGGTCGCCGGAGCTGGGTTGCACCCCGTTCCGAAACGTTTGAGCTGCCCTCTGGAGATTTGTGATAAATTAAAAAAAGCTCTACATTTCAAATGTTTCGGTTCGGGGTGCAACTCCGAACCGGCAATAGGTCTTAACTTTTTATCCTATTTGAGGTATAATGCGCACACAATGCTCATCTAGGGCTCTCTCCCTTCGGGGAGTTATCATTCAATATTCTATCACAAAAAATCGCCTGAATACAGGCGATTTTTTCTATTCTTTTGGTACTTTATTTTCTTTTTCCAAAACTTCTTTTATTTTTGTTCTTGTTTTGATGATAAGCAGGCGCATATCGTGAATGAATTTTGCGGCGGGGCTCTCTTTGTCGGTTGTTCCCTCTTCAAGAATTTTTGCCAGATATTTAAATGGTGATGGCTCCTCTGAATAATGATTTAAGCCAGCATTCCAAACCTCGCTCGGGTCTTTTAACCCATTCAAGTTAAACAGTTTTGAACAATCAAGAGAAAAAGTTCCCCAAATATCCGCCAACTCATTCAAAACAGTATCATTCTCGGTATTATTTTCAGCCCTTTCTTGATAAGAGCGAAGCGCTGTTCCGAGATAATAGGCGCTGTGAAGGTGGCGGTCTAATCCGATAAGGCTTTGAAATTGGAGTGATCTATGTTCAACACCCCTTCCTCCGATCCCCAGTTCCGGATCGCTTTTCATACCTTCTGTGTTAGTACCCCACTTATATTCTTCGTTTCGTTCCTGGATACTTCCTTTTCCTTTGCATGCCCAACTCCCGTTTTTTGTGCAGTATGGGCGAGTAAGCCGATCTGTATTAGTACTCCAAGCGGTCGCCTCAAGCGCATGAGATAAAAGGTGGGTTTGATTTCCACAAAAACCCTTGGAAGTGATTCCGCCGAGGGTACAGTGCAGAGGATATTTGGTATAATTTTTATTAATCAACCCCATGCCGACGAGGGCCTGAACTTCGCGTGAAATGGTTAACGGGTTGTGCGCCGGCTCATGCGCAAATTCCCAAAACTGATTTCCATCATCGCCCTCCGGGACGCCAATCCGCTCGGATTCTTTAAATTTCTTATACCACCTGTTGTATTCATCATGATACTCATCTGTGATTTTTGGGTGTTTTTTCTTAAAATCTTCATCAATCACGGTTTTTGTCGGAATTTCTATCTCGATCCCCATTGTTACACCATAACGAGACGGATTCTTCTCTCTGTATTCCAAGAATTGTTTACGTAAAAAATTGTCCGGTTCGTCGGGGTCACTATCGGGACCCTTCTCTCTTCGCGCAGCAATTCGTAAATTTTTAACAATTTCCAAACGATCTGTAGCTGAAAGCATTTTTCCTTCCCTGTAATATTCCTCACCAAAATCATCGTCTGCATCATTATCAGAAAATTGATCCGCTTCGGGGTTTTTATCTGAGGATGCGTCGGACTCAAAAGATTGCCAAGAGAAAACAGAATTCACTTTCGTTGATATTTTCGAAAAAAGCGAAGGTTTTGGAAGTGCCTCTAATCCCTTATTTTTACGAAAAGAATTAATGTCTTCCATTGCGATCTTCACTTCCGACTGACTATCGGGGTCAACTGTTCTTTCTAGAATTTTTTCAAGACAACGAAAGGCTTCTTGGGTATCGTTATCTGTATATGGTTCCCTGCTTAACGTTTTTCGTACCGATTCAGATATAAAGTGCGCCTCAGATGCGGTTCCGATGTTTTCTAAAATAGTAATGATACCGCTTTTGTTTGATCCGTCTGTGTCATTAAATATCTTGTCTTCAACAAGAAGAGCCCCTATTTCCGGAGCAATTTCTACATCAGCGCATATCTTCAAATTATGGATCGTAGAAAAAAGAAACCATTCGTTGTCATTCCCGTTTTTTGATAACTTCTCTAGTAAATATTTGGCAGCTATTACGCCTTCGTCATGTAATTTTTTCACTAGCATTTGTTCCCGATAATCAGCAAAAGTATGTCCGACGTAATCGTCTCCAATCCTCTCAAAAAGCGCGTCAAGTCGTTCTCTGTCTTCCTGCGAAATGACATTTTCCGGCGCCACCGAAGTTTCAGTCGTACCCCTATCTACAACATTAAGTGATTCATTTTCTTTCATATTGGAAGTATATCAAAAAAAATAACCGATCACAAAACAAACTGGTTCGATTCTGTGGGTCATATTCTTTCTGTGTACAGTAAAGACGGCTTTTTGAGCCGTCTTGAATTAAGAGGGGTTGTTTGTTGGTACAGGGAAACGAGTGATAAACGCCCGTCCATATTGCTTATCCGTAGAGCCGATCGGTTAGTATCGACAAACACATAAGAAAGTACCACCTTGTACTCCTCATGAACAGAAAAACAACACCCCTTCTTGACCTGCTCCGAGCTATGCGCAGTGGCTCGGATTCACGGTTTTTCATTACATTACTACATGACTGCCTCCATAAATATAATATTTAAATGAAACGGAACCGCACACATCTTTTAAATTTAAAAAAGATCGTAGTGACTAATTCCGCCATTAAGGTCAATTTTCCTAAATCCAGTATATCATATTACAAATTAAATGTCAATACCCTAGTATTCTCATCAATGAACTCAAGTTCTATTTTAGGGGTATTTTCGGGAAAAACTCCGGGAACCATTTCTGGCCACTCGACAAAAACAAGATTTTTCGGGTTATCCACAATGTTTCCCCAGTCAAGCAGTTCCATATCTTTTGTGCCGGACAACCGATAGGCGTCAATGTGAACAAGTGAAGTGAAATACGGATTACCCCACTTCGCTAAAGCTACGCGGGGCATTCTGTATACCTTTTCCAACACAAAAGTCGGACTGGTAATATTCTTTTTGATCCCCAAGATTTCTGCCACAGCCTTAACAAATGTCGTTTTCCCTGATCCGAGGTTCCCTTGCAACAAAATAACCACAGCTTTTCCACCGGTTTTCCCACTGGTTTTCAACAGCTTTTCCACAAAAGCTTGCGCAATCTTTTTTGTGTCTTCCAGACTTTTTGAAACAAATCTTTTCCTCATGATTTTGATAGTAACATATTTTAAATAAAAAAATAGAAAGACTACCGCCATCGTCGTAATCTTTCTATTTTTTTATCTTTTTATTTTTCTATTCGTTAAATCGGCAAATTATCCGGCGGCGCACTCTTTGTGGTATTCATCACCAGTTCTCCAACCACTTCGTTTTTATTACTATAAAACGGATCTTTTCTGAATGTTCTCGGGGGAAATATCGGTTTTTTGGGAATATCAGCAATATCGGCTGTCAAAATAACGGGAATTTCTCCATCATTATAATCTCCCCTTCTCTGTGAATAAAATTTCCACGAAAAGTACGCGAGAACAAAAAAGAAGAGGAGTGAAATGATGGCAAACCAATCCTTGAGAGTTTTTGGGAAGATTGAATATGAATTGTTCGAGAAAGCGGCGGCGGCGGTGTTTTTCGTTTGTGCCAAACTCGCATCCACCAAAACTGAGGTTTCCAAAAAATTCTTTATTTTTTCACCGGACTCACTTCCGGCTGTCGCTATGGTAATGGTGTCGAGAGAAGAGTGATCTTTTGCGTCCGGAGAAACTTTTGTCCAATACGTGAGAGATATTTTTTGTCCCGGCGGCAAATCAGCGACAAAGATTGACAGAAGGTGTCCTTTTTGAGTAAAAGGATCGCTGTTCTCCGAAACAAAAGTTTCATTGTCCGGAAGAATAATTTTCACTTCAACGTCAGTAAAAGTAATACCGGAAACATTCTCAAAAGAAAAAGTTCTTTTCATGAGACTATCAGGAGAAACGGCGGTAATGTCCGAAGTATCAGTAATCTCGATAGACCTTTCCGTTCCTTGCGTTGTTGCAACTTGATTATTTGTTGTGTTGGTAGTGTCGGTTGTTTTCTTTACTGCCGAACCGGAAGATACCGGTGAGGAATAATACGCGACAGATCCGGAATCAGGCACCCACGAAGACGACCCTGACGATCGGGAATTACCAGCCGTGGTAAAATGAAAAATTGCGCCCTCCGCGGTTCCGAGCTGGTTGTCGATAATCGGCTTAAAATAATATGTCGTTCCGGGAAGTAGTCCGGCGATATCTTGAAAAAGAAGTAGTGATGCACCGGACCCGATGGGGACGCGCGGTGTTGAATTTCCAAAACTTGCCGTTCTCCCCCACAAAAATCGCCCATACTGAGCAACGTTTTGTGTTGGAATTGTTTTTGCATTCAGACGAGCGGAGGTCTCGCCGATATTTGTGGCACCCATTGTTATAACTTGCTGGTTTAAAGTATTTTGGTTGGTTCCCGCACCGGAAGAATATGTTTGTGTTCCTGAATAATATTGTCCTGTGGTGTATGATTGGTTTCCGGTTCCGGAGCTGAGGGAATTCGCGCCGGACGGTATGACCGCTCCGGTATCGACATTAACCACGACATTCTCGTTCGTTGTCATCGGTACGTATTCCGAGCACCCATTAAAATTATCACCGCCGGAAAGGCTTTTGCGGTATCGCGCCGACTTGGTCGTAAAAGAAAACTCCTGCCCGTAAACAATTCCTTCCGTGTTTTGCGCAACCGTTCGATACACATAAACGGTTTCGGGGACGAGCGACTTTGCTTCAGCTTCAAAATTCCCCACTCCGCCATTATTCGAAAAATATGAATACGATCTTCCGACCACTTGCGGCTCCATGTTTTTGTTCAGTTCTTTAATTTCGAACCAACGAGCGTATGAATTGGTGTTGTTTGTGTTCGAATATCCCTCAAGCATGGCGCAGCTTCCACTCACCGAAGAAACGGAATAGGTTTGAACATTCGGAACAGAGGCTTCGGCGGGAACAGTAAAAAGACCGAGAGCAAGCACGGTTACCAAAGCGTATCGTATTCCGGTTTTATCTGTAAAAATATGCATAGAGTAGTTGTTTTATTTTTTGTTTTAAGTATACTACAATTTAACATTTTTGTCAATACCCTCCCTCGTAACTGCTCACTCCCGCGTCGCCGGTTCGGGGTTGCACCCCGAACCGAAACATTTGAAATGTCTTACTGCTTTCGAATTACATAAATGATCAGGACAAAATCACAATGTCATTTCGGACCGATGTGCAACCTCGCTCCGGCGACGATTTACAGCCGTATTTTTAGAGCGTGAGCAATTACCCTGCCTCATTTATACCTTGTTTGCCTTAAGATAAAAGTGGTATTATGTATATGTGAATTAATGTATTTCAACACTAGAAATTTTATTGCTTGCCCTGCGTAGCTCGCAAGCGAAGCAGGGGAAATTGCTTAGACAAGAGATATCCGGAAAACAAAAAGCTCGCCATTATTAATAAAAACAACCACCCGGTGCCCAAAATATGCCTCAATTTGATGAAACCCAACAACAAAAAAGACTCGATACCCTTCGAATAAAAGAGGAGGAGGATTTGGCACGCATACTGGCATCAAAATATGGAATTCTTTATATCGACCTGAGCACAGTATCGATTGATGGAGACGCACTCCGTCTCGTAACCGAAGAAACAGCCAGAAAAGCGCAAATCGCCGCTTTCCATATGGTAGGAAAAAAACTCTTCGTCGCAGTCCATTCACCAAAAAACGATGACACGATGTTTGCCATCTCTGAGTTGGAACACAAAGGCTACCACATTATTATCTACATGACCTCGATGGCCAGTCTGAACATCGCGTGGTCCCGATACAAAGAAATATCGTTGGCGCAATCGGAAAAAGCCGGCGTTTTGGAAATATCGAACGATGACATCTTGTACTTCCTTGAACAACAACAAAACATAGATGATTTCAAACGGTTGGTCGGAGAAATGCTTGAGAATAAAGAAAAAGTTCATCAGGTTTCCCGAATTTTGGAGATGGTGCTTGCCGGAGCCATGACAGCAAATGCGTCAGATATTCACATAGAACCGGATGAACTGCAAGCTCGTCTGCGTCTTCGTATGGACGGGGTGTTGCAAGATATCGTGTTTTTTGACGCGCACATCTTCAAATTAGTACTCTCTCGTGTAAAACTCGTGTCGGGAATGAAGCTGAATGTCAGTTCTGTTTCTCAAGATGGGCGTTTTAGTGTTGTTTTGAATGATACCGAGATTGAGATTCGCTCGTCCGTTCTTCCGGGAACATACGGTGAGGCGGTCGTTATGAGGTTACTCAACCCAAACATCATCAACATTCCCTTCTCTGCGCTCGGTATCGACGACGTTCTCCGTAAAGAAGTACAAAAACAGATTGAAAAACCGAACGGATTGATCCTTACCACCGGACCGACAGGGTCGGGGAAAACAACCAGCCTGTACGCGTTCATGCGTGAAATTTACACGCCAAAGATTAAGATTATCACCATCGAAAACCCGATTGAGTATCACTTGGAGGGTATCGTACAAACACAAACTGACGAAAAGAAAGGATATACCTTTCTCGCGGGTCTCCGTTCCTCCCTACGCCAAGACCCAGACGTTATCATGATCGGAGAGATCCGCGACACAGAAACGGCGCATGTATCAATAGACGCCGCACTCACAGGACATCTTGTATTTTCCACCCTGCACACCAACAACGCTGCGGGAGCCATTCCCCGTCTTATTGGTCTTGGAATAAGTCCGAAGATCATCGGTGGAGCACTCAATATCGCTCTCGCCCAGCGTTTGATTCGCGTCATCTGCCAGAAATGCAAAAAAGAAGATTCTCAATCAGAAGAGGAAAAAACGCTTATCGATAGTGTTTTAAAAGGATTAGTTGGTCGGGTTGTTGAAAACCACGGAAAAATATGGAGGTCTGTCGGATGCCCTCACTGCAACAACACCGGTTTCAGAGGACAAATAGGATTGTATGAGGGAATTATCATTACCGCTGAGATTGACGATCTTCTTGAGTCCAACCCAAGCGACCGTGAAATAAAAAAGGTCGCCCACAAACAAGGAATTCTCGACATGAGAGAAGATGGGATACTCAAGGTATTGAACGGGACAACAACACTTGAAGAATTGTATCGTGTGGTGGATATGAGTGGGGAAAGGTAAAAAAAGATACCCAATTACATCAATAGAGATACCAATATACGAATTTTTACGAATGATACGAATAAATACGAATACGGAAAACAAAACAAACCGCGACAACATATGTTGTCGCGGTTTGTTTTGTTGTTGTTCTTTTATGATTTTTTTCTAAAAAAACTTTAAGATATTACTATTGTAAATAGAATTTATTATAATATTTCCGTCCGGCTTTGTATTCGTATTTATTCGTATCATTCGTAAAAATTCGTATATTGGTATCTCTATTGATGTCTACTATTTCTTTGACTTCGCGTCAACACTGTTCACTATTGGCTTGTGCGAAAAAAATATTGGAGTACTATGAAAGCAGGATAAGATAAATTATTTTCTTTTTGAAAAAACCCTTCGATAAGTTCAGGGTAAAAGAAAATACGCATCCTAAATATCTAAGCAATCCTTTCAGTAAAAATTGGTATTGGCACTAAAAGTTAGGAATCTCCTTAAGGGGGACTCCAGTATACACACGCAAGCGTGGTACCCAGAGTGTCCTCAGGGGACACCCGGAAGCGTGGAAACGCCCGATTGCTTAGATATTTACAATGCGCATTCTCTTGCTGAACGACTTTGACTGATTTCCGTTTACGTACCTATCCTATCATATATTACAATTTATGTCAAGCGATTCTCATAAAACCACGAAAGAGAGCTCTTTTTTAGACAACACTCTCCGTCCTGCCGTGTGGAACGAATACATCGGACAACAAAGAATTAAAGACAATCTCCACATACTTCTCACTGCCGCAAAAGAGCGTAATCATCCACCGGAACATCTCCTTTTTTACGGACCGCCCGGACTCGGAAAAACAACTATCGCGCATCTCATCGCAAAAGAAACGGGAAAACAAATAAAAATAACCTCCGGACCCGCTATTGAAAAGGTGGGTGATTTGGCGTCCATTCTCACCAACCTTTCACCGGGCGACATACTTTTTATCGACGAGATCCATCGGTTGAATAAAATGATTGAAGAAGTTTTGTATCCCGCGATGGAATCTGGAACACTTGATATCATTATCGGCAAAGGCCCGAGTGCGCGCACCATTCAGTTGGAACTTCCGCCGTTCACCCTTATCGCCGCCACAACCCGCATCGCCCTTCTCTCTTCCCCGCTCCGCTCGCGTTTTTCCGGCGGTACCTTCCGCTTGGAATTTTACAGCGAAGATGAGATCAGAAAGATTATCAATCGTTCCGCAAAACTGCTCGGCATAGAAATTGACGAGGGTGGTGAAAAAGAGATTGCACAGCGAAGCCGTTTCACTCCGCGCACCGCGAATTATTTCCTGAAACGCTGTCGCGACTACGCCCAAGTAAACAAAAAACCCCTCAACAAAGAAATGGCCAAAGCCGCGCTCAACCTACTAGAAGTCGACAACCTCGGCCTCACCTCCGTCGACCGGCAAATACTCGAAATAATCATAAAAAACTTCAAAGGCGGCCCGGTTGGTTTAGGAACCATCGCCACCTCCCTTTCCGAAGAAGACGCTACGATTGAAGAAGTAAACGAGCCGTATTTAATACAAATCGGAATGTTGGAACGCACCCCAAGAGGAAGAATGGTGACTCCGAAAGCATTTGAACATTTGGGATTTGATGTGCCGGAAAAATGATTTAGGATTTAAGAATAACGACGTAAAAAACACCACCACAGAACTTTATTTTATAAATAAAAGCAATACAAAAAATCTTAAGGTCACAATTTGTGACCTTAAACAACCAACCTACATCAAAACAAAACAAACGCGGTGAGCATAGAAAATATCTTCCACATGTTTTTACTGAACAAAGAATTTTAATGCTTTCGAGCGTTCTTAAAAGCGAACGCGCGATACAAGTAAATATCCAAATTGTACGAACATTCATAAAACTCCGAGAAATGCTTTCAAATTACAAAGAAGTAAAAGAAAAAATCGAATTAATGGAGAAAAAATACGACCAACGGTTCAAGGTGGTTTTTAACACCCTAAAACAGCTTTTAGTAGAAGAAGAAAAACCCCATGCTTCGCTAAAGCTACGCAGGGCAAGCAAACAAAAAATTGGCTTTGCGAAAAAATAACGGTTTTTTAACCATGGAAACACTCAGAAACAACAATGAAAATAAGGAAATGGCGGCAGTACTCAAAAAACTTGAAGATTATCGGTCTCAAGGGTATTTGTTTCATGGAACAAAGAATAAAATAGAGGTGCTCGAGCCAAGACAAGCGCATGATGACGACCCTGACACAACAACAGTAAACAACCTTTGCGCTGTTTACGCCACAGATGATCTGCGAATTCCAATAATAATGGCTCTTTTTGATAAAAAAGATAAAAACAAAGACTGTAATGGTTTTTATTCTGTTACAAACGGTGGAAAAATGACAGCGGGGGGAGAAAATGTTACTTATACTCCTGGCTATATACACGTTTTACCAAAAGATAAGTTTCAGGAGATCGAAGACGAAAGAACAAAAGAAATAGTGGCATTCGAAAATGTTTCACCCATAGATATAATCCTTATTACCCCGGATATCCTTGACCTTATTCCCGGAATTACCTACGATATAAAATGAGGATGTCGTCATACTTGATGAACTTTATAAACTTGATAAACTTTTAACTTACATGTCCGGTCATAATAAATGGTCTCAAATTAAGAATAAAAAAGCCGTTACTGATGGAAAGAGAAGTAAAATCTTTTCCAAGTACGCTCGGCTTATTTCACTCGAATCGAAGCGAGTTAATGGTGATGTAAATTCTGCTACACTTCGTTCGGTTATTGAAAAAGCAAAGAAAGAAAATATGCCGTCCGACAACATTGAACGCGCGGTTAAAAAAGGAAAAGGCGGCGAAGGCGGCGAAATGGAAACGATTATTTACGAAGGATACGGCCCCGGCGGGTGCGGCATGATCGTTGAGGCACTTACCGACAACCGCAACAAAGCCGCCGCGGAAATAAAGCACATTTTCACAAAAAACGGATTCGTTCTCGGAACCCCCGGCTCGGCAAGCTGGAATTTTGAAAAAACTTCCGAAGGTTATGTCGCAAAAATGACCACCCCACTCGAAGATGAAGATCTCGAGAAACTGGAAAGGGTTGTGGATGAGTTGGAAGATAATGATGAGGTGCAAAGGGTTTATACGAGTGCTGAATGAAACTGCTGTTATATTCAAGCTTTAATGAGGAAAAAGATGTTTTTAATTTCTAATATCCAATTTCTAATTTCTAATAAAAATCCTAATGCTTAAATATCAAAAATGAATCTGTTTTTTGTTTAGGCAATTAGAAATTAGGCATTTTATTAGAAATTAGATATTAGGAATTAGAAATTTTTTATGCGTATTTTAGGTATCGATCCCGGCTATGAGCGTCTCGGCATAGCCATCATGGAAAAGCGGGAAAATAAAGATTTTCTGGTGTATTCGGAGTGTTTCCAAACCTCAAAAAATATTGATTTTCACGAGCGACTACTTTTGATCGGAAACCGGATCGAAGAAATTATAAAAACCCACAGACCAGACACGCTTGCCATTGAAACACTTATGTTTAACACCAACCAAAAAACAGCCATGAATGTTGCTGAAGCACGCGGGGTGGTGCTTTTTCAGGCGATAAAGAATAAACTTTCCGTTTTTGAATATACCCCGCTTCAAATTAAAATTGCGATCACAGGCTACGGCCGAAGCGACAAAAACCAAGTGACTGAAATGGTAAAACGGCTGGTAAAAACACCCGCCTCCGTCCGCCCTCTGGCTGACTACGGCGCGGCGCGGCAAACAAAACCCAACCCTCCTCCTTCACCAAAGGCTACGGGGGGCGAAGTGAAGGACGACGAATATGACGCCATAGCCTGTGCTATCACCTGTTTTGCTTCATATAAAGTTCAAAATATAAATATAGAAAAATAGAAAATTACGATATCGGTATAATCTTTCTATATTTCCATCTTTTTATTCTTCTATTTTTACTATCCACAAGCATACTTGCATTCTTTTTATTTTTTTGGTACAAATGTAGCCATCTCCACAACAGCCGTTTTTTATGAGGCGGCACGGAGACATTAAAAACTTATAATAGACAATATGACAACATCCCGCGAGTCCTCCGGTGCAACCGAGGATTATATGGAGGTAGACGATATTTATACCTCCCCAAGATCTTTTTCGGATGATGAAGATACAGAGGAAGAAGAAGGGGAAGAAACGGAATTAGACGACGACTTTTTGCCGGATGACGATGAACTCGAAACAGACGATGATGCCGAAGAAGAAGAGGAAGAGGAAGATGATTTTTAATTTTATTTTACATAGGATAAAAAACACACCCTTACACGGCGTGTTTTTTTTCATGAACTTTTCCGTATACATTCACTAAATTTTGTGATATTTTTACACATATGAAACTACGAAAAAGAATAATGGAAACGGTTCGACCGCAAAAAAAACATTGGATTAGAAATATATTTCTTTTCCTTCTCGCTCTCATTTTTCTTGTTGTTGGAACCGGAATGATGTGGCTTTCAACAATCACAATACCCGACCTGAATTCTTTACAGGAATGGAGAATCAGTGAATCCACAAAAATACTGGATAGAACGGGAAAGGTTCTCTTATACGACGTTCATGAGAATATAAAAAGGACGATTGTTCCTTTAGATCAGATATCCAACAACGCACAACGGGCGACTATCGCAATCGAGGACTCGCGGTTTTATCAGCATTTCGGCATTGATCCGAAAGCGATAATCCGCATGATATTCGTCAACATCAACAAAGGCGGATTCAGTCAGGGTGGTTCCACTATAACACAACAGGTAGTTAAGAACGCTTTTTTGACTCCGGAAAAAACCATTACCAGAAAGATCAAGGAGTGGATAATGGCGATCAAAATGGAACAAGTCCTCTCGAAGGATAAAATATTGGAATTGTATTTTAATGAGGTGCCTTACGGCGGAAATATTTACGGAATAGAAGAGGCCTCACGTGCATTCTTCGGAAAACATGCGTCCGAACTCACCCTTGGTGAGTCGGCATATCTTGCCGCCCTTACCCCGGCACCTACTTACTACTCACCGTACGGAAATAACAAGAATAAACTCAAAGAAAGAAAAGAAATGGTGTTGGTGCGAATGCTTGAACTTAATGTTATCACAGAAGAAGAATATGAAGCGGCGGGAAAGGAAAATGTTAAATTTAAACCACAAGACGAAAGAAGCAGTATGGAGGCTCCTCATTTTGTTGTAATGGTAAAACAATATCTGGAGGAAAAATACGGGAAAGATATGATTGAGAATGGCGGCCTTAAGGTTACCACAACCCTAAACGCGGGCCTTCAGACAAAAGCGGAAGATATTGTGAAGAAATATGGAGATAGTAACGCAACAGAGTTCAACGCGCACAATGCGGCGGCTGTCGGCATTGATCCAAAAACAGGGCAAGTGCTCGCAATGGTCGGTTCAAGAGATTATTTCAATAAAGATATCGACGGTAACTTCAATGTCGCCTTATCACCAAACAGACAGCCGGGTTCCTCTTTCAAGCCATTCGTGTATGCAACCGCCTTTCAAAAAGGATACACCCCGGACACAGTGGTGTTTGATGTTCCGACAGAATTCAACACACGGTGCTCTGTTGAGGGTATTCCCACCTCTCCGGAAACCCCGCCGGAGGAATGTTATATGCCGGAAAACTATGATAACACATACCGCGGACCAATTTCTCTCCGCGACGCACTTGCTCAGTCTGTTAATATTCCGGCGGTAAAAATGTATTATCTCGCCGGTCCGCAAGACTCCATTGATACGGCGCGAAACATGGGAATTACCACCCTTAAAAACGCCAAACGGTATGGCCTCACCCTCGTGCTCGGTTCCGGTGAAGTTTCTCTGTATGAAATGACCGGGGCATATGGCGTATTCGCCAACGACGGAGTAAAAAACAGCAATACTTTCATCTTAAAAATTGAAGACGCAGGAGGAAACATACTGGAGGAATACAAACAAAAACCAAGCGAAGTGTTAAACAAAAACATCGCACTTGAAATAACTGATATTCTTTCCGATAATGTTGCGCGCGCTCCGCTCTACGACACCACATCGCCACTTTATTTCCCTGGAAGGCAAGTTGCGGTAAAAACGGGAACAACAAACGATTATCGCGATGCGTGGATCATCGGCTATACCCCATCGCTTGTCCTTGGTGTGTGGGCGGGAAACAATAATAATACCCCAATGGAAAAGAAAATATCCGGGTATATCGTGGCGCCTATGTGGCGCGCAATAATGGACGAAGCATTAAAAAAACTTCCAACCGAAACTTATGATAAACCGGCACCCACTTCACCGGATTTAAAACCAATCCTTCGTGGTGACTGGAAAAGCGGCGGGGCGCACACTATTCTCACTTTTGTTGATAAAGATAACCCTCTCGGCCCACCCCCTTCCAATCCGGGCAATGACGGTCAATATTGGCTTTGGGAGTATCCAATACGCATGTGGACAGGAAAAAACCCGGGTGATTACGGAACACCCCAACCAACCACCTCCGTAACTTCTTCAGTATCCCAAACCGATGCACCAAGAATTGTTCTTGTTTCACCGCAACCGGGTGGATCGTATAGTATGGGACAAAAAATACCGGTAAGTTTCCAGGGTTCCAGTAAATATCCGATGTCTCGAGCGGAAATGTATGTAAATGGGGTTATTACCCAAACACTCTATAGTCCGCCTTTTGATTTTTCTTTTTACCCCGGACACATCAAAAACATACAAGACAACAACACACTCAAGATCGTCGTGTATGACACCAACGGGAACAGGAGTCAGCTATCTTCAACCTTCAGCGTTAAAAAATAGTGAGAAAAAAAATATCCGTTAATCAACGGATATTTTTTATACATTGTTATAAATTTCTAATTCCTAATATCTAGTTTCTAATGAATGACGTTGGTTTAGGAATTTAAACATTAGACATTTTATTAGAAATTAGGAATTAGATATTAGAAATTTTTATCGTATATCCTTCACGGCTTTTTCATTTAAAATCCCCCTGACTTTCTCTAAAATTCCTCGTTTGTTCATATATATTTCGTTTTTTACCGCCGACGGAACAGAAAGGAATAAAATACCATCTCTCACCTCCATTTCTTTTTTCTCTATTTTCACCCCAATTGATTCAAAAATAACATCCTGCGCCGCAGACTTTACCGTATCCCCCGGCGGTTCCAGACGCTTGAATTTTTCGAGATAAGAAGAGATGTTGAACATAGCATAAAAATTTCTAATATCTAATTCCTAATTTCTAATAAAATGACTAATTCATAAATTCAGAAAACGTTATCGTTCATTAGAAATTAGGAATTAGATATTAGAAATTTTTTAATCACCCTCAACCAGAATATAAACCATATCTGTTACCCTCCATTTCCTCCTAGGTGGTCAATGGCATTATCAAGTACATAAACGACTGATCGGACACTCCGCGTATCACAAGAGGCCTCCCTTCGCCTGAGAAGCGGAAAATTATACTGTCTTGTTTAAGCGATTGAAAACTGTCGATAATATATTTCTGATTGAACCCACAGGAAATATTTTTTCCGGACAATGTTGCGTCTATCGTGGTCACATTTTCTCCGATTGACGAATTTTTAGACTCAATGATGAATTTTTTACAGGAAACATCGACGGAAATATCGACCCGATTGAATTTATCAGAAAAAAGATTGGTAACCTTAAGCGCATTCATAATGTCCTGTTTTAAAACGGTCGATTCTGTCGTAAATTCTTTGGGAATTATTTGGCGATAATCCGGAAAAATACCGTCGACAACCCTTGATGTGATATAAATATCTTTATCCTGTAAAGAGAATGATATTTGGTTTTTACTCACATTGATATTCACATTCCCAACCACGCCGTCGAGTACACGAAGTATTTCTATAATATTTTTCTGCGGTATCAAAACATGATGGAAAGAGGTTTTTTCTTTAAGAAAAATTTTCTTTTCCGCCAAACGGAACGAATCGGTAGCAACAAAGATAATATTTTCCCCTTCGGAATAAATACAAATACTCGCTATTTCCGGCTTCATATCGGAAGCCGAAGCGCTATACCAAACGCTTTTTATACCGTCCACAAATTTATCCGCCGGCATAGAAAAAGCTTCATCCCCGGAAACAACAGGAAGTGTCGGAAAATCCTCATGTGGCATACATTTTAGCACAGACCTCGCATTAGTGGACTGTAGTATCATATTTTCGGAAGATGTTTCAATGGAAACTTTCTGATCATAGAGAGAAGTAAGAACCCCGGAAAGCAGGTTTCCTTGAATAACCAGCGTCCCCTCCTCCAAAACTTTGGCGGGTATTTCAATCTCAATGCCGACATCAAGGTTGGTTGCCCGAAGCATAAGCTTATTATTTTTCGCGGAAAACAAAATCCCTCCAAGGACAGGAAGGGAAAGATTTTTTCCCACCATTCTTTCTGTAAGTCCTACCGCGTTTTTTAACGCATCTTTTGAGCAATCAAATTTCATATATTTTTGAGTTGTGAACAACTCGTATAGTATAAGTAATATTTATTTTTTGAAACGACTACTATTATTATCCCTGTGGATATGTGGAAAACCACATTTTACCGCTCCAATAAGGCACTGTACAGATTTCTCACTGTGAATATCTTCTTGATTTCGCTCCGTGTCGACTGGGACAACTTGAGTGATAAAATATTTCCCCAAAGTTTTCCACAGTGATATCAACTTTTTTCCACAGGATTATTCACATACAAATTTCTAATATCTAATTCCTAATTTCTAATAAAATGACTAATGTTTAAATTCATAAAACATCGTCGTTCATTAGAAATTAGATATTAGAAATTAGGAATTTTTTATAACAACGCTCGTATCTGCGACAATTCTTCCACAAGCACCTCATCCCCCTTGATTGAATCTTTAATCTTATCGCATGAGTGAATAACTGTCGTGTGGTCTCTTCCGCCAAATTTTTCGCCGATAGTCGGATAAGAAACGGTAAAATCCTCACGGAGAAGATACATGGCGATTTGTCTCGGTTTTACAATCTCTTTCCTCCTTGTTTTTTCATAGATCGCCGCTTCGTCGATGTGGTAAAACTCAGAAACTATCCGAATAACATCCTTTATTGAGGCCGTCTTTTTTGGAATTATATTGTTTTTAATCAGGAGTTTTATTTCATTCTGGTTTAATTCCCTGTTTTTGAGACGTGCTTGGCAGATAACAGAGTTGATTATCCCTTCAAGTTCACGAATACTGCATTCGAGCGACTGGGCTATATAGGTAATAGTTTCATCGTTGAGTGAAAAACTATTCGACTGTATCTTTCTCCTAATGATTGCCATTCTCGATTCATATTCCGGAGTCAAGATATCAACGATCATCCCCGCACCAAACCGTGATTTAAGTCTATCTTCCAATCCATGGATGTGGTTCGGATGCCGGTCGGACGAAAAGATAATCTGTTTATTGTTTTCATAGAGTATATTGAACAAGTGGAAGAGCTCCTCCTGAGTTTTCTCTTTTCCGGAAAGAAACTGAATATCATCCATAATAAAAACATCGTATTTCCGGTATTTTTCTTTAAAATCGTTCACTCTGTTGTTTTGAACAGAGTTAATGTAATCCATTGAGAATTTTTCGGAAGTAATATAATAGACCTTTTTTCCTGTTTTTTCTTCTTTTATCTTATTCCCCACCGCCTGTGCTATGTGTGTTTTCCCAAGCCCGACGCCGCCATGGATAAAAAGAGGGTTATAAGTGTGTCCCGGGTGTTTAACCACTGCTTGTGATGCCGCGTATGCCAACTCATTAAAAGAACCGATAACTAACGTATCGAAGGTGTACCTCGGGTTTAAGTTATCTTCTTTGTTGATATATAAATCATTCAAAGGAAGTTCTTGTGCGTATGGTTGCTGCGGCCGCGCCGAAGATGCTTCCTGCCCCTTTTCTTTCATTGATTGGGTAACGATAACATATTCCACACCACGTACATTCTCCGAAATATTTCTCAGTGTTTTCAGAATAAATTTGTCGTATTTTGAGTACAGCCATTCTCTCACAAACTCGTTCGGGATGCCGACGTACACAATGCCGCCCTCTTGTTTTATTATCTTGGTGTTTTTGAACCATGTGCTGAAATTTGCACGGGAGACTGTGAGCTCCACCTCCGCCAAGACGCTATCCCAAAGTTGTTTATTGTCCATCTTCGGTTGGGTTTATTAGGACTTACGCGCTTGGATGAGATACGAAGTCAAAACCGAGAAACGGAGCAAGGCGTACACTGATACGACGATGCGAGTATCGCAGGTTTTGGCGAGCAGATCGCCAAGCGCGTAAATCCTAAACTAATAATCGTACCACCATTATAACTTTGTTCGGGAAAATAGAAAACTTGTGCAAGGGTTATACTTATGTTGATAAGGTGTTTATATCGGGTGGATAACAATAAAAAGATAGAAAGATAAAAAAATAAAAAAATTATTCCGCCATCGATTATCTTTCTCTCTTTCTATTTTTTTATAATTAATAACGTAACTGCTCAAACCTCGTCGCCGGAGCGGGGTTGTACCCCGGTCCGAAACGTTTTAAATTCCAAGCTTTTTTCGTTATCACAGAATTAATAGCGAAAAAATAAACGTTTCGGGTTGCAAACCCGCTCCTGCGACGATTTACTGCGGTATTTTTGGGGGTGTGAGCAGTTACTTAATAACCCCTTGATTTTATTGTAAATATACTCTATACTTCTGTCATGTCTCAAACATATCAACCAAAAAAGAGAAAAAGAGCTAAAACACACGGCTTTCTCGTAAGGACAAAGACGGTCGGAGGGCGTAATGTGCTCAAACGAAGACGCCAGAAAGGGCGCGCAAAGCTTGCGGTCTAATTTGTGGGGGTCTCCTCAAGAAACAGCTAAAAACCCTTATATGAGGGTTTTTTGTGAATAAATTTCCAAAACAGAATTTTCAATTTACAATTTTTAATTTTCAATGAATTTTTAATAAAAAATTTTCAAACACGAGCGGTATTATGTTTGAAAATTGTAAAATTAAAAATTGAAAATTTTTTAAACAAACAAAGTAAGGTGTTTAGAAAAAATCTGTTTTTTCATTAAAAATCAAATTTTTAACCTTCATACATAACGTGTTTCCAAAAAAGAATCGCATTACAAAACGAGAATTTAGCGAGCTTATGAAAACCGGCCGTGTTTTTCACTCGCCGATTTTTTTGTTTCGCATGGTGAAAAAAGAGCAAGGAACTTTGCCTAAGTTTGCTTTTGTCGTTTCAAAAAAGGTTGCCAAAAACGCCGCCGACCGAAATAAAATGAAAAGAAGGGGGTTTCATGCTTTGAGAGAGGTTGTTTTTCCGATTGATCCCAAAATGGGTGGATGTATGTGCGCGTTTTTCTTTAAGAAAGAAGGAAGAGAGGTGGGGTTTGAGGAGATAAAAAGAGAAATAAAGGAATTATTAAAGAAAGGTGGAATTTTGCAATAATGTGTGTTTAAAAATTTCTAATATCTAATTCCTAATTTTTAAAAAAAAACGAATATTTTTTATTTTTAACATCAGGGTTTTTATTAGAAATTAGATATTAGGAATTAGAAATTTTTTATGAAACCAATCCTTCTTTCTGTGATCAAACTTTATAAGCGCCTCCTCTCCCCCGACACCGGCCTCTTCCGCCGCCGTATGCCTACCTGCGCTTTTTATCCGACCTGCTCTGATTATGCCGAGCAAGCGATAAAAAAATACGGAGCGGCGAAAGGATCGTTTTTGGCAATAAAACGCATCCTACGCTGCCACCCGTGGCAACGAGAGCACATTGATCCGGTGGTATAAAAAAACTCCGGTTTTTTACCGGAGTATAAATAACTCATTGAGAAACAACCTGATCCCAATTTAAAGGAAATTCTTTTCCGTCTGGACAAAAACTCAACCCATAGTTTTTTCCAGCTACAACATCATTTATGTCACCGGCAACATTGACCGTCACAGAAAGGCTACAGGCAACCTCTTTTGAAATACCAAGCATTGTTAAAAGTTTTTTCTCAGCCGCTTTTCTTGCTGTTACAATATCGTGATTTTCCAGAGAAATAACAAAACCCTGTCTTTCGTCTTTAATGTTGTTTGGGTTGAAGGCGTAGAATGTTATCAAATAATAATAATTTCCGGATTTATCTGTTATTGTCACAAGAGATTGGTCCGGTGACACCACCGCCTCATCATTTGGATAAAAACTATTGACCCAAACATATTCTCCTGGAACTTTTGTGGCTATTTTAATGCACGCGGTCAGTACCGTAGCTATAAAAACAACCAAAAACAATCTGATTATGTATTTCCTATTCATTTTTCGCACCCCCCATCAAAAAACAAGAACTGAATCAATCATACTACTTATATAATAATATGTCAAATAATTGTTTGATGAAAGTTTTTGTTCTTATATTTATACAACCGCAACCAATCTATTTGTTAGAAACAATAGTGTCCTTGTGAATAACGGCTTTTTCCCATACAATAGAAGGTATGACTAATATATTTCATACCGTTTTTTATGTTCCAATGTACAACCTCTTGGTTTTTTTGGTAGATATTCTTCCCGGCGGTAATATCGGTCTTGCTGTTATTATTCTTACGATCCTGGTTAAACTCGTACTCTTCCCTCTTTCTCAAAAATCCGTTTCTACTCAGGCAAAAATGCGAAAAATAGAGCCGGAAATGAAAAAAATAAAGGAAAAATACAAAGACCAAAAAGAACAGGCGGAAAAAATAATGGCACTTTATAAGGAAAACAACTTAAATCCATTTTCCGGGTGTTTTTTAGTACTCCTCCAACTTCCCGTTATTTTTGCCCTGTACTATGTTTTTCTACAGGGGTTTAAATTTGATACGACTATTTTATATCCGTTCGTTCACCTTCCACTTGCGGCAAACCCCTCTTTTTTGGGAATAAATCTTCTAGGAAAGAGTGTTGTTCTCGCCTTTATTGCCGGTGTGTCTCAGTATTTTCAATTAAAACTCGCTATGCCGGCCGCCACTCCAAAAGAGCCGGGAAAAGAGCTCACTTTTCAAGAGGAGTTTACCCGAAACATGTCCGTACAAATGAAATACATTTTCCCCCCCATGGTGTTCTTTATCGCATATTCCATTTCTTCAGCCATTGCGCTCTATTGGGTGGTAAGCAATATTTTTGCGATTGCGCAAGAGTTGATTGTTAGAAAAACAGCCGATAGTAACAAGTAAAACAAAATAATCGATAAAAAAACTTGATTAATATTGAGAAGTATGCTATCCTGTAGAAGGACTGGAAACAATACAACAAAAAAGGAGTCCGCAATGAAAGACAAAGATAATGAATTACCGACACAAGACAATAATGACAGAAGACAAGAGGAAAGACGAAACGAAGAGTTGGAGACAGAGAATAAGGTACTAAGATCCCTTCTTGACCAAAGGCAGGGTGAAAGAAGACAAGAGGAAAGACGACTAACCAAAGACGAGTACATCAACAAAGGAACCGAAACGCTCGTTTTGGTGCGAAAAAATAGTATACGCGTGGCTGTTGTCAGTTTTATTTTTTCGTTGATGATATCAATCATTCCATCTTTTACTGTTGGGTATGGTTCATCATCTGATGAA
>Ga0172379_10000437_pt1 | contig 105450 bp, 87 predicted proteins | sample GrowelOW334metaG_FD_119756 | JGI IMG/M metagenome (GOLD analysis project Ga0172379, IMG submission 119756) | Groundwater microbial communities from an aquifer near a municipal landfill in Southern Ontario, Canada - Groundwater well OW334 metaG | ecosystem: Environmental > Aquatic > Deep...
AATTTACCATTTTCGCAAAGCTCTCAAAACTTTTTTACCGTACTACAATTCAGAGAGAACCCACATGGGAATCAGTTACCAAACACCTCTGGAGGTGTTGCGAAGGTCTTGATTAGTTAACGGGAGAAAGGCCCCGGCCGAGGCGGCCTCGGCCGGGGCCAAATCTTTGCCTTTTATCCACTTCCGTGACTTATCTTCTAGATAGTGCACATTCCGCTTGACTCTCAAATAGCCTCGTGTATACTACTGTCTACAAATGTATACATCAGCTAACTCACTTAAAACCAAGCGGAAATCATAAGACCGGTCGTTATCCTGTTGTCTTATAAACTCCGCCCCCAAGCGGATTTTTTAGTGAAATTCTTGATCAGGCAAATTTTTTGAAGAATCAAAAAATTTGCCGGGTCCGGAAAGAAAATCATTCAGAGCGACAGTCACTTTGACAACCGAATCCTGCCGTAATGCTCGTCGCGATGGCGCGACGGGGGTCTTTATTGCATTTACAGGCAGTGTTGGTCGAGCCGAGCAGGTTCGGCCAACTAAACATGCATTTAATTTAAGTTATGTTAATTGCATGGGAGAAACAGGTAAGTACGTTTTGTAAAGCAAAACGTTGTAAGTAATAATATGTGGTTTTTACATTTCCTAATGGGAATGTAAGAGCATATGGTGGATGCCTTGACTCTTAAGAGGCGATGAAGGACGTAGCGTAGCTGCGATAAGCTTCGGGGAGGTGCCTAGCAACCTTTGATCCGGAGATTTCCGAATGGGGAAACCCACTGACTTTTTAGTCAGTACCTAATCACTAGATGGTTAGGTGCGCACCCTGGGAAGTAAAACATTTCAGTACCAGGTGGAAAAGAGAACAATAGTTATTGCGTGAGTAGCGGCGAGCGAAAGCGTAAGAGCCCAAACCTGGCCTCATCACACTCGGTGTGATGCAGAATAACCAAATCACAAGAAACAATAACCAAACAATAATCAATAACCAAAGTCCAAATGTTAAAAATTTGGAATTTGGGATTTGTTTGGAGCTTGTCTCTTGGTTATTGGGATTTCTGCATCGCGCTTGGCGTGATGCGGCTGGGGGTTGTAAGGTGACAACATCGGTTTTATATCGAGAAAAGTTACAAAAGAGTTTGTTAATGGAGGTATCTGGAAAGATACACCCTAGAGGGTAATAGTCCCGTACATGAAAATAAACTCTCTTTTTTGTTGTCATTCTTGAGTACCTCAAGACACGAATAGCTTGAGGGAATCTGCCGGAACTAACCGGTAAGGCTAAATACTCTAAGAGATCGATAGTGAACTAGTACCGTGAGGGAAAGGTGAAAAGCAGCCCGGCGAGGGCGGTGAAATAGACCTGAAACCATATGCTTACAAGGAGTCGGAGCGGGCACATCACATGGAATGTGAAGTGCGAGTTTAAAAGTTGAAAGTTATAAAGTTTTAAAGTAAAAGAATAAAATTCTCTGCTTGATAGACTTGATAACTTGATGAACTTTTTACTGCATCATCGCGTTTCGCGTGATGTGTCCGTCACGGCGTGCCTATTGAAGAATGAGCCAACGAGTTAATGTATTCGGCCCGGCTAAGCCTGAAGAGGGTGGAGCCATAGGGAAACCGAGTGCGAACAGCGCGTTCGTCGAATACATTAGACCCGAAGCCAAGTGAGCTTACTATGAGCAGGGTGAACGCCTCCGAAAGGAGGCGGGAGGCCCGAACCGGTGAGCCGTTCAACACTCTCGGATGACTTGTGGTAAGAAGTGAAAAGCTAATCGAACTTGGTAATAGCTGGTTCTCTCCGAAATAGCTTTAGGGTTAGCGTCGCGTGTTCCTCACGGGGGTAGAGCACTGGATGGTCTCGACAGGTCGAAAGATCGCGAGACCAACCAAACTCCGAATACCGTGAGTCAAAAATGCGGCAGTTAGACCGTGGGGGCTAAGCTCCATTGGTCAAAAGGGAAACAGCCCGGATCCCCATTTAAGGTCCCAAAATCTATGTTCAGTGCACTTAAGGTGGTGAAATTTCTCTGACAGTGAGGAGGTTGGCTTAGAAGCAGCCATCCTTTAAAGAAAGCGTAACAGCTCACTCACTAAGAGATTTCGCGCCGCAGATTACCGGGGCTTAAACATAGTACCGAAACTGGGAACTATTACTGCTTAGGTAGTAATATTGGTAGGAGAGTTTTCGCATCTGCTGTGAAGGTGAAGGCGCGAGCCACACTGGAGCGTTGCGAAGTAAGAATGTTGGCACAAGTAACCACAATTCCGCTGAAAACGCGGAACGCCGAAAGATCAAGGTTTCCTTGGCGATGACAATCAGCCAAGGGTTAGTCGGGCCTAAGGGAATGGCGAAAGCCGAACCCGATGGACACACGGTTAATATTCCGTGACCCGTCTATTGTTCGATGAAGGGACGGGGGAAATTAATAAGAGCGCTTTATTGGATTAGCGTGTCTCGCGATTAGAGGTGTCTTCCAGGAAAATCCGGAGGGCTGATTAAATTCAAACTTCGAGCGTTGGACAAATTTTTCTGCTTCGGCAGAGGAAAATTTTTATGACGAGCCCCTCGAGAAAATCTTCTAAGATTAATAGTAGACGGTCCGTACCGCAAACCGACACAGGTGATCAGGGCGAGTAGCCCAAGGCGAACGAGTGAGAGGTCTCCAAGGAACTCGGCAAAAAAGCAGCCGTAACTTCGGAATAAGGCTTGCCCCCATCACATGGAATGTGAAGTTGAATAACCAAGCTCCAAGATACAATAATCAAACAATACTCAATGACCAAAATTTCAATAATCAAACTCGGCTTGCCGAAGTTGGTGATTGAAAAATTGATGCTTGTGATTTGTTTGGAATTTGTTTCTTGGTTATTGGAATTTTCATCATCGCGTTTCGCGTGATGGGGGCCGCAGCTAAAGTATCTCTGGCAACTGTTTATCAAAAACACAGCTCCCTGCGAACTCGCAAGAGGATGTATAGGGGGTGACACTTGACCAATGCCCGAAGGTCAAACAATGGCGGTGGGCACATCACACTCTGTGTGATGTGAGATTTCGATATATCGATATGTCGATATTTCACATCGCGCGAAGCGTGATGTGCCTGCTGACTGTTGTAAGCCCGGGTGAATGTCGGCCGTAACTATAACGGTCCTAAGGTAGCGCAATTCCTTGTCAGGTAAGTTCTGACGCGTTGAATAGTGTAATGACTGGAGAACTGTCTCGGAGACTTGCTCGGTGAAAATACAATACCGGTGAAGATGCCGGTTACCTGCAGTTAGACGAAAAGACCCCAGAAGCTTTACTACAACTTGGTATTGGCTATACGTTTTTGATGCGTAGCGTAGATGGTAGGATTTGAAGCAGTGCTTTCGGGCGTTGTGGATCCGTCGATGAAACACCATTCTTTAAAAGTGTATATTCTAACCTGTTCGGAAAAAACGAACGGAGACAGTATCTGGTGGGTAGTTTTAGTGGGGCGCTATCCTCCTAAAAAGTAACGGAGGAGCCTATTAAGGTCAGCTAGGTGCGAATGGAAACCGTACCGATAGTGTATTGGCAAATGCTGGCTTGACTGTGAGACGTCAGTGTCAAACAGGCACGAAAGTGGAGCAAAGTGAACCGACGGTCCGCGTTAGATGCGGCCGGAGATTATCTGATAAAAGCTACTCTGGGGATAACAGGCTAGTTCCGCCTAAGAGTTCATATCGACGGCGGAGTTCGGCACCTCGATGTCGGCTCAACTTATCCCGGGGCTGGAGAAGGTCCCAAGGGTATGGCTGTTCGCCATTTAAAAAGTTACGCGAGCTGGGTTCAGACCGTACAGAAGTTATAAAGTTATAAGGTTATAAAGTTTTGAAGTATGACCGAATGCAAGAGTATTTTGAATTTACTTGATAGACTTGATAACTTGATGAACTTTTGACTATTGTGCAGTCTGAATCCTATTGAGAGTATTTAAAATTTTTCGTTTATAAAATTCCGTTTAAAAATCCAATTAATTTTGGTCGGGCATTTTTATGATGCCTGAAACGGATTGAAAAGATAGAATAACAACCATATCGTGGCGGTCTCGGGTAGATTCAAGAGATAAGATTTAAGATTCAAGAATTATTCCTGAATCAAGAATCATGAATCATGAATCAAGATTCTACTCGAGAAGAAGTCGATTTATATCGGTGGATTCCAATAATATGGAGAATACCGAGGGAAGCCTAATGTGTGCGGCAGCTCGCTAAGAAGCGACTGCACTTGGATTTTTTGGAGCGGAGTACCGCTAAAAAAATCTCGGCGCCCGTAGAGACTAAACATCGACTACCAAGTAGATTCAAGAGATTAAGATTTAAGATTCAAGAATTATTCCTGAATCAAGAATCCTGAATCCAGATTCTATTAGGTAATGCTATAGTCCGATCCCGGAAGTAATTCCGGCGTTAGAAGCATTTTGTATTTAGGTCTATTCTTGAATCATAATTCATGAATCCTGAATCAATCTTCTGGCTACCATTGCGCGAGACAGGTTGGTCTCCTATCTACTGCAGGCGTTGATTCTTGAGGGGATTTGTTTTTAGTACGAGAGGACCGAAATGAACGAACCTCTGGTGTGTCTGCTGTCCTGCCAAGGGCATCGCAGAGTAGCTATGTTCGGAATGGATAACCTCTGAAAGCATCTAAGAGGGAAGCCAACCCCAAGATTAGGAATCGTTTGAGGGCCCTGGGAGATGACCAGGTGATAGGCACTAGGTGTACGGCGAGTAATCGCTTGAGCCGAGGTGTACTAATTGCCCGATCCTATTAGGAAATGTGAATGCCATATTACTATCTTCAGATTTTGACGATAGAACTTATTTTACTTGTTTTAAAAGACCCCGTTTTGAAGGCTTTGTTTTGGTGACTTGACGCAGCGGTCACACCTCTTCCCATTCCGAACAGAGCAGTTAAGCGCTGTAGTGCCGATGATAGTCCTTTACTGGGCAAAAGTAGGTAGTCGCCAGAACAAAGCCTTCAAAATCTCAAAAACCGTCCACTGGGGCGGTTTTTGGTCGTGTGTGCTATAATGACTGCATTATAAATTATTAGTACCCGTAAATTATCGACGGGGAAGTTAATCAATTATGGGCTTACTTGACGAGATGGAGGCGGCTGAAGCGTATAAAAAATAAAGGACACCTACTTGGGAAGCAGAGTATTTTTCTAAGCTAAAAGAGATGCTCGAAAAACTGGAACAGTCGCCAGCGGTTCAGGCCTTTAAAGTGTTTGAGGGGATATCCTCAGAAGCGAGAGTACATGCCGACGACAAACTCAATGTGATGGATGTGGCAACAAATCTTAAGACGACCCTATACGGCTCGAATTTTGAGAAAATTCAGGGGCATCCAGATGTTGCCTTGTATTTAGCTGTTAAGGAAAACCTGAAAATAAACGATAAATTACAATAATCAAGGAACTGAACTAATTATGTCAGAAAGAGAACCAAATCAAGAAAATCCTTTTGAGAGTGCACAGGCTGCGATAGTCGAATTACAAAAGCTTATAGATTCTTTTGAAGCGATGACCCTAAAAAGTCAGAAGGTAGAAGGCGATATTAAGAATGTACCCACCTTTCTGTTCATTGAATTTGCCAACAGACAAATGCAGGTTTTGAAAGAGTCGCTTGCCAAAATCGGATATAGGTAAAATCAGATTTTGTTAGAAGCGGTGCACCAATTATCCATGAAGGCTGATTTAATGACCTATTTCTAACGGGGTGTTATAATCTTCTCATGTCTTGGTCATCTAGGAGGCAAGTGGCCTATCTTTCGGTTTTAATTTTGGCGATTGCCATAATTGTCGGCGTGCCGGTGTTTTTTGCAAGCTATGATTCGGCTAGCTGTACCGATGGTAAACAAAATGGTGATGAGCTCGGAATCGATTGTGGCGGTTCTTGCCGGCAACTTTGTGATTTTCAGCGCCCGACACCGGCCGTGCTCTGGTCGCGTATTGACCGGGTCGTTTCCGGTATTTATAACGCGGTCGCTTATGTTGAAAATACCAATCTTGATGTTGGTGTCCAACAGATTTCTTACAGCTTCCGTCTGTATGATGCCAATGGGATTTTGGTCTCGGAGCGTCGTGGTATCACCTCGATTCCGCCAAACAAAGCCTTTGCAATTTTTGAAGGCGGGATTGATACCGGTGAACGCACTCCGGTTCGGGTCAATTTTGAATTTACCTCACCCTTCGTTTGGCAACCAGCGACCAATTTGGCAACTGGTATTCGGATTTCCGGCAAACAACTGACTGAAAAATCTGGTTTGCCACGCGTGGAGGCTACGGCCGAGAATACTTCTTTGGCGGCTATTTCGAATTTGGAGTTGGTGGCCTTAATCTATGATGCCTCTGACAATATTGTTGCTTTTTCGAGGACAAAGGTAGATTTTTTGGATAAAGGTACTTCGGCCCCGGTCGTCTTTACCTGGCCGGAAAAATTCTCGGCCTCGGTTTCAAAAGTTGAGATTCTGGTTAGGACAGTTGGTCTCTGACTTGTATGAAGTTTTTTGAATCTCTGATTTACGGCGGCGGTCTCTCGCGGATAATATCTAAACCCAACATCGATTGGTGGCTTTTGGGTGCGGTTGTTCCGCTTTTGGCAGCCGGCTTAACAACGATGAATTCATTTACCGGTGAGGGTAAATTTTTCGAGCACCAGCTGGTCTGGATCGGTCTGGCTTTTTTGGTAATGTTTTTTTTGGCCTTTAATGATTTTCGGTTTTTACGCCGAACCTCGGTTATTGTCACCTTATTTATCGGGATAGTTTTTTTACTTCTTGCCTTATTTGCGGTCGGCAGTACTTTTAAAGGCGCGCAAAGCTGGTTTGATATCGGTGGTTTTTCTTTTCAGCCGTCTGATTTGGCCAAACTAGTTTTAATTTTACTTCTGGCTAAGTACTTTTCGCGCCGACATATCGAAATCGCTAACATCAGGCATATTTTGGTCTCCGGATTTTACGCCATGGTTTTGTTCCTGTTGGTTCTGTTTCAGCCGGACTTTGGCGGGGCAATCGTGATTTTCTTAATCTGGCTTGGTATGGTTTTGGTCTCCGGGATTTCCAAAAAACATTTAGCTCTAGTTTTTGTGATTGGAGCGATTGCCTTCGGCGGTCTCTGGACCTCGGTTTTTAAGGAGTATCAGAAGCAACGGATTTTGACTTTTATCCATCCTCTCACTGACATTCAAGGGGCGGGCTATAACGCATATCAGTCGACAATTGCCGTTGGTTCGGGTGGCCTGCTAGGGAAGGGTATCGGCTATGGCACGCAGTCAAAATTAAAATTTTTACCGGAATATCAGACAGACTTTATTTTCGCGGCTTTTGCGGAGGAGTGGGGATTTGTCGGGGTTGTGTTGCTATTGATTTTATTCGGGATTGTCATTTGGCGCGTCTTAGCTAACGCGATTCGAGGCGCGACAAATTTTGAGGTGCTTTATTGTGTTGGCGTGGCGATTCTTTTTACGAGTCATTTTATCATTCATGTCGGCATGAATATAGGCCTCTTGCCGGTCACGGGGCTTACAATGCCATTTTTAAGCTATGGCGGGACACACTTGGTTATTGAGTTTACGGCCCTAGGAATTCTTTTTGGGATGAGACGCTATCAAAGAGCTTCGCATAAAGATGAAATCAAAAATGAGTTTATCGGCCCTAATTAACGGGTAAATTAGCTGTATAAGGCATAGGTTTCGCGAAGCATTTTTCTAAGTGTGAAAGTTTTGGTGACTTTAGTCTTCAGAGCTTGGGCCATTTTCTTGGCATTTTCCGGCTTGTTGAAAAAATAATTTATTGCTTTGGCGATTTCTTTGGGGTGCCTAGCTTGGATCAAGATTCCGGATTTCATATCGTCAATAATTTCTGTGAGCCCACCGACCGAGGTTGCCACGGTCGGCAACTCGGCGGCCCCGGCCTCGAGGATGACATAAGGCAGACCCTCTTTGATTGAAGATAAAAGAAAGACGTCGAAAGCTTTAAGTAGGCTAGAGGCATCGGCCTTTCGGCCGGCCAAAAAGATTGATGACTGTAAGCCGAACAATTCAATCTTTTTCTCCAAATTTGCTCTTTCTTCGCCTTCGCCGATTATTACGAGTTTGGCATTTTGCTTATCAGTCAAAACCTCGGGCCAGGCTTCAATGGCGAAGTCTAGACCTTTGTTTTTGTGAAGCTCTGCGACAGTGCCAATCCAAGGCGCCTCCTGGTCGATGGTCAACTGGTTGCTTATAATTTGCCTAGCTTCGGCCCGATTTTTGAAGGCAATCTCTGGCTCGAGGCCGTTGTAGATACGGACGATTTTTTTCTGAACCAAAAGAAAATTTTTAACTTGTCGGCGTTCTCGGTCGGAGATGACAATGGTCTGATGGGCCAGAACGATGGTTAACCAAGAGAAAAGCCGGATTAAATATTTTTGAATGGCCGGACGGTCTTCATTAAAAGGCCAGCCATGGGCGGTGTAGAGAATCTTAGAAGTGGGTAGTGGGTAGTGGGTAGTGGGTAGCGAGTTATGTAGGAGAACAAATAAATTATAAAGACGAGCTGTGAGGGCGCCGAGACCGCCGGCTTTTGGGCTGTGCAAGTGAATGATGTCCGGTTTCTCGCTGTGGATCAGTCGCCAGAATGTTATAAATGATAGGGCGTCTTGAGTTGTACTTATGTCTCGAGAAAGTGAGTCGACAGAGATTGAGCGAATCCCGGTTTCCTTCAGTTTGTCATGCAGTGGGCCACTGCCACCGGCGGCCACAACAGCTTCGAATTTAGTTTTAGGCAAATTGGTGGCTAAATCGAAAACATGCCTTTGGGCGCCACCCCAATTGCTTTTGGTAATGAAGTAAAGAATTTTCTTTTTAACCATAGTCATTGATTAATTATAGCGCAGAACCCAAAACCCGGGGCATAAAGCATGGTGCGCAAAGCTTCAAAGAATTGGCGGTGAAAATCCTGTTGCTTTTTGGGGGAAAATTTGTATAATAATTTAATTATCATATGCGAATCTTTAATAAGCGCGAACCGCTAATTTTATTTCTGGGTGACTTGGTAGCTTTTGCGCTAGCTCTTTGGTTTACTCTTTTTTTGCGTTACGGCTCGTCTTTGGACGCGGTACGTTTGTCTGACCACTTTCAGGCTTTTTCCATAATTTTTTTGATTTGGACTTTGGCATTTTATATTGCCGGTCTCTATGGTAAGCAAACTCTGGTCTTTAAAAACCGCCTGCCGAGTAGAATTTTAAAGGCCCAAATTGTAAACAGTTTCTTGGCAATCGCTTTTTTCTATCTAGTCCCGTCTTTTGGTATAACACCAAAAACCAACTTGTTTATTCAGCTGTCCCTTTCTTTCTTTTTGGTTTTGATTTGGCGTCTGTACGGTGGAGGTTTTCGGGAGTCCAAAGAGAAACAGTCGGCAATTTTAATCGGGGAAGGGGAAGAGATGAAAGAGTTGGCCGATGAAATCAACCATAACAATCGTTATGCGGTTGGCTTCGATTCGGTTTTAGATTTGAGTCAAATCTCCGGGGCAGAAGCCGTCTCAAACATCGACCGCCAGCTCAAAGATGGCAGGATCAGTTTGGTTGTTGCCGACTTAAGCCATGAGAAAATTCAGCCAATTTTACCGGAGTTTTATAAATTGTTGTTTTCTCGGGTCAAGTTTCTTGATGCTGGTAAGCTCTACGAAGAAATCTTTGATCGGGTGCCACTATCGCTCATCCGCTATGGCTGGCTATTGCAGAATGTTTCAAATTCACCCAAGAAAACTTACGATAGTCTAAAACGCCTGATGGACTTAATCTTGGGAGTTATCGGGGGTCTAGTTTCTTTGGTTTTTTACCCATTCGTCTATCTGGCGATTAAACTTGATGACGGTGGCCCAGTCTTTATTTCACAGGAGCGAATCGGTCAGAATAATAAAATTTTTAAGATTTTGAAATTCCGAACTATGACCAAAGATGATGCCGGCTATGCTGTTGCCAAACAAACCAATCGGACCACTCGGGTTGGTGGTTTCTTGAGGCGGACAAGAATTGATGAATTGCCTCAACTTTGGAATGTTTTGCGTGGCGACCTGTCATTAATTGGCCCACGGCCGGAGTTGCCAATTTTGGCTTCGGCTTACGACAAAGATATTTCTTATTACCGGGCCAGACATCTGATCAAGCCGGGCCTTTCTGGCTGGGCCCAATTGAATCAGCAAAATCCTCCAAAACGGGATTTGAATTTTAACGATACCAAAGTGAAATTGTCCTACGACTTATTTTACCTGAAGAATCGTTCACTCTTTCTGGATATCAAGATTGCCCTAAGAACGATTGCTGACCTGCTTTCAAGAAGTGGGCTGTAGACCAAGCTGATAATAAGTAATTAGATTGACAACATTTTTCTTGGGTGTAGTCTTTCAATAGAATAGAAAGACTGATTTATGGAAATAATAGTACCTCTGGTCATTGTTGTTTTGTTGTTTGTGGCGCCAGAAATTGTCGGGGTGATGATTACGCTAGGTGTCTCGGTTGTTGCTCTCATGTGTTGGGTTCTCGTGCTACCTTTTGCGGGAGTCTATCGACTCTGGTTGTATTGTCGTCGCTGGTACTCGTCAATCAGGGGAACTAAAGTTATCTGTCAGAAGGTAAAATAGGTCGCTTTGCTAGCCTGAGAGGCTAGCTTTTTAAATTGTAAAAAGATTTGCAGTTTTAAATCAAATCGGCTAAGATACGCCCTATGTTAAAACATCGGATTTGGGCCGTTATTCTATTAGTCACAGCCGTTTTAATCGGTTATTTTGTCTATTCGTCTCAAGTTAAGTCAGACTCGAACTTTCCTTTTAAATTAGGCCTGGATCTTTCGGGTGGCACCCATTTGGTCTATGAAGCCGATGTTTCCTCGCTGGCAGCTTCTGATGTCGACAGCTCAATGAATACCTTAAGAGATGTCATCGAGCGCCGTGTCAATGTTTTTGGTGTTTCAGAGCCGATTGTTCAGGTTGAAAATGGTAATGTTTTCGGCTCGATTAAAAGTCGCTTGATTGTGGAATTGCCAGGCGTTACTAATGTTAATGATGCTGTGGCGGCAATCGGCCAAACTCCAATTTTGGAATTTCGCCTCGTCGCGGCGGGAGTTAAAAATCTGAATGAAGTCAAGGACAAGCCGATGGATCAAGTTTTTATTCCAACAGGCCTCACCGGTCGACTTTTGGAGCATTCGCAACTGGAATTTGATCAGCAAACCGGTGAGGGAATTGTCGTCTTGTCTTTCAATAAAGAGGGCGGTGATTTGTTTGAAAAAATTACCAAAGAAAATGTTGGTCGCAGTTTGGCGATTTTCCTCGATGGTGATTTGAAATCGACGCCAGTTATCCGTGAAGTTATTGCCGGTGGTAAAGCTACCATTTCCGGCGGTTTTACTGGTCAGACCGGTCTTACTGAAGCTCGGGACTTGGTGAGAAATTTAAATCTCGGTGCTTTACCGGTCCCAATTAAACTGGTTTCGACTCAAACTATCGGCGCTACTCTGGGTGAGGCGGCTGTTGACGCGAGCGTGAAGGCCGGCATCTTGGCTTTTATAATTGTCGCGCTTTTCTTAATCATTTGGTACCGCTTGCCTGGCCTGATTGCCGTCATCTCGCTTGCAGTTTATGTAGCTTTGAACTTGGCGATTTTTAAATTAATCCCGGTGACTTTGACGGCCGCGGGCATTGCCGGCTTCATTCTATCCATCGGTATGGCGGTGGATGCTAATATTTTGATTTTCGAACGAATGAAGGAAGAACTCAAGCGTGGCCGAGTCCTTTCCGATGCTGTCTATGAGGGCTTCGCCAGAGCTTGGCTATCGATTCGTGATTCCAACCTTTCAAGTATCATCACTGCCGTTATTCTTTACTCCTTTGCCTCGACGGCTCTGGTCAAAGGTTTTGCGCTGGTATTCTTTATCGGGGTGATTGTCAGTATGTTTACCGCGATTACGGTTTCTCGAACTTTGCTTTTGTCGATTATGCCTAAAGTCGGAGGCAAAATTTCCCATTTCCTTTTTGGCAATGGCCTGAATTAATCTCGATTAAAATCTATTATGAAAATCGTTAAATACAGAAAAATATTCTACATCATCTCCGGCATTCTGGTTTTGGCCTCAATCGCTTCAATTTCAATCTGGGGCCTAAATTTAGGAATCGATTTCAAAGGGGGTTCTCTTCTGGAGATTTCTTATACCGGCACTCGACCAGAGATCGGCGTTATCAAAGATGCCTTGAAAAATCTGAATCTTGGGGATTTCTCGGTGCGAACTACCAGAGATACCGGCTACATTGTACGAGCTAGGGAGATTTCTCAACCAGAAAAGGTCCAAGTCTTAAACGCGCTCGCTATTGGTGGTCAGAAGATTACCGAGGAGCGTTTCGACTCGATTGGTCCGGTTTTGGGTAAAGAGGCGGCCAGCAAATCTGTCACCTCAATTATTTTGGTGATGTTGGCTATTGTCTTGTTCATCACCTTCGCTTTTCGAAAAGTTTCCGAGCCGGTTTCATCTTGGAAGTATGGCTTGGTGGCGGTCTTGGCCTTGGTCCACGATGTTTTAATCCCGACCGGAGTTTTCGCCATCCTTGGACATTTCAAGGGAGTAGAAGTTGACACTCTGTTCGTGACAGCAATCTTGGTGGTCTTAGGCTTTTCGGTTCACGACACGATTGTCGTGTTTGATCGAGTTAGAGAAAATTTGCGTCGACTGAAAGAATCAAATGGCCGAAAAGATTTTGAAACTGTAGTGGGGGAGAGTGTCAGTCAAACTTTTACCCGCTCAATCAATACCTCGCTTACTACTCTTTTGGCTCTAATTGTCCTTTATTTTGTCGGTGGGGAAGCCACCAAGCTGTTCTCTTTGGCCCTAATTATCGGCGTTGTGGTTGGTACCTATTCTTCAATTTTCATCGGTTCGCCTCTCTTGGTTACCTTGGAAAGGTTGAAAAACCGCAGAAAATAGGGATAGTATTTAAATCCTTGACTCCAAAATGTCCCCGTGTATAATAGACCCCACGCTCTAAGTAGGGCGGGGGTCTTTGACAATTTGAAGTAATAAGAAGATATGAGAATCGCCCAAGTAAAGTCTTGGGCTAATGCAAGTCTCATAATGTAATTTTAAAGTGATTGCTAGGATAGATGAACAATTTAACTTTTAGCAGGTTAAGTAGAAACATTCTTTGTTTTGTTCCGTTCTAAACTTAAAAAAATTAATCAAAACTTTCGCAAGAGAGTTTTTCTAATTTTTATTAAGAGTTTGATCCTAGCTCAGGATGAACGCTGGCGGCGTGGATAAGGCATGCAAGTCTAGGGGGTCCGGCACTTTGCGCGGAAGTGGCAAAGCGAATGACCAATAACCAAGAGACAAATTCCAAACTAGAGAGTGTTTGGTTATTGTTTATTGGAATTTGGAATTTCACTTTGTTTGCTTATGAGCAAAGTGCTGGATCACCGGCAGACGAGGTAGTAATAAATAGGTACGAACCTTCGAGTCAAGAATAGTCCGTCGAAAGACGGGGTAATCCTTGATAGTCCCTTCGGGGTAAAGATTTATCGCTCGATGATCGGCCTATTCAGTATCAGCTAGTTGGTAGGGTAATGGCCTACCAAGGCAATGACGCTTAGGGGGGGTGAGAGCCTGTTCCCCACCGATGGAACTGAGATACGGTCCATACACCTACGGGTGGCCGCAGCCGAGAATATTCGACAATGGGCGAAAGCTTGATCGAGCGACGCCGCGTGATTGATGAAGTCCTTCGGGACGTAAAGATCTTTTATGAGGGAGGAAGTTTATTGACGTTACCTCATGAATAAGGGGTTGCTAAACTCGTGCCAGCAGCAGCGGTAATACGAGTGCCCCAAGCGTTATCCGGAATCACTGGGCGTAAAGGGTGTGTAGGCGGTAGTGTTAGTCTTGTGTCAAATTCTTCGGCTTAACCGGGGTACGCACGGGAAACGGCACTGCTAGAGGATGCGAGGGGTCTCTGGAACTCATGGTGTAGCGGTGAAATGCGTTGATATCATGGGGAACACCAAAAGCGAAGGCAAGAGACTGGAGCACTCCTGACGCTGAAACACGAAAGCGTGGGTAGCGAATGGGATTAGATAAACGCTCGCCTTAGCTTTTTAAAAACGCGCATAAAGTCCTGGTGGACTTTTGCTATACTCGGCCTCACGGCCTGCGCTGTTTTTAAAAAGCTAAGGCTCGCTCCTGTGAAAAGGAGAAGAGAAAGAGCAAATGTCTCATCTACTAGTGATAGTAGAAAGCAAATTTGGCTATATGCTGGAAACTCCGTTGTATCCGACAATACCGAAAGGTAAAAATTTGTCGGTGCGGACAATCAGCAGGAAACTTGTATGTGTTGAGAAGGGGATTCGGATTGTAATCTTTGGGAAGGCAACAGCGTAAGCCTCTGTATGTGGACAGAGAAACTGCGCACTACCCCAAGGCTCTTACCTTCTGGGACAGCGTGTTAAAGCGCACTCCCTGTGTGACCAGTCAGTGTGATTGGTCACACCTCCTTCCCAGCACATATTAAGGATCCTCAGAGACTAAACGCCAGACCCCTGAATTTCAGGGTGAAGATATAGTCCGTTCTGCATAGCGATATGTAGAGACAAGCAGAAATGACTTGTCCTAGTAATTTTTAATTTTAAATTGTAATTTTTCATTTTGAGATTTACATTTTAATTTTTAATCGTTACTTCGTAACAATTAAGACCCCAGTAGTCCACGCCCTAAACGATCTTCTCTGGTTTTTCGGAGTATCGACCCTCTGAGAGACGAAGCTAACGCGTTAAGAGAAGCGCCTGGGTAGTACGGCCGCAAGGCTAAAACTCAAAGGAATAGACGGGGACTTGCACAAGCGGTGGATCATGTGGTTCAATTCGACGGTAAACGAAAAACCTTACCAGGGTTAGAAATCTAATCGAAGGCTAGCAGAAACGTTAGTCGTCTCACAAGGACGGTTAGACAGGTGTTGCATGGCCGTCGTCAGTTCGTGGTTTGAACTGTTCCCTTCAGTGGGGTAACGAACGCAACCCTCGTTGCCTGTTATATTTGTCAGGCGAGACTGCCCAGCACTTTGCGCGGAAGCGCAAAGTGAGTTGAAAGTGAAAAGTTTATAAAGTCTGTAAAGTAAAGCAAAGAGCTCTGCTTTATGAACTTTCAACTTTATAACTTTATAAACTCACTTTGTTTGTTTGCGAACAAAGTGCTGGGAGGAAGGCGAGGATGACGCCAGGTCAGCATGGCCCTTTGATACCCTGGGCCACACACGTGATACAATGCCGATTACAACGGGATGCGACGGGGAAACCCTGAGCCAACCCTAAGAAAAATCGGCCAAGTTCGGATTGAGGTCTGCAACTCGACCTCATGAAGCTGGAATCGCTAGTAATCACAGGTCAGCTATACTGTGGTGAATACGTTCTCAAGTCTTGTACTCGGGTCGCCATGCGATCGAGTACGCTAGTTGGTGCTCCAGTTGTAATTTTTGGGAAGTTAAAAAACCCGCCGATAAGCGGGATGTGTACGGGCTTGGAATAAATTATCCCAGCCGTCTGTTCACGGCAGGTTGAAGAAAGCTCTCGCAGAGATAGTTTGGCAGGGAAATGAGACATATCACGGCCACCGGAACAGCGATACAGATGATGGTCAGAACGAGGAAAAAGGTTTCAGTTTTCGTAGTCCTCATAAGAATCCTCTCTGTCGCGATGGTATCTAATTTTAATAGAATTGTCAAGCAAGGCTTGACCCCAAAAATTACAACTGGAAAATCCAACCAAGACAATTCACAGTGTCTTGAAGCGAAATACTAGTCCCGACGCCGTGAGGGGTCGGGATGAAGGAGTAAAGTAGCATTTCTTAGCTTGAATGCCAGTTATGGCGCATAACAGAGGTTATCCTGCGAGTACATGGAGAAGCCTACTGTGTTTTAAAAACTGTTATGCGTATCGTGGCATCGAGATGAGAAGAAACAGTGTATTCGGTCACCGTGGGAGGTCTTGCATTTTCCTCGTTGTGTTATACACACCGAGAAATTGTATTAGTAATGATACAATCATGAGATGCAAGAAGTCAGCAGAGTTCGTAGTACCAAAAGGAAAGATGCTCGGTTTAACCCCAAGCTAGAACTTCCTCTTGGGAAGGAACAAATTCAAAGGAAAAAGTTACATCCTCAATATGTTGCAGGATTTATTGATGGAGAAGGATCTTTTTCGATTAGTATTGGAAAGCACAAAACTTTGCGTAGAGGTTTCGAAATTCGTCCGGAATTTGAAATAGAATTACGGAAGGACGATCAAGAAATCTTGGAGCGAATACTTGTGACTATCGGAATTGGAAAAATTTACGATTGCTCATACGAGCGATACGGATGGTATCCACATGCGAAGTACAAAATTATGAGCATCTGGGACCTGAAAGAATATTTATTTCCATTTCTCGATAAAAATCCATTACAAGCGAAAAAGAAAAAATCCTATCTACTTTTTAGGCAAATAGTTTTGATGATTTGCGCTAAGAAACATTTGTCTGATAGGGGATTTAACAAAATCGTAAAACTTCGCGACGAGCTTCGCGCTCTAGGGAAGAAAGCTAAAACTTATCATGGCAAGGTAAGTGAATTCGAGAAAAAAATCGAATAAGCAACCTTTGAAAAACGCGAGGGTGCGGGAAAACCGCTTGCCCCGTGTTGAAGAGAAGTGTAATGGCAACATTATACAACATCAAATACCGCCCGTCAACTCAAGGGAGTTGGGAGCGCCCGAAATCTCACGCAAGTGGGCCTAAGGCGAGCTCAATGACAGGGAGTAAGTCGTAACAAGGCACGGGTAGCGGAAGCTGCTCGTGGATTATTTCAAATTGAACAACGTTGAATGCCTATTTATTTATGCATCTCAACTTAATCGGTCGTTATCGCGTATTCCATATGGATACACGATGTCCGCCTGAGGGGCTAATTTCAGGGGATAGTGATTCGATATCCTAAAAGTGAATCTGACATCGGGAAAGACTGGACGCGACACGAAAGTGTCTCGAGGAACGGAACAAAATAAAGCATGTTTCAAAAGCAAAAACCGCCCAAAAGGGCGGTTTTTGCTTGCCTTAATCTAGATTGACTTTTTAATCAAAATATGATATAATAGCCCGAGATTTAAAAAAGTTCCCGAACAATCAAAAAAGGAGACTTATGTCAAAAGAAGACAAGAAGCTGTTCGGGGATTTCCTGTTCTGGCTTCAGTTTGCGATGGCTTGGGTCTTCACTGTACCCCAAGTTATTCGGTCGTTCTACAGCACGAAGGGTATGACCATCACTTGGTCAATGTTTTGTGCGCTATTCGTCCTAGTCAATCTCTTTTTGGCGCTCGGCGCCTATCGAGATTCTCGAAGTCGCAAGGCCGGGCAGGTGGTGTTCGTTTATGCCAACTGGCTCCTGCTTTGGTCGGTCATGTTTGTCGTCGCCAGTCTCAAAGGAGTCTGGACTACAACCGACAGCTTACTTAGCATAATCATTGTGATTGGCGTCGCGATTCTCTTGTTGGCTCGCAAGAGGGAATCGTTGTTTGCAACCATCACTGAGCCGATCACTCGCGGAATTGTTTCGCTGATCGTTAAAAGTGTCCCGCAGCTCTACATCGGGTATTGCATCGTGAGGGACGGCAACAATTCCGGATTGGTTGGGACGACTCTCCTGATCGGCCATGTCACGGTGCTCATCCGGATCTTCGAGATCTGTTTGGCCGCTAGACAGGATGGCTGGAGCCGGAAAAACCAAGGTCTGTTCATCAGCGAGGCTGGCAACGAGTCAACCTGGCTAGTCACAACAGTCATCTGGCTGGCCTACTGGTAGTTCTTTCAATCACCCCCGTACTTTGTATGGGGGTTGACTTTTTTCTAGGGTTTGGTATAATACAACACAGAACAGAAAAGTCAACTGAATAAAGGAAAAAGACCATGAGAGCGAAAAACCTCTACAGAATCGCCCCGCCGACCATGCAAGAAGTCCTCATTGGGGCCGGGTGGAAAAAGATCGTCATGTTCGCCTTGGCCGCGCCGTTCATTGCGACCGGGCTTTGGACCTTGGCCGGTATGATTCTTAGCCAGGCCCCGTAGTTTCAGCGCCGGCAACTCCTCCGAGGAGTTGCCGGCGCTAATTGTTTGCCAGAATGACTTTTTTCTGCTAAATTCTCTAGGTATTTAGGGAGTCCGAATCGATCAGGTGGCTGTTCACCAAAAATTAATGATATAGTTAACAGAGTGCGCGTATAGCCCCGACGCCTGCCTTGGTAAGGTCGGGATCCCGACTTCGCCGGGCGAACGTCGGGGCTCAGGTGGGCGTACATTCAAAAACAAACCAATCATGTTGACAATGTGCGCGTATAGCTCAGGTGGTTAGAGCGCGTCACTGATAATGACGAGGTCCCACGTTCAACTCGTGGTACGCGCACATTGTCCGGATGAGGGATTTTGCTTCTTGAATGTAGAGCGGTAAAATCATCTCCCAGATGGTTTTACCTGATAATGACGAGGTCCCACGTTCAACTCGTGGTACGCGCCCAGTTTTAATTTTTAAAATTTATTTCATAAATGCACACTTTACCCCCAAAGAAGACGAAGATTGTTTGTACTGTTGGTCCGGCGACTGAATCACAGGAGTCTCTGGAGAAGCTTTTAAAAGCCGGCATGAATGTCATGCGACTAAACTTTTCTCACGGCGATTTCGAGGAACATGGTCGTAGAATCCATAACCTACGAGCCGCAATGATTGAGACCGGTATCCCAGCCGCCGTCCTCCAAGACCTGGGCGGGCCGAAAATTCGCATCGGTACCTTTACGACCGAAGTCGTCACTCTTAAAGAAGGGCAGACCTTTACTTTGACTACCCGAGAGATTGTCGGCGACGAAAATATTGTTCATGTCAATTATCCGCTTTTACCGAAAGAGGTTGAAAAGGGTCACCACATTTTTCTTTTCGATGGCCGATTAAAACTGGAGGTGTTGAAAATCAAGGATGCCGATATTACCTGCAAAGTCTTGGTTGGCGGAGAGATCAAGGGCAAGCGGGGAGTCAATTTGCCTCACAGCAACATCTCCATCAGCTCGCTCACACCGAAAGACAAAAAAGATTTGGCATTCGGTTTTGAGCACAATGTTGATTATGTTGCCCTATCTTTTGTCCGCAAACCGTCCGACATTACCGAGCTCCGAAAAATTTTGGATAAGAAAAAATCTCAAGCCGGCATTATTGCCAAAATCGAGACTCCGCAAGCGGTGGCCAATATCGATGAAATCATCAAACTTTCGGATGGCATCATGGTGGCGCGAGGTGACTTGGCAATTGAAATCCCGGCCGAGCATGTGCCGATGGTTCAAAAAGCGATCATCAAAAAATGCAATGAGGCCGGCAAGCCGGTGATTACTGCCACGCAAATGCTCGAATCAATGATCAAGACTTCAATCCCGACTCGCGCCGAAGTTTCCGATATTGCGAATGCGATTATCGACGGCACTGATGCGATTATGCTTTCTGAAGAGACCACCTTGGGCAAATACCCAGTTGAAGCGGTTTCCGTGATGAGTCGAGTGGCGCATCGGGTGGAGACCGATTTCTTGCATAAACAACTTTTGGGTACTGGTGATGCAGTCGAACCGCGCACTGTCGGTGAAGCCATCAACGCTTCGGCGGTCCGAACTGCGGAAAGAGTCAAGGCTAGATTGATTGTCTCCTTGACGCACTCCGGTTACAGCGCCCGAATGATTTCTCGTCACAAGCCGACTCATCCAATTTTGGTAATGACTCCGCATCAGAAAACTTTTAACAAAGCTCTACTTTATTTTGCCGCCTACCCGGTTTTAATCAAGCAATTCAAAACTTTGAGTGAAGTCTTGGTGGTGATTAGAAAATTCTGTCTGGAAAACAATTTGGCGCAAAAAGGGGACAAAGTGGTGGTAGCTTGCGGTATGCCTTTTGGCAAAGTGATTGAGACGAATATGATGTTGGTGGAGACAATCTAACACGACACGAATACACGAATTAGCGCGAATGATACGAATGGGAAGGCCAAATCCGCCGAAGAGGGCGGATTTTGCCTATAAGGTGAGGCCCCTTGGCGGGCTTGCTTTTTTTCTCAAGATATGCTATAATTCATAACAGAACGGTACCTTGTAATTGCAAGGAAATCCTGCAGAAGACACGCCCTAAACCGCTTGTTGCGGTCGGGTAAAACCACGGGGTTATAGCCCCACAGAAAGAAAGGAAGACAGTGAAAACTGAAACAGTTGCGAAGACTCCGATCCCCGTTGACGAGATTCTCACTCACGCTCGCGCCCACTGGGACGAGTTGGTGGCGTGGAAACTGTTGATATGGTACGGGGAGAAGTTTTTCCCCGGAATCAGTAAGGCGAAGCTTTTCTTCGCCGGAGCCACGACTGAAGGGACGGACGCGATGTTCGACCAGCGGAAGATTCTTCGGATTGCGTGTGGCGGGCGTTTCGATGAGCACCGCAACGGTGGCAGTGGCCGGATTCCGGGCAAGTGCTCGACCATCCTGGTCGCGGATTACATTGAGTTGGCGGATGCCCCGTATCTCCGACGCCTCTTTAAAGAGACCCTGGAGTGCGACGAGCGGAATGTCTCAGCGACTCGGTTCCCGCAGATTATGAAAGCCGCCTATCGGGCTTTTCCGAATGACCCGGCCTTCATCTTCAGGAAATCGCAGTGTGTCGTCGCGGCCATCATCAAGGCGGAGATGTGCCAGTTCGCCCCCAAAGCGAACGAGCCGACCCTGACCTCACTCTTTGAGGAGGTGCTCAAGGAACGGGCGGAGCACTTCACCGACGAGAAGGCGATTGAGCACATCAAGCGCCTCTACGCCGAGAGCGACCGCGCGGGTGAAGAGTTCGTCACCGAGCTCTCCTTCATCGTGAAGGCGATGTTCCGGCGGGATGACCCGATCAAGGACATCTCGGACTGGGTGTGGTTTGTGAGTGGTATTCTCTACGCCGACCAAGTGGCCTTTCGCACAGCGAGGGACTTCTGCAAAGCCAACGCGGTTGAACACCGTGTGGTAATGCAAAACGGTCGGCACCTCCGCCTCGGTGTGGTCCAGACCGACCTCGAGTCGGCCTTGCAGGTGATGTTGTACTTCAAGTACGACATCGTGATTATCAAGAACGGCAAGGGTCAGGTGCAAGTCTGCACCGCGAAGTCGGCTCGGGAACGCCATGGGGTGAATCTCGGCAACTTTGTCCGCATGTGGCGGTGGCTCGAGTTGCCGGTTCAGGATAAGGAGACCTACACCTGGCAGCAGTTGGGTGTCGCCGGGAATCACGAAGGGGTAGATACGGTCTACTACCATCGCGGTTCGCAGGAGGCGTCGGTCGAGAACGCCTACAATGGAACGACCACTCACCCGAATGTCCCGCCGACGCGAGTCGCGCTCGACATGTTGGTGAACTGTATCCAACACGCCTTCACTGTGGACGGTGTGGCGCAGTGGATGCGGGGTCGGGCGGTCCGGATGGAGAAGCGGGTGAAGGTGGTGGTGCCGAAGGCGACGACCCCGAAGCCTCAGCCGGCAGTGGAAGCGGTAGCTCCCCAGGCGCCGGTAGTGGCATCGAGTGAGCCGAAAGGTCCGGTGACGGATGTGGAGGCTGCCTTCGCGAAGGCTGCGGTGGTCGACGAAGGTGAAGGGAAGTAGGCAGGGACTTGCAAGCAGGACAGTGGCCCGGGAACGCGCAGCGCGTTTCCGGGCCTTTTTATTACAAATATTTACAAATAGCGGCCTTGTGCTCCAATGTACACAGGACTCCCCTGTGTAAACGGTGGAGGTGGCTAAAATAAGCCATTTTTTGGGAAATATCAATGATTTGTCAAAAATGCTTGACAAACGACTTCAAATTTGCTATAATATGCACAGAAAACCTGAAAGAAAGATCTCGACTGGGTCTCGGCACTTCGCCGGATAAGGGGCACCTGTCCCACCAAAGTTGAGATGCAGAAACGAAAGAAGCGATATGAAAACAAACAAAATGCTGGAAGCTGGCAACCAAACCATCAAGGCGCGTCGCGGCGTGGTGAAGTTTGTGTCCCGCACCAAGGGATACGGTTTCGTCACCGGCGTCGAAGGCGTGGGTGGCCAGGATGTCTGGTTCCCGATTGACGACATCGGCAACATCATCGCTGGCGATAACCATCCCAGGATCCTGCGCGACAACCGTGTGCAGCTCTTCCCGGGAACCGTGGTCATGATTCTCGCGCCGTTCGACGGCAGGGGGAGTCTGGCGACCGATGGGGTCGGACGGCTCATGGATTACGTCGACGCCGAGCGCGAAATCGCGAAGCGGCCGTACTTCCGGGTCATGCATCTGGACACGCGTTTCAACGGTCAGAAGATGACCGCGGGCGCGCGCGAGGTGCAGTACGCTGAAGGCACACTGGCCCAGCTGGAACGGGAGTTTCCGATCGGCACGCCGAACGATCCGTTGGCGAAGGGCTATAAGACGGCGGTGGTGACGGTTCCGGCGGTTCGCTGGGATCGGCGCCAGGCCGACGGGAGCTGGAAGGTGCAAAGCACCGATCCTCGGCGTTGGGCGCAAGCTCCGGAGCCGAAGGTTCCGGCGGTCATGCTCCAGCCGATTGCGAAGCCGACCGGGACTCCAGCGCCTCTGATGGTTCGGGTGCTCAAGGTCGGTGCCGGTGGCGGCACGCAGGTCTGGGCCGGTCCCATCGTCGAGTTGAGCAAGTCCACGGAGTTCACCGGGGCTGGCTACACCGTCGAGAAGGTCGACGGCACGGTCAATGGCGAAGTCGCCTGGACCGAGATCGCTGACCCGCGCGCGAAGGTCGCTCCGAGCGTGCCGACTCCGGCCCGCCAAAAGGCCGCCAAGCCGGCTCAACCCGTCAAGGGTTCCGGCCAGACCGCCCCCACTGGCGTGTCGGTCGCCCCGGCCAAGAAGGCGAAGTCGGTGCAGACGGTCAAGGGCCTCGACGCCCTGTCCATCGCCCCGGCTCCGGCTGGCAAGTAGCTTGAGTCCTCACGGACTCGCAACCCCCGCAACACGCAAGTGTCTGCGGGGGCTTTTTGTTAAGAACCCTTACGAATAGGGCACACGAATAAGCAGAATGCTTTACAAATTTTCTATGCCGTGATACAGTTCTAAAGGAAAGGTGGTGATAAAAAGTGCGTTGTTATACAGCCTATTTCCCAAGGCCCGAGGAGCTCCCTGATAATCTCAAGGATGCTGACTTCAAATTGGGTGACCTAAAGCTGGTTGACGGTATTAAGGTTGAGGGTGAGAATGACGCGATCATTCTGGGGCAGGTCCCTGGTGATCGAGTTGGCTTGCCTTTGAGCAAGTCTCGTCCACCCGAGGTGAGTGATGGCCACATCTTTTCCGGTGATCTAATTGATGAAGATGGCGAGCAGGTGCTTGCGCTTTCAGCAACAACCCCGCCGAGACATGTGACCGAAAAAGCTGTGCCGATTTTACTTTGCGTTCGGTTGTTTTGTTCGGGTGATTCCAAGATCGACGGTTTCTTTCGAGTCTTGGCAGAACCAGCTTCAACTGTTCTTGCGGTTGGGGGGGTTGCTAAGGTTGGCAGTCATCAAGGGGCTTTTTACCAGGATGTTTTGGTTCTTTTGGAACAGGGTGGCGTTATTCAGGTTAGGCCGGCGGCGGTCCATCCACCCAAAGATTTCGTTATCCGCTACACGGGCACCGGAATCAATTATTTGACGATGCAGGACTATTTGTCTCTGCCTCCGTGAAATCTTCCGCCCCTCGCGTCGCGCGAGGGGCTTTTCTTATTTGTGTAAAGTTTTCCGACTCCTTCTTTTGGTTATTGTTTCTTGGTTATTGATTATTGTTCGAGGGTTCTTAACTATCTTCATATTCGTGTGCCCTATTTGTAAGGGTTCTCAACTGTTTTCTTTTCCCAGTTATCCTGCTATTCTTGAGCAGAAAGTTCTTCCCAAGGTTTTTATGAAAGCTTTTGAATTCCGATTCGGTCCGAATGGTAAGGCTGTCTGGACTATTGGTATCGGTCGCGAGGTTTTCAAATTTCGCGACAAGACTTGTCACGGCTTGTCGCTGGGACAGGAAGGTTGTCGGCATCTTGGCCGCAACGGCAACGAAAAAATCCTGTTCGATCGATCTCAACCGCCGATTGTTGATGCCAGTTGCGCTCGGGTCCTGGAGTGCTCGATTACGGCAGTTTCTACCAGGAAAAAGGACCGTCGGCCGGCTTACCGTTCGCACCACTTTATCTTATCAGCTCCTCGTGATAACGACTCCAGAATTCTGGTCAGGGTTGTCTCGAGGTCGTTGCTCAACAGGTATCGTTCGAGCGCTGATGGTAAAGTGAGCTTTCTTAAAGACCCTACTCGACAGCCGATCGCGCTCGGTTTTGGTCATAATGTCTTCAATGATCTAAACAGTGGTGTCTGGACCGACGAGCTCTTGATTATGAATCTCGGCGACGCCGTGAATGTTCATCCGGCCGGAATCCAGACCGTATTCTTCGATCAAGTTTTATATTATGATGACCCTGCCAGTCTTCCTATGTGTGTGGCTGGCTATGGCTATAAGCGCGATCGGCATTTGGACTGATTTTTCACTTCCGCCGCCCCAACCTTTCTGGGGCGGTTTTCATATTCGTGTGCCCTATTTGTAGGGGTTCTCAGCCGTTTTTTAATGCTATGGTCGTGCTATGATGGCGTCATGAAAATTCCAGATGGCTATTTCAAGGGTAAAAAAATAACGGTAATGGGACTGGGTCTTTTGGGTCGGGGGGTGGGGGATATCAAATTTCTGGCCGAAGCCGGGGCTGATTTGATTGTGACTGATTTGAAATCTGAGGATGTTCTTAGTCCATCTTTGAAACAACTTCAAAATCTTAGAACTTCAAAACCAATAAACTTTGTCCTGGGCGAGCACCGTCTAGAAGATTTTAGAAATCGAGATTTTATTCTGAAAGCGGCCGGTGTTCCGTTGGATTCAGTTTATATTACTGAAGCAAAAAAATGCTGGATTCCAATAAAGATGAGTGCCTCCTGGTTTGCGGAATTGGCCGAAGGAGTAAAAATTGTCGGAGTGACCGGCACGCGCGGGAAATCAACCACCACAGTTTTAATTTACGAAATTCTCAAAAAGGCCGGCCGGCAAGTTTTTCTGGGTGGTAATATTCGAGGGGTTTCGACTCTGGCATTTCTTAACGAGGCTAAGCCTGGAGATATTGCAGTTTTGGAATTGGATTCCTGGCAACTCCAAGGTTTTGGCGAGGCCGAATTTTCACCTCAAGTGGCAGTATTTACGACTTTTCTCGATGACCATCTGAATTATTATAAAGGCGATAGAGATATGTATTTTGAAGACAAAGCCAATATTTTTAAATACCAGAAAAAAGGCGACGTTTTGGTGGTTAGCGAGATGGTCACGGAAGATGCAAGATTCAGGATTCATGATTCAAGAATGAAAATAGCAAAGAAGGAAGAGGTGCCAAAAGATTGGAAGATACAAATTCCCGGCGAGCACAATCTTTCAAATATCGCCTGCGCTTTTGAGGCGGTGAAGGTGCTCGGGGTGCCCTTGGCAACAATCAAGGAGGCGGTCGAGGAGTTTAAAGGAGTCGAGGGACGCCTGCAAGATCTCGGAATTTTCGACGGGGTGAGGATTTATAATGACAATAATGCCACTACACCCGACGCGACAGTCGCCGCCCTAAAAGCTTTGAATAAAAATATAATTTTAATTTGTGGCGGGTCGGACAAGGGTTTAGATATGACGGCCTTAGTTACGGAAATTCCTAAACATTGTAAAGCGATCGTTTTGCTTTCCGGCTCTGGTTCTCTTTCACTACTCACTACTCACTACTCACTACCAACTAAAGTGGAAATGAAAGAGGTCGCAAATTTAGGCCAAGCACTGGACGCATCACTCAGGTTGGCCGCTAAAGGAGACATTATTATTTTCAGTCCTGCTTTTGCCTCATTCGGTTTGTTCAAAAATGAGTATGACCGCAATGATCAGTTTTTGGAATTGGTTGAGAAATTAAAAAACCGATAACCTTGCGGTCATCGGTGAAGTTTAATCAGAAACTAGAATCGGTTTACCACGACCAGATTCCGTTTTTTGCTGTCGGGTCCGTTGCCAGCCCGCCTGCAAGACCAGAGAGCAAAGTCACCGCTTGAATCCTTGTCGCCAAAGGTGTCGAGACCGTCATGAAACGGGACAGTCGGTTCGACTTTACCGAAGGACCTGAACTGTCTTGCAATCAGTAGCTCCAAGTCGAGACAGCCCAGGTCGGGGCTTCCTAAAAATACCTCATGACCAAAATGTTTGGTCAGGTAGCGAATCATTGACCGGTTACGTTCGCCGTATGTCACCTCGTGGACACTGTGGCAGAAATTACGGCCGGCAATTCCGCAGGTGATGAAGAAGCGTAAGTTTTTCGGACGCTCACCTTGGAAACTCTTGAGAGCATTTCGGACCACTGATTGGTACAAATGAGTCCCAAAACCTTGGCCGATGGCCACACGGTCGATAACTGATTCTCGGCCAGCGTGAAAGACAACGGTTTTGTCGGTTTCAGTGCTCCAGAGGATTACCGTCGGGCAATCGGCCGAGGAGATCATGAAACTGTGCCAAGCCGGCAACTCAATTCCGTCAGCTTCGCCGTTTACCATGGGTGTTTTTTCGACTGGGCCGCTGACTTCCGTCCCGCGCAGAATATTTGAGGAATCGACATGAAAACAGGTGTCGAATTCGTTGAGGCGGGCGATTCGCCGGTTGAACTTTGAGGCGTTGGGCGCATAGAAAGTTCGGACGGCAAAACTTGAACAGACTCGGGCAATCATCGGACGGAAATTGCTTGCAATCGGCTTTCTCAATTGTTCCAGATTCCAATCAATTATCTGATCTTGGATTTTTCGGCCGAAGACAGAGACAACCAAGCGATCATGCAGGGCTTTCGACCATAAAGGGGCGGGTTTCATTTGTCCTTTCTTTTGATGAGCTATTCTTGGGTGATTCTACCCGCTTGGCCAAAAGTGTCAATTGATTGCTTTTGTTTTGGTATTTTTTTGCTAAGATGACCCTATGGCTTTAAATTTGAATGAGGTCCGGAAAGTTTATTTTCTAGGCATTGGTGGGATCGGTATTTCGGCGATTGCCCGGATGTTTTTGGCTCGAGGTGTCAAGGTGTCCGGTTCCGATATCGGCGAAAGCGAGATAACTAAAGAGCTGGTTAGGCTTGGAGCAAAAATTATTTTTGGCCAAGATTTGAATTTGATTCCCAAGGATTCAGATCTGATCATATATACCAAAGCCCTTGAGGTTTCAGCTCCGGATTTTTTGAAGCAAGTTAAATCTTTGAACATTCCCGTTTTGTCTTATCCGGAAACTTTGTCTTTGATTTCGAAAGGTAAATTTACTATCGCGATTGCCGGGACACACGGTAAGACCACGACGACCGCGATGATCGGGAAAATTATGATGGACGGAAAGTGTGATCCCACCCTGATTGTCGGCTCTTTGATTCAAGGTCCGACCTTGGATCGGGAAGAAGGTCGGACCTTTGCTACGAATTTTGTAAGCGGCAAAAGCGATTACTTTGTGATTGAGGCTGATGAATATCGGCGGGCCTTTCTCAATCTTTACCCGAAGATTTTAGTGATTACCAATATTGATGCTGATCATTTGGACTATTATAAAGATTTGGAAGATGTTCAAAATGCTTTTGTCGAGTTGGTCGCCAAAGTGCCCAAAGATGGCATTTTGATTTGTAATCCCAATTTGCCAAATTTGGCGCCGGTTTTGGATTGCGCCGCCTGCGCGATTTTGGACTACAGCTCGACTGATATTTCCGAGCTCAAACTTAAAGTGCCAGGTCGTCACAATCGCGAGAACGCACAGGCGGCGCTAACTCTCGCCGGAGTTCTGGGAATTGATCAAAAAGTGGCCCGAAAATCTCTCGAAAATTTCTCTGGTACTTGGCGCCGTTTTGAATACAAAGGGGAGACCAAGTCTGGGGCTTTGGTTTATGACGATTATGCCCATAACCCGCACAAAATACGGGCGGCGCTTCAGGGTGCACGAGAGTTGTATCCAAAATCCAAAATTTTTGCTGTCTTTCAGCCACATCTTTTTAGTCGGACTAAAACCCTACTTTCAGAATTTGGTCAGAGTTTCGAGGATGCCAATGAAGTTTTGCTTTTGCCGATCTATCCCGCCCGCGAGGTCTTTGATGCTTCTATTAATTCTGAAATGCTGGGTGAGAAAATAAAATCAAATGGGCAGACAGTAAGAAATTTCCATGATTTTAATTCTGCTGCAAACTATTTAAAAACTCACTCCCAAAAAGGTGATATTGTCATGATTATTGGAGCAGGGGATATAAATAATCTAACCCGACAGATTCTGAAATGACTTTTAACTAAGTCGCTGGTAATTAAAAGTATATTCTGATATTCTTGAGAACATCAGAATAGTCAGTCGATTCTTTAACTTGGGTAAATGGCAAAATTGGATCATAAAACTTATCGGGCTCTAGAGCGATTGGTGCGCGGGTTTTCTAATCACCGACGAATTGAAATGCTTAATCTTGTAGAAAATAATCCGGAGCTATCTGTTGAGGAAATTTCTAGAAAATTGAATATTAATTATAAAACTACCGCGGATCACCTGCGACGCCTGACAATTGCCGGGCTATTATTGAAGAGATCGGATTCAGTTTCGATTAGACACAAACTGACTTCGCGTGCTAACCATGTTCTGAAGTTCTTGAGAACATTAGAATAATAAAAAATTATGGGGACACTTTTTGTTATAGGGACACCAATTGGTAATCTGGAGGATATCACTTTACGGGCTTTGAGAATTTTCAAAGAGGTTGATGTGATTTTGTGTGAGGATACTCGCACGACTCAAAATTTGCTCAAGCATTATCAGATTATCGACAAGAGGCTTTCGGCTTACAACGACCAGAAGAGTGGCATTTCGGCCGAGAAGGCGATTGCATGGCTTGAGGAGGGGATGAATCTGGCTTTGGTGACGGATGCCGGGACACCGGGAATTTCCGATCCTGGCTCAATGCTGGTCAAAGCTGTCAGGGAAAAAATGCCGGAAGTAAAAATTGAGTCGGTGCCGGGACCGAGCGCGCTTACCTCGGCGTTATCAATCTCAGGTCTTTTGATCAATGATTTTGTTTTTCTCGGATTTCTTCCGCACAAGAAGGGGAGAGAGACTTTGTTCAAAGAAATCGCTGGCATGGAAAGAGCGGCCATTTTCTACGAATCGCCACATCGGATTTTGAAAACCTTGGAATCACTTCAGAAATTTTCTCCGGAGAAAAAAATTACGATTGTTAAAGAATTGACCAAAATCCACGAAGAAGTCATTTCTGGCACCGCTTCCGAAGCCCTAGAATTTTTTGCTAAAAATAAGGACAAAGTAAGAGGGGAGTTTGTTGTAATTGTAAACTAAATACATAGGCCAGACCTATGTATTGACAGAAGTTGTAATTTATGTATAGTTAGAAGTGGAAGGTTCTTTGAGTTAAACGGGTTTTAGACCCAAAAGAGCTAAAACGAGACAAGTTGGTCTTTGGCGAACACGTCTCAAACAAGGGCCTAAAGCACCAAGTGCTCGGCCAGAGAAGGACAAGTTATGTGTGATAACAAGTCTGCAATCATGACGACTCGGCAGGCGGCCGAGTTGGACCATGCGTTCGGGAGAAACGGTTGGACCTCGGAGGATGTGAAGAAATTGTCGGCGGGGAATACCTTGGTGCAAGTTCTAAGAGTTATTCGCAATCAAGCCGAAATCGTCCCTAAGCCGAAATCCCAACCCGCACTCCCAAAAATACCAGCCCCTCTTATCATCGACCGCACCACTCCATTCAACCCTGTAGCTTTTATTGGCCAGGGTTCGACCATCTGGCGTGGGCCCAAAGATGGTGACGGTCTCATCGGCGAGGAAGAGCAGGACAAACGCTCTCTCGCTCTTACGGTATTTGATGCGTCCAAGATCACCGCCGCCAACTTCCAAACCGGTTTTTACCCTGGTGAGACGGTAATCACCGGTGAGGTCAAATTGGTTCGGCTCACCACCCAAATGATCCAAGCCGATGCCAAGATTGCCGAGGTGCTCTACCGGGAGGAGGGTCAAAAAACCCTCCGCCACCTCTACGACACCTTCGGTGTTACCTGGTTGGAGTTTATGGGCACAGTTCTGCGCAATTATCCGTATGGCAGTCGCGGCGTCCTCCTCCTCCGCCGCAAATTCAGTGGTTTGTGGATCTGGAACCATAGCCTGATTAGTGGTCGTGATTTTGTCGCTAGTAATTGGGCTCTTGGTTTAGCAGGTTAGTTATCCGGCCGGAAACGCTTTGCGTTTCCGGCCTCTTTTTATGCTTTTCTTCTGTTCTTATACTTATACCTATACTTCATACCTACACTATCTCCCTGTTCCACTCGTGTCTCTTTTGTGGTATAGTCGCGCCAGAAAGGATTCCTATGAGCACACCGACGACGTTCCGTGCTCATCTGGAAATCGATGGGCACTTGAAAAATGGAGAGATCCACAAGGCCCTGAAGGCAATTGATGGTTTTCCTAAACCCGAAAGAGTTGCCCAGTTGCTTAAGGTCTTGGCCAAAGTCAAAACCTACGAGCGGACTGGCAATTGGAAAGAGTGGGTGGAAACTAATTTGCACGCGCTGGCTGCCAAGTTTCTCGAGTTGGGCGAACTTACCAAGGCCGAGGAGGTGATTGCGATGATGTCTATATCCAACAAGAGACGAGGGGAGGCCGAAGCGCTTCTCAAGCAAACAGTCGCTAATATGCAGGAAGCTTCTCGGGGAGCTGATCAGATTTCGGAAGAGTAGACGATGGCCCAAGTTTTGCTCGGCAAAACTTGGGCCTTTTAAGTTGAGAACCCTTACGAATAGGGCATGCGAATAAGGATTCAATTAGGAACCGTTGGTTATTGTTTTTTGGCCATCGGTTATTTTTGCCGGTTCCAAACCCTTTATATTCGTGTGCCCTATTCGTAAGGGTTCCCAACAATTTTTACACTCCTTCCAATCTAGAGTACAATAGCTAAAGCAGTTAATTTTTAAATTTCATGTCAAAAATTTCCTACATTATTTTTTTGGGTGTTCTAGTTTTTCTCGCACCATTCACCGCTTTTCCTTCGGCTTGGAAAACTGTTTTCTATGTAGTGGCCGGATTTTTAATCGCGGTTATCGGTTCGCTCTGTCGAAAAGAAAATCGCGCCAAGGCTTTGCCAAAAGATTTCCAAGCACCAGCCGTGAGCAGTTCTTTTGTGGAAAATAATCACTCGATTCAAAATAATTGATTATGCCTTGGCTTCGGTCCACAATTAAAACTAACACTGGCCGAGCCGTTATTTTTGGCGGTATTTTGGTGGCAATAATTGTGGCGGTCGGCTATTTTCTGATTCCCAGCTTTTTGTTGCAGACTTACTCAAGCGGTAGTGTGAACCAAGCTTTGAAGATTTTGGCCACCAGCACGCCATTTGTGGTGACACACGTGGCAACCCCGGTGCCGGTCAAGGGTATTTATATGACCTCCTGTGTGGTTGGCTCGAAATCTTTGCGTGAAGGTCTTAAAAAAATTGCCAATGAGACCGATGTCAATTCAATAGTTATCGACATCAAAGATTTTTCAGGAAAAATTTCTTTTGAGACTGATAACCCAAAATTGAAAGGAGCGATTTCGGAACGATGTCTGGCGCGCGACATGAAGGAATTTGTCGGTGAATTGCATCAAGCAGGGATTTATGTCATCGGCCGAATCACGGTTTTTCAAGATCCTTATTATACGGCCATCCGGCCTGATTTGGCGATAAAAAAATCCAGTGACCATGAAGCGGTTTGGAAAGATTTTAAGGGTTTAAGTTTTATCGAGGCCGGAGCCAAAGATTTTTGGAGTTATATTGCCGAGCTTTCGGTTGAATCATACAAAATTGGTTTTGATGAGTTGAACTACGACTATATCCGCTTTCCCTCGGACGGTAACATGAAAGATATTTATTATCCTTTCAGCGAGGAAACTGTCAAAGCAGATCCGGAACTCGGGATGGCCAAGGTGCTAAAATCTTTTTTTGCTTTTCTTTCGGGTGAAGTTCGGTCCAAAACCAAAGCCAAAATTTCTGCCGACCTTTTTGGCATGACGACTACCAATCCGGATGATTTAAATATCGGCCAACTGCTGGAGTATACTTTGCCGTATTTCGATTATGTGAGCCCGATGGTTTACCCGTCGCATTACCCGAAGGATTTTAATGGCTGGCTTGATCCGAACAAGCATCCTTATGGTGTGGTTAAATATTCGATGGACAAAGCGGTGGTGCGGGTAAAACTTTTCAATGATACGGTGGCCTCGACCAGTGTCGATGTTTTGCGACCTTGGCTTCAAGATTTTAATTACGGCGGAACTTACGGCGTGCCGGAAGTTCAGGCTCAAATGTCGGCGACTTACGATTCCGGTCTTGACTCGTGGCTTTTGTGGTCGCCGTCTAATCGCTACACAATCAAAGCACTTGGGCCAATCGCTTCAACCACTCCGAAAGACTGACCTCATCTTATATTCATGTGCCTCGGTTATTGTTTCTTGATTATTGGTTATTGCCTCAAGGCTCCTAACTGTGTATAACTCATTGACAGCCGAAAAAACGAGGCGTAGACTTGAAAATGGATAGTTAAACGGTAGACGTGGGGTGTGAGGACGCCCCGTGCGTACCAACGTCGTTTACCATAGGAACAAAGTCAGTCGTGGAAAGTAAAGTTATGGCAAAACAAGTGAATGGCGCTCCTGTAGCGTCTGGCAAACCCAACGGTCAGTCATCTACCTGTCGGTCTCGCGCCACATCGGCGGATATTCTCGGACGTCCCTTGTCCAAGGAGCCACCGGCGGTTCGGATGACCAGTCGTTTGGGAGTGGCGGTGAGCATGGAAATGCTCGGTGTTCCGGTTGCCGCCAGGTAATCAGTTTTGCTCAAATCAACACCCCGCGGAGATTTTTCTCCGCGGGGCTTTCGTTTGCCCGTTTTTTAAACTATAATTATTCGGTAATGGCTACTCCTGAACAAGTCACATATTTTGCGCAGACTGATTATCGCAATAAACGCACACCTTTTGGCATCAAAGCCAAAGATCGAACCCGCCATGTCTATGTGATCGGTAAGACTGGTATGGGCAAGTCCACACTTCTCGAAAACATGGCCATTCAGGATATCAAGAATGGCGAAGGTTTTGCTTTTATTGACCCACACGGCAAAACGGCGGAACTTCTGCTTGATTATGTGCCGGAGAATCGGATTAAAGACGTTTTATATTTTGCGCCCTTCGATATGGATTACCCAGTGGCTTTTAACGTGATGGAAGATGTCGGGGCAGATAAGCGACACTTGGTGGCGTCTGGTCTCATGAGTACCTTCAAAAAGATTTGGGTGGATGCTTGGTCGGCGAGAATGGAATACATTTTGAATAATACAATTTTGGCACTTTTGGAATATCCGGGTGCGACCCTGCTCGATGTGAACCGAATGCTGGCGCAGAAAGACTTTCGCAAGAAAGTCGTCGAGAATATTAAAGATGTCTCGGTCAAATCATTTTGGGTTGACGAATTTGCCAAATACACCGACAAGTTTGCGGCCGAAGCGACACCGGCGATTCAAAACAAAGTTGGTCAGTTTACTTCGAACCCACTGATTCGTAACATCATCGGTCAGCCGAAATCGACTTTTGATATCCGGCAAATGATGGATACCAAAAAAATTCTGATTATCAACCTCTCCAAAGGCAAGGTTGGCGAGACCAATGCCAACTTGTTGGGTAGTATGATGATTACCAAGATTTATCTTGGCGCCATGAGTCGTGCCGATGTGCCGGAAAAAGTTTTGAAAACTTTGCCGAACTTTTATCTCTATGTCGATGAATTTCAATCTTTTGCCAACGAGTCGTTTGCCAACATTCTCTCGGAGGCCAGAAAGTATCAATTAAACCTGACAATTGCGCACCAGTACGTCGAACAAATGTCCGAAGAAGTCCGGGCGGCGGTTTTCGGCAACGTCGGTACCATGATTTCTTTCCGAGTCGGCGCTTTCGATGCCGAGCTTTTGGAAAAGGAGTACGCGCCGCAGTTTACTGCGGAAGATATGGTGAACCTTGGCTTCGCGCAAATTTATCTGAAACTGATGATTGACGGTGTCAGCTCCTCGCCATTTTCGGCTCTAACTTTGCCACCAATTGCTCCGGCCGGAGTTAAGTTTACCAATGAAATTATTAAGTCTTCTCGTGAGCAATTCGCTAAGCCCCGCGTGACGGTGGAGGAGGAAATTGCCAAGGTCCAAGATGTTGGTGGTATGGGCGGGAAAATTGCCACTGCCCCGAGCGCTTCTTCCAGCACTCCTTCGGCCTATCCACCACGAGTACCAAGTCAGTCATCTCGAGATTTTTCTCGACCAGCCGGCCCGTCGGCGTCAGCAACTCCGTCAGCTCCAAGAAGTGATTTTAGAAGTCAGTCGGCGCCAAGACCGCCGGAAGCTAGAGCCGAGAGCCGTCCGTTCGAAAGCCGACCGGCTGAACCGAAAAATGAAAGACCGCCTCTTGAAGGCGCCAAAAGCTTCAAAGAAGCTCTCACTCCGCATTTGGCTAAAATTCAGGCCGAATCGGTTAAACCTGTCGAAACCCCAAAACCAATCAGCCTCAATCAGCTTAAAAAAGAGCCGGTAAGTGGACTGCCAAAGACCGAACATAAACTTGGAGAAGGAGAGGCCTCAGATTTGAAAAAGGCTTTGGCCGATCTGATTAAGACTTCAGCTGGACCGACTGCAACTCCAACTCCGACCTCGGCCGTTCCGATCGCGACCCAAAGTGAAAAACCAAAAGTTGTGCCCGTGCCGAAAGTAGAAATTAAGCCCGCTCAAAATTCCAGTCCTCGAATTCATGAAAAGGCTTATCAAAATTCACCTAAACCGGCACCTCAAACTGCTCCAACACACCAATCTAATCAAACAAAACCGATACAGCCGGCTCGGCCGTTGCAGTCGGCCGCCCTACCTCACTCGGCTCATCAAAATCAGCCAAATAATTTTCCGCCCAAACCAAAAGGCGTGCCGGACGAGCTTTTGAAAAAAGTTCTCCAGGTTGATAAGCCGGGTCAATGAAAAAGCCGTTTCTAATTTGTTTAGTCGCGATGGCCATTTGTTGGCCGGCTTTTGTTTTGGCGGCGCCAGTCATTTCGGAAATTATGTATGATGTTGAAGGTACCGATACCGGCAGGGAATGGATGGAGGTATCAAACAACAGTAGCACCGCCATCAATTTGTCGGACTGGAAACTTTTTGAAGCCAGTACCAATCACAAGCTGACTTTTGTGCGGGGCAGTGAGAGCGTTCCTGCTGGTGGTTATGCAATCGTGGCTGACGATCCGCAAAAATTTTTGGCGGATTGGCCAAATTTTTCCGGGACACTTTTTGACAGCACTTTTTCACTTTCGAATACCGGAGAGACCTTAATCTTAAGGTCGCCTGATTTGGTCGATGTTGATACGGTTTCCTACACGAATAATAATGGGGGAGCCGGCGACGGTAAATCACTCCAGAGGACTAATGACGATTGGTCAGCTGCGCTACCGACTCCCGGCTTAGCTTCGGCCCTGTCCGCCCCGACTCCACTGGCAGATAACAATAGTGGGAGCACGACAGTCGCCACCCTGGCCAATAATTCAGTTGGCTCGCACCGAATTGAGCCCTCAATTTATGCAGATGCGGGTGATGATCGCACAGTCGCCGCCGGTTCGGTTGGACTTTTTACCGCTCTTGCTTCGGGTTTAAAAAATGAGCCCTTGGAGGCCGAAAGATATTTCTGGACTTTTGGTGATGGCTCTTTCGCTGAAGGTAAAAAAATTTTTCACGCTTATGCCTCGCCTGGTACTTATCTCGCTATGCTTGAAATCACTTCGGGTGCATATGTAGCCAGTGCAAGAGTGAAGGTGACAGTTGTGCCGGCTACGCTTTCGATTTTAAGTGTTTCCGGTGGCCCGCAAGGCGGTATCACTCTTAAAAACGAAAGCATCTATGAGCTGGATTTATCATGGTGGCAGTTGGTTTCCGGTTCTAACAAATTTGTTTTTCCTAAAAATACGATTGTTTTGCCCAAAGCGACGGTCACTTTTCCGGTCTCGATAACCAGTCTCTCTGACATTAATCAGGGAGTTTCCTTGTTTTATCCTAATGGTGAACTGGCCAGCCGTTTTAGTTATGAGGCCGGTGTTTCTAAGTCGGCTGTCATAAATCCCACTCCGGTCGTGTCGGTGGCTAAAAAGTCTCCTCCGGTGACTGTTCCCAAAATGCAGATAGCCGAGCCGGTAATTGAAACTCAGGGTTTTGAACAGGCCGCTGCAGTTGGTTTAGTCACCAAAGATTTGGGCCAAAACCGGGGAGATAAATTTTCTTGGCCGTGGCTCTGGGGAGTCTTGGGTTTAGCCGTTTTGGCGGTTTCGGGAGTGTGGTATGTTAATAGAGCGAATAGTGACTCGGCTGGCATTGATACCGGCGGAGTTGCGCCGGGTGAATTTGATTTAATTGAAGAATGAGGGGCAGTATAAAGTATAAGTATAGATATAAGTATGGAGAAAGAGAAAAAAAGAATTTTAATATTTTCTGTCGCTTATTTGCCTTTTGTTGGCGGGGCGGAAGTAGCGGTTAAAGAACTTACGGATCGGCTGACCGATTGTTATTTCGATTTGGTCACGGTCAATTTGGATGGTCGACAAAAAAAGTTGGAAACAATCGGCCGGGTAAATGTTCATCGAGTTGGAATCAGTAAAATCTGCAAATACACTTTTCCAATTAGCGGCTTTTTAAAAGCTTGGTCTTTGCAAAAAAAGAATTCTTACGATGCGACCTGGGCGATTATGGCTAACTACGCCGGCTTGGCGGGACTATTTTTTAAATATAAATTCCCTAAGATTCCTCTCGTCCTGACTTTGCAGGAAGGCGACCCTTTGCCACACGTCAAAAAGCGAATGCTCTTGCTTTACCCGCTTTTTAAATCACTTTTCAGAAAAGCTGATAAAATTACCGCGATTTCAAACTATTTAGCGAACTGGGCAAGAGAGATGGGGGCGACTTCACCTGTCGCCGTTGTGTCCAACGGTGTCGAGGTGAAGAAGTTTCAAGTTTCAAGTTTCAAGTTTCAAGTTGCAGAAAAAAGACATGAGCTCGGATTTAAAGAGGAAGATGTGGTCTTGGTGACGACTTCCAGACTAGTTAAAAAAAATGCAGTTGGGGATATTATTGAATCGCTCAGATTTTTGCCCGAGAATGTGAAGTTGCTTGTTGTGGGTTCCGGTCCTCTTTTTAAATCTCTTCAACTACTCACTACTCACTACTCACTACAAACTCGCATTAAATTCGTCGGTCATGTAGTGCCAGACAAAATTCGCGAATATTTGTGGGCATCAGACATTTTCATCCGCCCCTCTCTTTCCGAAGGCTTCGGCAATTCATTTATTGAAGCCATGGCCGCTGGCCTGCCAGTGATCGCTACGCCAGTTGGTGGTATTGTCGATTTTCTTAAAGATGGAGAGACCGGCTTATTTTGCAAAGTTAATGATTCGAAGAGTATTTCTGAAGCAGTATTGAGACTCGTTAACGATCCGGCATTAAAGAATAAAATCATTGAGAATGCTTCAAAAATGGTCACAGATAAATACGATTGGCATATTGTTGCCACAGAAATGCGATCAGAAGTGTTTAATCGTTTAATTAAATAATCAAGGGTTTGACTTCCGATCATTTAAGAGTAGGATCTTGGATAGAAATGAGTCTTTTACATTCAAATGAGAAAGGCAACCAATGAGAGATCTATCGACACGCGATTATCGGTTCGGATTTATAGAGCCGATCGGAGGAGTTTTGGGCGAAATACCGTTCATCCTTGTCCACAGAAGTGAGGAGATGCCGCCAATCGACAAGGTTTTTGTGCTGTACGTCAACTGTTACAGTCGGCATAGTTTGGTACAAAGCGATCTGGTGCTTGTCTGGCTTATGGAGGAAACTGGGATAGTGATCAAGTCGTACTGTAGGGCGGATGATCCCAGACTGAGAGCTCAATACAAAAACTGTTCTGAGTTTGCCGAAAAGGTCATGGCCATGTTGCTTTTGTCTGAAGAACGCGGACGGCCGTCTGAAATTTATCGTCGTACGGAAATCGGAGCTAAGCTGAAAAAAGACGAACTGCCTGGATATCTGAGGCCTATCATTGTCCGGGTGGAGGGATGGAAAGTCTTCTTTGGGCGTCCGGAGGTACGGCAGATTCGAGGTGGTTATTACGCCCGCATTTCGGAAGATGGCTATTATGTTGCTCCAATCGGTCGAGCTTGGCTTAGGCTGGGTGAAAGGGTGCTCAAAGACGGTTTGCCATTTGATGAAGAGTATACCATTCTGGATGATGAATTAGGATTTCATTTTGATCCCAATGATCAGTCGCCTATTGTTGTGAGTGATGCGATTTACTGGCAACTGGAGGGCTCCAGGGTTTTGGTTGTCTTGCCACATGCCTCAGCAAACGAAAAAGTTGCAACATACTACGGTTACCTTAAACAATTCAATGAGTTCAACGCCGCTGTCAATGAAGCGAGGGAAAGAATAAAGGTGGCAGCGAAGGCAAATGCGGCCAGAGAAGAGGAAGTGATCAATGCCCGGGCTCTGGATCTAAGAAAAGCTTTGCTTGAGTGAATTGATCAATGTTCGTTCAGCCGGAGGTACAGAAGTGTGCCTCCGGTTTTTTATGTTCTATATTTAGGCCTAAATGTGTTATAAATAAGCTGTGAAAATAGTCATTACCACCGGAATCTATCCACCAGCTATCGGAGGGCCGGCGCAATATGCCAAGAATTTGGCGGAGACTTTTCGTGCCAAAGGTCATGCAGTTAAGGTTTTGACTTACCGGCTTGAAAAATATCTGCCGACTGGGGTTAGGCACTTCTGGTTTTATTTGAGGTGTCTATTTGGTTTTGCCGGAGTGGATTTGATTATTACTCTCGATACTTTTAGCGTTGGTTGGCCATCGGTTTGTGCCGCCAAGCACTTGAATAAAAAAATTATTATCCGGACCGGCGGTGATTTTCTCTGGGAAGGTTATGTGGAAAGAACAGGGGATTTGGTTTTGCTCCGTGAGTTTTATCAAACTCGAATGGGCAAGCTATCTTTTAAGGAAAGGCAGATTTTTAGAATTACTAAAGATATTTTAGCCAAGGCCGACAAAATCGCTTTCAATACTTATTGGCAGAGAGTCATTTGGGCCGCGCCTTATGGTTTGGATTTGGACAAGACGACGGTTGTCGAAAATTTTTATGGCCCAAAAGAGGAGTCAAATTATGAAAATTTTCCGGCCCGGAAGGTTTTGGTTGGTGGTACGAGGCAATTGAAATGGAAAAATCTGGCGGTTTTGAGGCGCGCTTTTGCTCTGGCGAAAGCGCGCCTGCCGGATTTAGAGCTTGATCTTATGACTGCCGATTATGATGCCTTCCAGGACAAAATTCGTCATTCGTACGCTGTGATTCTGGTCTCTTTGGGCGATATCGGTCCCAACTTGATTATGGACGCGATTCGTCTCAATAAGCCTTTTATCTGCACGAAAGAAACCGGTCTTTATGATAAAATTAAGGATATCGGCCTTTTTGTTAATCCGCAGAATGAAAACGAAATTGCCGAGCAGATAATTTTTCTGTCCCAAAAGGTAAATTACGAGGCGGCCATTTCTCGGCTCCAAGCTTTCGATTTTATTCATACTTGGGAGGAAATTGCTGAGGAGTTTTTAAATCTTGCCCAATGACCAGAGTCTTGATGATTTCAACCGACCGAAAAATATTTGATAACAATTCTCTGGTGCGCGAGAGGATGATTGAGTATGGCTCGATTTTTGATGAATTAAATATTGTGGTTTTGACCAAGAGGGGTGAGGCGATTGGGCAGTTGCCGGTTCACCTCTCACCCAAAGTCAGAGTTTTCGCCACCGAATCGGCCGGTAGGCTCTCGGCCATCAAGGATGCTTTTAAAGTTGGGATGCAAATTCTCGATTCTGCCACCGATTTAAATTTTTGGGTGATTACCACTCAAGATCCTTTTGAGACTGGTCTCGTTGGCCGCAAGCTTAAAAGAGTTTTTAAATTGCCATTACAAATTCAGGTTCATACCGACCTTTTAAATATTCACTTTGCTCACGATCCGCTGAACAATCTCCGTTTTATTGTTGCTCGGCAAGTTTTGAAATCGGCCGACAGTCTCAGGGTGGTTTCAGAGAGAATCAAGCGGTCTTTGGTCAATGATTATCGCTTTGCCATTCCGGCCGAGAAAATTTCGGTTTTGCCGATTTTTATTGATTTGGAGAAAATCAGAAGTCTGCCGGTCTCGGTAGATTTGCACAAAAAGTATCCACAATTCGGCAAAATTGTCTTAATCGCTTCTCGTCTGACCAAAGAAAAAAATTTGTTTTTTGCTCTCAAGGTTTTCAGAAGGCTTTTGAAAGAAACACCGGAGGCGGGTTTGGTGATTGTCGGTGATGGGCCAAAGAGATTGAAATTGGAAAAGAAGGCCAAGAGTTGGGGAATCGCCGACCGAGTTAAGTTTGAGGGTTGGCAAGATAATTTGGTCTCTTATTACAAGACTGCCGATACTTTTCTGAGCACTTCGTTTTACGAAGGCTTTGGCTTAACCATTGTCGAAGCAATTGCTCTCGGCTTGCCGGTTGTCTCTTCCAATGTTGGCATCGCTTCGCAAGCCTTAACCAGTGTGAATGGTTCGGTTTGCGAGTATCCGGACATCGATTGTTTTGTCCATCGACTCTGGCACTTTTTGGCCGAAGGTCGGTTTGAGCCGGGGAGCGGTGATATCAATTTTTCCCAGATTATGACCACTGACAAGGCCGATTATCTTCGCAAGTACCAGCAAGCTATCGAGATTATTGCTCGCGCACGTTAATTAAAATCATCCGCGGTTTTCCCGGATTTGAAAAATGAAAATTTTATTTATAACTCAAAAGGTTGATAAGAATGACGCCGTGCTCGGGTTTATCCACGGTTGGCTTTTGGCTTTGTCGAAACAGTTTGCCGAGCTCCAAGTGATTTGTCTTGAGAGGGGTGAAGTCAATTTGCCGGCGAACGTAAAAATTTTCTCTCTGGGCAAGGAGAGTGGCCGATCACGGCTCAAGTACATCTCTAATTTTTATCGAACAGCTTTCGGCCGCCAGGCCGATTATGAGGCTGTTTTTGTCCATATGAACCCCGAGTATGTCATTCTGGGCGGCTTATTCTGGCGTTTTAAGGGTAAAAAGGTGGTTATGTGGTACAACCACACCTACGGCGATTGGCGGGCCAAATTAGCCATGTTTTTGGCCAATATTCTTTGTCACACTTCACCCTACGCCTTTACGGCCAAGACTAAAAAATCAGTTCGGATGCCGGCAGGGATTGATACGGGAATTTTCCAGCCGACTGGTGTAGATAAAAAGAAAAACTCAATTTTATATTTGGGCCGGATCTCGCCAATTAAAGATCTCGGCACTTTGCTTGAAGCTGTGAAGATTTTGGATCAAAACAGTTTCCCTTTTGTTTTGGATGTTTACGGCGAGGCCTTGGTGGGGGATCTTGGCTATTTGAAGCAACTACAACAAAAATTTGAGAGTTTAATCCGAGCGGGCAAAATCGATTTTTTTGGTTCTGTTGCCAATTTCAAAACCCCGGAAATTTTTTCTAGTCATGAGGTTTCGGTCAACCTGACTCCCGCCGGCAATTATGATAAAACGGTATTGGAGACCATGGCTTGCGGATCTCTGCCACTGGTTTCTTCGCCGGCTTTTAAAGATGCCCTGCCAACGGAATTCTTTTTCAAAGAAAAGGATCCGGTTTCCTTGGCTGAGACACTCAAACGAGTTTTATTTTTCGATCAGGATAAGAAAAATTCTCTCGCCGTGGATTTACGAAAATATGCTGTTGCCAATCATGGTTTGGATAAATTAGTATCTGCCATTACAAAACTCTATGAATAAAAAAATTTATTACATTGCCCACTGCCGTTTCCCGTCTGAAAGGGCTCATGCGATCCAAGTTGCGAAAATGATTGAAGCCATGAGCCTTAATGGTTTTGAAGTTGAGCTGATTGTGCCGGATCGGGAGAATGCCATTTCGCAAAGCCCGAAGAATTTCTACGGTCTCCAGACCGATATTTTGGTTAAGTATCTGAAAATTTGTGATCTCTATCGTTTCGGCAAACTTGGTTATCGGTTAAGTGGCCTGTCATTTATTCTGGCCTACCGTCGATTTATTAAGGAAAGGCAAAAGGCCGGAGAAAAGTTCTTGCTCTACACTATCGACATGGATCAGTTCTCGCTCATCGGTGTCAGTTTTTTGCACACGCCTTTTGTGGTTGAGGTCCACGATGCCAAAAAATACAGCTGGATTTTTAATCGAATGTTTAAAAGAGCCACCGCTATTTTGACGATTAATAATTTGATTAAAAACGAGATTGTGAAAACTTTTTCTCTGTCGTCTGAGAAGGTTTTGGTTCAACCGAACGGTATCGACCTCCAAATGTTTTCCAAACCGGCCGATAAGGCGGCTTGGCGGGGGAAGTGGAGTATTCTTCTTAATCGGCCATTCGTACTTTATGTCGGCAAATGTTATGACTGGAAGGGTTTGGAAATATTCGATCAGGCCCTGAAGGCTTTGCCGGAAATTAATTTTGGTTTCGTTGGTTGTAGTAAAGGCGAGGTTGAAAAGATGACCGGCCAGAAATATGATTTGCCGAACGTTTTATTTTTCAGTCAGCGGCCGTATACCGAGATGGTTGATTGGATGAGGAGTGCGGACATTCTGCTTGTTATCGGCACCAAGAAGAATGAGTATTCTTACTATCACACTTCGCCAATGAAATTGTTCGAGTATTTGGCGACCGGAGTGCCGATTTTGGTTGCCGATACCCCGGCCATCAAAGATATGGTGAGCGAAAAGGAAGTCTTTTTCTATCAGGCTGATAATTCCGAAAGTTTCGTCTCGTCGATTCGAAAAATTATCAGTGATCAAAAAACTGCCGGTTTAAGATCGGCCGAGGCTTTAAATTTGGCCGGTAAATTGTCTTGGTCAAGCCGAGTTTTGCTGGTGCTTAATTTTGTGAAGAATAAGTTATGAAAATTGGCATAGTCCTCCATCCATTTGATGAGAAGAGGCCTGCCGGACTTGGCCGGTATATTTTTGAGCTGACCAAGGAAATTATCGAGAGAGATCCGGAAAGTCAATTTATTATTTATCTAAAACAAACGCCGAAGGAAAAATTGAATATTGGAAGCAATAATTGGCAAACGGTGGTTCTTGGCGACGGTTATTTCTGGCTCGAAGGCTTAGCCGGAACCCCGAAGGCCGATCTTTATATTTTTAATACTCCGATTATGCCTTTTTTCTTCCGGCCGAAGCGGTCTCTGGTGATCGCTCTCGACTTTGCTTATCTTGATTTTGCTTCGTTTTGGCAGTGGCCAAAGATGTGGCCTTTAAAACTGTATCATCGTTTCTCTCTGAGGCGGGCGACCAAAATTATAGCGATTTCTGAAACTACCAAACAAGAGGTGATGACTCGTTTTGGAATTGACCGGAATAAAATCGAGGTCATTTATCCGGGTTTTAACCCAATCTGTAATTTGCCGTCCCAAGCGGTAGCGACGCCGGAAAAATATTTTCTTTATGTCGGTGTGATCAAGGCCCGAAAAAATCTTTTGAGGGTTGTTGAGGCCTTTGCACTTTTTTTGAAAGACTTTCCGAAGTATCAACTGCTGATAGTTGGGAAGGGACAAGGGAGGTATTACGACCGGGTTAAAAGCCTGATCATAAAAAGCGGGATTTCTGAACAAGTTAAATTTGTCGGCTATGTCTCAGATCAGGAATTATCATCTCTTTATCAAAAAGCTGAGGCTCTGGTCTTTCCCAGTCTGGCTGAAGGTTTCGGTTTTCCGGTTTTGGAGGCCATGGCTTGCGGTCTGCCGGTCATTACTTCCAATCAAACTTCGACCAAAGAAATTGGGGAAGCGGGCTCGGCTTGCCTCGTCGATCCTAAAAATTCGAAGGAAATTAGCGGGGCGATGGTTAAAATTGCTTCCAATCAGGATTTTCGCCGGCTACTGGTTGAAAATGGCCAAAAGCGGTCACAAGAATTTTCTTGGCGAAAATGCGCGGAACAATTTATCAAGCTTATTAATGATTTAAAATGAAAATTGGCTTTTTGGCTCACAATTTAGGTCATGACAATGGTGCCGGAGTTTTTGCCAATCGCATTGTCGAAGGGGTTAAAAAAGCCGGTTTTGAGGTTGTGGTTTTAACCTCGATTGCTTCCGGCAAAACTTACGAGAAGGCTCTGATTTCTCCGAACCGTTTCCAACTGCTTAGAAATTTTTTAAAAATTCGATGTGAGCTCGAGGATTGTGACCTGATTCACGCACTCGATCTCTTTCCATATGGTTTTGTCGCTTTTTTCTGCTCACTGGGTTTGCATAAGAAGATGGTTCTGACTTTGGTTGGCAGTGGCTCGATTATCCCGCTTTATAATTTTTGGCAAAAGTGGCCGGCGCAGCTGGTAATTAAAAAGGCTCGGCACTTAACGGCGATCAGCAGTTTTGTGGCCAAGGAAGTTTTGAAAAAATTACCCGCCAAACTCGATGTCTCCGTGATTACACCGGGAATCGATTTTGCCAAATTTCAAAATCCTAAGCCGGAACTGGTGGCGAAATTTTCCGGTCTCTATTCACCCTATCTCATCGGTGTAGGATCATTACGCTGGCGCAAGGGGTACAAGTACACCATCTCGGGCTTCGCTAAGTTGGCTAAGCAGTTGCCGACCTTGAAGTATGTGATAGTCGGGAAGAAGTACAGCGACAAGCAATACAATAAGATCGTCGATTTGATCCGAGAATTGAATCTGGAGAATAGGGTAGTATTGCTTACCGATGTCGACGATTTGGAAGTGCTCAAAGCTTTGTATGCCGGAGCCGAGGTGTTCGGCCTGCTTTCTCAGAATATTGGTCACGATGTTGAAGGTTTTGGCATGGTATTTTTGGAGGCGGCGGCGCTAGGTTTGCCGATTGTGGGCAGTAAGGATTGCGGGGTTGAGGAGGCCTCACTTAGCGGTCAGAATGGATATTTGGTAGACTCCACAGATGTCGACGGGTTTGTCTTCGCGGTTGGAAAGATAATCGCTAGTCCGAATTTAAGGCGGGCGATGTCAGAGAAGTCGGTCGAGTTTGCAAAGAGTCAAGGTTGGGATGATAAAATTAAGGCCTATTTGAAGATTTATGAATCAATCATTTAAAAGACTTAATCTTGGTTGTGGCCACGACATTAAATCGGGTTGGATCAACGTTGACTCGATAAATTTGCCAGGCGTTGATATCGTTCATGATTTAAACCAACTGCCACTGCCTTTTAAAAACAATCAATTTGAAGAGATCCTTTGTCAGGATGTTTTGGAGCATTTGGAGTATATTCCGGTCTTGAAGGAGATTCATCGGATTTTAGATGTGGGCGGCCAAATTAAGATTCGAGTTCCGCACTTCACTTCTCGGGTCAATTTTATGGATCCGACTCACAAGAAAATGTTTTCGATCAGAACTTTTGATTTTTTTACCAAAACTTCTTTCAAAAATCGAGCCTACTATTTCGATTTTCATTTTACTAAAGTTGTCGAAGCTAAAATTATTTTCGAACATAGCTTGAAGTGGTTTGCTTTCAATCACTTGGTAAGTTTCTTGGTCAATCACAGTCGGAAAGCTCAGGACTGGTATGAAGCTACCGGCTTCTCCAGACTTTTTCCGGCCCAAAACATCATTGTCACACTGCTAAAATGAAAATTGCGATTATTGTCAGGCGATTAAATGTGCGAGGTGGCACTCAACGGCAGGCCATTGAGTTGGCTCTGCGCCTGCAAAGTTCCGGCAATTCAGTGACTCTGTACACTTTTAAATATGAGCCGAAAATTTGTTTTGTGAGCGCTCTTCACAATCTCAAGGTGATTGAACTTAAAACTGAAAGCCGTCAGCCGGCTGGTTATTTAAAAAATCTCTGCTTGGAACAGAAAAAGGCCAAAGAATTGGCCAAGTTGATTGATCAAGATACCGAAATTTTGAATCCGCACGATCAGTTGAGTTATAAAGTGGCCTATTACTTTAAGAAGCAAGTCAAAAATATTCCCTCAATCTGGATGATGAATGATATGCCGACCAAGTGGCCGTCATTTCTTAGGGAGAGGGAGGTAAATCCGAATTTGAAAATCGGTTTACTTAAACACCTGGCCTACAAACTTTTTGACTATTATGATACGCACAAATTTATCAAAGCCCAGAATAGGATTGTAGTGCTCGACAATCGCGATCGAGATTGGGTCCGCCAATTTTTTGGCCAAACGGCGGAAGTGGTGAGGAGTGGTTTGGATATTAGCGGCTTTATTTTCAAAGCTCGAACGGTCGTTCGTGGCGAACAGATTAAAATTCTGACGACCAGTATCTTTTTTCCTCATCGTCGCTTTGAAGACACGATTGAGGCAATTTCGATTTTGAAGTCTAAAGGTTTTAATTTAAAATTTCAGATTGTCGGTGATTTTGATTCTGATAAAGTTTACGCTGACTTTACCAGACGACGAATCGTGGAACTCGGCCTTGAGCACGAGGTTGAAATTATGGGCCGAGTCAGTGATGAAGAGCTTAGGTTCTTGTACCAGAGCGCCCACCTGTTTGCTTTTGTGAGTCACATGCAAAGCTGGGGTTTGGCGGTTTTTGAAGCGATGGCTACGGGTTTGCCCATTATCGTTTCCGAAACTACCGGGGCGGCTGAAGTCTTGATCGATAAAAAGCGGGCGCTTTTCGTGCCGCCAAAGTCACCAAAAGCGATTGCCGGGGCGATTGAGCTTTTAGTCGGCGATCCGAAGCTTTATCACGACTTGGCGTCTAATGGCCGGCAATTTGTCGAACAGAATATTTCTTGGGAAAAGTACACGGCCAAAATGCTCGAGATTTTTCGTAGTGAGCTTAAGCGTTAAATGGTTATAATGTTTTAATATGAGGCCCAAAACAATTTTTATCAGCAGCTTCCATCCGATGATTTCACGCAATATTTTGGCGACTGATTTTTTTTCATACCTGAAAGCTCAAAAAAATATAAGGATTGTCATTCTGGTTCCAAGATATAAGGCCGAATATTTTAAGCAAATGTTTGGCTCGACCAATGTGATCATTGAAGGGGTTGGCCCCTATCAAGCTTCGCGGACTTTTCTCGGTCTGTTGTTTAAGAAATTAGGGGTGATGCTTTTTAACACAAGAACGGCACGGAATCGAAAAAGATATGAATACCTTTATCACAAAAAGTACGGCCTGTACTCGGCTTCAATGGTCCTGGGCTCAATTGGCCGTTTTGCTTTTGTAAGGGCAATTGTTCGCGTCTTGGACTTAAGTTTTTGTCCACAAGGCTATTTTCTCGACTTGTTTGAGAAGTATCAGCCGGATTTGGTTTTCTCGACCGACTTGCAGAATGAGAATGATGTTAGCTTGTTGCAAGATGCTAAACATCGGAAGGTCAGGATTGTCGGCATGGTCAGGTCTTGGGACAACCCAACTCAAAGGATTTTTCGGATTTTGCCGGATCGGCTGGTGGTCGGCTCCCAGGAGTTATTTTCTGAAATTTTGGAGTTATATAAGTATCCGGCCAAACTAATCAGCGTTATAGGTAATCCTCACTACGATCGGTATCTTGTGGGCCCGACACAATCGAGAGGCGATTTCTTCAAGTCTTTTGGAATATCACCAGATCGTAAATTAATTGTTTATGCGCCGGTGAGCGACGCCCTGATAAAATTTAACGATATCGATCAGTACGTGATGTCTTTACTGGGTAAAGTCGAGGCTTCCGTGATTGTGCGGTTTCCGGCGGAAAAAGGTGTACGTCTGGATAACTTTGTAAAACCTGACAATATGGTTTTCCATCGGACGGGCAAGTCCTTTAACGATAGGGAGCAAGGCGATCGAGAGATTACGCCGGCCGACGATGAGAGTCTGATCAACGAGCTATTTTATGCCGATCTGGTGATTACTGGACCGACGAGTATCGCTGTCGATGCGCCATTTATGGATCGGCCGACAATCGCCGTGAATTTTTATCCCACACCCAGAAATTTCTTTGAGACAGTTTACTCATATAAGTGTGATCACATTCAAAAAGTTCTGGAAACCGGCGGCGTGCATTACAGTGACAGTGTCGAAGATTTTTTTCAGGCGATTGCGGCTTATCTCAAAGATCCGGCCAAAGATCGAGCTGGAAGGCTTAAGATTAAGCAGAAATGGTTTTCAAAAGCTGACGGCCTGGCGGGCCAGAGGCTAGCCAAAGTTGTCATAGATGAATTAGCTCTCAAATCATGAAGACGATAATTATTCCGGTTACCACCAATTTTTTTACCAGGAATTATCTTCATTCCGGCTTTATCAGCAAGATCGCTAAGACGCCGGAAGTGCAGATTGTTCTTGTGGTACCGGGACGCTTGAGGTCTGATTATGAAAAAATTTTCGCCGAACTCGATAATATCCGGTTGGTTGAATTTCCACATAATGGTCATCGACTGGCCGATAAGATTTTTAAGTTTATTGAGACTTCAAGTATCAGTACTCACACTCGATACATGCAGATGATGTCGGAATTTTTCCGACTCCAGGCCAAACATAATTTCTTGGTGAGATGGTCGATCTTGTTCACTCGGCTTGGTTTTTTCGCCTTAGGTAAATTTAGGTTCTGGCGAGTTTTTATAAGGTGGAGCTATGGAGTAATCCCGAGCCGGACTTTTGCCGAAATACTCAATGAGTATCAGCCGGATTTGGTTTTCTCTCCGACCATGCTTTATGACGATTATCGGATTCTAAAAGAGGCCAAGCAGAGGGGGATTAAAACTGCCGGCATAATCCTAAGCTGGGATAATCTTTACAGTAAATCATTGTTGCGTGTTCATCCGGATCAACTTTTTGTGCACACCGAGGTGTTAAAACAACAAGCCGCGAGTCTTGGTGATTATCCGGCTTCGCATATCTTGGTCACCGGAGTCTTGCAGTATGATCGGTATTTCAATCGGGATCAGACTAAAACCGACTGCCAAGCTTTTCGAGAATCGGTCGGCTTTAAAAAAGATGAAGCGATGATCTTGTACGCCTTGTCGGGAAAGGCCGGTCTTGATATAGACTTTGTTATTCTTAAACTGATCAGAAAAATTATCGATAGCGGACAACTAGAAAGGAAAGCCAATGTTTTGATTAGGCCGTATCCCAAGGTTGATTTTTCCGTAGAAAAGCTGGAAAGACTGCAAGCCGAACTCGGCTTTGTTGGCCAGTCATCAGTGGCCCATTTTGCCGAACGAGATGATTGGGAGTTTGATGAACAATCTTTAAATTTGCTCGAAATGCAACTCCAGTGCACTGACATCGTCATTACCATGTATTCAACTTTCTTTATCGAGGGGGCGATTTTTGACAAGCCGCTTATCGGTATAGCTTTCGATGGTGACTTAAAGCGTGATTATTGGAATTCGGCCAAACGATTTTTTGATTGGGATCATTTAAGAGATATTAAAACTACCAATGGCATTGATTTGGTGAGGACCGAGAATGAATTGAAGGAGTCACTTAACCTGGCCATTAAAAATCCGGGGCAACTTCAGTTGGGTCGAGAAAGTATTGTTAAGATGCAATGCGAGTTTACCGACGGTAAAGCGAGTTGGCGGCTGGCTTCCGCGATCAGTAAATTGTTAAGCCAGGAGACCGACAAAACCATTCATGCTAATATTTAACCTTAATGAAAAAAACTGAAACAATTTTAATTAGCATCGCTTCTTCAGCCGCCTTTCGAAACCTGTTTTTATTTCCAGGGAGTTTCCTTGATTATTTGAAACAAGCGATGCGGTCGGGTGATTTATCTGTCGTCTTCGTTGTGACAAAGCAATATGACGCTAAATATCGCGAATTTTTAAATCAGGCGTTGGCTGAAGTCAAAGATTACTGGACGATCGAAGTCATTAAAGTGCCGACCCCTAGAGGATTTCTCCAAAGATTTTTCTATTTCTGTTACTCGTACCTGATCTTTACCGGCACCACGATGATTATGGCCACGATTGGTACCCGGCCGGATGAACCGCCGGCTGGCGGGCGAGGATACCTTTCGCCGATTAAAGGATTCATCAGTTTGAGTCTTGGGAAATCAGCTTATGTGAAGCAAAAACTGGTACCGGCTCTGTTTCAGTCTATTTTCAAAAACATTCGATCTTTTGCCCCAGTTTTCGATAAGTACCAACCGGTCAAAATTTTTGCCACCCACATTTATGGTTGGTTCGACATGATTTTGATTTCTGAGGCGAAGCGGCGAAATATCAAGACAGTCGGCATGCCGGCCGGTTGGGATCATTTGGATAAATATTTCTTGCCGCTCAAAGTTGATCGACTGGTTGTGCAGAGTCAGCAAATTAAAGATATGGCCGTCGATTACCAAGGTTATAATCCTGAGTCGATTGAAATTGTCGGCTATCCGCACTTTGATTTTATTTGGAAGCGAGAATTTTTGCAGCCGAGGGAGAAAATTTTGGAAACTCTTAATTTTCCGACCAACGCCAAGTTTATTCTGTATATCTCGGGCAGTGCCTATTGTCCTGATGAGCCGGAAATAATTGAGACCATGATCAAGTGGGCCGACGAAAATAAATTTGGCACTGATGTGCGTTTTGTGATCCGCCCTTACCTTGGCGGTCGCAGCAAAGATCGAGAGTTCGATGAAGAAAAGTTTAATCGTTTTGAGAATAATCCGAGGGTTTATTTTTACCGGCGAGAGTTTTGGGGAGATATCCCAAAAACCGAGCATTTTTTGAACATCATCAATTCTGCCGATGCCGTGATTTCGGTTTACAGCACCGCCGTGCTTGAGGCGGCCGTGCTCGATCGCCCGATTGTGGCCCCGCTTTTTGACGGCTATCAAATTCGTCCTTTCAGGCGTTCGATTACTCGTTTTGCCAAATTCGATCACTTTAAGAGTGTTCTTGAGACCGGCGCCTTAAGAACCCCGAAGAGCTTTAAAGAATTATTTGCCGATCTGGATAAATATTTGCGCGACCCTGCAGCCGATTCCGATAAGCGCCGACTTTTGAGAGAAAACGTCTGCGGCCCGCTTGATGGTCATTCATCTGAAAGGGTTTTTAGGGCTCTGTCTAAGTGAAAAGCCGAGTCGGTTTCGCTTAAATTTCTTGACTCGAATTTACAAGCTAGAATGATATAATTATCCGGCTAGTCCTCAATAAAGTGGAGGAGAGGGATTGAGTTTCAGGTTGTCTATAATTACCAGATCACATTAATTAATATTCAATGAGTGTTTACGATATACCTTTCTGGTCAAAGGATTTTTATGACCACAAAGCTAGGTGGATCCATTACTATAACCAGATTAGGGCAGTGGCGAATGAGATCAAATTTCGCGGTAAAGATCTCAAGTCTTTCCGTGTTCTCGAGGTTGGTCCATCGCACGGCCAGGTGACCTCTTATTTGAAAAAATTTGGCGTTGATACCACCACGATTGATAATAAAAAAGAGTATAGTCCGGATGTCCTGGGTTCGGTTTACGAGATGCCTTTTCCAGATAATTCGTTCGATATGATTTTGATCTGTGAGGTGTTGGAGCATATGCCATACGAACAGTTTCCGGTTGCCCTCAAGGAGCTTTACCGAGTGACCAAGAAAACTGTGTTTTTCTCGGCCCCGGATACCAGGAGGACCTTTTCGGGTCTTTACCTGAAATTGCCTTTTTTGAAAGCGGTTGAATTTATCCTCAAACTTTCGACTCGCCAAAATGAAATCATGGACGGTCATTTTTGGGAAATTGGTAAACGCGATTTTTCCGTCTCAAGAGTCAAAGCCGATATTGAAAAAGCTGGCTTCAAAATTCTTGAAGATAAGGTTTACTACGATACTCCCAAAAATCACTATTTTTGGCTGGAGAAGTAATTTGATGATTCATGTTTGCTAAGTTAATAAAAAATAAAGAAGCTTGGTTTAGGGTCTCACTCGTGACAACAATTTTGCTGGCGATTGCCGAGATCGCTTTGCTTTTAATGTACAGGGAGACTTGGGTTGATGAGCAAATTTATCTTTTCAAAAGCCTGGTAATATTAAGGGGCGATTTTGTTCCCTTTGGCGATATTTTGGTTGAATACCCGCCGGCTTTTATCTTGATTTACGGATTGCCCCAGCTAATCTTTGGTGCCGGTTTCTATGTCGGCAGGCTGACCGCCGTTCTTGTTTTGGTCATCTGTCTAATATTGTTTTTTAAATTAGCTGAAAAACTCAGTAGCCGATGGTTGGCTCTCGGTTCGGTAATTTTTCTTCTCAGCAATGTTCTACTGATCGGCAATTATATTTCGGTCTCTCTCTACGCTCCGAGTTTGCTTGTAATGCTGGTAATGGTTTATACGGAAACCTTGTCAATCAAGTCTCGATCTAAAATAATAATTGCGGGCATTTGCGGGGCGCTGCTGATCCTGATCAGGATTAATTTGGTGCCGGTCGTAATCGTCTATCTGGCTTATCTGATCTGGCAGAAGACTTCTCTGAAGCAGGTATCCTTATTTGTGGGGGTTTTCGCGGCCGTTGTAATTCTCGGCTATCTGCCAATCGTTCTCAGTAATCCAACTCTGGCGATTAGCTACATCCTGTCTCCTTTCCATGTCTTAGGACCCCTTAAGGCCTTGCCGACTAACGGTGTTTCGAGTCCTGGTCTAAGTAGCATGCTTCTGGTTTTGGCCGAATTTATCAAAGAGTATCTTATCTACCTGGCCTTATTTTTGGCTGTGGCCTTTGCTTTCGTCAAAGGACTTTCTAAAGAAGTGGCGATTCGGCAGTTTTTAATTCAAGAAAAGATTTATGTTTTCGTGACGGTTTTGGGCGTCGCCCTGATAGCGACACATTATTTTTATTGGCGGATTGCCGGCAACTTGTACTACGCTAACTATTTTATCCCAATCTTGGTGTTGTCGGCGATAATCGGGACTTTCAAATTTACGGACGATAAGTCACCTTGGGTTTTAGTTTTAATTGTCGGGATAATTCTGAACTTTGGCGCTAATATTTTGAGGACTGATGTGGTCTCCAGCCCAAATTCAGAGTCCGATCTCACCAGAGTCGAAAGGGGGGCAGCTTTTGTCAAAGCTAACACCCAACCGACTGATACCGTTGTTGCGTTTGACAACTCTATTTTTCAAGTTTATCTGGCAGGACGGAAGACTTACCCGCAATTGATTAACCGCGACTTTTATTATCTGGGAGGGGAATCTAAGGAAGTCGCCTCATCGTTATTGATGTACAATTTTGACATGCTGACTGATTGGATCAAAAATAGTGACTACCTGGTTCTTCATGAAGAAAGTTGGCCGGTAATGTTTAGGCGAGCCTTCTGGAAGGACAATGTGAAAGTGGATGGTCGGCTGGAAATCGAAAAGTTGCTGAAGGATCGATTCACGCTTGTCGGAACCGAAAAAAATGTGTATCCTCGAAAGTATACCGAGGGTAACGATGGTGGCACCCTCTTACTATATAAGAGAATCAAATGATCTCAGTTATTGTGCCGGTCTACAACGAGAAGGATAATGTCGGACCTCTGGTTAAAGAGCTGGTTTCAGTTGTCGGTAAAGAAACAAAGGATTTTGACATCATCATTGTCGATGATGGTTCAGCTGACAGCACTTACAATGAGTTAAAAAAGCTGGCGGAGACCGAGAAGCATTTGAAGGTTATAAAATTTAGCCGCAACTTCGGTCAAACCTCCGCTTTTGCGGCCGGCATCGAGGCGTCGAAGGGGGACATCATTATCACAATTGACGGCGATCTCGAGAATGACCCCAACGACATCCCTAAGATGCTCCGAATGATTGAAAGCGGAGTTGATCTGGTTTCCGGCTGGCGCAAGAACCGTTGGCAAGGTCAACTGTTTACCCGCAGATTGCCTTCACTTTGCGCCAATAAGTTGATTTCCGCCATTAGCGGGGTCAAGCTCCACGACTATGGCTGCATGCTTAAAGTGTATCGGCGTGAAGTGATCAAAGATGTCTCGCTTTATGGTGAGATGCACCGTTTTATCCCGGCTTATGTTAAATATAATGGCGCCAATATCGCCGAAGTTGAGGTTAATTATCGGCCGAGGCGATTTGGGGTCAGTAAGTATGGTTTGGGAAGGGTTTCCAAAGTTATTTTGGATCTTCTATTTATCAGGTATATGATGAATTATATGAATAAGCCGATCAGATTTTTTGGCGGGATTGGCATGTTCTCTTTGCTTCTGGGGCTTGTTTCCGGTTTGGCGGCGATAATTTTAAAAATTATGGGCCTCAGAAATCTGGTTGCGACGCCTTTGCCAATCTTCTCGGCAATCTTTGTAATTGTGGGAATTCAGCTTTTGGTGATGGGTATTTTGGCGGAAATGATCATGAGAACTTACTACGAGTCTCAACACAAGACGCCGTACAAAGTTAAAAATCGAATCAATTTTTAAGTTGTCTCGGCCAAGTATGATTAAAAAAAAGATACTAATGATTGCGCCAACTCCGTTTTATTCCAATCGGGGCTGTCACATGAGAATTTTTGAAGAGGCCAGGTGGTTATCAAAGGATCATTATTTGGTCAAAATTGTCACTTACCAGGTTGGCGACAATCCGGAAGGTTTTGATGTTGAGCGGATTCCCGACTGGTTTTTTTGGAGTCGGGTCGGTCTTAAGGCTAACCAGCCGACTTGGCATAAAATTTATTTAGATTTTTTTCTTTTGCTTAAGACCTTTGTCGTGGCGATCAAATTTCGTCCGGCGGTCCTGCATTGTCACCTGCATGAAGGCGCGCTAATCGGCCTTCTCGTCGGTCCTTTATTGGGAGCCAAAGTGATTTTTGATAGCCAGGGCGGTTTGACTGACGAATTGTCGAGATTCAAGATGATTGAAAAAGGTTCCCTCCTTTATGGCATTTTTCTATTGATCGAAAAAGCGATTTACCGCCTCGTGCCAACTATCGTGGCGAGTAATGAGAGTAACTATGCGATGTTGCGTGATTTGTTCAAGGTTCCGGAGACCAAATTAAGACTGGTGCCTGACGCCATTAGTTTCGATATCAAGACAGATCCAAAAGTGACCGAAACCTTAAGGAAGGAAATGAAAATCCCGTCTGATCGAAAAGTTATCGTCTATCTCGGCAGTTATACCGAAGTACAAAATGTTGAAGCGGTTTTGAAACTGGCGGAAGTTATGAAAAGTAAACGACAAGATATTTTTTGGGTCTTGCGAGGTAATGGCGATGTGGCCCATTATCAAAATTTGGTTCAAACGCTAAAATTGTCCGACCGGGTGTACTTAGGTGACGTGATTCCTTATTTGGATTCACAAAGCTACTTGGCTTTGGGTGACTTTGCTATTACTTTGAAACTCCGCACCACCGAAAGTAATGGCAAGTTACTAAGTTATGCTTTGGCCAGGTTGCCGATAATTGCTCTAGATCATCAGTCCAATCGATCTTTAATTGGCGATTCGGCCTGTTATCTGGGAGGGGACGGTGACTATGAGGCCTGGTCAAGTAAGTTATCAAAGTATCTGGATTTGCCGAAATCGACGCACGAGGAAACGGCTCGGCAATTAGAAAAAAAGATCAAGGCCTGTTATGCTTGGGAAAGCATTATTAAAAAATTAGAATCGATTTATGACGGAGACAATATCTAACTGTCCGCTTTGCAACAGTGTGAATTATCGGGAGGTTATTAGTTTGCCTGAAATCGGCGGTTCTGGACCGGAAGTTTTTACTTTCAGACGCTGTCTTAATTGTGGTGTGATGTTTCTGGCGGTGCGACCGCCGGCCTCTGAAATGGCGAGATATTACCGAGACGATTATGAGCCGTATCAAAACACTTACCATCCGATTGCCGAGGCTTTTGTCGGTTGGCGAACCAAAAAAGAGGGGAAGATGCTTCTAAAATATTGTCCGTCGGCCAAAGACTTGCTCGATGTTGGAGCCTCTTGGGGCAAATACATTAAGGCGATGCGCGACCGCCTCAATTTTAAGGTGGTTGGAGTTGAACCTAATTCGGCCATGTGTGCCGAGGGGAAGCGCCGGGGATTGGATCTGCGAGCAGGTGAACTGCTGGCTCAAAAATTTCCCGATCAGTCGTTTGATATTTTGGTGATGAATCACGTAATTGAACACCTTTCCAGCCCGAGAAAAGAAGTCAGAGAAATTTTTAGAATCTTGAGGCCGGGCGGTCTGGCGTTGCTAAGAACGCCAAATGAAGATACTCCCGAAAGGCATTTTTTTGGCCGAGCTTGGTTGGCTTATGAATTTCCACGCCATCTGATCTTGTTTAATCGCGAGACCCTGAGTCGACTTTTGGAAAAGGAGGGCTTTGAGGTGATAAAAGTCTGGTTTGAAAAAACACCCAACGATATTATTCTCTCGATAAAAAATTTCGGTCAACTCAAAAAGTGGCCACTAAAACTGACCAAGTTTTTTGACATCAATAATCTCTTTCTGCTTTGCCTGTTCCAGCCGATTGCACTTTTGTCTGGGCTATTTTCTAAAACCGGTCGCATGGTTATTTTGGCTAAAAAAAAGAGCCGATGAAACAAAAACTAAAACAAAATTTAATCTTTCTGGCAAAATTTGCTGCTAGTATTTTGTTGATCAATTTTCTACTGACCAAAATCGATTACCAGTCGGTTCTGGCGGTTCTTGGCGAACTTAAATGGGGTTACTTTGCAGTTGCGGTCCTGATTTCATTTGTGGCGCTCTTTATCAATGCCTACAAATGGCGGATTTTGCTTACGCCAATCATTAGCACCGTGTCGGTTATAAAATTATTCGAGCTCAACCTCATTGGACTATTTTACGGTAATTTCTTGCCGGGTGGACAATTGACCGGGGAAGTGGTTAAGACTTACCGGGTTTTGCCTTTGTTATCGGAAAAATACAAAATTGTCTTTTCGGTTTTCTTTGATCGAGTCACCGGTTTTATCGCACTCTCAATTCTTGGCGCGGTGGTATTTCTGGTTGCCGGTCCAAATTTAGCGCGACCCAACGCAATCGAATGGTCTTTTGCTATCTTGTTTTTGATCTCGGTAGTCTCAGTCCTGCTTTTTAACAAGAAATTTTTCAGCCTAATGGTTAAGGTCGGCTCGCTTTTGATTCCGGCTCAAGGTTGGCCTGACCGGATTTTCAAAAATTTGGTCAGTGGTTTTAATCTTTATCTTGGCGACTATAGGCTCATCGGGAAGTCGATCATGGTCGGCGTTGTCTTTCAATTTGTAAACTTTCTATCACTTTATTTTGTTTCCTTGGCTTTAAACCTGCCGATTGGTCTCACTAATATTATTTGGGTCTATGCTCTAGTCAGTGTCATCTTGTTTATCCCGATTAGTATTATGGGGCTTGGTCAAAGGGAAATCAGCTTCGTCTATCTGCTAGGGCTTATCGGTGTTTCTGAGACGCACGCGGTCAGCTTGTCACTTGGTGTTTTTGTGAGTATCTTGGCCGGTGCGTTAGTTGGCGGTTTGCTTGAATTGGCTTATTTTCTTAGAAATCGCCAGAGAGGGTCTCAGGATAAAAGCGTTGTTTAAAGGAACTTTTAGTTGAGATATAATTCTAAATTAATAATTATGTGCGGCATAACTGGCTTCTATGGACAAGGTTCAAAGGCTGATCTTCAGGCGATGAATGACACGCTTATTCATCGTGGTCCGGACTCGGAAGGACTGTATTTCGAAAATGGCAAAATCGGTCTCGGTTTCAGACGGTTGGCCATTATTGACGTCCGCGGTGGCAATCAGCCGATTTGGAACGAGACGAAAGATGTAGCGGTTATTTTTAATGGTGAAATTTATAATTTCCAAGATTTACGCAACGACTTGGAGAAGCGTCATCGCTTTGTGACCAAAACTGACACGGAAGTTATCATCCACCTTTATGAGGAAGTCGGGGAAAAGTGTTTTGAGAGGCTAAATGGCATGTTTGCCATTGCCGTCTATGATTTAAAGAAAAATAAGTTGGTGATCGCCCGTGATCGATTCGGCAAAAAACCGCTTTATTATGCCGAACGAGAGGGGACGGTAATTTTCGGTTCTGAGCTCAAGGCTCTTCTCAAGCACCCACTGATCAGAAATCCCAAACTCGACGCCACTTCGCTTAATCTGTATTTGACGCACGAGTTTGTGCCGTCGCCGAGAACCATCTATCAGAATATTTTTAAAGTTGAGCCCGGAACGGCGATTTCCTTCGACCGATCAGGTAAATGGGAATTGCAATTTTATTTTTTAAAGTACAATAAAGATGAGCCGCGTTTGAGCGAAACGGAATATTTGGAAAAGTTGGATTTTTTGCTCGGTGATGCGGTCAAAAAGCGTTTAGTTTCGGATGTGTCGCTCGGAATATTTTTAAGCGGTGGACTTGATTCTGGCGCTGTAGCGCATTATGCGATGAAGTTTGGCAGCCAGCAGGCGCGAACTTTTTCGATCGGTTTTGATGATAAATCTTTCGACGAATCGGAGTGGAGTAGCCTGACCGCCGATTATCTCGGAACTTTGCATCAGAACAAAAATTTTTCGGCCAAGGAGATGCAGGACCTGATTCCGCAGGTTGCCAAATTGATTGATGAACCGGTCTCCGATGCGGCGCTCTTTCCCAATTATCTCTTGTCGAAATTTGCCAGAGAAAATGTGACAGTTGCTCTCGCCGGTGACGGGGGTGATGAAATATTTTTCGGTTACCCGACTTTTCAATCGGCCAAGATTTCTGATTGGTTTAGAAAGATTCCGGAGAGTTTAAGGCGGTCGCTTTTGGAACCGACGGTCGGCCTGCTTCCGACTTCCTTCAATAATATTACTTTAGACTATAAACTGAAGCGTTTTTTCACGGGTCTTCATTACCCAAAAAAGTATGAGCAGCTGATTTGGGTCGGTTCGTTTACACCCGAAGAGAAGCGGGGATTGTTGCACGAAGATTTTCTGAGTCAAATCGAACCCGGCTCAGAGTTTTCCTTCGTCGATAAGTATCGAGATCCGATTAAAGGAGCCGGTGAACTCGATCAGGTTGGAGATTTTTATTTGAGGACTTATTTGGCTGATGGGGTTTTGGCGATTAAAGATCGGGCGAGCATGATGGCATCTCTCGAGCTTCGCGCGCCGTTCCTCGACTACCGGCTGGTTGATTTTGCCGCTTCGCTACCGACAGATTTGAAAATGAAGGGTTTCAATACTAAGTATCTCTTGAAGAAACTGATGGAAGGTAAGTTGCCCGATGAGGTGGTTTATCGACCCAAAAAAGGCTTTGGCATCCCGATTGCCAAATGGCTTCGAGGCGAGCTGAAAGATTTTATGCTCGAGACTTTGAGTGAGGAGTCAATTAACGAAGGAAAAATTTTCAACTATAGTTTCATAAAAAAACTAATAGACGATCATTTATCCGGCAAGAAAGATAACCGTAAATTACTTTGGACACTGTTGGTTTTTGAGTTGTGGCGTAAAGAGTGGCTCAAAGCTTAATTGCTTTGCTCCAGTTGGTAGATCTGAATGCCGTCTGCGTCGTAAACTATCTTTAGGCTGAGCCGTTTATCCAGGCTTACTGATAGAGCCTTTTCCCGTGGCCCGAGATAGAGATAATCGACTCGGTATGATTTGGCCTGTCGCATAATCACGTCCGGGTTATAATCCTGATCGATTTTATCGATGTCATTGGTCGGGATAGTAATGGCGTTAAATCCTCCGTTGGTGAAAATTGATCCGCCTTCAGTCGCCCTGTATTTGTCACCAAAAAGATAAGAGATGCCGGCTTCGTCATATTTTGTTGGTTGATGATCGGGGAAATAATTCGCTCTAAGCTGACTTTTCGAAATTCCAAAGAGAGCATTGGTCAAGTAAAATCTGTCCAAGATTTCTTTAATCGGGGACGTCGTGAGCAGGCAGTTTGGTTGCAAGATTTTGTTCGTCCCGAAGTTCATGATATAGGTGTTGGTCATAAAAGACGGTGAAGCGACTACGGCCGAACGGTCGGTATTTTTAGAAAGCCAGTCGATGGCTTTTATCTCTGAAGTTGCAACATCGGTCGTAAGATTGTCCAAGTAAAATTGTCTTTGAATTAAGGAGGCCTTTAGAAAAATCGCCAGAGTCGCCACAATCAAAAACCAGCCGACGATTTTGTCGAGAGAGACCCCAAAATATTTTCGGAGGAGATACAGGGCGATTGTTAATACCGGCAAGCCGATGGCAATCACGAAGGCCTGAATCTTGACTCCTAGGTCAGAAGTGCCGCTAGCTTTCCAGATCAAGATGGTGGCAATTATGATTGCGGTGCCTAAAATTTTAGTGAAACTGAAGACCGGATTCCAAATGAAAGATCTGTATTTGCGAGCGAATAAAATGGAAAGGGACAGTAGAGTAATCGAGATTATTACCTGTTCCGGTTTGATCCAGTGGTCCGGTTGAGGATTGAAGCCTGTAATTATTTGAATGTTGTAAACTATAAAGACCGGCAAAAGCAAACTGGCGAAAAAAATTCCGGTTTTAAAACTGCCGCCGATTTTTTTCCAACTGAAGTAAGAGATGAGTGCCAGCAAGCCCTGCTGAGCATAGAAAAACAAAACTCGCGGGTAAAGGAAGAATTCTTTAGAGTGTTCCGGACCCAGCCTTGAGACGACATCTTGATATGTTGGTAGCCTTGTAAGTCGCCAAAAGTTTAGCCAGTAGAATATTGAGATGATTGTGCCGGTTGTGGCGGCGTAAAAAAGTTTTTTGGCTAAAGCGAACTCCTTCTTGGCTAAAAGAATTACTAAGGCAAAAAATATTCCTAGCGCTGCGTAGACGTAATAGTAAAAGTAGACATAAAACAAAAGACCGAAGGTGATACCAAGCAGAACCACTATTAGTTTTTCGCCGTTTCTCTTCAGAAATCTGACGAAAAAATATAGAAAAGCTGAAAAGAATGGCAAGGTTAATTGCGGGTCTTCAAATCTATCAAGAGGCAAGCGGCCGGGGATATTGGAGATTTGATTCCAAAACCAAGACAAGTAGTATTCGTTATAGGGTGGGAAAAAGGCCAGATATCGAGGTAAAACGCACATGATGGCGGCGCCGAATATTGAATATAGTTTCGATTTTGTAATCTCAAAAAGTATCACATAGAATATGAAAAAGATAATCGCCGGGAAGATAAAATCACTGGCGGTAAATCCGAAATCAATTCGGTTGAATAATTTAGAAATGTAGCCGACAATGATGTGTGGCAAGGGCGGCATAAAAGTCGGCGAATCGGTATGTTCGTAAGTCGCCGCATCGCCGGTTGGATAGCCGTTAAAAAAGACTTCGCGCACCCTTGGGGTCGTGAAGTGCCTTTCATCAAGATTGATGGTGGTTGGTATGTACCGGCTACCTGAAGTTGCGTAGTCGCGGTATAAAACTAGATTAGGTAAGACTTGGATTACACCAAGCGCGATGGCCAGAATTATCGCTATCCGGTGTCTTTTTAAGTATGCGCGCATGGCTTTCGGTCTTTAATTAAACAATGCAAAGTATATCAGGGTTTAAAGGTAATGGTAATGGTAGACGGGTACTCGGCCGAGCGGTCGTTTTTGGTCGATACTTAACTAAATGGATTTGGAGTTTGGTGCATGCTACACTATTACATCAAAGAGCGGACTGTTTTATCTTAAGTGTTTAGATTTTTTACTAATTTAGCTTAGCTCGTAAGTGTGAATCCCAAATGGATATAGGCCTATACCGAGAATTTGATAAAATTGGCAATGACAATTGGTGGTATGCCGGCCGGAGAAAAATTATTTCCACGATTCTTCACCCTTTTTTAATTCCAGGAGATCTGTCCAAAAAGCGAGTCTTGTCTGTCGGCTGCGGGACCGGCCAAGAGTTGGATTTTCTCGGTCGCTATGGTTCAGTCGCGGGAGTCGATAAGAGCGAGGAGGCAATTTATTTTTGCCGGAAAAATAATCCCAAAAGTTTGGTGGCAGTCGCCGATGCCGAAAAGCTGCCTTTTCCAGATAAAGTTTTCGCCCTGGTTTTCATCTTAGATGTAATTGAACACGTCGATAACCCCAACGCGGTTTTAAATGAGATTGACCGAGTCCTCAAAGATGATGGTACGGTTGTTTTGACTGTGCCGGCTTATAATTTTCTCTGGAGCAAAAGCGATGAAAGGTCACATCATAAATGTCGATTCACTGCAGGGCGGTTGCGAGATTTGGTCAGTCAACGGTTTGAGGTTAAAAGACTGACTTATTTTAATACCATATTTTTCCCGGCAATTGCATTGATTAAAATTGCTTTAGGAGTATTTGAGCCCAAGGGCCTTTCCCAATACGAAGTTTCGAACCCACCAAAGCTGCTCAATGAGATCTTGAAAAAGGTGTTCTTGTCCGAAGCTTTTCTCTTGAGGTATTTCCGACTGCCTTTCGGGGTTTCGATCGGTACCGTCCTGGTTAAGAAAAGATAGGTCAATTAGTCCCGGTGTAATATCCAACAAGAGATGCTTGTTATCATTTTAACCACGTGAGCTGCCAATTTAGGCGGTTACTATAATTGTTGCTATAATTTGTTCTCAAACGGGAGTTTAAGTTAAACCGATTAAATGGCCAATCCTTCAGTGCCAGATAACATCAGTATTCCAAAAGCCTTTGTGACCGGCGAGGTTCAGATGGGCTTTTGGAGTTATGTCAAAAAAGGGGTAAGTGCCGCCGATTCTTTTTTTGTACTCCGGGCGTTGTCGATTTATCAGTACGGCGTTTATCAGTTGCTTTTGACTTCCTACGCGATACTTTCCGATGTCTTTCTAGATTTGTTCGCCACAGTTTCCGGCAACGATGTCATCCTTTTGGTTGGACAAGGTAAGGAGGCTCAAGCTAAGAAACTTTATTTTGAGTATGCCAGATTCCGTCTCTTGATGGCGCTTATCCCTTTTCTCGGCATCTTTTTCTTTGCGCCAATCTTCTTTACCCGCTATGGGCCGGAAGCCATAGTTTGGATCAGGATTCTCTCTTTGCTTTTTATCGTCGACGCCGCTTCAAATTTATTCCGACTGGCCCTAAATTTGCGATTGGATTTTAAAACTTTGGCGATTATGCCGACTACGCAAAAGTCGATACAGCTTGTATTTCTGGTTTATTTTTACTTTTTCTCAAACCTATCTCTTACCAATGTGATTTTTTCGCTAGTGGCGGCCCCGATCATATCTATTTTGGTATTTTCACCGGCTTTGCGCCGAGCGTTTGCACCGTGGCGCCACTTAACTCCTGATCCGGGACAAATGTTTGTACCAGTCATCCGGACCTACGGTTTCTGGGAAGTTCCACAGCTGCTTTTTAAAGGTTTGACCGGCAAAGTAAGCCCATTTGTCATTAAGCTCTTCTTGAACACTGAGGCAGTCGGCATCTTCGGTGTTGCCAATACGGCTATTTCGATTCTCAAGGACTTGCTGCCAATCAGAACTTTGACGACTCTCATTCCGCGCAAGGCGGCCGATCGGAAGTATTCTGATTATTTGTTTCGGCATGGGACCAAGCACTACACTCTGATGTCGCTCGTCGTCAGTGTGGCGGGACTGATTTTTTATCCCGTCGCAATTTATTTGTTTTTCCCAAAATTCAGCGCCTCAATTCCGATTTTCTCAGTTTTGATTTTGGGCGTGCCAATTTTTGCTTTCGTTAAACTCTTGGCCGTTTTCCTGGTGGCAAAACGCCGACAGCGCTTCATTTTCTATCAGATGATTTTTGACAATGTCGTCGGAATCAGCTTGATGCTCCTCTTCCTGCCTTTTTGGGGGCTTATGGGCATGGCGGTAGCTTCAGTCTCGGCCGACTTTATCACCGATGCTGGCCGGTTCATCTATCTGGTTAAAACCGGTTTTGTCAGACCATTTTCTTTTCGTACCCTGTTCCGTTGGACCGAGGAGGACAGTAAAATTTATCAAAATGTGTGGCGGCACTTTCGACAGGCTTTCCTCGACAAGATTTCCGGGGTTTGAGGCCACTTGTAGTCGGGACCGTAAAATCGTATAGTGTAGCTTCGTTATATAATAATCATCACAATTATAATTAGTACATAATTAATATGGCCAGAACGAATTCCAAATTAAAAAATTTTTACGACAAGGTCTACTTGAAAGGCGAGAAGAAACACTACAGCAAACTGCTTTTGGGAGACAAGATTACCGAGGAGAAAAAGGCAATCCTTGGCGAGGTGTCTTGGTCAGGCAAGAAAGTGCTCGATGTTGGTTGCGGCACAGGGGAGCTGGCGTTTCTGGTTGCTAAGGAAGGGGCAGAGAAAGTAGTAGCGATCGATTATTCGGCATCGGCGATTGAAGTTGCCAACGCGAATTACCATTCTGACAATTTAGCCTATCGTTGCGAGGATATTAATAAGATTTCCGGTTCTTTTGATGTCATAACAGTGGTTGGAGTCCTGGAGCACATTGATGATCCCTTGAAGCTCCTTAAAAAGCTCAAGAAGATGTTGGCACCGAAAGGCTCGATTATTGTCACTTGCCCGAACTGGTCAAATCCGAGGGGATATATTCTGCTCGCGCTCAAGGACCTTTTTGATGCCGAAATCACTCTGGCCGATATCCATTATTTTACTCCCGTTGAATTTGAGAAGTGGTCTAAGCTGCTTAAGATGTTTTTAAGCTGGAAGACCTTGGAGCATGACTGGGGTCATGGAAAAAAACTCATCAAAGATTTTACTCGGCGCCTGCCAAACGTGCTCAAACCTTTAAAAGGCGCCTCCAAAACCGGCATTGATACATTTATCAAATGGTTGGATAGTCATGTGTCAGAACTCGAGGGTGAGTTGAAGCACAATGGAGCTACCGGCTTTTATCATTTCCGTCTGGACTAGTTTCTGTCAGAATGGCCGTATCGGAACGCTCGGCTGTGACAATTTGGGTGGAAATGCTGTTGTACAGATTGAACTAAGCTAACGCTAATTTAACGATGCATCAGAGAGTCGTATTTTTAACTCTATTTGAAGGGATCGAGGGGAAAAATCTGCTGCGGTCTCCCTTTGTTAGTCATTTGCTGTCCGGCCAGGATATTAAAATTGTCTGTTTTGTTAAAAATGACGAGAGGAAGATTGGCTATGAAAAGCTCTTCAAACATCCGAGGCTGTTTTTTGAGGCCGTCGATTTTCCTAAAACAGTTTGGCCGGAAAAAATTTTTGCGACTCTGAAGTTTTATCAGATTTGGACTGAAACTACGGATTTGCGAGCTAAGATGGTCAAAGAGCGCGACGGTCAATTTTTTGCCTATTATTTTAAGCTTTTGCTTCATCGAGTATTGGCACGGCGACTCATGAGAGTCGTCATCCGTTTCCTCGATAGCCGGCTAATAAAAGATCGGACTTTTAAAAAGTATTTTAAAAAATACCAGCCGAGTTTGATTATTTGCGCCCAGTTGTTTGAAGAGATTGAGGTCCATTTGGTCAAGCGGGCCAAAGCTGAAGGCGTGAAGACTGTTTGCTTCATTAATACTTGGGACAAAGTCACAGCCAGAAACGCTTTCCGTGTTCTAGTCGATAAGTTTATAACTTACAATGAGATCGTTAAGACTGAGCTCATCGAAAATGATGATGTGAAGGCTCAAGACGTTTACGTATCCGGAATCCCTCAATACGATTATTTCTTTGATGACTCGGCTCTTGAAATAATCAAAGAGACTTTCAAGATTGAGGTGCCAAAGCTCCGGACTCGAGAGGAGTTTTTGAATAGTATCGGTCTTACCAAAGATGAGAGGTTTATTTTCTACGCTCCGGTTGGCAGTGTCTATAGTAATGACGATTGGGCGATTATTGATCTTTTGACGGAATCAATAAAGCAAGGACAGTTTGGCTCCGGTCTCGAGCTCTTTGTCCGGTTTCCACCAAATGATTTTGTAAACAAAGCTGAGTCTGACAAGAGAAAAGATCTTCATTTTTATGCTCCGGGAATCCGTTTCTCTTCGAAGCGGGGGAGCGACTGGGATATGAGTTTTGCAGATATCATGTCGCTCAAGGAAACTCTCAAATACTCAGAGTTGGTAATTTGCTATGCCTCCAGTATCTCAATTGATGCCAGTATCTTTGAAAAACCCATCATTAATATAAATTTCATAACTCGGGCCTCGAGTTTGATGATTAAAACACCTACAGCGTTTTATCCCATGACCCATTATCAAAAGGCGCTCAAGACAGGGGCGATTGATTTGGCAAGCTCAAAGGAGGAAATGATTGAGCTCATAAAGGGTTATATTAAGAGTCCAGATGAAAATCGGGGTAATCGTGATAATCTGGTGGCTCGGCAGTGCCAATTTAAGGATGGCTTGGCTGGCAAGCGAATGGCCGATTTTGTGAAGTCCTGCTTGACATAATAGCCTTTTTGCATTCTAATATTTAGATGCCCTCAAAAACCGGTAAATCGTCGTCAAAAATTGTACCGAAGCCTGGCCGAAGCGGCGCTTTTGTCATTGCTGAAATTGGCAAAAATTTTATAATTTCTGAACAGGATGAGTCTCCAGAGACTTATCTTAAGCGGGCCAAAGATTTGATCCGAGAGTCTTATGAGGCCGGTGCCGATGCGGTTAAATTTCAGACCCACCATTTTGAAGATGAGCAGATACCGGAGAAGATTTTTTCGCCACATTTCAACGGTGCGGATCGTTACAATTGGGTCCTGAGGAATAGTCGGCTTACTCCGATAGAATTTTGGCGGGAAATCAAAAACTATGCCGATCATCTGGGAATTCAGTTTTTTATCACTCCGATGTCGCGTGGGGCAGTGCGGAAGGTTGCAGACCTCAGTCTGCCTTTTTGGAAGATCGGATCCGGCGATGTGACTGATTTTTTGATGATCGACGAATTGGCCAAGTTTAATAAGCCGATTATTATTTCGACCGGTATGGTCAGTTTGAAAGAGTTGGATAAGGTGGTAAGTTATATCAGGGCTAAGGGAGTTAGGCCTGTAATCATGTACTGTGTCAGCAAATATCCGGCGCCAAAAGAAGCTTTCAATCTTGGCACGATTGAATTTTTGAAGGAAAAATACCCAGACTTGCAGATTGGCTTTTCGGATCATTCGGTTGATAATCATGACATCGCTCTTTCTGCGGTCGCACTAGGTGCTAGTTTAATTGAAAAGCATGTCTCGTATTCCAGAGACCATTGGGGACCGGACCACAAGGCCTCTTTAACCTTTGCTGAGTTACGCGAACTGGTTGAAGAGATCCGTAGCGGAACGAAGAAGCTCGAGGTCGGAGATTTTTACGGTTCCAAAGGCAAAGAGTTGGCTGGCGCGACCAGCGAATTCCGTCCATTTTTTCGAAAAGCTTTTGTCGCGGCGCGTGATATCAAAAAAGGTGAAGTGATTACTTTGGATAATATTTTGGCCATGAGACCGGCGCTTTTGCTGGGAGGAATTCCGTCAGAAGATTTGACCAAAGTTGTCGGCAAGAAAGCTAACTGCGGAATTAAAAAACTTAATCCGATTAAAGCTGAAAATTTAAATTAAAAACAATGAAGAAGACCATAACTCCTAAAAGAAAAGTTTGTTTCGTCATTACGAGCTTTATTCATTATTCCAGAAGCATCCTGATTTTGGAGGAGCTCCGAACTCGTAAAGATGTGGAACTTTACATAATTGTCGGTGGCACTGCCATCTTGAGCAAATATTCTGCGAGCTCGGCTTATGTTCGGAAAATCTTGGAACAGGACGGCTATAAAAACATTTATGAGCTTCACTTTAATTTGGAGGGCGATGATGCGATTGTTAAAACAAAAACAATCGGTCTTGGGGTAATCGAATTTGCCAGCATTTACAACCATATCAAACCGGACATGGTTGTAATTAGGGGTGATCGGTTCGAGATTTTCGCCGCCGCAATCGCGGCAGCCAATATGAATATTCCAATCGCTCACATCGAAGGTGGAGATGTGTCGGGCACGATTGATGAGAGCTTGAGGCACGCGATTACCAAGCTGTCTCATATCCATTTCACCACCAACGATGAGGCCAAGGAGCGCGTTATCAGGATGGGCGAGAATAAGGATTACGTTTTCAACTTCGGCAGTCCGGAGGTTGAAGTGGTGAGTAAAATGCCCCTCAAGGCTGACCGAGTTAATTTGGAGGAGACCGGTAGCGGAGCCAAGCTTGATCCGAGCAAAGAATTTCTGATGGTGATGTATCATCCGGTCACGACCGAACTTGATAAAATCGGAGAGAATGTCAGGACTCTTCTAAATGCCGTTCATAAAACCAAGATGCCGACGATTTGGTTTTGGCCCAATTTTGACGCCGGTGCGGAACAGATCTCTCATGAACTCAGAGTCTTCAAAGAGCATGTTAAAGATCATCGAATCAGATTTATGCGTTACCTGCCACCTAAAGACTTTATCTGGCTACTGAGACGAACCAGTTGTCTGGTTGGCAATTCTTCCGCCGGCATCAAAGAAACATCTTTTTTGGGTGTGCCGGTAATTGATGTTGGCACCAGGCAGAATGGACGCTTGAGTTCAAGTAATGTCGTGAAGGTTGGTTATAATGAAGCGAAGATTGTTGAGGCTATAAAAAACCAGGTAAAAAATGGCCGTTACCCAGTTTCCGATATCTACAAGGGTGAAGATACCGCTAAAAAAATTGCGGAAAAAATTGCTACAGCTAAGCTATATGTTCAAAAGAAATTTGAGTAGATTAAAATGAATCAAGACAGGAAAAAATACAATATTCTCGGTGTTATTCCGGCTAGGGGCCAGTCTAAAGGTTTGCCTGGGAAAAATATTAAAAAATTGGCCGGTAAGCCGATGATTGCTTATACTATCGAGGCGGCTAAGAAAAGCCAGTTGATCAGTCATCTGATTGTTTCTACTGATGATAAAAAAATTGCCGCCATCTCTAAAAAATATGGAGTCGAGGTGCCATTTTTACGTCCGGCCGAATTGGCCAAAGATGACACGCCACAGTTGCCGGTTATGCAGCACGCTATCAACTTTATGGAGCAGCGCGAAGGACTTAAGTTTGATTACATTGTCATTTTGCAACCAACCTCACCTTTGAAAACTGTCGAGATAATTGATGGCACTCTCGATGAGCTGATTAAGTCAGGCGCCGACAGCGCAGTTTCAATTGCCGAAGTCCGATCTAATCATCCGATTAAAATTAAAAAATTTGAAAATGGCAAAGTGATTCCTTTTTGTCTGCCGGAGCCGGAAGGTTTGAGGCGCCAAGATTTCCCCAAAGCCTACAAACGAAGCAGTGATGCTTACGCGATGAAGCGTGACACGATTATGGTTAAGAACCGCTTGTACGGCGATAATATTGCCGGTTTTGTGGTTGATTCGGAATTTGTCGTTGATATCGATTCCCAGGAAGATTTTCTGGTGGCGGAGTATAAGCTCAAAAAGTTTCAAGGAGAGCGCCTCAGGACTTAATCTAAAATTTCTGCTAAAATCGATTTCTATGAAAGATAACCTTGTTGTCGGAGGGGGCGAAGTCGGGTCGGCTATCAATAGCATCTTAAAAGGATCGGAAATTTTTGATATCGATCCGACTAAGAATTCGGTCAGCCAAAAGAGATACCTAAATTTGCACATCTGCTTTCCTTACAATAGGGATTTTGTGAAAAGCGTACAGAAGTATCAAAAACAGTTTAAACCGAGTCTGACAATTATCCACTCAACAGTTCCACTGGGGACGTCGGATAAACTTAAAGCCGTCCACTCTCCAGTGAGGGGTATCCATCCCCATTTGGCTAAGAGTTTGAAAATTTTTCCCAAGTTTTTCGGCGGACCCAAAGCGAGATTGGCCGCAGAAATTTTCGATCGCGTCGGAGTAAAAATTCTCTGCACCCCGAAGGCCGAGACGACTGAAGCGATGAAGCTTTGGGATACCACGATCTACGGTCTCAACATCATTTTGGAAAAAGAAATCCATAAATTTTGCGAAGACAATTCGGTTGATTTTGATGTTGTCTATACTAAGGCCAATCAAAGCTATAACGCCGGCTATCGAATCTTGGGTCGGCCGGAGTATCAAAAGTATGTTTTGTCGCATGTGCCGGGGGGAGTGGGCGGTCACTGTGTCATCGCCAATGCTGAGTTGCTAAAATCTACCTCTGCCAAGCGATTGGTCAAAGAAAATGCCGAGTTTGTCAAAGCTAAATCACGTAGATCTAAGTCCAAGTAGGCTTACCTGCAGCCGGTTGGTTTAGAGTTAAAATTTATTATGTCTCTTTCGACAGACGAAAATCATATCATCGTCAATTATCATTATGTGGAGGATCCGCGAGATGATCTTTCCGGTGTTCATCCCTGCACGCCAAAAGAATTTGAGAGGCAAGTAAAATTCTTGTCCGAAAATTACAAAATAGTCTCGGTAGGGGAGGTGCTGGAAGCTACGCGTTTGGATGTCAGTCGTGGTGCCAAGCCGACGGTTGCCGGTAATCCGAGTCGGTTCTGTGCCATAACTTTTGATGACGGTCTGCAAAACCAATTTCAATATGCGGCACCGATTTTGGAAAAGTACGGGGCGACAGCGACTTTTTTTGTTATCACCAGTACCTTTTCCGGGACGGTTCCTTCAGCCCATAAAATTCACGTGGTGCTTTCGGCTGCTTCAACCGAGAAACTGATTGATATGTTCAACGAGTTTTTGATCAGGACCTATCCTGATCTAGAGGCACAGCATTTTATTCCTAAAGATCGACGCATCACAATGCGGCGTAAATATGACAGCTTGCTTGATGCCAACTTCAAAGAGACTTTGATTGTTGTTCCGTCGGAAGTTCGTGACGCTTTTTTAATTGAGGCTTTTGACAAATTTGGGCTTGATGAGTCGACCGTTAATCAGATGCTTTTTATGAAAGAGGCGGAAATCAGCGATCTGGCCAGTCGGGGTTTTTTTATTGAAAATCATACCCATGAGCACGGTTCTCTGGAGCAGGTTTCAGTCGAAGCCCTAACGGCCGATCTCGAAACTGCCAACTCGATCTTACATAAATTGTTGGGTCGACGGCCGACGGTGATTTCTTATCCGCATGGCCGTTTTGACGAACGGATTCGCGATGTGATTGTTAAGGCCGGTTTAAAATACGGTGTGACAATCGAGCCACGTTCAGTTTCATCAAAAGACGATTCTTTTTTGATACCCCGTTACGATACTAACGATTTAAAGAAATATATAAACCAATGAATATCGGCGTTGATTTGGTCGCAATCAAAAAATTCCATAAAATCAAGGCTCACGACTATAAACACTGGTCAAGAGTTTTTTCGATGTTAGAGTGGGAGTATGCTTTCAAGGATGGCTTATCTGCTTCGCACTTGGCCGGCATCTTCGCCGCCAAGGAAGCGGCGATGAAAGCTACCGGTTTGGTAGGAGTGGAGAATTATCGTAAGTTTGAGGTTCGCCATGATAAACTGGGGGCTCCGAAACTTAATTTAAAAGGTTCTAAACTGAGCCTTTCTCATGATCAGGGGTTGGCGATTGCGTTTGTTCTAGCCTCGACTAAAAAATAGGCTTATGTCTTTTCGTGATTTACAAATGAAGATCGGAGAATTAATTTCCAGTCGGACTGCTACGGTGGCTGACTATTTAAAGATTTCAAAGGAGATAGTGCCCGCCGGTGAATTTCCGTTTTATTTTCGCCAGATCAAAGCCGCTTTTTTGAGCAGTTACACGATTCAAGGATTACCGGAGGTGTTTCAGGTTCGAGGTGTTTTTCATAATTTAAAGATCAGCACTTACACTGCTCCTTACGCGCAGATTAGTCAGGAAATTTTAAATCAAGCAAGCGAACTTTATAAGTTTAATCCGGACATTGTTTACATTTTGGCGGAGCAGAAAGATTTTCTCGGTGATGGCCATTTGGCTCAGCTGGTCGAAACCTTAAAGGAGAAGACTGAGGCAGAAGTAATTCTGGTTTTGGCGGGCGGGGAAAACCGGGGCAGGGAGAGGCTGCACATTTTTGACTTCGAATCTTTTTTGGACAAAATTGGTCGTGCGGGAAATTGGTATACCAAATTCAAAGACTTGGGTGATCTGCGGTTGGCGCCACAAGCGTTTCCGGTTCTTGCTGAGTCCCTCTTGGCTTACGCGGTGGCATCGGCCGGCAACAACAAGAAATGCCTGGTAGTTGATTTAGACAATACCCTCTGGACCGGCGTGGCTGGTGAGGATGGGCCGCGAAAAGTCGTGCCAAACCAAAAGCTCCAGGAACATCTGCTCGGACTCTATAAGCGGGGTGTAGTCCTGGCGATTAACAGCAAAAATAATCCGGAAGATGCTTTTGAGGTAATTGATAATCATCCAGAGATGATTTTGCGTCGGGATCATTTTGCCGCTTGGCGGATTAACTGGAATAATAAAGATTCAAATTTAATTGAGCTTAGCGAGGAGATGTCTCTGGGAACCGCTAGTTTTGCTTTTATTGATGATGATCCACTTAATCTCGGACTAGTGAGATCGAATTTGCCGGAAGTTGCGGTAATGCATCCGGATTCGGTTTTTGATTACGTCGGTTTCCACTCGTTTAATCTGACCAGGGAAGATGTGCGCCGGGGCGAAATGTATGTCGAGGAGCGGCGGCGTAAAGAATTGAAACAAGCTGTGCCGGACCAAGAAGATTTTTTGCGAAAATTAAATATGGAGGTTTCGATTTCGCCGGTCTCCGATAGTAATCTTGGCCGTGCCAGTCAGCTGACTCAGAAAACCAATCAATTTAATTTAACCACTCGCAGATATTCTGAGTCAGAAATTAGAAAGTTTCTTGAAACCGGTTGGAAAATTTGGTCTCTTCAGGTTAAGGATGTCTTCGGTGATTACGGGATAGTTGGTCTGGCCATGTTTGATTCGGCCAAGGGCCATTTAGACAACTTTATGCTTAGCTGCCGAGTTTTGGGGCGTGGCGTCGAGACGGCTCTTTTGGCGCAGGTTCTAACTGAAGCTCAAAAATCAGATCTTAAAGTCGTTTCAGCCGAATTTATCAGAACCAAAAAAAATCTGCCGGCGGAGACCTTTCTCGCCCAGTCAGGTTTTGAGTTGGTCGGAAAGGATGCAACCAGAGAGTCATATGAGTACGATTTGTCCAAGAAGTGCATTGTTCCGAATTATGTTAGAGTGACGGTATCTGAAAGCGAAGATCTGTAATTTACGGCCTATTTAATATGGAAAAATTAAATCAAATTTTGGCTAAAGTCTTGGAAATTGATCCGAACAGTATCACGGATTTGACTAGTCCGGAGAATACTCCGAGCTGGGATTCGTTTAATGGGCTACTTTTAATCACGGAATTGGAAAAAGGTTTTGAGGTTAAGTTTACCATTGACGAAGTGGTGGCAGTGAAAAATGTCGGCGATATTAAAAAAGCGCTTAAACGGCAAGGTGTTAAGCTTGATTAAAATGCCTGATAAAAATTTAAAAATCAATTTAAATAAGTTTTCCTATCAAGATCTCAAGATTGGTGATGAGTTTTCTTTTGAACGGAAAATCGAAGAGGTGGACGTTAAAGGTTTTGCTGATCTCTCGGGTGATTATAGTCCGCTCCATACCGATCCTACTTATGCCAAGTCATCCGAATTCGGTGAGAGGATTGTTCATGGCATGTTCTTGGGCTCGCTCTTCTCTACCTTAATTGGAATGTTGGTCCCAGGTGAAAAGGCACTTTACCTATCTCAAGACCTTAAATTTGTAAAACCGGTTTTAATTGGTGAGACAGTTTTTGTCGAAGGCAGGATTACTTCCAAAACCGATGCTTTAAAGATAATCACCCTGCAAACGGAAATTAAAAATCAGAAGGGCGAAGTGGCGGTCAGTGGCACGGCCAGAGTTAAGGTTAGAGAATAATATGTCTGAATTAAAAAATAAAATTGCAGTAGTTTTGGGCGGGACCGGTAGCCTTGGCGGGGCGATTGCCGAGGCTTTAGAGAAAGAAGGAATGGTAGTTATAAAACATGGACGAAAAGCCGGTGAATATTCCGCCGATCTTGCCAAGGATGGTGAATTACTGAGGCTATTGGGACACGTCGTCAGTAAATTCGGCCGGATCGATATTCTAGTAAATTCCGTAAGCGCGCCGCTTACGCTTTCAGCGTTTGATAAAAAGACGTGGGACGATTTCCTGAATCATCTAAATATTCAACTCAAATCGGCAGTTATTGCTTCGCAATTTGTTTTACCTGAGATGGCTAAGCGAAAGTTTGGTAAAATAGTCAATATTATTACTTCCGCAGTGGAGGGCGTGCCACCAAGCCATATGGCAGACTATGTCACTGCCAAATATGCCCTGCTCGGTCTCACTAAGGCTCTGGCCAAGGAACATGGTCGTTTTGGTGTGACGGTTAGTGCCGTTTCCCCAAGTCTCGTGAAAAATGATTTTACCAAAACAATGCCGGCCAAAATGATTGAGATTCTTGAGGCGCAAAGCCCTTCTTCCCGTTTAGTCACTCCTTCCGATGTGGCCGAGGCAGTTCTTGCTCAGGTGAAAAATTTTTCTCAAGATGTGAATGGTGAAAATATCGTAGTCTTGCCGTAGGTTTTTGGTGTTTGGACAAATATATGGACGATATCAATCTGATCGGGTATCAAAAAAATGATTACCAAAAACTGCGCGATTTTGTCGGGCAGACTTTTCAATCTAAATATATTTTAGGTGATGAGAAGTTTTTGGATTGGCAATACAGTGGCAGTGGTGCTTTGCTGTTAGCAAAGGTTCGCGAAGAGATTGTCGGTTTTCTGGGCTATAAAGATTTTCCCTATAAAATTTATGGAGAGACCAAGGAGGTTAGGGTGGTCATGAATTTTTTTGCGGCTCCAAAATATCGGCGGGCCGGTGTCGGTCCAAGACTGGCACAACAGGTTTTTAGCACACCCAATTGTATTCTAGTTTCCGGCTATAATGACACCGCCCAGAGTCTCTATGAGCACTTGCGAGCTAATTGGACAGGGTCCGGAGATCTTTTTAGATTTTTCTCAGTTCTCGCTCCTCATAAGTTGATGAGTCACCTTAAGCCGCTAGCTTCATCTTTTGGGCGAAAAAAGGCGCTGGGCAGTGTCAATATTAAAGTGACAGTTGTCCAAAAAATTTCTAAAGATGTTGACGAGTTCTGGCAGACTGTTCGGGACAGGTATTCGGTCACCATTGAGAGAGGCTCTGAATATCTGAAGTGGCGATATCTCGGCCATCCATTTTTTGATTATCAATTTTTAGAGGCGCGCGAAGATGGCAAGTTGCTTGGTTTTCTGATTTATCGATTTGAAGAGGTTGAAGACTTTAAAATTGCCCGTATTATTGATTTTGTTTCTAATGAAGTTGCGGAAGTCTCACTCTTGAAGAAGTTTTTGGATCTGGCTAGAACGGCCGGGGCACAGGCGGCCGATTTTATGTTTTCTGGACAGCTTTATCAAGATTCTCTAAAAGTGGCAGGGTTTTTCGATGTGTCTGGGACAGATTTTTCAAAATTTCCAGTCCGTTTTAATCCGATTTCTTATTCAAAATTTAATATCAATATCGCTTGCGATATTCAGGCCCCGATTCAGGATATGTATTTAACCAAAGGGGACAGCGACCAAGATCGTCCCAATCCACACTGATTGCCGGTCGCTCGGGATTTGGAGAAGACGGTGTGGTAGAATTCTGTAATATTTAGAGACCGGAAGTCGTTATAGTTTCATATAGACGGAGAAAGTGGTTTGACTTTTTACCAAAATAATATAGAGTACGAAAATGCCTGCGGACCTAAAAAATAAGTTTGATTTCAATAATCTCTTCACCTTTGAGATGGCCAATAACCACCAAGGGTCGGTCGAACATGGCAAGAAAATTATCCAGGAAATGGGGAAAATTGCCAAGGAATTTGACCTGAAAGCTTCGGTAAAATTGCAGTTTAGGAACCTTGATACTTTTATCCACCCGGACTATAAAAATCGGACTGATGTTAAGCATATTCCGCGTTTCATGTCGACCAAGCTTTCCGAAGTCCAGTTTAGAGAATTGGTTGATGAGACCAGGAGGAACGGTTTGATTACCATGGCCACTCCTTTTGATGAGGATTCGGTTGAGACTATGAACCGACTTGGGATTGAAATTATGAAGGTTGCCAGTTGCTCGGCTCATGATTGGCCGTTACTGGCTAAGATTGCCGAAGTTGGCAAGCCGATTATAGTTTCCGTTGGTGGGTTAACTATTAAAGAAGTCGACCGAGTTGTCTCATTTTTTGAACATCGTGGTGCCGACTTTGCCATGATGCATTGCGTGGCGATTTATCCGACTCCGAGCGAAAAACTTCATCTCAACCAGATTGAGATTATGAAGCGTCGCTACCCGCATCTCACAGTCGGTTTTTCTACCCATGAGGCTCCGGATAATACTTCTGTCATCGGTCTTGCCTATGCCAAAGGTGCTCGAATTTTTGAAAAGCATGTCGGAGTGCCGACTGACTCGATCAAGCTCAATGCTTATTCATCTAATCCGAATGAAACTCGAAATTGGGTCAAAGCTTACAAGCAAGCTCTGGCTTCTTGCGGTGATAACAATGAGCGACAAGTGCCACCGGAAGAAATTGCTGACTTGCGGTCTTTGATGCGCGGAGTTTACGCCAAAAAAGAAATCAAGGCCGGCAGTCCGATTAAGAGGGAAGATGTTTTCTTTGCCATGCCATATCTTTCTCACGAACAACTTCGAAGCGGGCGATTTAATAATAATTTAGTGGCTGACAAAAATTACAAAGTCGGTGAGCCAATTAGCGCCATAGTTGAACCGCCACGACCGAGCAAAAAAGATATTATCTATTCAGCCATCCACGCCGCCAAGGGAATGCTCAACGAGGCGAAAATTCCTTTGAGTCATGACTTTAAGGTAGAAATTTCTCACCACTATGGCCTGGAGAAATTCAATGAGACCGGCTGTATTATTGTCGACTGTATCAATCGAGAATATGCCAAGAAATTGATTATTCAGTTTGCGGGCCAGTTCCATCCAATTCATTACCACAAAGTTAAGGATGAGACTTTCCAGATTCTCCACGGTTCAATGGAGGCTAATGTTGAGGGGAAAAATTACACTCTTTATCCTGGCGATACCCTTTGGGTACCGCGCGGAGTTTGGCACAGTTTTAAAACTGATACTGGTGTCATTTTCGAAGAAATTTCCACTACCAGCCTCGAAACTTCCGGCGATTCCTACTATGTCGATAAAGATATTGCCGAGAAGCCTCGCGAAATGCGCAAAACTAAGCTTCTAAATTGGGGCCGACACCAATTCGATGACTTACCGGATTAGATGAAATCATGAAGATTTACGCTATCATACCGGCCAGAGGTGGTTCCAAAGGTGTGCCGGGCAAGAATGTTAAATTGTTGAATGGCAAGCCTTTAATCGCTTGGACGATTGAGGCGGCAAAAGCTGTGCCAGAAATTAGCAAGGTGATCGTGAATACTGATGATGAGGAGATTGCTGAAGTGTCTAAAAAATATGGTGCAGAAATTTTCATGAGGCCAAAAGAGTTGGCCGAAGATTTAACTTTAGATTTGCCGGTCTTTAGACACCATCTAGAAACCTTGAAATCTAAAAATGATTTGCCAGATATGATAGTTGATTTAAGGGCAACTGCACCTTTAAGAAATTCGGCTCGTATCAGGGAGGGAATTGAGCTCTTGAGCAGGGCTGGTAAAGCGAAAGCTGATTCTGTTCGGGCTGTGGCCAAGGCAGCGAAACACCCCTACAAAATGTGGAAGCTTAATGTCGGTTTCCTAAACCCTCTTTACAGTGAAGAGGAAAGTGGATTTAAGGATTCCTGGGATGCGCCAAGGCAGTCTTTTCCTTTGGTGTACCAGAATAATGGTTGCATGAACGCCTTTTGGCCGGAGACAATTCTGGAAAAAAAAACTATGACTGGCAAAAAAATTCTCGGCTATACAATGGAGGACTGGGAATCGGTTAACATTGACACCTCGATTGATTTTTTATTGGCTGAAGAATTGATGAAAAAGCATTCAGCCGAATTCACTAAGTAATCAGATTTCTTTACAAAACATTAAAGATATGTTAGTCCTTAAATAGATTTCCAGACCCGACATCGGGTTTGGTCAATGGACTTTGATAAGAAATTCAACAAATCTTCAACATGGAAACAACTCTATTTTTTCTGTTTATGTTGCCTGGAACAATCGCCCTCGGTCTCTATGATGTCTTGCTGAAAAAAACTCTTGCGTCCGGCATCAACAAAGATTTCCTATTGAGTACCGTGTTCATGTTGTCAGGAGCCGTCTTGTTTTTGGTGTCGAGTTTTATTGGTTTTCCAGAAGTAAAAACGGGCTTCTGGTTTGCGCTAGCTATATCAGTTGTTTTTGCTTCAGCCGGCCATTATGCCTGGTATTCTGCAATGTCATATCGCGACGAAGTTTCCTTGATATCTCCGCTCCGAACACTCACACCTCCGATCGTGCTATTGACCGGTATGTTGTTTCTTGGAGAGAGACCGACCGTTTGGGGTATCTTGGGGGTTGTTGTGACTGTAATCGGACTCTGGTTCCTGATGTATTCAGAGGCTGGATTTGCGAAAACTAAACTTTCGACTGTTCTGAAAAGCCAAGGTGTCAAAATGGGAATAGCTACAGCAGTTTTGTTTGCCATTTCCTTTCCTTTTGACAAAAAGATTGTTGTTTTGTCCTCGGCTGTTTTTTCTGGAGCGGTGTCCTTTTTCCTGATTGGTGTGATTGTGTTTTTCATCTCTAGCTTTAAATTTAGGGAGCCTGGGTGGGGAATCGGCCAGATGTTTACCAGAAAGTCTTTCCTATTCGTGGCTGGCCTGGTGATTTTGTTCAGCCTTGGTCTGGTGTTGACTTTTGAGGCCTTGAACTATTCTTTTGCTGCCTATGCTGCATCGGCTAAGAGGCTGGTTGCAATTTGGGCAGTTATCTTTGGCGGATCGTTCCTTAAAGAAAAGAATATTAATAGAAAAATTTTGGCAGTTGTCATCATGATAGCCGGTACGGTCCTGTCCGTTCTTGGAGGATGACGGGGGTTCTTTAAGCGTCACACCGAAAAGTTTTCGGTGTTTTTTATTTCTAACCACAATCTCGTGAATCAAATGGGGCTAATTTTATTGACACTATTGTTTATCTGATATATGGTGTGAACAGAACCGAGCTACTCGGTTGTTCTACCAAGTGAACCCTCAACAAAGGGCTAAATATGAAAGTAAAAGTCATTGGGGCAGGATCGATCGGGAACCATCTTTCACAAGCTGCCAGGCGAATGGGCTGGGATGTGTCAGTGGTGGATCGGGATCAGGAAGCACTTCGGCGGATGAAGGAAGATATTTTTCCTTCTCGCTACGGTGCCTGGGATGAAAAGATCCAACTTTTTGATTCGGCGAATGAACCGAAAGGTGGCTTCGATGTGATCTGCATTGGCACACCTCCGGATGTTCGACTACATTTGGCTTTGCAAGCACTCGAAGAGAAGCCAAAAGTTTTGCTTCTTGAAAAGCCACTCTTTACGCCGGATTTTGCCGAACGGGAGGAGTTTGCCGACTTTATGAATCAGGTGACGAAGCCGATCAGCCCGACGACGGTTCTGGCTGGTTACGACCATGCGGTTTCGGCGGCGATTGATTTCGTCTCCGAAATGCTACGCGAGAGTTCAATTGGTGAAGTCCAAACTTTGGATGTTGAATTCCGCGAGAACTGGGAGGGAATTTTCAAAGCCCACCGGTGGCTCAAAGGTCCGGCTGACTCTTACTTGGGCTTCACGGCTCGAGGCGGAGGAGCTTCTGGCGAGCATTCACACGCTTTGCACCTCTTCAATCATCTGGCGCTTGAGGCCGGTCTTGGTCAAGTTGTGATGGTCACTCCGTTTCTAAAAATGGAGGAGCCACCGACCGGTGGGAAGTATGATTCCATCGCCTGTTTCAATCTGACGACTGCGAGCGGAGTCATTGGTCGAGTGGTTCAAGATGTCGTTACCAAGCCGACTCGCAAGTGGGTCAGATTGCAGGGGTCGAAGGGTTTCATTGAATGGATCTGCAATGGGCACACGGAAGGTGATTTGGTTCGCTTCCAAACTTTCGGTTCGCCGGAGGTTAAAGAAAAAGTCTTTGCCAAGAGACGGCAGGACGACTTCTTCCAGGAGATGCTCCACATTCAAAAAGTGATCGAGACGAGGGCCGCAGTTGGAAACGGTGGCAGTGCTTGGCGATCCCCGGTTTCTTTGGAGAGCGGACTCTTGGTGATGGAGATTTTGCAGGCTGCCAGGCGAAGTGATGAAAATCAGCATTTGCCAGCCTTCCAGTTCTAGTCTTTCAAGGGCGCGAGGATTACCTCGCGCCCCTTTAATTTTCTCAAATGGTAAGTCAATTTAGATTGTGATATATTCAAAGGGTTATGGAGGTGAATAAAATTTTGAGAAGAGTTGTTTTGGTCGGAATATTTTTGGTGCCGTTCATTCCTCTAGTTGTCACCAACAGTAGTTTTTTTCCATTTATTAGTGGTAAAGGTTTTGTTTTTAGAATTATCACCGAAATTATTTTGGCCTGCTGGCTAATCTTGGCTTTGCGGTCGGTGAGTTTTCGTCCTAAAAAGCATTTACTAATCTGGATGCTAGGAGCCTTTTTGCTGGTAATGTTGGTTGCTGACGCTTTAAGTCTGAATACTTACAAAAGTTTTTGGAGCAATTTTGAACGAATGGAGGGTTATATCACGCTGCTTCATCTCGTGGCCTATTTTCTGGTTATCGGAACAGTTCTCCGGGCAGAGAAACTTTGGACTCGATTTTTCCAAACAGTAATCGGCGTCAGTACATTGGTTTCGGCTTATGCAGTCTTTCAGCTGCTGGGCATTTTTGTCATACACCAAGGGGCTACCAGATTGGACGCGACAATGGGCAATGCAACTTATTTAGCGGTCTATCTCTTATTTACCTCCTTTCTTACGGTTTTTCTTTGGCTTCGAGATAAAAACGGCATAGGTATGAGAATTACCTACGGTGTGATTTTGTTTTTGCAATTATTTGGTCTTTATAATACTGCCACTCGAGGTGCATTGCTGGGTCTTGTCGGCGGGACGATTGTGGCGTTGATTTGTCTAGTCCTGTTTGAGAGAGTTCATTTAAAGAGTAGAAGGATTGCCGGCGGAGCTTTAATTGTGATGCTTGTTATGGTTATTGGTTTCGCTTTAATTAGAGATTCTAATTTTTTGCAAAACAAAGGGCCACTTTCTCGCTTGGCTTCAATTTCTCTGGCTGAAGGTCAGCCACGATTTCAGGTTTGGAATATGGCTTGGCAAGGCTTTAAAGAGAAGCCGATTTTTGGTTGGGGCCAAGAGAGTTTCAATTATGTTTTTAACAAATATTATAATCCGGAAATGTACGGTCAGGAGCAATGGTTTGATCGGGCACATAATGTTTTTCTCGACTGGTTGATTGCTGGCGGAATTTTGGGATTTTCAGTCTACCTCGGCCTGTATTTGTCAGCCCTATACTCAATTTGGCGAAGTGGTGGCGATAAGCGGTTTTCAGTAATTGATAAGGCCATTTTGACCGGCCTTATCATTGCTTACGGCATAAACAATATTTTCGTGTTTGACCAGCTTGTTAGCTATTTGATGTTTTTCTCGTTGTTGGCCTATCTTTATACTAAAGATACTGCGACAGAGTTGGGCGACTATAATAAAGTCAGTCTTGATTACCGATTAGACAAGGGAACAACCGATAGGATCTTTGTGCCGGCAATTGTTGTGCTGGCTGTTGTCTCCCTATATTTTGTGAATGTTAAAGGTATTCTTCAGAGCCGGGCACTTACTTCGGCGCTTCATCAGCGGAGCGAGGGGCCGTCAAAAAATTTGGAATTATTCATAAAAGCCGTGTCATACGATTCTTTTGGTCAGGCCGAAGTTCGTGAACAGTTGGCCCAAGCTGCTTACGCTTTCGGCAGGTCAAATGCACCAATCGAAATTAAACAGGCTTTTTTTGATTTGACGAAAACTGAGTTGCTAAAGCAGATTGCCGAAACCCCCCAGGATGCGAGGTACCAGCTTTTTATGGCGACTTTCTTGAATAACTTCCAGATTTATGATGAGGCGCTGAAGTATTACGATATGGCGCGTGCTCTTTCGCCCCAAAAACAATCAATTATGTTTGAGTTGGGTTCGCTTTATATCAACAACGGTGACCCGAACAAAGCTCTGGACATTTTTAAGCAAGCCCTAGATCTTGAGCCAAATTATGTTGACGCCCGGAAAACTTACGGTGTCGGCGCGATTTACGCGAAAAGGTTAGATTTGGCCCGCGAAATTCTGGTGCCGATTTACGGAACAATTCTTGTTCCTGACAGTCGCTTCATTAACGCTTTTGCGGCTATCGGCGATTTTGATAGTGTGGCCAAACTCTGGCAACTTGTTATCAAAGATAGCCCGAACGACCCGGCCCCGCGGTTGTCTTTGGCCGCGACCTATTTGAAGCTTGGTCAACGACAGGCGGCAGTAGCGGAAATTCAAAAGGCGATCGAGCTTAATCCGGGCGTTAAAGAACAGGGTGAATATTATATTCGCGAGATTCAAGCCGGCCGGAACCCTTGACACTCTGAGAAATATCTGTAGTCTGTAATATAGAACCGTGGCCAATTGAGGCCGAAACAAAACTGAATGGGAGAGTATTCATGAGGATCAAAAAGATAGTGTTCGACTTTGACGGAGTTTTGACCAAAGGCGGGGAACCGCTCAAGGAACAAGCCTGGGACTTTATGGCTGACCTGTGGAGTGGTCAGGCCAAGAAATGGCTTGGTGAAGCTCGCCTTAAATTTGGGCAAGGTAAAGGATCCAGATTTGATATTCTGAAGTATGTTATTCTCCGGTTCGGCCACACCGAAGCGTTTGACGATGTCTTGGTTCCAGCCTATGCCGAGTGCTATGACCAGATTGTCCAACGACTGCTGGTTGATAGCGGTTTGGCAGAACATGCCGAAGAGCTTCTGGATTCTCTTCAAACATTCAGATTCGAGTTGTATGTCAATTCTGCTACCCCAACCCCCGGACTTTTGAAAAGCTTGCAGGCGCTTCGGATTGACGACTACTTTGAAAAAATTCTTGGTTGGCCGAACAGAAAGCTCGAAAATTTGCGGATTGTCAGAAGTTCTACGCCCGCGGCGGAACCGAAGGAAATCGTTTTCGTCGGAGACGGCGAAAATGACTGGAAGGCGGCCAAAGATTTCGGTTGCCATTTCGTTGGTATGGCCAATTCCTGGAACAATTGGGGGGAGAGGCGACCGAAGGGGATGCCGAAGTACTGTTTGATCAGTGACCTTCAGGAGATTCCGAAAAAGATCGCTCTTTTTGAAAAGAAGTAGGGATTTGGGCCGGCAATCGCGACGATTGCCGGCCCTTTAATTTTCTTGACAAAGTCGAGACAGTGTGCTAGTCTCAGAACAGAAAAGCTGGCTTAAAACCGGCAGTTGTTTGATAGAAAACCCTCAAAAACGGAGGTCTAGATGAAGGTAGTGCTTGTCGCGAATGATAAGAATCCCACGGATATGATGAAAGCGGTGGCCAAAGAGCTTGAAGCTCGTGGCCATCGGGTGGTCTTAATCATCGGTGAAAACCCCGGTGAGTGCCTAGTTACTTTGGAGCAGGTGGGGGAGGCGGTCGATGCGGACGTCGTCTTTGTCGGAATGTCTTCGAGTGAGCAATTGGCTGACCCGGAGCTGGAGGTATTGACCCAGGCTCTCGCATTGAAAATTCCTTTTGGACTTTTCTCCGACGCGCCGGGTTGTTTCAAACGAGAGTGGTTTGCAGATTTCCGGGCGGACGCTTCGTTTCTCGCCGTTTTGCGTGAAGATGAAGCGGAGGAAGCTCGGGAACTTTTCCCAGTTGCCTTTGTGAAAGCGACCGGGCACCCTTCTCGGGAAGTTGTTCTTGCGAATGTCTCGCGAGAGTCGGTTTTGCAAAAGTTGGCTCTGCCGGCGGATACGAAAATCATCCTTTGCTCCGGGAGCAAGGATCTCGCGGTGAACCTGAGTCTGCTCGCGACCGTTTCGCAGGCTCTTCTGTCTGATGATCCGAACTTGAAGGGTCGCCGAATCATTTTCTGTCCTCATCCCGGGGACAAGAATGCTTGGAAAGGCTACACGGCTTTCTCCGGGGTTGAGCTGGTGCCACCAAGTACCGCCTCGACTGCGGAAGTGTTGGCAGGGGCAGATGTTTTCTTTAACGCCCTGTCGACGACTTACCAGGATGCCGCTTACCGACGGGTCCCGACCATCGTTCTCTTGTCCGAGGTGATTCGTCAGAAACGGCGAACTCTCTTCGGCACCGAACGGGCGATTGAGGCCGAGGAGGGTGTGGCGATTCCGGTTAACAGCATTGCCGAGGCTAGAGTGGCCTTGAGTGCGTTGTTTGACCCAAAAAGCCCCAAGGCCGATGCGGTTCGGGAAAATCAGGCTCGGTGCTATCCGAGGCCGAATCCGCCTGGCACGGCGGCCAAAATTGCCGTTGAGATGATGGAGACAATTGTCAGGGGATCGAATTAGAACCCGATTCCCAGGCCTTTCCTGGAGACAGGAAAGGCCTATTTTATTGGTTATTTTAGGGTTATCCACAGTGAAATGGTAAAAAGCTTGCTTTTTTTAATGATATATGCTATGCTACAGGGTGTGAGTGCTAGCCCTAATTAACGCAAGTTCTTTAGGTATTGGTTAGCTCAACAAAACGAATGTCTGCATGAGTCCCGCCCTTACCGGCGGGTTTCGTGTTTGTGTTAAGAACCCTTACGAATAGGGCACACTAATATTCGTGTCATTCGTTCTCATTCGCGTATTGGTGTCGAGTGCTGTCGTGTATTTGTGTCGTGTGCATAATGTTCCATGTTCTATGTGTTATGATTATGCTAGTTGTTTCAAGTGACGGCCGGCGGTTGCACTCACATAAGACATTAGTTTTGGAGTTAGCCCCCGCCGGCCATCTCTCGGCGCAAAATTTAAAAATTGCAGGATGGAAATTAAATTAAAGTTTCCTTTGCGAGAGTTAACGACCTTAAAGGTGGGCGGTGACGCTCGCTATTTTTGTTTGGCCGATAACCTAAACGATCTTAAAGAGGCTTTTGCTTTTGCCAAGCATGAAAAGGTGCCAATTCTAATTCTTGGTGGCGGTTCAAATTTGCTGATTGATGATAAAGGTTTTGACGGCTTGGTGATTAAGATTAATTTTCTCGGTTTGGATTTTTGTGAAGTCGGTGACTCGGCCGAGGTTATTGCCGGGGCCGGGGAAAATTGGGATAGTTTCGTCGCAACCACCGTTGAACATCAGCTATCGGGTTTGGAAAATCTTTCCGGCATCCCCGGAACAGTCGGCGCGACGCCGGTGCAGAATGTCGGCGCCTATGGAGTTGAGGTCAAAGATTTGATTAATTGGGTTGAGGCCGTTAATTTGGAAACCGGTGAAGTCAAAAAATTTTCCAATCGGGAGTGCCATTTCGGTTATCGTGACAGTTTTTTCAAGACCCTAGCCGGCAAAAAGTTTGTCATTGTCCGTGTCAGCTATCTTTTAGGTCGCAAATTTCAACCGCGCATCTCTTATACTGATCTGGCTAGCTATTTTGCCGATCAGAGGCCGGTCAGTGCCGATGAGGTCAGGGTGGCGGTGCTCAAAATCCGGGCTGGTAAATTTCCTGATTTAAGTAAAATTGGCACGGCCGGATCTTTTTTCAAGAATCCAATTGTTCATCATTCTGTGGCGTCTAGATTGAAGAGTCGGTATCCAGAATTGCCGACCTTTTCTCATCAAGGTGAACATGTCAAAGTGTCTTTGGCTTGGATTTTGGACAAAATCTGTCTCCTGAGAGGTTTTCGTCACAAATCAACCGGCCTTTTTGAAAAACAGCCGTTGGTTTTGGTAAATTATGGCGAAGCTACCGCCGAAGAAATTAAAAACTTTTCTCAAATGGTAAAAAATAAAGTTCAGGATGCGACTGGAATTGAAATTGAGGAAGAAGTTCAGATTGTCTGATTACTTTTTAAGTTTCAATTTTAAATTAAAAATAATTTTATAAACTGGTTCTGAGTTATCCACTGTTTTTGACAAAAATTGATTGTGCTAGGTTTATTTAAGGCGCATAATATACTTAAGTCTATGCAATAAATTTAATTTCTAATTTTGCTAGGCAAAATGGTCGAATAAAATTATTGTACGCTTGTTAAAAATTTAATTTAAGTTTCTTTCTTCCCACTCGTTCTGTGAAAATAAAGAAACTCAATCTATTTTATGGCAAAGAAAAAAGCCAAGAAGGCATCAAAGAAGCGAAAGCCAGCCAAGAAGGCAAAGAAGGCCAAGAAAAGACGCCGATAACTCTGAGGACATTTTGTCCAACAAAAAACTCGACATTTATGTCGAGTTTTTGTCTTCCGAATTTTAATTTGGAATTTGTATCTTGTAATTTGGTCACTCCGAGCCCGCTTACCGGCGGGCTCGGTTTTGTGTTAAAATGACCCGACTATGGCATTTTTAGCTAAATTATTTGGGAACAAAGGTCTAAGTTCGGCCAAGGTCTACGAGCCTCTGGTGCTGCGGATTAACGCTTTGGAAGCCGAGTTTGGTCAGTTGGCGGACGGTGGACTTAAGGCTAAGACCCAAGACCTAAAAGCTAGGCTTACTACCGGAGCCAAGCTTGACGATCTTTTGCCGGAAGCTTTTGCCTTGGTTCGGGAAGCGGCCAAAAGAACTTTGGGAGAACGGCATTTTGATGTTCAGCTTTTGGGTGGTGCGGCGCTTCACTTTGGAAAAATTTCTGAAATGAGAACCGGTGAAGGTAAAACTCTGGTGGCCACTCTGCCGGCTTATCTAAACGCACTTACGGGCTGTGGTGTTCATGTGGTGACGGTCAACGATTACCTTTCTCGCCGTGACGCTGTCTGGATGGGACAGATTTATAATGCACTGGGTCTCTCTGTTGGAGTTATAAATCACGAAAGTAGTTTTGTTTATGATCCGGCCCATAAAGAATTGGATGAGACACGCGATGGGCTAGGGTCGTTTAAGGTTGTGCACGAATTTTTAAGACCGGTCAGTCGCAAAGAGGCCTACGCCACAGATATTACTTATGGTACCAATCATGAGTTCGGTTTCGACTATTTGCGCGACAATATCGAATACGACGGCAATTCAATCCGTCAGCGCCAATTTCACTATGCGATTGTTGACGAAATCGACTCGATTTTGATTGATGAGGCGAGAACCCCACTTATCATCTCGGCGCCGACTGCCGAGTCGGATGATTTTTACACGCGCTTTGCCGGAATCGCCGAGAAGCTTCATCAAGATAGCGATTACGAAGTTGATGAAAAGCTGAAAGCGATTACTCTCAAAGACGCCGGAATTGAGAAGGCGCAAAAATTTTTGGGGATTGAGAACATTTACACTGAAGGCGGGATTAAGTATGTGCATCACTTGGAGACGGCGGTGCGAGCCAAGGCGATTTTCAAACGCGACGCCGACTATGTCGTCAAAGATGATGAAGTAATCATCGTCGACCCTTTTACTGGCCGTTTACAGCCTGGTAGACGCTGGTCGGAAGGTCTGCACCAAGCCATTGAAGCCAAAGAAGGCGTGAAGATTCAAAAAGAGTCTCGAACTTTTGCGTCTATCACCTTCCAAAACTATTTCCGAATGTATGAGAAGCTTTCCGGCATGACCGGTACGGCCGCCACTTCGTCCGAGGAATTTTTCAAGGTCTACGGTCTTGATGTTGTGATCGTGCCGACTAATCGGGAGATTGCGCGAGTCGATAATAATGATCAAATTTTTCAGACCGAAACCGGCAAGTTTAAAGCCGTGGCCAAAAAAATTAAAGAATTGAATAAAACCGGCCAGCCGGTTTTGGTTGGTACTGTTTCGGTTGAAAAAAACGAATTGCTCTCGGCCTATCTCAAATCGGAAGGCGTGCCGCACCAGATTTTGAATGCCAAGAATCATGAGCAGGAAGGGGAAATTATCGCCCAAGCCGGCAGGCAAGGTGCGGTGACGATTGCTACCAACATGGCCGGTCGAGGTGTTGACATTAAATTGGGCGGTAGTCCTTTGGTGAAGTCTGATTATGAAGCTGTGAAAGGTTTGGGTGGACTTTTTGTGCTGGGCACTGAAAGGCACGAAGCGAGACGAATCGATAATCAACTCCGAGGTCGTTCCGGCCGTCAAGGCGATCCGGGTGCGACACAATTTTTCGTTTCGCTCGATGATTCTTTGATGCGGGTTTTCGCTTCGGATACGATTAAAAAAATGATGGGGCGATTTAATATCGCTGAAGATGAGCCGATTGAAAACCGGTTGATTACCAAATCGCTGGAGAGTGCTCAAACCAAAATCGAAGGTTTCAACTTTGATGCCCGCAAGCATGTTTTGGAATATGATGATGTTTTGAATTTGCAGAGAAAAACTATTTATGAAAGACGACGCAAAGTTCTGCTCGGCGAGATTTCTGATGTAGAGGAAGTCCTTAAGAATTTTATTGAGCTCGAGGGTAGTGACGAGACAATCAAACAGGCTTTGGCTGAAAAAGAAAAGATTCTAGGCAAGGAAGTCTTTCTGGGAATTGTAAAAAGATTGATTCTCCAGACAGTCGACATGTTCTGGGTGGAGCATCTGGAAGTCATGGATTATCTGCGTGGTAGCGTTAATTTGCGCGCCTACGGCCAGAGGGACCCACTGGTTGAGTACAAGAAAGAAGGCCTACGAATGTTCAAAGATATGGAGGCTTCTATTCGGCACCAAGTCTTGGAGCTTTTGCCAAAACTGCAGACCGACGGCTTTAAACAGGAGGCACCGGCGCGACTGCAAGAAGTCCATGATGAAGCAAAACTGATTGTTGGCAACACTGACAATCCTAAGGCTGCGCCGGCGCAGGAAGGTCCGAAAGTGGGCAGAAATGATCTTTGTCCTTGCGGGTCGGGGAAAAAATTCAAGCGGTGCCATGGTCAGTAACCGGCCGTAAGTATAGGTGCATAATCTAGTGTAGAGAGTTAATTATTTAAACTAAATAAGCGCAGTCTCGTAGTAAATTTGTTCTGATAAATTAACTAGCGGGATAAAAAGTGCCATGGGAAATGATGCTAATAAAGAAAATAAGAAAGTTGGGGCAGGTTTTGGAGTGATGGTCTTCAAAAACGGTGATATCCTGCTTGGTAGGAGACATTCTGATTCGGATAAGGCCGACTCGGAGTTACATGGGGAAGGGGCTTGGACAATGCCTGGCGGAAAGCTTGAATATGGGGAATCATTTGAAGATGGAGCCAGGAGAGAGGTTTCTGAAGAAACCGGAATCAATTTGGAGGATGTGAGAGTTATTTGTGTTAATAATGATAAAAACGAACACGCTCACTTTGTAACCATTGGGTTATTTTCCGACAAGTTCAATGGAGAACCAAAAGTTATGGAACCTGACGAAATTACTGAATGGCAATGGTTTGGAATTAATAATTTGCCAACCCCTTTATATTTTCCAAGTGCCAAGATTGTTGATAATTATAATAAGAAAATATTCTATACGCTTGAGTAAGTTGATAAATATTGTAAGATGTCACACAAATCAGAAAATAATTAAAACCACAGAAGCCAAGGCTTCTGTGGTTTGGTTTTAGGAAGTTGTAAATTCAGCCTTCAAAATTTTGGCAACCCGGAGTCTCACTAGCTTGTGTGGGCAACTGGTGCCGGCGGCCCAACGATAGAGGGTCGAAATTGTGACCTTCATCCTGTCAGCAAATCTCTGCTTAACACTTTGGGGGTTGTCATCAAGGAATTGGTATATCAGGTCCTGGAATTTGGGCTGAGGTTTCAATTTTCTCATAACTTCCTTTCGTAGACTTCTGCTATAAGTTTAGCATGATAAGATTAAAGTTAGTTGAGTAAATTAAAAAGCCCGCCAAGTTTCCTTGGCGAGCCAAATTAAAAGAAAGTCAGCCCTTCCTGGTTTTTTTGAAAGGGCCAGTGCGGTTGAGATAGGCGAGCATTAGCGCAAACATAGTTGCGAACGCAAACCCCAATCCGCTTGCCCATAAGGGCTTCATTCCGACAGAGAAGAAGATGAAACCACCAAAAGCACCGGCCAGGATTGCTAGTAGAATTTCATTCCATTTCATATAGTTTTTCCAGGTTCGAGTCTTTTGATATAATAACAAAATTCAATTAAAATGTCAAGGAAAGATTTTAGGAATACCAAAGATCCCGCAGGAAGTGAGTCTGAAAAATTCTATAGAATTGTTGTCGGTGATGTGGGGGTTTATGAGGCTGTCGAGAAAGATTGTCCCAGAAATGATCCAAGAAGGGGGAATAAACCAGATGGGTCTTGGCTACCGAAAAAAGGTTTAGACTATCCGGGGGCGATATCTTATTGGACTGAATATGGACTAAGAAAATATCGAGAATCTGGATTAATGAGTTGGCACGCATCAGTCGTAAACGGTAAGACAGACATTATAACTATCAACAGGCCGGCACGGGTTCTCTACGAAGACCAGTACCAAATTATTGTTGATTCAAATATGAGTGTATAATTTAATTATGAAAATAACTTTTATCCAAATTGGCGGCACGATTGATAAAAGCTATCCGAGGACAATGAAGGGTTATGCTTTTGAGATAGGTGAGGCCGCTGTCGGGAGGGTTTTGGATAAAATAAACCCAAATTTTCAATATGAAATCATCCCTCTACTTAAGAAAGACAGTTTAGACATTACTGAAGCTGATCGAGAGAAAATACTCGAGACTTGTAGAAACATCAGTGACAGTAAAATTATCCTGACTCACGGCACTGATACAATGACTGAAACCGCTTCAAAGTTAAGCGGAATAAAAGACAAGGTAATAGTAATTACTGGGGCGATGAGGCCGGAGAAATTTTCGGATTCTGATGCGATGTTCAATATCGGAGTTGCGGTTGCGGCGGTGCAAACTCTCCCGCCCGGTATTTACATTGCAATGAATGGGCGGGTTTATAATTGGGATAGAGTAAAGAGAGATCGGGCAGACGGTAAATTTGTCGAGTCAGTTTAAGGAGATGAGTCATTATGAAAAATAAAGACAATACAAGATGCGTGTTTTGTGAAATCATCAATGGTAATTCAGAAGAGCGCAGAATTACCTATGAAGACGAACTTATAGTTGCATTTCCGGATAAAAACCCTGCAACCAAGGGTCACACTTTAATAATTCCCAAGCAACATTTTAAGGATATTTTTGAAATTCCTGAGGAAATCCTGGGCCAAATTGGCAAAATGTTTAAGGTTTTGGCGAAGAGACTTTGTGATGAACATAATGCAACCGGTGTAAACATCATGCACGCGAGCGGGAAAGATGCAGAACAGAGCGTATTCCACCTGCATTTCCATGTTGTCCCAAGATACCCTGAAGACAATTTAAAAATGTGGTTTCATAGTAGAGACAAAATTTAATGTCATGGAAAATAAGATTTAGAGAGACTAAAAGCGGTGGTGGGGGTGGTCTTGAACGAAAAAGGAGAAGTTTTGGTGGTGAGTCAGCATGGCACAGCTTGGTCATTGCCCAAGGGGCATATTGAGGCGGGAGAAGATGCTATTTCAGCCGCCAAAAGGGAAACCTTGGAAGAATCGGGCTTGTCGGATTTGGAATTTGTTAAAACCTTGGGTGAATATCAGCGTTTTAGGATTGGCAAAGACGGTAGAGAGGATAGGAGCGAACAGAAGACAATCTTGATGTTCTTGTTTAAATCTAAATCTGATATTCTTAAACCAATAGACCCAGAAAACCCTGAAGCGCGTTGGGTGCTGAAAGAAAAAGTGGCCGAGCTTCTAACGCACCCTAAAGATAAGCAATTTTTTCTAAGTATCATTAATCAGATTTGAAATTCATATATCGACATATCGATATTTCGAAATATCTTTGTTATGGCAAGCATTGAAAAATTTGAAGATTTGATTTGTTGGCAGAAGTCTCGCAAATTGGCAAATTTTATTTTTGATATTACTGACCGAGCCGAGTTTAAAGACCATGATTTAAAAAGCAAATTCGCCGAGCGGCAATTTCACCAATGTCCAATATTGCCGAGGGTTTTGATCGAGGCACAAGAAATGAATTTGTCGATGCGCTTTTTATTGCCAAAGGTGAGGTTGGTGAAGTGCGAAGTCAATTGGTAATAGCTTCGGATCGGAAATATATCGATATTTCGAAATATCGAGAGGGAATGGTTCTAACCGATGAGTGTGCGAGGTTAATTCGCAGTTTTGCTGAGAAAGTTAAAGGCGGCTCGCACCGTGGCGTTCAATTTAAACCAGCCGAAAGGCCGGACCCACTCAAGGAAATGACCAAAGAAATGGCGCCGGAAGTTTACAAACGATTTTATAAAGACTAGTATATCGATATCTCGAAATATCGATATTTTCTCCAATGAATTTCAAAAATAATGTAAATTTTCTTTTTGAGGTGAGCTCTCTACGCCATGTTGATCGGACCTGGAAGCAATTTTTTGATGACTCGGTAGCCAATAATGCCGAACACATTTTTCGGGTGATTTGGATCGCTCTGACTTTGGCTAAAATGGAAGGCGCCAAAAATCATGAGAAAATTTTGAAAATGGCCATGGTCCACGATCTGCCGGAAAGTCGAGCTGGCGATGTGCATTACTTATCTCGACAATATGTTGAACGGAAGCAAACTGAAGCGGCGCGGGATATGTTTGCCGGGACTGTCCACGAAGCCGAAATGCTTGAAATTTTTGAAGAATACGAGAAGCGGGAATGCTTAGAGGCCAAAATCGTCAAGGATGCTGACACTTTGGACATTGAACTCGAGACCAAAGAGTATGAAGCTAAAGGTTTTACGATCAGACAAAAAATAGCACCGCAGAGAAAAGCCGGTGTTTACACTAGGCTTTTTACCAAGTCAGCTAAAAAAATGTGGGATGAAATCGATAAGACAGATCCCCACGATTGGCACAATCAGTCTCCTAAAAATCGACACTTGGGTGGAGACTGGAAAGTCGACAAAAAGAAAAAGTCTTAAATTTATGGTGGAGAAAACAAAAATGATTTTGACGCTGATTATTCCGCACCAAGGGCGGAAGGTGCTTCTTGGCATGAAGAAGAGAGGTTTTGGGAAGGGGAGGTGGAATGGTTTTGGTGGTAAACTTGAGCCAGGTGAGACTATCGAAAATAGCGCCAAGAGAGAGTTGTGTGAGGAGGCTGGAATTGAGGCCGGCAAACTTGAACAATTGGGAATTGTTGATTTTGAATTTCAAAATAATCCGGAAATTTCGGAAGTCCATATTTTTAAAGTTCACGAATTTAAAGGTGTTCCGAAAGAAAGCGAGGAGATGGCGCCGAAGTGGTTTTTTGTCGACGAGATTCCTTTTAAGGAGATGTGGGGCGATGATCCGTATTGGTTGCCGATATTTTTGCAAGGGAAAAAGTTTCGAGGTTATTTTCTTTTTGCGCCAGGCGATAAGGTAATCGAACATCGGGTAAAAATTGGCGGTTTTACTGAACCTTTGATGTAGAGTTGTCCACGATTTACTAACAGGCTATCCACAGGTTTATCCCCAAAGCCCCGCGGCGTTGCGCCGCGGGGCGTCATCTTCTATAATGAAACATATATGACTATGATTAAAAAACTCGTTCGTTTCTTTGATAAATTTGAGGATAAAAACCGAGGACTTTTGAGCCGAGCGCCGATTGTTTACGCTATCGTCGGCGGTGCCGCCCATGTTCTATTTTGGCGCGGAGTTTGGCATGTGGCGGATGACTACGGACTCTCGAATTGGGGCTCACTCATAATTGGGGCGCTGGTCCTGATGGGTACCGGACTTCTGGTCGCTTCCTTTATCGGCGATTCCATCATTATTTCCGGCCTTAAGCATGAGAAAAAAACTACTGAGAAAACTGAAAAGGAGGTTATAGAAGGCGAGTATACAATTCAAAATGTTCACTTGCATGTGACAAATCTGGAAAAGCAAGTTCAGGAGATTAAAGAGTTGTTAGTTCAGAAGCAACCATAAGCTTGTTTGTGCGCACATTTTTGCAGAGTTTGCAGATTGTGATATAAGCGCGCGGGCTAAAATTTATGTCACTTAGAATCATTACTCACAGCGGCAGTTTTCATCCGGACGATGTTTTTGCTGCCGCAACCTTGGAATTGGTACTGGAAACTGAAAATCTAGAATTGGTCAGAACTCGAGATGAGGTTTTAATCTCGCAGGGTGATTATGTTTTTGATGTTGGAGGGATTTATGATGAATCGAAAAATCGGTTCGATCATCATCAAAAGGGCGGAGCTGGCAAGCGTCCAGACGGTGTCCCGTTTGCTTCCTTTGGTTTGGTTTGGAAAAAATTTGGCGACAAGATTGCCGGTCCAAAGGAGATTGCCAATCTTTTCGATCATGATTTTGTCAGGTATATAGATATTATGGATAACGGGGACGGAGAGCTTAAGCCGGTTTTTGGCGATGTTTACCCTTATACCTTAGCCGGAGTAATTTTCTCATTCTTGCCGACTTGGAAAAGTGAAGGTGAGGAGATGGATCAGGGATTTAGAAAAGCCGTAAATTTTGCTAAGGATTTAATCGTTCGCGAAATTCAAATTTTAAAAGATGAAGAAGAGGGGAAATTGTTAGTAGTCAAAGCCTATCAAGAGTCGGCAGATAAGAGGCTGGTTATTTTTGACCAGAAGTTGCCATGGGCCGAGGTCTTGGCCAAATATCCGGAGCCACTTTTTATTATTGAGCCGATTTCTGAAGATCACACAATTTCGTCTTGGAAGGTTCGCGCCGTTCGAGACAACATTTTTTCTTTCAAAAATCGGAAGGACCTACCATTGGCTTGGGCCGGCAAGTCCGGTAAAGATTTGGCCGAGATCACCGGTGTGACGGACGCAACTTTTTGCCACAACGCGCTTTTTATCGCTGTTGCCAAATCGAAAGATGGAGCGCTAGAGCTCGCAAGACTCGCTCTAAGTTTATAAAGTTCGTCAAGTTTCAAGTTTATAAAGTATGAAGATAGATAAGTTTGAAGATATTTTATCGTGGCAGAAGTCAAAAAATCTGGTGGTAATTGTTTACAAGGCGCTACATGGTAATAAAGATTTTGGCTTTAAAGACCAAATGCAAAGAGCGGTAGTAAGTATTTCAAATAATACAGCTGAGGGTTATGAGAGGCGGAGTAATAAGGAGTTCAAGCAATTTCTCTATATTGCAAAGGGGTCATGCGGGGAAGTTCGCTCGATGACTCAAATTGGTGTAGAGTTAGGTTATCTTAAAGAGGCGGAATCACGAGAAATTTATTCGAATTCTTTGGAAATTTCCAAGCTTATTTCGGGCCTTATTAAGGTGCTTTAGTGCAATTAGTCCATAGGCTATCGGTATTTTCTTTTACTTGATAAACTTGGTGAACTTTTTAACTTTATAACTCATTCTTATGGCTTTTATCGATGAAATAAAAATTAAATTGTCTGCTGGCCAGGGTGGTGCTGGAGTGGTGCGTTGGCGCCAAGAAAAATTTATCGAGAAAGGTGGCCCCTCGGGTGGCAACGGTGGCAAAGGTGGCGATGTCTATGTGCGGGCGGTTCGCGATCCGGGTCTTCTGGTGCGTTATCGTAATATCAAAGCCCTTCGCGCCGATAATGGCGAAGCGGGTTCCAAGCAAAGCAAAAGTGGTTTAGCCGGTGAAAATTTGATAGTCGAATTGCCGGTTGGTTCGGTGATTACGAATCAAGACAGTGGCATCAAAATCGAGCTTCTGAAAGAGGGGGAAGAGCAAAAATTGCTATCCGGCGGAGTTGGCGGTTTTGGCAACGAACATTTCAAGAGTTCGACCAATGTTGCCCCACGAGAGTGGACTCCGGGCAAAGACGGCGAATCGGCGGATTTCTTAATTGAGCTAGAACTTTTTGCTGATGCCGGTCTGGTGGGTTTACCAAATGCTGGCAAGTCTTCATTGCTTAACGCCATTACTAACGCCAATTCGAAAGTTGGTAGTTATGAATTCACCACTCTCGAACCGCATCTTGGTGCGCTTTACGGTTTTGTTTTGGCGGACATTCCGGGTTTGATTGAAGGCGCTTCCGAAGGGCGGGGTTTGGGGCATAAATTTTTGAGACATATTCGTCGGACCAAAGTCTTGTTCCATTTGGTGTCTCTAGAAAACGAAGATCTTTTAAAAGTTTATCGTACCATCAGAGCCGAACTGGAAAAGTTTGATCCCGAGCTCGCTAAAAAACCGGAAGTAATTATTTTGACCAAGACCGATCTTGTAGACGAGACAGCTCTCGTCAAAGCTAAAAAACAATTTAAAAGCATCAGCCCGAAGATCCTTTCGGTATCGGTTATTGATGATCAGGCGATAAAAAGGATTAGTGATGAAATTGTGAAAATCTTGCGCGAGAATCAGGGCTAGATAATGTGCTAAAATTAATTTTCATGGAAGACGATAAAAAGTATTTTCCAACAATCGGACTTGAGATTCATGCCGAACTTAGTACCAAAACTAGGATGTTTTGCAATTCCAAAAACAATCCGGACGAAAAAGAGCCCAATATGAATGTCTGCCCAATTTGTCTGGGTCATCCTGGAACACTGCCGACTATTAATCGGGAAGCGGTTAAGCATGTTTTGAAGGTCGGCCTCGCGGTTGACGGTGAATTGGCCGATTTTACCGAATTTGACCGTAAAAACTATTTTTATCCTGATATCCCAAAGGGTTATCAGATCAGTCAGTACAAATTCCCGTTGGTAAAAGGCGGGGAATTGGCCGGAGTCAAGCTCACCAGGGTGCATCTTGAGGAAGACACAGCGAGATCGACTCATGAGACCGGCAACTTTAGCCTGGTTGATTTTAATCGCGCCGGAGTGCCACTCATGGAATTGGTGACTGAACCGGTAATCCATTCGGCGGAAGAAGCCGGTCAATTTGCCCGCGAACTTCAGCTTTTGCTTCGCACCTTGGGCGTTTCGGAAGCGAATATGGAGAAAGGCGAGATGCGGGTGGAGGCGAATATTTCAGTTTCGGATAGTCTTGAGGTCTTCGGTACTAAGGTTGAAGTTAAAAATCTCAACTCATTCAAGTCTGTCGAACAGGCCATTGCCTTCGAGCTGGACCGTCATATTAAAATTATAAAAAAAGGGGAAAAGCTGGTTCAAGAAACTCGAGGTTGGGACGAGGATAAAAGCATTACTTTTCCACAAAGAGTTAAAGAGGATTCCCACGATTACCGCTATTTTCCTGACCCGGATTTGCCCAAGTTAAAACTTAGCGAACTCCAAGAATTTTCTGTTGTTAATTTAAAAAAAGAAATTCCGGAGTTGCCGAGTGAAAAGCGAACTCGCTATGCAAAAGATTTTGGCCTAAAAACGGTTGATATCGAAAATCTGATTTCTAATTTTGCTCTAGAAAAATTTTTCAGCCAAGTTTTAGCTGATTTCGGTGCTGATGTGTCTCGACTAGCGGCACTAGCTGCCAATTATCTGCTCTCTGATCTTCAGGGTTTGATCAAAAAAAATGATGGCAGTGATGATATCGAAAATATTTTAGCGAAAATCGGCTCTAAGAATTTTTCTGATCTAATCCGATTGATCGCTGGTGGCGAAGTTTCTTCGCGTGGTGGTAAAGATGTCCTGGCGTTGATGTTTAAGGAGGGTGGTGAGCCAAAAAGCTTGGCCGAGAAACTTGGCGTGGTTCAAAAAAGTGATTTAGGAGCTTTAGATAAAATTGTTAAGGAAGTCGTCAAAAATAATCCTCAAATTGTCGCTGATTTCAAAGCTGGTAAAACCGCCTCGGTTCAGTTTTTGATTGGTCAAGGAATGAAGTTGAGCAAGGGTTCAGCCAACCCAAAAATTCTCTCCGAACTCCTCCAAAAAGAGCTAAATTAAGTTTTTTCATTCAATTTTTGGATTTTAAAAAACCTTCTCGAAAAAATGGCTTAAAATATAGTCTCGGATAGCCGAGATATCCCCACTCATCCTTAGTTAAAGCCGTTTTTTTATTTTATAATTAAGGGAAATGAACGAGGGCCTAATTTTTAACGGCAAAAAGTACCTTCCATCCAAGCAGGCGGCGGATTTGACTGGCTACAAAATTGATTATGTTGGCCAGCTTTGTCGTACCGGCAAGGTTGAGAGTAAGCGAATCGGACGGACTTGGTTTGTGAATGAGGATTCGATCTTGAAACACAAGGAAGCCGCCTCACAAGGTGGTAATGATTCTCGGATATCCGAGAAGTCAAAAATTGAGCAGGTAAAATTGACCGAGGAGGCTATTCCGACGGCGAATGAATTTGCCAGTTTACCTATCCAAAATCCGACCCATAAAAGCGACACCAACTCACAAACAAGTTTGCCACGGCATTTCCATCTTTTTGGTGAAGCCTCGGCTGATTCGATGACCCGACTGCTCTCGCTTTTTATCGTGGCGGTACTATTCTCCACCATTTTAATTGCTAAGGAGAATAATCCATTTCCAGCGGCAGCCAATTTACTTAAAACTACCGGCACTGCAGTGGTCGCTAATGTCTCACTTGCTCCGGTCCATTTTGCAACCGTAGCGATGACAAGTTTCGAAGTTGCTGTTGACTATGATTTGGAAATTTTATCTCATTCTGGCGACCATGTTTTAAATCTGGTTAAGTGGTTCGGCGAATCTTATCTTGGAGTTGTCAGGGAGACGGCAAGAATTGGCGATTTATTTACAGATAGTCCGATTGCCAATGCGCCAAGCAGAATTTTTACTGCCGGGACAAAATTGTTCGGTCATCTTTATCAGAATCTTGGCGCTAATTTGAGGCGAGATGTGGTTGCGATTGTTCAGTCTGATTTTTCAGATAAAATCATCAATGGTCCGGTCAGGCTGTCAGAAAAATATGTTGCTGGAGTTTGGAATTTGGCTAGGCTTTATCAAAATTTGGGCGTAAATTTTAGGAATAATCTCGTGGCCTTTGGTGGCTCTGGTGTCGTTGTTAAATATCCGGCCAAATTTACTACAGGCTTTCTTGGCTTTTTCCAAGATTTGTCAGGGGTTTATCAAAGGCTGGGTTCAGACTTGAGATTTGATCTTGCTACTTATCCTAAAACAGCCGTAGTCGCTGTTTACCCGAAAGTCTTTTCGCAGAGTTTCAATAATTTCTCGCACAATTTTGCCAAGCTGTATCAAGGTCTCGGTGTGTTGGCTCGGGTAAGTGCAGTCGTTTACCTCCGGTCTGATCTGGCGGCCACTTACCCTTTGGCTCTGTCACAAAGTGTCAACGCTCTCTCCCAAAATTTCACCAATTTATATCAAAACTTAGGATTTGATTTTCGAAGTCGAGTTGCCAATGTCGGCAGTTCCAAGTTTGTCTCGGCTATGTTTGGTTGGCCGACGGTGGCTTCAAATGGACTGGCCTCGGCTATCCAGACTGTTCCAAGTTTCTATCAAACTTTAGGTTTTAATTTTCGAAATCAAGTCGGCCAGACGATGGGTCGGATTGCCAAAATTGGTAGAGGTTCACCAAGTGTGGCTGCAGTTTCTGTCGCAGTTGCAACTAAATCTGAGTCTCAAGTCCAAGCTAGTTCATGGTTTGGTAATCTGAAAAATTCAGTCGAGGATTTGTCACTTCGGGTCATTGCCGTTTTAAGACTAGCCAAGGGTGAGATCTTGGAAGGTCTGACCGCTGGTTATTCGGATGCTAAGTCACTTACAGTTTCAGGTTTTGGCAAAGTTGTTGGTCAAGTTGGTCTTGTGTTTGGCAAGGTTGTGGAAGTGCCGACAGTTCTTTATCGAGCTGTCGCCTCAATTTTATCCGGCGAATATTATTCTCGCTTGACTCAATATCTAAATATTAGCCAGCAAAGCTCGGAGATGAATATTGGGGGAGTCTTGGCAACCAAAGCAGATAATGAGAGGCGCGGGATTGCTGTTAAACCAAGTGTTAGTGCTATCGCGGATGAGGCGGCTAAAAATGAAATCCGAGAGACTTTTTCCGATACTGTCGAAGTGATTCCAGATGAGACCGGGCAGTCTGGGATTGTGAAGCCAAATTTCAAGAGTGGTCGAAATTCCGCGTACATTTATGTTCTGGTCCCGGTAAAACAATAATCATGGAAACTGGAAGTTACATCATAATCTTGTTCTTGTTGTTTGTGGTTCTAAGCCTAGTCTTGGTGCCAAGTGCTTTTGCGGCAGTGATGCAAAGTGCGACTTATCAAATCCAATCTGACAGCTTGAATATTGGCGGGACGGAAAATAGTTCAAGCGCTTCCTACAAGGTGAGTGATACTGTGGGCGAAACCGGCACAGGTCTGCTCTCAAGCGCGCTCTATATTCTTAAGGCCGGTTACCGTCAAGTGGCGGCTGCGGTTTCCGGTGGCAGTGGTGGTGGCGATAGTACTACCGCAACAACCGCCGTCGGCGCCAATGGGCCGCACGGCGATGTCAACGGCAATTGGTTGCCGGCGCTTTTGGTTAGTGGAATCCAAATTAGTCGAACCGACACTTCGGCTACTGTCACTTGGCAGACGAGTGAAAACGCGGTCTCTACTTTAGCTTGGGGTGAGACTTTGACTTACGAGCTCGGCAGTTTATCCGAGCAGACTTCGAGTTTGAATCATAATTTTACAATTCCTAATCTGGTCGCCGGCAAGACTTATTACTTCAGATTTACTTCAGTTGACTCCAATAATAACCGAGCTGGTCTCGAGGGCGCCTCACTGGTCGCCACTCCATCGCTAGACATTACTCCGCCAGCCAACCCACAGGATGTTACGATTTCGGCCGAGGGCAAAGCCGTCAGGCTCAATTGGCAAAACCCGACTGATACGGATTTTAGTGATGTTGTAGTTGTCAGATCGGAGGAATTTTATCCAGCCGGGCCGACTGACGGCATTTTGATTTATCGGGGCAATGGCGGTTCTGTGGTTGATCAGAACATTGACATCGATACAAATTATTTCTACTCAATTTTCTCTCAAGATTCTGCCGGCAATTATTCTTCAGGAGTTCTGATTTCCGGCCGGATTGAGATTCAGGGCGTGGCACCGGTTGTGGTTGTGCCAGATGTCTTCGATTCAATTCCTAAAGCTACCGAAGTCGATCCAAGATTCAATCAGGTCACTTTCGACGACTTCAAGATTATTCAAGGTAATCGCCTGATTAATGCTGGTACTAACGGGTTCGCAATCAATGGTTCGGTACCGTTTAAAATGGTAGTTAACTACGAAACTTTGCCGGAAGTTCTAAAAACTATTCTAGTCACAGTCCAAAACGCCGAAATCCCCGACCGACAGTTTTCTTTCATGCTTCGGGTAAATCGCGGGCTTACCGCTTACGAATCTTCGGTTGAGGCTTTGGGTGAGGCGGGGACTTATAAAGTGCGGATTGCGATTATCGATCATGATAATCAGGCCATCAAAGTAATTGACGGGAAAGTGAACGCCTCGTATCCATTTTCCAGATTTGTCTCCGATCAGCTCGGTGCCACCATCCATAAAGTTTGGCCAAACATTTCCTTGAATGAGGCTGGAATCGTGATTTTGATCATGATTTTCTTGGTTGGTCTGGGGAGAATGCTTCTCATCATTGCTTAAAAAATGAACTTGCTTGCTTTTACAAAGAAAAAGTTTTTCAAAAAAATCGCCGGTGTTTTGGCGATGGCAAGTATTATTTCTCTGACCGCAACTTCGGCCTTCGGTTTTGTCCTAGTACCGGAAGCTGTTGCGGCCATCAATCAGCAGATTAACTACCAAGGCAAACTCACCGATTCGGCCGGCACGGCCGTCACCGATGGCACCTATGCAATGTCTTTTTCTCTTTATACGGCGTCAGCCGGCGGAACGGCTCTTTGGACCGAAGCTTTGACGGGTGCAAACGAAGTGACGGTGACCGGCGGTCTCTTCAGCGTGATGCTTGGCTCGACTACTCCGCTTACGGGCGTGGATTTTAACCAGACTCTTTATTTAGGAGTGACGATTGAGAGTGACTCTGAAATGTCTCCACGAAAAATCTTAGGCGCGGTGCCTTCGGCAATCGAGTCGGTCAAACTTGGCGGCTTAAATTCTGCCCAGTTCTTAAGATCGGATGCCACCAATTCCACCTCAACCGCTTCGACTTTCTTGACTATAAACCAAACTGGCGCTGGTAATGTTTTGGATATTACAAACGGCGCGACAAATATTTTTAATGTTTTAAGTACTGGCAACATCGGCATCGGCACCACCTCACCCGGCCAGAAACTTTCAGTAGCGGGGGACATCCTTGGCAACAATATTATCGGCTCATATTTCACCGGCACCACTACCGCCACTTCAACTTTTGCAGGCGGTTTAAGTGTCTTGGCAATTAATCAAACCGGTGCCGCCACTTCAACTTTTGCCAATGGCCTTAACCTGGCTTCCGGTTGTTTCTCAATTAATGGCGCCTGTGTGGGTGGTGCTTCATCACAATGGACGACTTCAGGTTCAGATATCTATTACACCGCTGGCAATGTTGGGATTGGGACGACTTCTCCGTACACTGCTTTAGCTGTGGCCGGTTCAACCGGAGTCTTGGCCAACATTTTCACCGCAACTTCAACTACTGCCACCTCCACCTTCTCTGGTCTAGTCGATATTTCCCGCAATCTTGTCGTTGGTGGTTTCTCATCAGCCTCGACATTTAACGCTACCTCCACCACCGCAACTTCAACTTTCGCCGGAGGTCTTTCAGTTGCCGGCTCCTCGGGTCTCACGGTTTTGCAAAATGGGAATGTCGGGGTGGGGACGGCGACGCCGGGAAATTTACTGGAGGTGGCGGATTTGATTTCTTTTGATAGTGCTGATTTAAGAACACAAATTGGTTATCAAGCAGGTAAATATGACTTAGGACAATATAATACGTGGTTAGGGTATCAAGCTGGTTCAGCTGATAATGCTACAGGCAAAACCAACGCAGCTGATTATAATGTTGGTATTGGATATCAGGCTCTCTATAAAAACACTACAGGTCACCATGACACTGCTAACGGTTATCTTTCCCTCAATAGCAACACCTCGGGCTATCAAAACACAGCTCTTGGTTATTCCGCTCTTGTTAGTAATAACACGGGTTATCGAAATACTGCTGTCGGAAATCAATCTCTCAACTCCAACACTTCAGGTCACAGCAACACTGCGGATGGTGCCTTCGCTATGTACTTTAATACCACAGGCTATCATAACGCTGCGCTCGGACTTTCTGCTCTTGAAGGTAACACTACCGGCTACCAAAATACTGCCACTGGCTACAGTTCCCTATACCGCAACACGACCGGCTACCAAAATACTGCCAGTGGTTACCAAGCTGGTGCATTTTTGGCAGATGGTGTAACAAATAACCAAACCAGTTACAACTCTGTATTTATAGGATATAACAGTATGGCTTTAAGTGCCGGAGACACCAATGAAATTGTAATCGGATCTTCTGCTATCGGTAATGGCTCGAATTCAGTAACACTTGGCAATACCAGTATCACTAATACAATATTACAAGGCTCCGTCGGCATCGGCACCACCACTCCCGGTCAGAAACTTTCAGTGGCGGGGGACATCCTTGGCAACAATATTATTGGCTCATATTTCACCGGCACCACCACCGCCACTTCGACTTTTGCCGGCGGTTTAAGTGTCTTGGCAATTAATCAAACCGGTACTGCGACCTCAACTTTTGCTAACGGTATTAATTTGGCCGCCGGATGTTTCTCAATCAATGGGACGTGCGTAGGTGGGGCATCATCACAATGGACGACAAACGGGTCAGATATTTATTACAGTACCGGCAATGTTGGGATTGGGACGACCTCTCCGTACACTGCTTTAGCTGTGGCCGGTTCAACCGGAGTCTTGGCCAACATTTTCACCGCAACTTCAACTACTGCCACCTCCACCTTTGCTGGTGGGCTTACCGCTGGCAACAATGCCGGATTGACTGTTAATTCAGCCGCTCCGGCAAACTCTCTTTATATTAATCCGAGCGGTAATGTGGGGATCGGGACGGCGGCGCCACAAATTGGACTTGATGTGGCCGGCAATAGTGGTCAAAAAATTCGACTTTATGATACTGCAAATAATTTGACTATAAATCAAAGTACCGATAGTAGTGGAATTTACTTGGGTTTTGGTACCGCGGCCGATTCTTCACAATACATGCGGATAGGTGTTTTTAATGCGGTCAACAACATTGAAACTAAAGCCCGAGATTTTTTATTTAGTTCCAATTCGGCTCCTTATTTGTTGAGGTTGCGAGCTTCGACCGGTAACGTCGGCCTTGGTACCTCTACTCCAGGAACAATTCTTTCTGTAGCGGGAGTCGGTAACTTTGCTCCGACAATCTCAACTCTGTACTCTTCTCTTACTGCTCCTTATTTCACCGCCACAACCACTGCCACTTCGACTTTTGCAGGCGGTTTAAGTGTCTTGGCAATTAATCAAACTGGTACTGCGACCTCAACTTTTGCTAACGGCCTCAACCTTGCCTCGGGTTGTTTCTCAATCAATGGGACGTGCGTAGGTGGGGCATCATCACAATGGACGACAAACGGGTCAGATATTTATTACAGTACCGGCAATGTTGGGATTGGGACTACAACTCCGGGTGCTAGTCTGTCTATCCAAGGCAGCTCCTCGGTCGGTTTTTATCTGGCCGGTCTGTCTCTCGGCACCGCCGATCTATTTAGAATTTCAACCTCTACCGCTTCTGCAACCTCAACTGCCCTTATCGTTACCTCGGCAGGTAAGCTTGGTCTGGGTACCACCTCACCATATGCAGTCCTTTCGGTTGCCGGTGATGCTTCGGTGACGAGATTGGATGTCACCAACGCCTCGGCTACCTCGACTATTGCAGGGGGGTTGTCTGTTGGTGGGGGTGGTCTGGTCTACGACTACTCCTCAGGTGTGACAACTGTCGACAATCTAAATCTTGGTACGCTCAATTTCGATACTGATGCCGGCATTGTCACATGGACCGATTTGCCGGTTAGTTCTTCGGCCACTGCCGGCACGGTTGAGAGTTATCGCGCCAAAATCGACGGCAACGCCCTCCTGTCTGTCTACGCCGAATCAGACGGCGCCGGTGGAATTCGCAACAGTCGAGTTGGTATCGGTACCACCACTCCTTACGCAGCGCTTTCAGTTGTCGGTACCACTACCACTGCCACTAGTCGAGCTTTTGAAGTTACTGATTCCGCTTATACTTCCAGACTCGTAGTTCTGGACTCCGGCAATGTCGGTATCGGTACAACTACTCCGGGCAGTATTTTCTCAATCCAAGGCGTCGGCAACTTCGTCGCCTCCGCCACCTCAACTCTCACGAACGGTTTGAATGTTGCGGCCATCAATC
>Ga0172379_10000438_pt1 | contig 105217 bp, 101 predicted proteins | sample GrowelOW334metaG_FD_119756 | JGI IMG/M metagenome (GOLD analysis project Ga0172379, IMG submission 119756) | Groundwater microbial communities from an aquifer near a municipal landfill in Southern Ontario, Canada - Groundwater well OW334 metaG | ecosystem: Environmental > Aquatic > Deep...
CAAAACGCCGGCGCGCCGAACTCCCCTCCGCCCGGCCCTGTGCCTCCTCGTCAGCCCCTGCAAGGTTTCGGGGCTGACTCGTCGGCTGGCCATGTCGAAGCAGGGCCTTCCCCTTCACCCCCCGCGGCGCGCCAACCCCCTTCTTTGTTGAGAGAGAAAAGAGTGAGCGGTTACGGATTGGGTATTGCTTTCTTTTGATTATATTGTACTATGCAATACTTTCATGCTGCAAGCAATCCTCCTCACCATTGCCGGCTTCTTTGTGGTCTGGGTGCTGGTGGACGACTTACTCCCCGGGGAAACCACGGAGGGAGAACGGAAGGATAAAGGTGGGGCCAACAGCCTCTTCGCGCTGATCGCCGTGCCGCTCCTGCTCTTCTTCATGCTCCTTCGGTTCGCCGGTGAAGCGGCGGTGTTGCTGGCCAAGCTTGCCGTGCCCCTTCTCGCGTCCCTCTTCTCCATCCTCCGGCACCTGCTCCATGCCTTCGGTTCCCTGCTTCGCACCGTGTTCCGATCCCTCCGCCCGCTCCTCAATGCCGTCCGATCCTTCTTCACCCGCACGTTGGGGTTCCTTGTGCGCTCCCTCTTGAGAGGACTCCTCCACGGAACACTCCGGTTTCCTCGTACGCTGTTTCTGCGGCCCCTCTCGCTGCTGTTCCGTGCCACCTCGCAGTTTTCCCTCTCCCTCTTCCGCAGCGTCCTCCGGGCTATTCTGCGAGGCGTAGGGGCATTCCTGCGGGGTCTCCTGCATGCCCTCCTGCAAAGCGCCCTCTTTGCATTCCGGCTGCCTGGAATGTTGTACAAGCGCGCGGGAACGCTGTGGCTCCTCCTCGGCAGGAGCGGGAGGGCTGCCCCGCATTCCCTCCCCCGGTTGCTCCGCTCCCCCTTCGCGCCGCTCCTCTTCCTCACCGGATCGTTCGCTTTGTTCTTCCATCCGCTCCGCCCGTGGAACCGGAGAAAGAAGGACGCCCTTGATGAGGAAAGGCAGGAGGATGATGCGCTCTCGTGGGAACGGATGCGCAGCATCGGCTGGCACACCCGCGCGCGCCTCCGCCATGCGCGCACCGCCTGATAGCCGAATCTTTTCTGGCCTCTCCGCCTCTTCCGTGCTATAAGGAGGTCTATGCACGGCTACATCACCAATCTGAATACCGTGACGCGGGAGAACACCGATTTTCGCCGCGTCCTCTACACCGCCAAACACAGCCAACTGGTGCTCATGAGCATCAAGCCCGGGGAGGACATCGGCGAGGAAGTGCACGAGCTGGACCAGTTCATCCGCGTGGAGGCGGGGGAAGGGAAGGTTCTGCTGGACGGCGTGGAACACCCCGTGAAGGATGATGACGGCATCGTGATCCCCGCCGGAACGCGCCATAACGTCGTGAACGTTTCCCCGACCGCCGACCTCAAGCTGTACACCATCTACTCCCCTCCCGAGCATAAGGACAGCGTGGTCCATGCCACCAAGGCGGACGCACTTCGGGACCATGATGACCATTTCGACGGGAAAACGACGGAATGAACCGTTGTTGTGGATGCACCCATGCGGAATACTGTATTCTTCCACCTACATTCCTTTTCGCATGGACGCGAAACTTGTTTGGGAAGCCCGCTACTCCGTCGGCCTGGACCAGATTGATGAGCAACATCAGGAATTCTTCCGGATACTGAATGTGATGGGGGCGCTGGCGGATACGCGGGATATCAAACGCGCCGACGTACTCCCTCTTCTCCAATCCCTCAGCGATTACGCGTTCTACCACTTCGCTTCCGAGGAGGAGTACCTGGAACGGTACCGTTACCCCGGCATCGCATTCCACCGCCGGCAGCACGATATCTTCCGTGACCGCATTGCGTTGTTTTTGGAGGAAGTGGAATCCTCCGCAGCGGACCTCCCTTCCCTCTTCCGCCGCATCGTCACCTACGCAAGGGAATGGTTGGTCAACCACATCCTGGTGGAAGATAAGAAATGCGAAGCGTACTTCAAAAAAGGGAATGAGCTGCCTTTGGGCCTACGGGACGCGCCGAAAGGGGAATGAGTGTTTATTATTGATGACAAATCATCAATTTGTTCCTTTCTGCTGCGTAAATCTCACTCATTGCTCATTTTGTCATATTGTTGTATTATATACATGTCTTTCCTTCATTCTCTATGTCCAAACAAAAACATATCCACCTTCTCACCACGGGGATAGTGGCGGCGGCCGTGTCGCTCACGGCCATAACGGGCACGAGCTTCGTGGCACAAGTGGTTCCCGCCAATACGGCCGGCGGCGCAGGCGGCTCCTCCGCCCAGGGCGACACGATGGTCCCGGGCGCAAGCCTCTCCGCCGACGTCATCGCGCAGGCGATCAAAGCCAATGGCGGCCATGACGTGTGCTTTGAGACCGGAACGACCAAATGGGAAGGCAATGTCACCGTGTGTAACGCTTCCGGATGGACCATCTACCGCGCGCAGGATTACGGCCTGCAGCCGGCAACGGATGGTGGAACCGCTTCCTCGCAGGGACAGACGTGGGGCGCCCCATCCCCCGCCGGAAACGGCGGAGGAGGGATGTCTCCCCAGCCATGGATGCCACCGCAGCAACCCATGCAGCCGGTACAACCCATGCCCGGGGATACGGGTACGCAACAGCCGTACCAGGGACTGATGCCGATCCAGAATTACTCGCCTCTGAATACCGCACCCCCCAATCCCAACGCCCAGATTTACTGGATAAACGGCGTGCCCACGACGGGTTCCCCACAGGGGCAACAGAACTTCGGGCCGGCGAACGGTTCGATGCAAGGCCAAGGCTCCGCGGACATGTTCGGCTCGCCCAAGAAACAGATGGAAAAGGAAGTGAAGAAGCTGGCGAACCAGATCAAGCGCACCGAAAAGAAGATGGCGAACCTGGAGAAGAGAATCGCGAATACGCAGAAGAAGATCGATAAGGAGAACGCCAAGCTGGAGAAAACGGACGATGAGGAGAAGATCGAGCGTATTGAGGAACGTATCGAATTCTACGAAGAGATGATGATGAATATGGAGGAGGGAGTGGAGGACATGCAGGACGGTCTGGATGAAATGCGGGCGGCGCTCGAGGAACTGCAGGAGGAACTGGCAGATGCCAAGGATGCTTCTTCCGCGGCATCGCAGCAGTAATTTACACTATCCGATCTTTCCGCTCTTTCCTTTCTTTCCCCCCACAGTATGAACACACAAACACGACTCCACGTGCTCGCCACCGCCTTCATGGTCTCCGCCGTGTCACTGGCCGTTACGACGGGTACAACCTACATGGGCTTGAACGCCTCGATCGTCTCGCCGGAAATCCGGCCCGCGGCCGAACAGGTCACTACACCCGCGGCGGCCGTGCCGCAAGCAGACACCGTACGTGAGACCGTCATCGAGAACAGGCAAGAGATACGGGAGGCGGCGAAGGAGAACATACAGGAAGCGCGCACAAATGCCGTTGAGGCGCGCCAGGAACTGCGTACCGAGGCGAAGGAGCGGATCCAAGAAGTGAGGAGCGACGTCAAGGAGCGGCGCCAGGAGGTTCGGGCAGAAACACAGGAGAAACGCCAGGAACTCCGGCAGCACGCGAAGGATCGATTGCAGGAGCTCCGCGAGCAGGCAAAGGAGAGGCGCCAGGAGATCAAGAGCAACGTGCAGGAGCGCCGGCAGGAAATCCTCAACGGCGTGAAGAAGAGGACGGGAACGGAAGCCGTGTCGGAATCCAACCCGCAGCCTTCCCCGTCACCCGTCTCCGAATCCAATCCCCAACCATCCCCCGCTCCGGTATCGGAATCCAACCCGCAGCCTTCCCCGGCGCCGGCCGCGGACAAAGCTGCCTTGCTCATCCGCACGCTGGAAGTGAGGATCACGACGTTGAAGAAGAACATCGCAAAGTTGGAGGTTCTCATCGAGAAGAAGAACGACCAGCTTGCCGAAGCGGAGAACGCGAATCGCCGGACGGCCATAGAGCGGACGATCACCCACCTACAGGCGCTCCAAACGAAGTACGAGCGTCAGATGAGCAGTTTCCAGGACAAGATTGACAACCTGAAAACGAGTACCGACGAATAACACCGACATACGCTGTATCTTCCGGGCGTGAGCGGACCTCACGCCTTTTTTTCAGCGCCCCGGTTCCGGAGCGGCCCCCCGCAAGCTGAAGCACTCTTCCACGACGGCGTTGTCATCCGTCCACCCCACCACCTCCCCCTCCTTGGACGTGCCGGACACGATGCCCGAGGCGTAACAGTTCCGCACGATGCTCGGGTTCTCGTCGTTTCCTACCACGTATCCCACCAAGCCCCCCACGCTCTCCCGCCCCTTCACATTCCCCGAGGCGAAGGATTTGCGGATGAAGCCTCCATGGCTCACCCCCGCCAGGCCTCCCACGTACTCATCCCCATCCACATCCCCCGTGTCGGAACTTCCATCCACCACCCCCCGCGTGTAGTTCCATCCCACGAGTCCTCCGATCCACTTCCCCAGCCCTTGCACGCGCACATCGGCGCTCGTATCCTGCAGCCCCCCCTGGCTCACCCCCGCCAGGCCTCCTACGCCGGAGCGCCCTTTCACCCTGCCTTGCACATACACGTTGGTGAACGAGCCTCCCACCGCCCACCCCACCACCCCCCCCACGTAATCCCTGCCCCGCACGTCCGCTTCCACCGTGATGTCACGCACCACGCTGCCCACGTCCGTCTTCCCGAAGAGCCCCAGGTAATCCGTGGACGGCCGGTTGATCGTGAGGCCGCGGATCATGTGCCCCGCGCCGTCGAACATGCCCGAAAAGCCGTAATCGTAGTACCCGATGGGGAAGAATCCCGCGCCACCGTTCCACTGCGCCGTGGCGGAGCAATCGATGTCCCGCAGGAGGACGTAGGCGGCGGCGGGCACGTCCGCGATGTTCTGGAGTTCCCGGCAATTGGCGATGCGGTAGGGGTTGTCCGGCGTCCCCTTCCCCCCCGAAACCGCTCCCGGAGGCTGGCCGTGCTCGCTGCGCAGCGCAAAGATGACGGCGAGGAGGATGCCGGCCAACCCGATGCCCACGAGGATATCGGCGACGCTGCATTGCCGGGTGAGGCAGATATTCCAAGGCCGCTGGGGCTGCGCGGATTCCATGGGCTTACTGGAGCTGCGAAAGCAGGAGCCAGAATGCGAATGTGGCGATGAGCACGATGCGTGGCGCCCGCAACAGGATGCGGGAGAGAACGAACCACATGAGGATGATGCAGCAGACGAAGAGCGAAAGAAGGAGCCACAGCTCCACGCCTCCCGACTGCATCAAGCTCAGTTGCAGGAGCAGGAAGAAGAACGCCACTGTCGTCCCCACGTTGAACGCAAGGCCGTACTCGGCGGAACGTTGCCCGCGCATCTCCGCAAAAATCCACAGGACGGTGCTGATGATGAAGATGACGGCCAGGTAGAGCCAGTAGTAATTCGCTTCCCGCAGGAACAGCGAACCGCTCACCGTGTACATCGAGAGGACGAGGAGCTGGATATTGCACAGGAAAATGATGGCGATGATCTTGCTGGACGGCAGGTGCGGGTGACGTTTCTCAATATCGGCGAGGGCCATGGTGTTGACGAACGACCACTGCACAGCCCGGTCCCACACCTTCAAACCCAAGCCGATGACCAGCACCACCCCGCTGAAGAGGAAGAGCTGTCCCGGAAGGGTGGTGATCAACACCTGCCAGAAAGAGGCGAAAAGGGAGACCATGTTGCATTTCCCCGCATGAGCGAGGAAATCTGAGTAGTATACCATGTTTTCCCGCGTTTTGACCATCCCAAACCGCAATACCGGCTGTAAGTGCCCGTTCCGGTCCCCGTCGTACATACGATTTTCCAGTTCCTCCCCCTCTATTCTATGGATCTTCTTGCGTACCTCCTCATCGGTCTCATTGCAGGCTGGATCGCATCCCAAGTGGTAAAAGGGTACGGCCTTGGCCTTGTGGGCGACATTATCGTGGGTATCGTTGGTGCAGTGATCGGCGGCTACATCTTCAGCCTACTGGGCATCACGCAGTACGGTTTTGCGGGTTCCATCGTCACCGCAACCATCGGTGCCATCATTCTTTTGGCGATCATCAAGATGTTCCGCACCGCATCCTGAGGGGAAGGGTCATCAACATAGTATTGAGAGATACTTTTTTGCATTCGTCCATAGGTTCTTTGCTTCCCTGTCTTGAGGGGGCGGATAAGCCATAGCCCAACAAAATGATTTGTGATACAATCTATTGATTCTCTGAAGAATTTTTCAGAGAACGGACACGCAGACACAAACACCATTCCATGAAACTCCATACGCTGATGTTTGGCTGGGAGTACCCCCCGCACCATTCGGGAGGATTGGGTGTCGCATGCCAGGGACTCGTGCGCGGGCTCCTGGGGAACGGCGTCCGTGTGACGTTGGTTTTGCCGCACAACCTCGGCGAGGGGGAAGACCAGTTGGATGTGCGCTTCCCCACGGAAGAAATGAAGTCGCAGGTGCTGGTGCCAAGCATCCTTGACCCCTACGACGGCGTACGCTCGTATGAGGAACGGTGGCAGAAGGACTGCATCGCCAAAGACAACCCGCACCTCTACGGGCCGGACCTTGCCCAGGCCGTGGAACAGTTCACGGCATTGAGCGTGGAGTTGACCAAGGATGTGGCTGCGGACGTGGTGCACTGCCACGACTGGATGACGTATGAAGCGGGCTTGCGCGCGGCGAAGCATCACGGGAAACCGCTCGTCACGCACATCCATGCGACGGAATTCGACCGCACGGACTTCCATCCCAACTCCTGGATCGCAGAGAGGGAGCGCCGGGGGCTGATGGCCGCCGACCGGGTGATCGCCGTAAGCAACTACACCAAGAAGCTCCTCGTGAGCCACTACGGGATCCCGTCCGGAAAGATCTCCGTGGTCCATAACGGTCACGACCAGCCCAGGGACGTGGCCCCCCCCGCCCTCCTGGCGCGTTACGGCAGCCGTAGGCATCCCCTCATCCTGTTCCTCGGACGGCTCACGGTGCAGAAGAATCCCTGGCAGTTCTTGGAAATCGCCCGCCTTGTTCGCGCGCACCGTCCGGATGCGGAATTCGTGATGGCGGGGGACGGCCCCATGATGCCGCAATTGATCGACCGCGCCTGCGCATTGGGCTTGCAAGACAGCGTGATCTTCACAGGCAAGGTGGACAAGCGGGAGGTGCAGTCGCTCTACCAAGCGGCCAGCGTGTTCGTGATGCCGTCTCTTTCGGAGCCATTCGGTCTGGTGGCGCTGGAGGCCATAGCGCACGGCGCGCCCGTGATCGTGAGCAAGCAATCGGGCGTGGCGGAAGTGCTGGACCACGCGTTCAAGGTGGATTATTGGGACGCGGAGAAGATGGCGGATTGCATCCTCACGATCCTGCGGGAAGAGCCGCTCGCCCTGCAGCTCAAGACGGAGGCTCCGCGGATCTTGCAGCGGCTCACGTGGAGGAACCAGGCGGACAAGGTGAGGTCTATTTATTCTAACCTTTCCCATTCCTGAACATGCCTGTTTGTTCTGCAATGCAGTATCTGGCAAAAAGAAACCGAGGAATCCAAAGAAACCGAAGAGTCCGAGGAGTCATTCCATCGTCTTTCTTCGGTTTCCTCGGTTTCTTCGGATTCCTCTCTCCCCTCCTCCCTCCACTCCCATGACCCCTCTGATCTCTTTCTACTTTCAGGTCCACCAACCCTACCGCCTCCGCGACCTGCGGATCGGGGATATCGGCCAAGGGGAGCCGCAGTACTTCGATGAGCACAAGAACAAGGCCGTGTTCCGCAAGGTGGCGGAGAAGTGCTACCTGCCCGCGAACAAGTTGATGCTGGAGCTCCTGCAAACGTACGACGATTTCCGGATTTCCTACTCCCTCTCCGGCGTGTTCCTGGACCAGTGCCGGGAGTACGGGCAGGACGTGCTGCAGTCCTTCCGGGACCTCGCGGCCACGGGCAGGGTGGAGTTCCTGGCGGAGACGTACTACCACTCCCTCAGTTCCCTCAAATCCATCCCGGAGTTCGTCTCCCAGGTGAAGAAGCACGTGGGCACCGTACGGGAACTGTTCGGCCAAACGCCCCGCATCTTCCGCAATACGGAGCTCATCTACCGCAACGAGCTCGCGCACATCGCGCGCCTCATGGGGTTCCACGGCGTGCTGGCCGAGGGCGCCGACCACCTGTTGCGGGGCAGGAGCCCCAACGAACCGTTCGTCCCGCCTTCCTTCCGCCTCTCCCGCACCATGGAAGCGACGATACGGAAGCAGCGCCCCCTCCCCCGCCCCGCCGAGCACATCCACGTGCTCCTCAAGAACTACCGCCTCTCCGACGACGTGGCCTTCCGCTTCTCGGACAAGTCCTGGATCGGCTTCCCGCTCCATGCGGACACCTTCACGGATTGGCTCCTGGCCAGCGGGGGACACTGCATCAACCTCTTCATGGACTACGAGACGTTCGGCGAGCACCAGTGGGCGGATACGGGGATTTTCGAGTTCCTCAAGGCACTCCCCCGCATCTGGCGCGAACGGGGCATCCGTACCGCGACGCCCTCGGAAGTGATCGATGTGTGGGAACGGGAGCACACGCAAGAATACGACGCGCACCACTTCATCTCCTGGGCGGACATGGAACGCGACCTCTCCGCCTGGCAGGGCAACCGCATCCAGGGCGCGGCGTTGGAGGCCGTCTACGCGCTGGAGAAGCAGGTGAAGGCATTGGACAATCCCCTCCTCCTGGAAATCTGGCGCAAGCTGCAGACCTCCGACCACTTCTACTACATGTCCACCAAGTACTGGAGCGACGGGGACGTGCACAAGTACTTCAGCCCCTACGAATCCCCCTACGAGGCGTACCGGAGATACTCCCACGCGCTGTGCGACCTGCGACAACGCGTCGCAGCGGAAGCGGAGCAACAGCGGTCAGCCTTCAGCTCTCAGCGACCAGCACGAACGCGCGCGCGTTCCTCTCTCCCATCCTCTGAGAGCTGACAGCTGAAAACTCTCCGGAAGAATCACTTCTCCCGCTTACCTCAGATGCCCCGCTCCCTCGTCATCGGCAACGGCACCCTGCTCGCCACGTTCGACGAAGCGCTGCAGCTGCGGGATTTCTACTACCCCTCCGTGGGGATGGAGGACCAGACGACGTACGGAAAAGTGCACCGCGTGGGCTTTTGGGTGGAGGGCAGAGGCTTCGCCTGGCTCAATGACCCTTCGTGGAAAGTGGCGCCCCGGTACGCGCAAGAGACGCTGGTGGGGAACTCCCTCCTCGAGAATGACGCACTGGGCTTGTCCGTTACCCTGAGGGATTACGTCCATCCCGTGCATAACCTGCTCATGCGGCACTTCTTCCTGCGGAGCAAGGACGGCCAGCCGAAGAAGGTACGCATTTTCTTCAACCATGACTTCCACATCTACAGCGACAAGCAGAAGGACACCGCTTTCTACGAGCCGTACACCAACAGCGTCATCCACTTCCGCCAGAAGCGCTACTTCCTCATCGGCGGTCTGCCGGATGCCACCCGCCCCACCCCTCCCGCCGCGTCCGGGGACGGCACGTACGCCACCGCGCTCCGCAGCCGCGAGAAATTGCGCCGGTCGGGGCTCTCGGATTTCACGGTGGGAAAATCTCACTTCCGCGGTCTGGAAGGGACGTGGAAAGACGCCGAAGACGGCGTACTGGCGCGCAATCCCGTGGAGCAGGGTTCCGTGGATTCCACCGTGAGCCTCCACTGCGACGTCTCTGCCGCCGGCGAAACGGAAGCAGTGCTGTGGGTGTGCGTAGGGATGTCGCTGGACGAAGTACTGCACCTGCAGGAGACCGTCCTCACGGAAACGCCGGACCGCCTGCACCGCAACTGCCACAACTACTGGAAGAGCTGGGTGAACAAAACGCAGCCGGCGTTCGGCTCGCTGGCGCCGGACATCGTGGACCTGTTCAAGCGCAGCCTCCTCATCATCCGGACGCACGTGGACCGCCAGGGGGGCATTGTGGCCGCGGCGGACGCGGACATCATGGCTTTCAACCGCGACACCTACTCCTACGTATGGCCGCGGGACGGCGCCTTCGTCTCGTTGGCGCTGGACCGGGCGGGGTACGGCGAGGTGACGCGCAAGTTCTTCCAATTCTGCGCGTCCATCCAGATGCCCGACGGCTACCTGCTGCACAAGTACAACCCGGACGGTTCCCCTGGCTCCACGTGGCACCCCTGGTTCAAGGACGGCGAGCCGCAGCTGCCCATCCAGGAGGATGAGACCGCGCTCGTGATCTACGCCTTGGGGAAGCACTTCGAGCGCCAGCAGGATTTCGAGTTCCTGCAGGAGATGTTCGAAACCTTCGTCAAGCGGGCCGCGCAATTCCTGTGCGATTTCCGCGAGGAGCAGACCGGCCTTCCCCTCGCCAGCTACGACCCATGGGAGGAATTCCGGGGGGTGTTCACGTACACCACCGCCTGCACCATCGCCGGACTGCACGCCGCCGCGCAGATCGCCAACGTGCTGGGGCACCACCAGCACTCGGAGCGGTACCAAACCGTGGCGGACCAGATGCGGCAGGCGCTCCTCTTCCACCTCTTCGACGAGGGGACGAAGTGCTTCGTGAAGTACATCCAGCGCCGAGACGGCGCCACCCTCAGCCGCAACCTGACGCCCGACGCCAGTTTGGCCGCCGTATGGCTTCTGGACGTGCTCCCGCCCGATGACCCCCGTGTCATCTCCACCATGCAGCAGCTCCGGCAGCAGCTCAAGGTGCGCATGGGCATAGGCGGCATGGCGCGGTACCCCGGTGACCGGTACCAGGAAGTGGTTCCCGTGGGGGGAGATCTCCCCGGCAACCCCTGGATCATCACCACGCTCTGGGACGCCCAGTGGAGCATCGCCCGGGCAAAGAAGCCCGAAGACCTCCTCTACGCCCGCGAAGCGCTGCACTGGGCTGCAAGCCGGGCTTCCCCCGCGGGTATCCTCGCCGAACAGTACCATCCCCAGACCGGCGCCCCCCTCTCCGTCGCCCCCCTCACATGGAGCCATTCCACGTTCGTGGAAACGGTGTTGAAATACCTGGAGAAGGAGGAGGAGATATCAAAGAAAACAATTTAGCACCGGAGCAATGCATACATCGGCCCTCTCGGAACTACACTCCCCGTCATCAAAGCCTCCACATTCTTCACGGGCTTCGCCTGCGGACTCGTCCTCACCACGACCGGCGCGATGACATTGGGAGGCCGCTACGCGGGATCGGCGAGCGCCGTTCCCCCTCTGCCTGCCTCCTCCTTCGTCCGCTGTGTGCAGGATGTGCGCGACGCGGATTGGAACACATACCGGTCCGCCGAGTATTCCTTCGCCTTCCGCTATCCCAAGACCTACGCCGTGCGTGAAGAAGGGAAGACGACGGTTCTGGAAGCCTTGGTTCCCGAGGAGAACGGCGTCCGCAACCAGATTGTCTTCACCACCCTCCGCTCCACGCTCAAAAAGGAGCAGGTGCCGGAAATGCGCCTCGCCGGATGGAAAGTGCAGGATAGGCAGGCCTATGCACTCACCACGCCGTACTTCACCAACGACGACCTCCGCTCCCTCTCGGAAACCTACCTCTTCGTGCGGGATTTCCCCACTCAAGGCTTGAATGGCACCTACACCATCGTCCGCGCCACCCTTACCCTCAGCACCACGGATCCGGACCTCGTGGCCGCGAAGGCGGCCAAGATCAAGGACCTGGAATCCATCTTCACGGAGCCGGAACAAATCCTCTCCACGTTCCGTTTCTTGCAGAGGACGGAACTGCCGGGTAGGGACGGGGGACGGTAAAGAATGAAGAATGCAAAATGAAGAATGAAGAAGGACGAGGGTATTTCCTCATGCGGAGTTTGCGGTTAGACCATTTCTCATTTCTCATTTCTCATTTTGCATTTATCATCCTCCCATGCGTCGCCTGTTCCTCCTCCCTGCCGTCCTCCTGGTGTTCACGGTCGGATCCGTGTGTGCGCAAACCGTTCCCACGGGATCCGGGTCTTCTTCCGCCGATGCCTGGCAGGCCGAACGCGCCGCACGGGCGTTGAACATGCGCAAGCAATTGGTGGCGGGCTCCAAACGCGATGCCACGCGTGCGCGGGAACATGCGGATTACCTCCGCATGCGCACGGAACTCCGCATTGCCTGCCGCGCGGATTTGCGCCAGGCGAACCGGGATACCAAGCTCCCCACGCTGCTGCGCTGCTACCGCTCGGAACTCTCCCTGGAACGCGAGGAGCTGCGCCGCGAGCGCGAATACAGCGCCCTGCTCGCCGGCGTGGATGACGGCATCCGCAAGGCTTTCTTCACGCAGGTCGATGCCCTCCGCGAGGCCATCCAACTGATCATCAACGGCATCGACAGCGACGTCTACGAGGACACCGTCCAAGTGGCCGATGCACGCGGCAAGCTCCAGCGCGTTTTCCGTTCCAAGTTCTTCGCCGCCCGCACCCTGCTGCGCACAGACCGCGCCCTCGCCTGGACGTCCTTGCTCCTCTCGGACCTGGAAGCGGCCGGCGCTTCCGGCTCCACCGTGCACGGTATGCTGCAAGCATGCCTCCTGAGTGAAGAAGCCACCCTCCGCGCCGTCCAGCGAGGAGATGCGGGCACCGACGTCCTCCCTGTGGCATTGGGAACGATCAACGCATGCGCAGGGCAGGCTGTGCAATCCGGAAGCGGGAGTTCCTCCTCATGAACAACAACCCCGACCACCGCATCGAGCGTACAAGAAATCGGCACTCCCGCGCCGTCCTGCGGGAGGAGACCGTGGTCATCCGCCTCGCCCGCAACCTTTCCGCTCGTGAGGAGCGGGAACATGTGGAGATCCTGCTGCGCCGCATGCGGGATGTCCTCCGCCGCGAGCGTACACAGACCGCCGTCCGTCCGTTCCACCCCCTCTTGGAAGGACAAACGGACCTCGCCCTCGCCCTCTCCCACGGAAGGATCTGCCGCTTTTCCCTCCGGCCGGGAAAGAGAACCCTGGGACGTCGCACGCGGGACGGATGGGATATTGCCGTGGGGCCGCAAACGGACAGACGGACGCTCCACCGCTTCCTCTGGCGCCTCCTCTGCCGCAGCGAACGCCCGTCCCTGGCCGCGCTCGTGCTGCGCGTGAACCGCGGCACCCTCGTCGTCCCCCTGCGGGACGTGGTCCTCCGCTACGCCACGTCCCAATGGGGCAGCTGCTCTTCCCGGGGACGCATCTCCCTCAATCCCGCCCTGCTCTTCCTCCCGGCAGACCTGCTGGAGTACGTGATCGTGCACGAACTGGCACACCGCCTGCACCGCGGACATACCAAAGCCTACTGGCGGACCGTGGAAACGGGATTCCCCGCCTTCCGGGAAGCCCGCAAGAAGCTGCGAACATTCCGCCTTTCCGCATTGTGAGGCCGGGAGGGAGAGATATATACTACGGTCATGACGAACCAAGCGCACATCGGCGGCGGCAAGAAGAAAGGATCTGGAGGAGATGATGACGACACGAAGAAAAAGAAGGAGGAAGAGGAACAATCCGATAAAGCCATCTACGGTGACGGCAACCTTGGCGACGATCTCACCAGGGCAGGCGAAGGGCACGACCCCATTGAGGATGAAGTGAAGTAAGTGAGAAGACGGATGCCGTCTATTGTCGAACGAGTCGGACTTATCCTATATATTGTGTACACACATGTGTACACATTTTTGACTTCACCCTTCGTCTTTACACGTGGAGAGGATACCCCGCCTCCCGCAGCAACTCCCCGAGGAGGAACACCGGCAGCCCCACGACACCCGTCCAATCCCCTGTGATCTCCTCAATCATCAACTGACCCAGCCCGTCTATCTGGAAGGATCCCGAACGGCCTTGCCATTGATTCGTACGGATCCACCAATCCAACTCCCCTTCCGTCAGTTGCTTGAAGCGCACCCGGGAGGAAGACACCCCCTCCACATGCGCCCCCTCCGGCGTGATCACAAAGAGGCCGGAATGCACGACCGACGTCCTGCCGCTCTGCGCCGCAACCATGGCGCGCGCTTCCCGCTCGTCACGGGGCTTTTCGAAGATGACGCCATCGGGCGATTCCACCAGCGTGTCGCAGCCGATCACCCAATCGCGGGGGTGTGCCAGCGCCACTTCCTTGGCCTTGAGTTCCGCCAGCAGGCGCGCACGGCGCGCGGGATCATCCCATTCCGGATGCACCCCTTCATCCAACGTGCTCGGAATCACGTCGAAAGGCAGCCCCAGGCCTTCCAGAAGCGTCTTCCGTTGGGGGCTGGCCGACGCGAGGATAAGCTTCTGATTCATGGGAATGAGATCTTCTTGTGAAGGAGTATGCCCTCTCCTCGCAGACCCTGAGCGAGGTCGAAGGGCGGGAGAGGGCTAGGATGAGGGGTAAGAGGAAGGGGGAACGTACGTTTTCAGAGGAGTCCCACCTTTTCCCGGACCTTTGTCATCGTTTCCTCCGCAATACCCTTCGCCTTCAGCGCGCCTTCCTCCAAAATCTGCCGGACGAGATCCGGTTTTACGGCATACTCTTCCCGTTTCTTGCGCAGGGGGGCGCTGAAATCGAGATACGCCTGGAGCAGCTTCTTCTTCCCCTCCCCATAGGGAAGGCCGGACCGGTACTCCTCGGCGAGGGCTTTTTGCCCCTCGGGCGAAAGGAACAGCTTATGGATCTGGAAGATGACGCAGGTATCGGGATCCTTGGGGTCCTCCGCCCCCTTGGAGTCCGTCACGATCCCCATGATGGCCTTCTTCGCGGCCTTCTCGTCGCCGAAGAGCGGTATGGTGTTTCCGTAGCTCTTGCTCATCTTCTGCCCGTCCGTGCCGGGGACCACGGCCACTTCTTCCCGGATCATCGGCTCCGGCACCGTGAAGGTCTCTCCGTAGAGGTTATTGAACTTCACCGCGATGTCCCGCGCGATCTCCAGGTGCTGCTTCTGGTCCTTGCCCACAGGCACCCGGTCCGCCTGGTACAGCAGTATGTCCGCAGCCATGAGGACGGGATAGGTGAAGAGCCCCGCCGAAGCCGTCATCCCCTTCTCCACCTGCTCCTTGTAGCTCACGGCGCGTTCCAGTAGGCCCATGGGCGTGACGGTGGAGAGGATCCACATCAGTTCCGTGTGCTCCGGCACGTGCGATTGGCAAAAGAGAATGGATTTCGCGGGGTCGAAACCGCAGGCCAGGTAATCCAGCAGAATATCTTCCCGCGCTTGGCGCAACACGCCCGCATCCTGCACGGTGGTGAGGGCGTGGAGATCCGCGATGAAGAAGAAGCCCTGGTCTGCTTTGCCCTGGAACCCCAGATTGGGCTTAATGGAACCGAAGTAATTCCCCAGGTGGAGCTGGCCGGAGGGCTGGATACCCGAGAGGACACGCATGCCCCGGAATGATAAATGCAAAATGCAAAATGTGAAATGCCTCCTTTTCCCCAAACGGCGCCGACGGCCATTTTGCATTTCTCATTTCTCATGTTGTATTCCCCTCAATTTCCCCAACACTTCCTCAAACGCCATCGGCAGCTTTGCCTCTACCCGCACCTTATCCCCCGTAAAAGGGTGCGGAAAGGCCAGGGAGAACGCATGGAGGAAGAAGTGATGGTACCGGAACTCGTGGGCGAACGCCCTGTTGAACTTCTCTTCCCCGTACACGTGGTCCAACACGAGAGGGTTGCCGATGAGGCTGAAGTGGCGCCGGATCTGGTGATGGCGGCCGGTGATGATCTCCGCCTCGAGGGAGGTGACTCCGGCGAAGCGCTCCAGGACGCGGTACCTTGTGAGGGCGTGCGCGTCCCCCTTGCCCGTACGCGCGGGGAGGGGCTTGGCGATTTCCCCCCGATCCGCCTTCACATAGCCCGCGACGAGCGTCCGGTACGTCTTGGCCCACTCTCCCGCTTTCTGCTGGGCAATGGCCGCTTCCAGCGCCGCCTTGGTCTTGGCGAACAGGACCACGCCGGACGTTTCGAAATCGAGACGATTGGCGGGACGGAGCCCCGGATAGTCCTTCTTGAGGAAATCCAGGAGGGGAAGACGCTGCACCGGGCCGCTGCCCTTCACCACCAGCTCCCGCGGGAGCTTGCTCACGGCGAGGAAGGCATCATCTTCCCAAAGGATGCGGTCGGGGTGGATAGGCATGGGAAGAGTGTACAGATTCCCTCTGCCCCCAGAAACCCGTTACGGGCACTTAATCGCAATTCCAGACCCGCCGGATCAGGTCCATTCCTTCCTCATCCAAGGGATACGCCTCAGCGCGCCAGATGATGCGAAGCCGGTAACGGGGGTTTTCCGGATCTTTGTCCTTCCCCCGCCGAAAGATGGGCTCATCCTTGAGACGCTCCCAAACGGGCAGGAATTGGCGATGCACGTTCCGGCTGTTGTAGTTCGTCATGGGACCGAGATCTTGATTCGTCAGCGGATCAATGTGCCGGTAACGGCTGAGGCCGTGGCGTCCCGGCTGCGTATCAATGAGGGAATCGATGGTAAAGATTTCTGCCAGGAGCCAGCGTATGGGATTCTTACGGCCTGGGTTCACCTCGTCGCGGATGTACCGTTCAGCTTCCTTGCGGGCAAAGGATGCGAACCCATGGTGTTCCCACCCGAAGGCACAGCACAAGTCTTCCACCGCTGCGACGGAAAATGGGTTACAAATAAGATCCGCGCTCACGTCTTCCGCACCCAAAAAATACGGGCTCTTCCCCCGCTGCCAGCCTTCCGGAGTTGTAAACGGATACTCTTCGTCTTCCTTCCGCATCATGGGATGCGGTGGCAGATCCTTCGGAAGGTGCACTTGGATATCTGCGGGCGCAATGAACTCCTTCTGTCCGGTGTTGGCGTTCCGCACCTCCCCGCCGCCGCGAATGATGCAGAAGGAAGGGTCCCGGATGCGTTCTGCGATTTGTTCACGCGTCCTCGGCGTAATGAACCCCCCCATCATGGTGGCGACACGTTGCATGTCATTATAGGCCACCACGTTCCATCCCGTAGTATCCGTGTGGAGTATCTGAAACGCCGTACTGACATCCTCGGAAATCATGACGGATTCGCGGTTTCTCCATAATGCATCCGCTTCGGCTTCATCTTCCACTTTCCATGCGCATCTCCCTTCCGCGGGCACTCTGCGCATGAGACCCGCTTTGGCCTCATGTGAAGAGATGAACCTGTGGAATGTTGGCCATCCTTGCTTCCGTTCCTGGTAGATGGCGCTCTCCAAGCTTTCATCCTTCATGGCATCGAAGAGAATATCATCCGTCACGCGTTCCGGCTGCTTCATGAGTTCCCGAATCGCAACCTCAGTGAGGAGAATGTATCGGGTGAGGTCGACGGGTATCAACCCTTCCTCGCCTTTCATTTTCAGGATGGCATGTGTCCCCAACACGTAGACGATATCGTCGATGATGCGATGGATGAGGGCGGGAACACTGATGCACAATTGGGGGGCCAAGAGGCTTTGTATGTCCTTACCCGTATGGACCATCCTCTGCTTCACGCGCTCCTCCACGATGCCGTACACCACGGACAAGGCTTCGCCCACGGCTCTGGCGGGGTACAGATGCGAAGGGGATGCCGAACCCAGGGCAGGAGGAAACCCGGATTCTGATTCGGAGTGAGGCATGCGGAAGAAAGACGATAGATAGAATACTTTACAACCGATATGCTCCAGACGCCATATGCTCTTGCAGTCGCTGCCTGCGAATCAATTCAAACCGCGGGTTGCTCCGGGGCGGCTTGGGGAAGGCGCAAAGGCAGTACCACGGTAAATGTGCTCCCCTTCCGTTCCTTGGACACGAATGTCACCTTCCCCTGCAGCGTGCGCACGAGGAGGGACACCAGATACAGCCCCAGCCCCGTGCCCTCCGCCAGCGTCCGCACCGCGTTCTCCCCCCGATAGAACTTCCCGAATATCCTGTCCTGCTCGTGCCCGGGGATGCCGTACCCCTGGTCATGGATGTCCAAACGCATCCCCTTCCGCGATGTGTGCGCGACGATGGTGATGCGTGTGCCTTCCGGTGAATACTTCACCGCATTGCTGAGCAGGTTCACCGCCACTTCACTGAAGAGCTTGAGGTCCGTATGGATCTTGAGGGCGGGGGGGCAGCGGATGATGACGGTCTGGTTCCGTTGGGCGCACTCTTGCTCAAAGGTACCCTTCACTTGCTGCAACAGGGAACGCAAACGTACCTCCGACACGGTTAAGGACACCGTTCCCGCCTCAATGCGCGCAATGGAAAGCATGGTATTGATGGTTTCCGCCATGTTCTTTGCGCCCCGGTGGGCGGCCTCCACCAGCTCCACCAGTTCCTTGGAGCGGTTTGCTTCCGGAGGGAGAGCGCGCCGGAGCCTTCCCAGCGCCCAGCGGATGGCCGTGAGGGGCGTGCGGAGCTGGTGGGAAGCAAAGGACATGAAATCCGACTTCGCCGCATCGATGCGCCTCTCCCGCGTGATATCGCGGAACACACCCACGTTGCCGCGGAATACCCCCTCATCAAAGATCGGGATGTAATCCCGCAGGATGATGCGGCCGTCCTTGAACTGCATCTCCGACCCTTGCACGGGCAAATGCCGCAGGGCCCTTTCCACCGTCCGCTCCGCCTCCTCAGGCTGCACATAGAAACCTTTCACTTCATGGAGCAGATCCCTGATGTGCTTGCCGATGAGGTTGCTCCTGTCGATGATGTTGAACATGTCGCAGTAATGGTTGTTCACATGGAGAAGAACCCCGTTTTCGTCGGTGGCGATCATGCCCACGTGGACGTTATTGATCATGTCATTGAGGCGTCGCAGGGTGGTGCGGTCGCGGTTCCGCAGAATCTCGATTTCCCGCGTGCGCTCCTCCACCCTTTTCTCCAATTCCTCATTGAGCCGCTGCACCTTCTCGGAAACCCTCTTCCGCTCCGTGATGTCCACACCGTAAATGCGGATGCAGTTCGGCTGGACGAGGTGCAGCGTTTGCTCGAACCACAGGGGACCCACGGTCACCTCACGCGTTGTAAGGCCGGTGCGTTGCGTTCGGAAAAGCTTCGTGTACGTCTGCAGCCCCGCCAGCCAAGGGTGCTTGAGCCTGCTCTTCAGCATGCCGGGGAACAGCTTCCTGGCAGCGGGGTTGACGTACCGGAGGCGCCCCTCCAGGTCCACCTCGCAAACGGGATGGGGATTGAGCCTGGGGAACGAGGCGAGCCGAGCCATTTCCTCTTCCGTCTTCTTGCGCTCGGTGATGTCCATCACCATCCCCACGGAGCGGACGATCTTGCCATCTGCATTCCGGGAATGGTGGCACTTCTCATACACCCAGCGTATTTCCCCGGTCCGATGACGGACGATCCGGTGTTCGATTTCGTACGTATCCCTTCCTTCCCGCAGGGATCCCGTATACGCATCGTCTACGGCCTTGCGGTCGTCCGGGTGAACCATCTTCAGGAACTTCTCGTAGGTAGCCTCGAACGTGTGAGGCGGCAGATTGAAGAGCCGATACACTTCATCGGACCAGGCCAACGTACCCTTGACGAGGTCCAGTTCCCAACTGCCGAGGCGGGCGATCTTCTGCGTGCGCGCAAGGCGCCTCTCGCTCTCCCGCAGCGCTTCCTCCGTCTCTTTGATGTCGTGGATATCCGTGAAGGTCCCCACCCACTTCACCACCTTCCCTTTCCCGTTCCGGAGGGGAAGCCCGCGCACCAGGTGCCAGCGGTACATGCCGTCGGAAGCGCGACGGAACCGGTATTTCGCCTCATAGGCCTTCCCGGACTTCAACGCTTTCGACCAGCGTTCCACATAGACGGGGAAATCCCGGGGGTGGAGTGCTGTTTTGCCCCTGTATGCCTGCCTCTCCGTGAGGCCGGTGTACTCGAACCAACGGCTGTTAAAATAATCCTGGTACCCGCTGGGATCCGCCGTCCATACGATCTGCGGTAACGCCTCGGCAACGACATGCAACTGCTCGTCCCACTCCTCGGCGGGTGTGGGGTAGCGCTTCTTCGCTTTCCGGACCTTGTCCGTGCCCCGCTTTTTTGCGGCATAGCCAAACAACCCGCCGTGGTTGCGGTGGGCTTGGGGGCGGCGGCTCTTGCGTGCAGAGGGCATGAGGAAGCTATTAAACCTCTTCCTGAGAAAAAGGGAAGTGAAGGTGTTCCTTTTGATGCTCCCGCCCCTTGCGGACTCCCGCTCATGAACTCCGCCATCCGCGTGCCCGCCCCTCTCCCCCGGCGTAGGATGAAGGATCCATGTGCGGCGGCATCACGGTCCACTGGCGCAGCATCCCGCAGGAACTGACATTGCAGTACGGCCTGCTGCCCATAAGCGTGGGATCCGAGGAGCGCGTGCTTCGCTTCCACTTCCGCGACCCCGTCCCGCGCCTCCCCGCCCTCTTCCGCGGCACGCTGGATATCTACGCCTGGGGAAACCGGGACAACAGGGAATCGCGCCTGCCCAAGACGGGGTGGGCCAAGGCCGAGAGCGTGGACGCCGGCAAATGGAACCGGCTGCATCCCGAACCCGTGGAAATCCCCGCTGCACAGGGGGTGGAGAAGGGCGTGTGGTTCCCCGTCGAGAAAGGCATGAGGGGCATTATGGTGAAGGATGAGAAGGATCTCCCCCACGTCTACATGCTCACCCAAGCCGCCTCGCCGCAGTACGCCGAAATGACCAAGCACGAGCGTATGCCGGTGTTCCTCACGGAGCAATATCGATGACCGCGACTCTTGAGCAACCGTTGCAATGGAATTAGAGACGGAACAAGCGACGAAGCCGATCCAGCATACTCTTCCGAGACGCACGTGGAGAAAACCCCGGTTCTGCCTCATTGTCGGGCTCGAGATTCTCATCAGATTGCTTGGGAGAGTTGAGCCTCCCAAGGTCCGGAACATCAGAATGAAGCGCACTATCCAGACATATGCTAAAAAGTTCAATCATCATTCTCTGCATCTTGGGATGTATGCCCTGAACATCCCCTACCCCTTGTAGATTGCGGCGAAAATCCTCTATTTGTTGTGGGGTTACCCCCTTCTCTGATAACGCTGCCTTCAATTGTTCCGGAAGAATATCCGGCTGTTCCGGAGAAGCTTCGTTGTAGTGTTCCATAGGGGCGCATGCTAAGCCTTCCCCTCTTGCCGTGACAAGGTCATGAAAGATGGGGAATAGACGGAGGGGAAGGGGAAGCCAAAAGATCCTTTTGCTCGGTATGCTCCCGTGGCTCGCGTGTCACGGGATATCGTTCGCGTTGCGAAGGTTGGTGGAGCGAGATACCCGAAATGCCTCGAGATGAGACACGCCACGTGATCATGCAATACAGTTTCGTCAAAGAGCTTTCGGGAGGACTCTCAAACTTTGTTGAAAAGCCGCATACAACGAGTATGCGGCCTTGCCTGATGATCATTTTTTCGGGCGCTATCCAAGATCCTCTTTCAGCTTGAACATCTTGTTGAGCTTTTTCGCTCGCCCCACGAACACAACATCATCCTTGTGCTGCTCGACGAACGCTTTCACTTCCGGCGCGTTGGGGTCGCGGTACTGGTTCAGCAGATTCGTGTACTGGATGATCAGAGGGTTGTCGTTCTCGGCCATGGCGTGGCTCCTTTCAGATTGTGGGAAAGATCGATCATCAGACATTCTCCTAATCCCTCGTCGGGATAAGGATATATTGATTTTAGCATATATAGTGTATTATGCAACTCTGGCATCAGAGATATAGCCTGTATCAAATTACCAGCTTTTCAGTTCGGAGAAATCCCGAATGGTGGACCTTAGTGGATGACGTTCAAACTCGAACAAACGAGGCAGTTCGACTCGGCTGCGGCCTCGCTCACTGTCATTCGACTCTTCGAACTCCAAAGATTGGCACCGAGTTGGAGTCGGTTCACCATGAGCGAGCGAAGCGAGTCGAATGGTGGACGATACTGGATTCGAACCAGTGACCTTACGGATGTGAATCCCCCTTCGCCCTCCGCTTCGCTTCGGGCTTCGGAGGACAGGCCGAACGCTCCCTGCCCGCCGAAGCTGGACAAGAAGTGGTGGACGATACTGGATTCGAACCAGTGACCTTACGGATGTGAACCGTACGCTCTAACCAGCTGAGCTAATCGTCCGGACGGGCGCCATGATAGCATAGGGCGTTCCACGGGGTCATGGAACGTCTTTTTTGGCTTCTGTATGCCATGATTTTGACTTCCGCAGAAGTTTCTCATCGCCGATACCTATTGCATGATACTTCCCCTGTTTAGAGTGGAAGCGTCTTCCCCCCTCCCCCATGCGCGCCATCGCAGCCGCACTCCTCTCCTTCATCGTCCTGGGCACCCTCATTGCAGGTACGGAACCCACGCAAGCGTACAGCGGCGTTTCCCAGTGCATAAGCGTTTCTTCCCGGCTCAAACCCTTCCAATTTTCCTCCTCCTCCAAACCGGCCTCCGGCCTCACCCGCAAGCAGAAGGCCGCCGCGCAGAAGGCAGCGCGCCTGGCGCGCCGGAAGAAGCCTGCGTCCTCCGCCGCCTCTTCTGCTCCCCAAGCCCCCTCCATCGATGTGGGGCTCAGGATCAGCAAGAATGCCCAGGCGTTCTACGTCAGCGCCATCGTTCCCGGGAGCGCCGCAGACCAGGCGGGGATACTCCCCGCCGATGAGATCAGAAAAGTGGATGGAAAGGAGGTCTACAAGAAGTACACGAACGAGAACATCACCGACATCCTCAACGGCCCGGAGGGGACAAGCGTGGTGCTGGAGATTGGCCGGCAGAAAGGCGGAGGGATACTCTCGATCACGATTGTGAGGAAGAAAGCGGTGGAGAAAGCGGAGTACGCGCTGCAGCTGATTGATGGCCTGCTCCACCTCAAGTTGGAAGCATTCAACCGCGCCACGTCCAAACCCCTGCGGGAAGCCCTCGCCGCGGTGCAGTGGAAGGACGTGAAGGGCATGGTGGTGGATTTCCGCACTCCACCCACCGGCACCCTCACGGGCATGGACCCCATCATCAGCGCCTTTCTCCCCAAGGGGACGCCCTTCGCCACCATCGAGTTCAAAGATGCGCGCAGGGTCCAGCTGGTGACGAATAGTGATCCCCTTGTCCCCGCTACTCTTCCCCTCATCCTGCTCCTCCCCCGATGGGGATCCTTTAGCGAAGGGGCCGATGTCTTCGCCTATAATATGGAATCGAAGCGCCATGCCATCCTCATCCAAGAGGAGAGGGGCGTGGGGGATGTGAGCGCCTATTTGAGCTTCGATGACCAGCCACAGGATATCGTGGCCTACTGCGCCGACCGCATAGACGTGAACCTCTACCACATCGGCGCAACGAGCATTGCCGTCACTCCCGTACCGGGGATGGATGCAGGATTGCTCAAAGCCCGCTTCTTCATCGACATGGGGAAAGGCCACTGAAACGACGTCCTCCCGCATCGGATATGACAATGTAACGACAATGTATTGACATCGTCATGATCCTCCCCTACACTGGATGCATGACCGCAACCATCCAAGTCCGCACGGACCCGGCCACCAAGAGGAATGCGCAGAAGATCCTGGCGAAGCTTGGGCTGGACCTGAGCACGGCCATCAACATTTACCTCGTCCGCATCATCGCCACGCGGGGCATCCCCTTCCGGGTGGTGACGGAGAACGGGTTCACGCCGGAGAAGGAGCGGAAAATTCTCAAGGAGATCGAATGGGCAAAGAAGCATGGGAAGAGCTATTCTTCCGTGGAAGAAATGATGCAAGACATCTTGAAAGACTGAGGAGATACACCCTCAAACCTACGAAAAGTTTCCGTAAGGATATGCGCCGCCTGAAGCGGGCAAACGTCGATCTTCGGAAACTGGAACACGTCCTTCGCATACTGGCATCCGGCCAACCGCTCCCCGTCCATTATCGTGATCATGCATTGCACGGAACAATGCACGGAACGCGGGGGTGTCACATCGCGCCGGACTGGCTTCTGGTGTACATGAAAGACCACGAGAAGCTGATCGTGTTCCTGATCAGGACGGGCGACCACCGGCGAGTGCTGGGGGTGGAATGACGGCGTTCAACCCCCGAACTCCGCGTCCCGGTCCAGCCGGCTCTCCTCCGGGAGCATTTGCCCCTGGTACTTGCTTCCCGGCTTGCTGTGGTAGGGCGTCTCCGCGGGGCTGCTCATCTGCTCAAAGGCGATTTGGCATACGCGCATGCCCGGATACAGGGCGACGGGCAGGCGGTTCAAATTGCTGATCTCCAGCGTAATGGTGCCGGAGAAGCCGGGATCCACGAACCCCGCGGTGGAGTGGACGATGATGCCCAGCCGCCCCAGCGAGCTGCGGCCTTCCACGCGGACCACCAAGTCATCCGGCACGGTGATCTTCTCCTGCGTCACGCCCAGGACGAACTCCCCCGGCTGCACGATGAACGGCTCCCCTTCCGCCACCGTGATCAGGCGCATGTTGCCCGTGAACGTCTCCGGTTTCTTGGGGTCGAGGATGGCGAACTTGCTGTGCTCGTAGAGCTTGAAGGCGTTGCCCAGGTGCAGATCCATGCTGGAGGCATGGATGTGGGATTCCCCTCCGGCGCCTTCGATCTTCACCTTGCCCGATTCCAACGCCTTCTTGATGTCGCGGTCTGACAAAATCATAGAGGCACAGGGTACCACAGGAGTGGCCGGTACGGTGAGGAAGATGGCGGCAAAACCCTCCCCGGCATGCTACAATGCATGTCCCTCATGCCGGCCTTCCCCGAAAACGCACCACCGGCGATGGATTCTTTCCCCTCTCTCGAAAACGGGGAGACGGCCGCGTGGGAGGCGGCGAACAGGGAAGAGCGGGAGTACCGCGCGCGGGAACGGATTCGCACGGAGTGCCGCGCGGCACTGGCGGAATGCGCTGCCAATCGCCGAACCGCGATGACATGGGAGGACGTGCAGGAGTACGAGCGAACGGGCTTGGAGGAGGGGGTATTGGCTTATACGCAATCGGAGGAGGAGAAGACGCAGGCGCTCCTCCAGCACAAGGCCGAGTACGTCCCCCTCTTCATCCGGAAGGCGGAAGAGGCGGGCGCCAGGGCGCTGGCTTCCATCGGGGACGCCGTGGAGAACGGGTGGATCACGGCGGAGAGCGGCAGGCGCTGGGAGGAGCGGCTCAAGAGCAATGCCACCGGGTGGCTGGAGAAGGAGAGCTTCATCAACCATCAGCTCCCCCGCTTCGTGGAAAATTGGAAGGCAGTCGCGGAAGACCTGAAGAAAGCCGAAAGCCTGGCCACGGAACTCAAGATCACGGAAGCGGAATGGGCGAGCAACCCCGCACTCGCCGCACTGCGCGATGCGAAGTTCCCGGAACAGCACTTCAACATCCGCCGCGGCGCCGTGGACAAGGCCATCGCCTTCCTCACCGTTCTCAGGAAGGACGGCAAGAGTGCCGAAAGCTCCGCGGAAATGCAGCGGCTCTACAAGATGGCGGAAGCCAAACTCACCCGTGCTGCGCAGAACGGGTTCCTGGCTTCCTGGAAAGTGGGCACGTGGATGCGCCGGATCTTCCAGGGCAACGCCCGTGAAACACTCATCAGGGATTTCGTGGAAGGGAGGGGGAAGACGGACCTGGACGGACTCATCCGCAACTGGGCGAACGTGAGCATGGAGTACATGAACATTGAAGATTTGCGAAAGGAGAAAGGGACGCCGCGGAGCTTCTCCTTCGTGGCATTGGAGATCTTCCTGGGATGGGACTACGAGAAGAGGAAAGCGTACGTGGGGGAAGCGCGCCGGCGGTTCTCCGACATCGACAAGGAACGGGACGCCTTCCTCCGCATCCGCCACGCACTGGATGTCAAGGACTGGGACGAAGCGGAGGAACTGATCGGGGAGGAGTGGAAGAAGGCGAAGGACATGACGCCCGAGGACGAGGGGAAGTTGCGCTCCATGCAGGAATACCTGCGCACCCACCGCCCTGCAGGGAAACGTCAGGAGAAGAAGGAAAAGCCCACCGACCAGGAACTGGTGGAGCAGATGCGCTCCCTCATGCTCATGCTCCCCGCCTCCCAGCGCAAGCTCCACGAGGAATGCCTGCGGCGGGGGTACACCACGTTCTGGACCAACTGCACCGCCTGGTACAACCTCGTATGGTGCCAGGAACACCTGTGGTGGGACCCCAAGACGCAACTGCGCAAGGAACAGGAAGCCAAGCAGTTCACCCCCGATTACATACAGAAAGGCCACCGCAAGGGATTCGAAGCCAATGAACTGCGCGGCGCCAACAACACGCATGCCGCCGTGCGTGAGCAGAAGGACATGGGGGCGCCGCAGTGGACCTACATCGGGGAGGAGAGCTGGCAAACGGCGGCGGATCTCTGCCAGCGACAGAGGGACAACAGAAAATGGTGGTACTACACCAGCTTCATTCCGGAAGGAGTCCCGTACTCGCAGCACCGGTATGTGGTGAAGAACATCCATCCGCAGATGAAGCGCCTCTGCCGGGAGATGGAGCAGCGCGGCATCTTGTTCACCCAGAACGGTACAGTACGGCATATCCCCACCGGACAAGCCCATCGCGTGCCGGAGGCTTCCTTGAACTGAAAACGGGATCTTGAGAGCCAGGCTCCTCCCCCCTAGAATACGCCCTCTTTCCCCTTTCCCCATGCGCCTCGGCCGCCTCTCGCTCCTCTTCGCCCTCCTCCTGCCGCTCGCTGCGTGCACCGCCCGCCCGACAACGGAAGTGCAAAGCGTTCGCCGGGAGGACCTGATGCAAAACCCCCTCTACGCGGAGCGCTACTGGGATGAGCTCACGGAGCGCATGGTGGATATCCTGCTGCGGGAGAAGGACACATTGGATGCCGGCACGCTGGCCGCGGTGGACGAGGTGCGGCGGGAAGCTTTGCAGCACGCCCAGGAGGAATCCTTGAGCAAACAAGGCGGAAAACTCGGCTCCTTCGTTTCCATGAAAGAGACGGTGGGGGGGCTCGCCTTCCTGCACGGGCGCACGTTGTCCCTCTCCCCCGATTTCCTCACCTCCCCCGGCGCCGATCTCCGTCTCCTCCTCACTACCATGCTCGACCCGCGGGACGGGGTGTTTCCGGATGAAACGAGCGTGGACATAGGGCGCCTGGAATCACCATACGGGGCGCAGGAATACCTCCTGCCCGAGAGCGTGAAGACGGAAGAATTGCGCACCGTTGCGGTGTTCGATGCCCGGCTCAAGCGGCTGTACGGATTCGCACAGTTACAGTAATCAGAGCCTCCTCCCTTCATCCTTCGCCAACGCGTCGGTAATCGCCTTCTCCACCGCGGCGACGTCCAGCGTCTCCAAGGGGATCTGGACGCCGTTGACGAAGAACGTGGGCGTCCCTCCCACCTCCAATTGCCGGCCCTGCTCGAACTCCGCCATCACCCCATCCTTCTTGATGCGGGACGCGGTGCAGCGCGTGAAGAGGTCCTGGTCCAAATTGAGGTCCTGCGACCAGGTGGTGATGTCGCCCTGCGCCACCGAGCGCCCTTCCTGGTCCATTTCCAGTTGCCGCTCGTAGGCCATGTCCACGAACTCCCAGAACTTCCCCTGGTCCGCCGCACACTCGGAGGCTTCCGCAAGCGGCAAGGCAAGCTGGTGGATGGTCATGAGGGGAAACTGGCGGAACTCAAACTTCACCGTATCCGCATACTTCTGCTGGAGGGGCTTGAGGATGAGCACGTGCGCCGCGCGGCAGGCGGGACATTCAAAATCGCTGTACTCCGTGAGCGTCACCGTGGCATTGGGGTTCCCCTTCGGCTGCTTACTGGACTCCGCCGAGAGGCCGGTGGTATCCACGCACGCGGCGAGGAGGAGGGAAAGAAATGTGGCGATGAGGAACTTTTTCATAGGCGGCTATGATGACAGAGATCGGGCCGTTGATCAATGAAACCATGGAGCTGAGGAATCCTCGGAATCCTCCCAATAGAACCAACCGCTATGCACTCCTTCCGGAACGACGCTATACTTCTCCCCCATGTCGCTCTACCGGAAATACCGGCCTCAAACCCTCGCCGATGTGGTGGGCCAGGAACATGTGGTGAGCACGCTGGAACACGCCATCACGCAGGGCCAGGTGGCGCACGCCTACCTCTTCGCCGGTTCCCGCGGCACGGGCAAAACATCCGTGGCGCGCATCCTCGCCAAGCACCTGCTCACGCAGCGGATGGAGGACGAAGTGCTCAAGCGGCAGACCGAGAACGGCGTTGTTGAGGGCACTATCGTGGACCTCGTGGAAATCGACGCCGCGAGCAATACGGGCGTGGATAACATCCGCGACTTGATCGAGAAGGTCCAGTTTTCCCCGGTGGCCGCCAGCGCCAAGGTGTACATCATCGACGAGGTGCACATGCTCTCCAAAGGGGCGTTCAACGCGCTCCTCAAGACGCTGGAAGAGCCCCCGCCCTACGCATACTTCATCCTGGCCACCACCGAACTGCAGAAGATCCCCTCCACCATCCAATCGCGCTGCCAACGCTTCTCTTTCCATCAAATCCGGGAAGAAGACATCATCCGGCGGCTCCAGTACATCGCCGACCGGGAGGGCATCACGGCGGACCGCGCCGCCTTGCGCGCCATCGCCCGCCACGCGCAGGGGGGCATGCGGGACGCCATCTCCCTGCTCGACCAGCTGCGCTCCCTGGCGAACGTGACGGCGGAAGAAGTGCAGCGGCGCCTGGGAGAATCCGGACAGGAACACGTGCTGCCGCTGCTGCAGGCGCTGGAAAACGGGGACCGCGAGGAAGTGCTGCGCATCGTGCAACACTTGGAGGAAGCCGGCATCGCGCTGGAAACCTTCGTCCGGCAGCTCCTGGCGGAAGTGCGCACCCGGCTCCACGCCACCGTGGAAGCGCGGGGGTCCGCGGAAGGCCACGTGCGCATGCTGGATGTGCTCCTCACCGTCATCCGGGACATCCGCATCGCCCCCGTCCCCGGGTTGGTGCTGGAATCCGCCCTCCTGCGCCTCTGTGGAGAAGCGGATGAGACGCCCCCGCCCAAGAAGGAATTCCGCCTCCTCAAGAAAGCCAAGGAGGAGCCGGCGGAAAACAAGCCCGCACCGGCGCCCCAAAAGGAGTCACGGGCGGAAGCCGCGGAAGAGGCCAAGAACCAGGCGCTCCGCACCGGTGCAGGGCAAACGAAGGAGAAGGCGCCGGGGAAGGAGACCCTCATCGAAGCGCCCGAGGTGACACTCGATGCCATGGCGGCCGTCTGGCCGGAGATCGCGGCCAAGGCCGTCCCCGCCGCCCTCCGCATGTCCCTCAAGAACGGGCGTGTGACGGCGGTGGCCGGCAAGACGGTGACCCTCAGCTTCGCCAGTAACTTCCACCGCGAGCGCGTGGCGCAGAAGGAGGGCATCCACATGCTGGAGCAGCTTCTCCACGACCACTTCAAGCGTCCCCTGCGCCTGGAGTGCGTGCTGGATGAGGAGAAGGACGTGCGGCCGATGGCGGACGAGTCCCTGGTGGATTTGGCGGAAGCGGTGAATGAGATCTTTTGAAGAGGATGCCTACGATTCCGAGGATGCCGATGAACCCGTTCCCTCCCTCTCCGTGACAACACCTGAACAGAAACTTGCGTTGCGGCAGAACATCTCCAAGGAACTCTCCCGTCTCGATGCGCGGCGGAAGGCCGATGAGAGTTCTGCGGTTTGCGAACATATCCTGCAGTCCCTTCCTCCGGACACAGCGAGCCTCTGCGCCTACCTCCCCCTTACTGATGAGGTGGATCTGCGCCCGGCGCTGGAGGAACTCCTCCGCTCGGGGATTCCCCTCTTCCTCCCTCTCTTCGATTTCGATGCGGGAATTCTGACGTTCCACCGGGTCGCGTCATTGGACGAGGTGCGGAAGGGACGCAACGGCCTGCCGGAACCGCCGCGGGATGCTCCGCAAGCCGATCCCTCGCACATCACCCTTGTCCTCGCCCCGGGCCGCGCCTTTGACCGTTCCGGTGGAAGGTTGGGGCGGGGAAAGGGCGGCTATGACCGATGGATCGCAGGGCAGCGGAAAACCAATCCTTCCACACGTTTCCTGGGTATCGCGTTCCGCGAGCAGATGGTGGACCGCGTCCCTATGGATGAGCATGATGAAAGGATGGATGGAGTGGTGACGCCGGAAGGAAGGATTTCCACGTCTCCCTCCTGAAATCTTCCCCGGACGAGCAACACTTGTATGCGACATCTTTGCGCGTGTTCGCGAGCGTGGGGTAGGCTTGGAACTCCTCTCCCCCATCACATCCATGGCTTACCTTTCCGCTCTGCAGCAGACTGATCCGGAAATCCGGGATTTGATCATCGCGGAAGAGCAGAGACAATGGAACGTCATTCGCCTCATTCCCTCAGAAAACTACGCTTCCAGCGCGGTGTTGGAAGCTTCCGGGAGCGCGCTCACGAACATCTATTCGGAAGGCTATCCCGGGAAGCGTTACTACGAGGGTCAGCAGATCACCGACCAAGTGGAGACGCTGGCCATTGAACGCGCGAAGAAGGCGTTCGGCATGGACCATGCGAACGTGCAGCCGTATTCGGGCAGTCCCGCAAACATGGCCGTCTACCACGGCGTCCTCCAGAGCGGCGACACCATCTTGGGCCTCGCGCTGCCCCAGGGCGGGCACCTGACGCACGGATGGAAAGTGAACTTCTCGGGTAAGCAGTACCATTCAGTCCCTTACGAGCTCGATCCCAAAACCGAACGTCTAGACTACGACGCCATCCTCAAGCTGGCCAGGGAAGCCAAGCCTAAGCTCATCGTAGCCGGGTATACGGCCTATCCCCGCATCATCGAATGGGAGAAGTTCCGCGCCATCTGCGATGAAGTGGGCGCCATCTTCCATGCGGACATCTCCCACATCACGGGCTTGATCCTGGGCGGCGCGCACCCCAGCCCCTTCCCCATGGCGGACACAGGCATGACCACTTCCCATAAGTCGCTGCGCGGCCCCCGCGGAGCGCTCATCGTGTGCAAAGCGCAGTATGCGCAAGGGATCGACAAGGCCATCATGCCGGGCTTGCAGGGCGGCCCGCACAACCAGACGACGGCAGCCATCGCCGTGGCTTTCAAGGAAGCGGAAAAACCGGAATTCAAGGCGTATGCCGCACAGATCGTGGCGAACGCCAAAGCCCTCGCGGAGCGCCTCCTCAGCCACGGCTTCCGGCTCGTTACGGGCGGCACCGACAACCACCTGATCCTGTTCGAGACCTTCAAGAGCAAGGGCATCCTGGGACGGGACGCTTCGCGTGCCCTGGACCGCGCCGGCATCGTGGCCAACTGCAATTTGGTCCCCTACGACACGAACTCCCCCATGAACCCCTCGGGCGTCCGCGTCGGCACTCCCGCCGTCACGTCCCGCGGGATGAAGGAAGCGGAAATGGCGAAGATCGGAGACTGGATGGACGAGGTGCTTGCGCATGCTGGGGATGAGAAAGTGCTCGCGCGCGTCAAAGGCGAAGTGGCGGAGCTCTGCAAGAGCTTCCCCTGCCCGGGGATCGACCCGAACAACTGGGAGTGATCGTCCGGACCGCTGTTCCATGTGCTCCCGATCCGCTACACTTCCGCCATGCACCGCACTCTCTCCCTCCTCTCCGCCGCCCTCGTCCTTACGCTCCTCGCGCCCGCCGCGGGTTCCGCGCGCCGCATCGAAACGCTCTCCAATGCCAGCTCCTCCTCTTCCACTGCGAGCAGCGTGGTGAAAACCACGGGACGGGGCTCCAGCCACCGCGCCCTCCTGCGTGCCAAGAGGCTGGAATGGAAAGAGCGCGCGGAAGGCAACAGGCCTCTCCCCTCTTCCAGTTCCTCCGCCAAATCCGGTTCGTTCCTCTTCGCGCCGTACACGGATGGCGTGCTGGACGAAGGGCAGAGCGCGCTCCTCTTCTTCTGCGGCACGTGGTCGCGGCAGTGCCAGGGGATGGATAAGCTGTTGGAGGAGTGGTCGGAAGCACGAAAGTTCGTAGTCCCCGTCTACAGGGTGGATTACGACACTGCCAAAGCCCTCCGCGCACAGTACGGCGTGCGGTACGTCAATTCCTACGCCCATGTGGACGGCAAGGGTACCCTCATCCGCCTCTACCGCAATCCGCCGGAAGCTACGGTGAAGCACATCGCGTACGACGAGTAGAAGGACCGCTTCGTGAGACACTCCGCGTGAACCTTTCGCCTGGCTTCGTTATCCCATGCCGGAAAGCGCCTCGTGTCGAATGGTGAAGTGATACGAGACAATTATTTTGAACAATGAACATTATTTCAGCTTCCGTAAGCCATTATTTTTGTGTCCATATTTGTACACTTATTGTATTCGAGTCATACACTCCTGCTCCCGCCACCGTAGATAGTTGCTTGATCCTACATGTTCGATAAGATGACATGATTTCTGCTGATGGCAGGAATCATCCACACACAAAGGAGAGACAAACACCCACAGTACCCCGGGGTACCCACTCTCCCGCTCCTTCCCACCACCGGTACCGCAGAGAGGAGGAAAGCCATGGACTAGCTAAACGTTCCTCCTAGTCACAATTCGCTTCACTTGCGCTTTCTGGGCACAGTGATCGTCTTAGCTTACCGTGGCTTGCCTCCTCTCTGCTCTGCAAAATCGCCCGCCCGTGCCGAGGACGCATGGACGGCCGTTCCCTCCACTCCCCTGTGTCTCCTCTGACCCTTCGGGTCTTATGGCTGGCCGTCCCGGGGACCTCGTTCGGTTGCGAGGATACACAAGAACCACGCGCAGGGCAGCGATGGGGATCCTCCCCCGCCATTATCACTCTGTCGTTTCCGAGGCCAAACGAGCCTTCTCAAACACAGAGACACACATCCAGATAAAGACCGGACATAGTGTTCGGTCTTTTATTTTTGCCCTGGCAGATGCCGAGGATGTTAAGGATGGTCCTTGACTGTCCGGAATGCTGATAGTAGCTTTGCATTGCTATGCCAAACCACCCCGAATCTGCCGATTCGATGCAAACAACTCCAGAACAGACGCAGAACGTTTTGCAGCCCGCGGACATTCCGCTAGTGGAACAAGCTGGGCTGTACATTCGTTTGAAAGTTCTTGAAGAACTGGAGGCAACCGAACAGAAAGCGCAGTAGCCGTACATGTCACAGGTGCAATTCTTGTTGCATCGCGATCTTGTAGGGGTAGGATTATTTTATGCACAATGGCGACATTGAGATGATTTCCGAAAGGCAAAGCGGCGAGGCAAACCCCGCAGTGGCGGATCGCCTGTTGGTTGTGCAGGGCGTCGCCGAGGCAACCCGCGCACTCCTGGGCAACCGGTTTGACCATGCAGCCATCCCTCCGACAACACAACCCGATCCTGTAATGGAAGGCTCATGGCGCTACTGAGAATCCCCTAATAAAGAAGTATTGTTGGAAATAGGTGGTTGACGCGCCGCCCACCTTCGTCCGCTGCGGCGGACTACAGTGGCATTCTATCATCCACGAGTTTCTTCGCTCTTCGACTGACTTTCTGCAACCCGCACAGCGGCGTCATGCCATGCCCTGTAATACTCTATCAGCTCAGAGACTTCTTTCTTCTCAACTTCATCACCTTTCCCTTCAAATACACTGCGAATTCTTTGCTCATCAACAGGTTCTGGGGAAACTCCATCAATGAGTTTGCTGGCCGCTTCCGGTGAGAGTTTCAGATCTTCGAGCAAGCTTTCCCAATCTTGACTTTCATCATCTTCGGAAGTTTCGGGCACTTCATCCGGATCCTGTGCAAAAGCAATTGCACCCCAATCGACGTTCAACGGATTGGCGCACTTCTGCTGAAAACGCGCAAACCACTCCTGTACTGGGCTCCCCGCCACATTCCTTTCACGCGCAATGATCTCGCGCATCTCATCATCGCACTCGTGGGCAAGAAACTGCATCAAGTCAGCTTTCGTGATCCGTCGTGGCTCTCCCGCTGATTCATTCTTGATGATGGAATTCATAGTGAAAGTATTATATTTGATATCTTGTTTGTGTCAAGTTATGTTAAATACATCTAATCGGACAATCTAAGCATTTTTCTAAATCTTTGGTGGTATTGGCATCTACGGAGATTTCTTTACTTTTGCGCTTCCTTCGCCGCCATCAACGTCTTGCTCGGCGGCGGCACGCCGCCTGAATCCACCAATTTCTTCTCCAGATCGGAGAAGTTCTTCTGCTCCTCCACCGTGAGCGTTTCGCCCACGAACTGCTTCTTGCGCAACGCATTGAACTCGTTCGTCCACAGCTCCCTGTCGCGCCATTTGCGGTACTGCTCCAGGCTCATCCCCTTCCTGCGGGCCTTCTTGAGCTCTTCCTCCTCCTTCTCCTTGGCCTTCACCGCCACCTTAGCCTGCGTTTTTGCCGCCTTGCTCGAGGACAGCCACTTGCCGATCTTCTCCTCCACCATGGTCACGCGCTCGGTGTAGCGCTCCCGCGAGAGCTTGCGGATCACGTCCACACGCTTGGGATCCTCCTCCGCTTCCGGAGGCGGCAGCGTGCTCACGGAGAAGGGTTTGCTGGGGATTCCCTTGATCATCAGACGCAGGTACGCGTGGTACTTGGGGAGGCTGAGGATATCCTTGGGTGACACCACCTCCTCAAACTGCTCGCTGAGGGGTTCCGCATCGTCCGAACCGATCTGGAAGCACAGGAGCGAGCCCACGTTGCCGAAAATGGCGTCCTTGAGGGTGGTGTTGTTCTTCTCGCCGAAGAGGAGCTGGTTCACGTACTGGTTGGCCATGGTCAGGTTGAGGCGGTACTTGCGCGCCTCGCTGAGGATGGTGGCGAAGGATTCCGTGGCGAAGTTCTGGAACTCGTCCACGTAGAGGTAGAAATCCTTCCGCTCGCTCTCGGGAACGTCCGCCCGGCTCATGGCGTCCAGCTGGAACTTGGTGACCATCATCGAACCCAGGAAAGCGGCGTTATCCTCCCCCAATTTCCCCTTGGAGAGGTTCATGAGGATGATCTTCCCCGTGTCCATGGCGTGCCGGATGTCCACGGTGGAGGTGACCTGTCCCACGATGTTGCGGATGAGCGGCGTGGAGACGAGCTGCCCGATCTTGTTCTGGATGGCCGCAATGGCCTCCGTGCGGTACTTCTCGGACCAACTGGTGTACTCGTCCTCCCAGAAGGTCTTCACGAGATGGTTGGTGACGCGCTCCAGGATCTTGGCACGGAAGGGATCGTCCACGAACATGCGGAGGATGCCCAACATGGAGTTGTTTTCGGCTTCTATGAGCGCAAGGAGCGTGTTCCGGAGGATGTACTCCATGCGGCCGGAGAAGGCGTCCGGCCAGAGCTTCTTGAAGATGCTCATCAACCCGGACGCCACGAGCGTGTGCTGCGCGGGATCGGGGCAGTTGAGCATGTTGAAAGAGATGGGGAACTCGCGGTCCGCGGGGTCGAAGAGAATCACATCGTTCGTGCGGCCGGAGGGGATGAACCGCAGCGCGGCATCCACCAAGTCCCCGTGCGGATCGATCACCGCAACGCCTTTCCCCGCCAGGATGTCCGAGCGGATCATGTTCTCCAGCAGGACGGACTTCCCCATCCCCGTCTTCCCGATGATGTACATGTGGCGGCGGCGGTCATCGGTGCGGATGCCGAACTTCTTCCGTTCGCCGCGGAACACCGCCTCCCCCAGCACCGTGAGGTCGGGATCCGGGGGGTCGCCCACAATGGGCAAATCGACGGGCGGTTCCACCTTGCGGTACATCACCCAGTCGAAATTGGGCGTCTTGACGAGGATATTGGGCACGTGCCACAAGGTGGCCGCCTCTTCCACGGAGAGGACGTACGGCTGTGCACGGAAGCCGTGATGAAGGGTGGTGCCCGTCTTCTTGGCGCTCTCCTGGAAGCCGTTGCACTGCGGCAACGTGAAGGGGCGGAAGCCGGAGGTGATTTCGTCCACTTTGGCTTCCGCCTGTGCCTGCGCTGCGGCGGGCGCCACCACGCTCAGGCGGACGTTTCCCAGGAAGAGGAGCCTGTTCATTTTATCCACGGCGGCCGTCTCTGCGTCTTCCCGCTCGTGGCTGCGCATGCTCACGCGGTGGTCCTCATCCGCTTCTCCCGCACGCGCATCCTCTTCCGTCATCATCGCCAAGGCCATGGGGTTGATGAACCATGTCCGGAAGCCGCCCATGACCATGTCCAACGGGAAGAGGAAGAGCCGCCGCCAGCCGCGGGCGAGGTGCACGGAACAGAAGAGCTTGGCGTACCAGGGCAGCTGCTTGGAAAGGCCTTTGACGAGGAGTGGAATGAAGGCAAGGGCGCGTCGCCGGTACCGCGGCCCCAGGGGCCGGAGGACCACCTGGATATGGCCGCGCATGCCCGGTGCGGGGTAGCGGACGAGCGAGGAAGCCATCCCCGCCACCGTGTCCACGTGCTGCCGCGTGACGAGATCGATGAATTGCGGATAGCGTTTGATGGGGAGCACTTCGGGCCCGCCGAGCATGAGGTCGGTGGATACGGCCACTTCCCCCTCCTTGGGATCGAGCAGATCCGCCGGCACTTCCTCGATTTCCGCATCGGGATAGTGGGCGTAGAGCTGGCTCTCGATCAACGCGGCGGCGCGCCGGGTGGAGCGGACGTAGAGCGAGATCTTCCCTTCGCTCACGCCCATTTCCAAGCACACCGTGGCGTCGGGGCCCTTGAGCGAGTGCATGGCCGAGAGCACCGCCTCCATCATCAGGGGGCCGCGCGCGGCGCTGAGGGTATCGTCCGGATCGGGCAGGGAAGGGCGGATCCGGAGCAGGACGTTTACCATTGAGAGCATTATACACGTAGGGACGCGGCATGCCGCGTCCTTACAACGTCCGTTTTTCCTACGCCGCCCGTCTCAGCATATCCGCCACCAGCTCCAACGCCACTGTGTTATACGCGTAATCCATGCGCAGGGGTCCCAGGATTCCCACCACTCCTCCGTTCCCCCGCAGGCTGTACGCCGTGACCATGAGGCTGCAACTGAGGAGTTGGGGGAGCAGATGCTCCTCCCCGATGTAGTACCGCACGCGTTCATCCACCTCCACCCGCCCCAGGAGGCCGGTGAGGCGCTTCTCCAGTATTTCCACCACGCCGCTGGCCAGGAGCGGGTTCAGCTGGAAATCCGGTTGACGGAGCGCGTTGGCCAGACCCATGAAATACACGCCCGGCTTGTGGGGGACGGTGGCGAAGGCGACATTGGGGATCATGTTGGCGAGGAGCGCCACCGCCTCGTAGGCGTATTCCTGGTCCTTGCGTTGGAAGTACTGCTCGCGGAGCCCTTCGAACTTCTGGCGAACCTTACGTTCCGCGGCCGTGGGTTCCATGAACTCCTTCACGAAGGCGCGGTACCCCCTGGCCGTGGGGATGCGCCCGGCGCTGATGTGCGGCTGCTCCAAGTACCCCTCATCCTCCAGTACCCCCATTTCCGTGCGTATGGTGGCCGAAGAAACGGCAAAATTTCCGCACTCCAGCAGTTTCTTGCTGCCCACAGGGAGAGCGGTGTGGATGAATTGGTCTATGATGGCCGCCAGAAGCCTGCTTTGCCGGTCATTCATGCCAAAAAGCATAGCACTCCGCGGATTGGAGTGCCAGCGCCGGAGCGCAAAAACGGGGAGGCGTGATGAAACCCTACCTCCCGTCGCAGACAACGGTCGTGGTGCTCATGGAGCGGTTATCCCCCTCATACGCGTCACGCTGCCCCGTGCTCTGCACCAGGACGTTGTTCATGAGGGTGATGCGGCAACCGGCGGCGGCGGGGACCGTGAACGCCACCGGGAATTCCCGCTGTTCGTCCTTCTCCAGCGTGAATCCCTGCGTCTGCGGCCAGCCGCCGCAGAAGACGATGCCGTCGAACACCGCGCAAGTAGGGTGGGAAGCGGAGGCTTCGAAGCGCAGCCCGGGCGGCATGACGTCGCTCACCACCACGTTCGCTGCGGCATCCGGGCCGGCATTGCGAACGGAAAGGGTGTAGACCGCCGTCCCTCCCCGCGACACCTCCAGCGGACCCTGTTGCGAGATGGAGAGGTCGGTCCGCTGCAGGAGCAACTGCGCGGAGAAGAACGCTCTCTTACCAAACAGGATAGCCAGGAAAAAGAGAATGGTCAGGAGGATCCAGAGCAGCGCGCGTGAACGGGTCTGGGCCATGGGGACAGGGGGAAGCACCCTTCATTGTACGGCGCCCCCCGCCAAACGGAAAGGGACGGATGCCGCGCCTTGTTTCACCGCCCCATCACGAACGGCAGTTCCCGCGTGAGGATGCTCTTTGCCACCACCACATGGAGCATTTTGGTTTCACCCTTGAAGGATACCTGCATTGTCCCCTCGTCTTCCCCGCCGCTCATGGCGGAGCTCTCCATCTCCACCACCTCCCCTTCCCCGTTGAGGCCCAGGATGAAGGCATTCCTGTACGTGGTGCCCTTGAGTGCAAAAGTCAGTCCATCCTCCGTAACCTCCCGGAACGTCACTTCCACGTCCCCCAACGTGCGCGTCACCCCCGTTTCCCCCGCTTCGAACGACGCGACCCTCATGCCCACCGGCAGCCGGACCACCACCTTCCCTTCGATGGCTCCGATCTCCGCATCCTTCACCCTCCGGAGAAGACGGACGTTGTCGTACGTCCCTTCAAAAGCGCCGCCGTGTTCCCCCCACGCCTCCACATCATTGAACATTTCATCCGGGAAGCTCTGCGTATCCGCCATCTCCTGGCCACCCGTGTCCTTGACGCTCGTGAGCGATACCAAGACCTGCCCCAAACGGCGGACCGCCGGCGGGAGGAAGGACGCCATGCGCACCGTGAGCTCATGCTGCGCCGTGGTTCCCCACAGGAGTCCCCTCAATTGCAGGGCAAACGGCCCCGCCTGCCCCCGCAACCCGTCCGTGAACGGCCGGGCGGGCATCGCGAGCATCTCCTCGTAATCCGCAACGCTGATACCGGGGAGTGCCGCAAGGTCAATCACCTCCTTCGCTCCCCCCTCTCCGGCGCCGGGCAGCGTTTCTTCGTCCGGTTCATGGAAGAAGGAACCGGATCCCGCCCACTGCTCGATGAGTGGGAGGAGAGGCAGGGAACCGCCCCGGGTGAGCACCTCCACCAACCCTTTCCCCAGTGTCCGCTGCATTTTGTGGGAGGCCAGCGTTCCGCCACCTGCGCTCAGCGCTCCGCACAGGATGAGGAGCAGGAAGAATCCCCCCCAGAACCGCGACTTGCGGTACGAGAGCACGTAGCAATCGGCGATCTTGTCATGGAGCCCCTGCTTGCGCTCGGTCGTGCCCACCATCAGGTACCCGATGCCGAGGAAGAAGCCGGAGAGGGACTTGGCGAGGGTGCGGAGGATGGAACGGAAGATGGAAATGCGCGCGCCTTGGGCGTTCGTCACCCGCAAGCCCGATACCCGCTTCCCCACCGTCCCCTGCAGGGGACTCCCTTCCATGATGATGAAGTACAGCGGCGTCACCGCGCACAAGGCCGTCACATATGCCAAGGTCTGCTCGAAGGAGGGGCTGAAGGATCCCAGGAACAGGGCAACCGTAAAGATGCCCATGACGAGCGAGAGGAACAGGAGATCGATGAGGTAGGCACCCGTACGGATCCAGAAGCCCGCATATTCCAATTCATATTCCCCATCCCGCGGAGGAGGCGCCGGATGCACAGGGAGAGCCGCGGCAGGAACCTTTTGCGCAGCAGTTTGCGCAGAAGGGGGTGTCTGGTGGATGAGGACCGTGTGCAACATTGAGGGATGTTTCTTAAGATTATTATAACATATTATTGTACTTTTAACAAACACCCTCCTCCCCCCTTGCAGCTCCCAAATCTACTTCTTGTGCGCTTTGGGGGCGCTTTCCGGTGTGCCCTTCCCTGCCGCCATCCTCTTGCGGAACCGCTCCACGCGGCCTCCACGCGCCTCCTTGTTGGCCTTGCCGGTATAGACGGGGTGGCAGCTGCGGCACACTTCCACGCTCTGCTCTTTGACCGTTGAGGGGATCAGATACACCGTCCCGCAGGTGGAGCAGGTCGTTTTTGCGTCCTTGATCATTTCTGGATGGATACCGGTTTTCATGATGGGGGAAGTTTACAGGAGTGGAGAAGTGTTGCAAGGGAAGAACTGGGCGTATAGCACGTCGTAAGGACGTCCCGACGGGACGTCCTTACGACTACTTCTTGGCAGATTCCGCCTCTTTCGCAGCAGCCCTCGCCGCCCTCTTCACCTTCCGCTCCTCCTTCTCGATCGCCTCCACCTCTTCCACGCGAAGCTCCGCTGCGGCCTGGAGAACCGCCTCCTCGGCTTCCTTATCCTCCATAACAACGCTCATGGTGGCCACCTTGTCCCGCGCGTTGAGCCGCATGACGATCACGCCCTGGGTGGCGCGGCCGCGGCTGGGGATATCGGAGAGGCGCATGCGGATCATCTGCCCCTGCTTGCTGATGCAGAGCAGGTCGCCGTCCGTCCCCTTCTCCAGCACGAACCCGCCCACGATGTCCCCCGTCTTCGGCGTCAGTTGTGCGGCCTTGACCCCCGTGCCCCCGCGTCCCTGGAAACGGTACTCCGTAACGGGCGTCATCTTCCCCAAGCCGTTCTCCATGACGACGAGAAGCTGGCTGGAGGAGGGATTCTGGATGAGCGCCGCCTCCACCACGATGTCCCCCTGTCCCAGCATAATGCCACGGACCCCGGCCGCCGCCCTCCCCATGTCGCGCACGTCGTCTTCCTTGAAGCGGATGGCCTTCCCCTTGCGGGTGAGGATGAAGATCTCGTCCTTGCCGCTCGTGGCCAGCACCCACTTGAGTTCGTCGCCCGGAGGGAGCTTCTGCGCGATGAGTCCGGACCGGCGGATGTTCTCAAATTCGCTCGCCGCTGTGCGCTTGACCGTTCCTTTGGAGGTCGTCATAAAGAGGTACTTCTTGCCGCTCATATCCGCCTTCAGCATGGCCGTGATGTGCTCCTCGGGTTGGAGCTGGAGGAGGTTGACGATCGCCTGGCCTTTGGCCGCCCGGCTGGTCTGGGGCAGCTCGTAGACGGGGAGCTTGAACACGCGCCCCGTGTTGGTGAAGTACAGGATGTCGTCGTGGTTCATGGCGTGGAGGAGCGAGAGCACCTCGTCATCGTCCTTCGTGGTCATGCCTTTGACGCCCTTGCCGCCGCGGTGCTGCGCGCGGAACTGCATGGGGCTGAGCCGTTTGACGTACCCGCCCATGGTCAGCGTGACGATCATGGGGGCGTTGGGGATGGTGTCCTTGGCGGAGAATTCCCCCACCGCGCTGGGAACCACGGTGGTCTTCCGCGCATCGCCGTACGTGTTCCGGAGTTCCTCCAGCTCCCCCTTGAGGATCTTGTCGATCCTCTTCTTGTCCTTGAGGATCGCCTCGCACTCCGCGATGAACTTCCGCTTCTCCGCCAGCTCATCCTCGATCTTCTTCCGTTCCAGGCCGGCCAAAGTCTGCAGACGCATTTGGAGGATGGCGTCCGCCTGGATCTCCGTGAGCTTGAATTTCTTCACCAGGTTCTCCTTGGCGATCTCCTTCGTCTCGCTCTTCTTGATGGTGGCGATGATCTGGTCGATGTGGTCCAGCGCCTTCTTGAGGCCTTCCAGAATGTGTGCGCGCTCCTTGGCGCGGTCGCGGTCGAACGTCACGCGCCGTGTGATGACGATGCGGCGGTGGCCCACGAAGATCTCCAGGAGCTCCTGCAGGTTGAGAAGCCGCGGCTGGATGCCGTCCGCCAGCGCGATCATGTTGTACCCGAAGCTCGTCTGCAGGTCGGTGAGCTTAAAGAGCTGGTTCAAGACCTTTTGCGGGTAGGCGTCCTTCTTGAGTTCGATGATAATGCGCACCCTCTCGTCCCGATCGGATTCGTCGCGGATATCCGAAATCCCCACGATCACCTTGTCCGTCACGAGCTGCGCCATCCGCTCGATCATGGCGGATTTATTGACCTGGTACGGGATCTCGTTGATGCGGATCTGGTAACGTCCTTTGCTGTCTTCCTCTATCTCCGCCTTGCCACGCAGCACCACCGATCCGCGTCCGGTGAGATAAGCCTGCCGGAGGGCTTCCTTGTTGTAGACGATGCCTCCCGTGGGAAAATCCGGCCCTTTGACGAACTGCAGAAGGTCTTCCACCGTGGCATCCGTGTTCTCGATGAGGAACAGTGTGGCATCGATCAGTTCGCTGAGATTATGGGGCGGGATGTTGGTGGCCATACCCACGGCAATGCCCACGGTGCCGTTGAGGAGGAGGTTCGGGATCTTGGAGGGCAGGACGACAGGCTCTTTGCGGGTCGCATCGTAGTTCGGCATGAAATCCACGGTGTCCTTGTCGATGTCCGCGAGGAGCTCCATGGCGATCTTCTGCAGCCGGGACTCGGTGTACCGATAGGCTGCGGCGCTGTCCCCATCGATCGATCCGAAGTTTCCCTGCCCGTCCACGAGCGGGTAACGCATGGAGAAATCCTGAACGAGGCGCACGAGTGCGTCGTACACCGAGGAGTCGCCGTGCGGATGGTATTTCTTGAGCACTTCACCCACCACACCCGCGCACTTGGAGTACCGGTGGCTGGGCGTGAGTCCTTCCTCCTGCATGGCCTTCAGAATGCGCCGGTGCACGGGCTTGAGGCCGTCGCGGGCATCGGGTAGGGCGCGGGAGACGATGACGCTCATCGCGTAGCTCAAATAGCTTTCCTCCATTTCCGTCACGATGGGGCGGGGCGCCAGCTTGCCGATGCCGGAAATGGTCTCTCCGCCGCCGGAAAGGGGTTGCTGTGCGTTACCGGGATTCGCGTTCTTGTCGGCCATAAGGAAAACGGCGGGGGAAGGGGTTCTTGTGGATCATAGCGTTTTTTCGAAAAGAGAAAAGGGGTGGAATTGCCTATTTTTGTGATCTCTTGATCCGAGGATTCCGAAGATTCCGAGGATTCCGAGGTACGTAAGGAAGGAACTCCGGCCTTCCAGATGCCGATGTTCGTCGGAATCCTCGGTATCGTCGGACTCTTCGGTTTCCTCTATGATGTCCTCATGCTATCGGTGGTTTCCACACCTATCGGCAACCTCGGTGATATCACCCTCCGCGCCATCGAGACACTGAAAGCGTGTGACGCGATCATTTGTGAAGATACGAGAGTGACGGGGAATCTTCTGAAACAACTCGGCATCGGATCGCCGTACGGACGTCCCGCCGGGACGTCCCTACTCAGCTTCCACGGCCACAGCGATCCGGGAAAAGTGGAGCACATCCTCAATCTCCTGAAGGCGGGGAAACATCTCGCGCTCGTGAGCGACGCCGGCACGCCGGGAATCAGCGACCCGGGGTATGCGATCGTGTCCCGCGCGCGGGAAGCCGGCGTGAAGATCGAATCCGTACCGGGACCTTCCGCGTTCCTCACGGCGCTTTCCATCAGCGGCCTCCCCATCAACCACTTCGTGTACCTGGGTTTTTTGCCGCTCAAGAAGGGGCGCAAGACGCTCCTCGCTTCCTTCAAGGACGAGGAGAGGACGATCGTCTTCTACGAATCCGTGCATCGTATCGTGAAGACGCTCACGGAACTGGCGGAGGCTTTGAAGGACCAGCCGGAACGTCCCGTGGTGGTGGCGCGGGAGCTGACGAAGATGCACGAGGATGTTGTGTACACTAATGTGTACTCAATTGCCGAGGCGATCCCCCGACTGACCCTGAAGGGCGAGTTCGTGGTGGTCATCGGCGCAAGGTGAAAAAGGGGAAGCATCATGCTTCCCCGTTCCTAGTTACCCCGCAACAATATATCCAGCCTATTCCAGATCCACACGATCCCGAATCCTACGCATGCCCCGACGGCGCATGGGAGGATGAAACCCGTGAACACCCATCCCTCCTCTCTGCTCGCGCAAACGCTCTTCCAGAGACAGAAGCCGGAGGCCGTGATGAGGAGGACGCCCAATGCGGCTTCCGCCTTGTGCCACCATCGCCTCCATTCCCCCGCCCCCTCGCCGAAGAAGACAAAACCTGCAATGAATGCCGCCCCCAACACGAGAACAAAAAACCATTGGACCATGGATCACCTCCCTTTCGTTTAAAACAAAGAGCAACCAGGACGGGCAACTCTATACCCATCTTTTTTCATTTTCAATTTCCCTTTCCGCCTACGGCAGCACGCTGAGCGGATTGATGTTCGTCCCGTTCTTGATCACTTCGAAGTGGAGATGAGGGCCGGTGGTGAGGAGGCCGGCGCCGGGGGTGCCCGGCTGGCCGCCCGAGAGGCCGATGGTCTGCCCCTGGACCACGTCGTCCCCCGCCGCAACCGCCACGGAGGAGAGGTGGCCGTAGAGCGTGGCGTAGCCGTCGCGGTGGGCGATGAGGACGTAGGTGTATCCCTTGGCGCCGCCGTCGCGGACGATGAATACCACGCCGTCGGCCGCCACCGAGACGGGTGATCCCTGCCCCTGCGCGATATCCGCCCCCTCGTGCGGCACACCGAACCGCTTAAAGTACGCGGCATCGTGGAACGTGGCGGTGACGGGACCGAACACCGGCCACGTGAAGTGCAATTTGGCGAGGCGCGACACTCCGGAGGCGCCGCCCTGGCGGGGATCCATGAGCCCCTTCTCGATCAACTCCCGCTCCGCCTTGGCGCGGATGCGCGCGTCGAACCGCGCCATCTCCGCCTGGAGCCGCAGCACGTCCGCCTGCACGCGTGCCATTTCCGCCTTGAACGCCAGGAGCTGCTCCTCGCTCACCAGCGCTTCCCTCTGCGCCTTTTCGTAGACCTTGTCGGCCTCCCGGTACTGCGCGATGAGCTGCTCATGACGCACCGTGAGCGTGGTGAGGTTCTCCTCCGCCGTCACCACCTGCTTGCGGAAGGTGGCGAGGCGCGCCGTTGCCATTTCCCGCGCCTGCAGGAGGGAGACGAGGAACTCCTCCCGCGCCCGCGCCACGAAGCTCTCCTGGAACTCCCGCTCCACCCCCGCGCCCAAGGAGAGGCTGAGGAGACGCCGGAACAGGAACTTGATGCCGTTCTGCTGCTGGACCGTGACGAAGGCCTGCAGCTTGTTGCTGCGCAGGAGCGAGAGGAAACGTTCCTCATCGGTCTGCGCAATGCGGTCCAGGCGGTGCTGCTCCGCCTCCAGCTTGGCGATGCGGTTGCGCAAGTCCTGCGCCATTCCGCGCGCCTGCACGATGGCGAAGCGCACCCGCTGCTTCTCCTTGCCCACGGCCACCACCTGCTTGTGGGCTTCCGCCGCGGTCTGCTGCGTATTCTTCTGCGAAGTGGCCACGCCACGGCGCTGGAGGTAACTGGACTTCGCCCGCGCGAGCACCTGCTCAAATTCCCCCTCGATCTCCCCTCGGATATCCGCACGCAGCACGGCGGCACCGCCCGAAAACGTTGCGGCAGCCGCGCACAGGACGAGGAGCGTTAGAAGGCGGCGGGTAGGGTGCATTTGTATGGTTATTATACCATATTTTGTGATATTTTGGTAGTTTACCGGATTATGAAAGAAACCAAAGAAACCGAGGAAGCCGAAGAAACCAAAGAACGACTGACTATCTTCCCCTTGGTTTCCTCGGTTTCATCGGATTCCATAAATTCCTGCCCCAAACCTTTCTACAACTTCCTCTCTCTCCGGAGGATCTGCTACCCTCCCCCCCATGATCTCCCACCTGCGAGGAACGGTGCAGAAGCTCGGCGTCGGCGAGGTGATCATGGACGTGCAGGGCGTGGGGTACCGCGTGAGCGTGCCGCTGGACGTGTGGGAGAAGCTGCCGGACTTTACGCCCGGGAGCCTGTGGATCTCGTCGTACATCCGCGAGGAGCGTTTCGATCTCTTCGGCTTCCTGGACCGCGCGGGATTGGTGCTGTTCGAGGAGCTGATCAAGCTCTCCGGCATCGGGCCGCGGCTGGGGCTGGAGCTGTGCGCCGTTCCCAAGGCGTTGCTGCTCCGCGCCGTGCAGGAACAGGACGAGGGGATGCTGAAGCACGTGAAAGGCGTGGGGAAGAAGACGGCGCAGAAGGTGCTCATTGAACTCAAGTCCCTGATGGAGAAGAATCCCCTGCTCCTGGGGGAGGTATCGGCGGAAGAGCTGCCCCACGAGTTCGACCAGGACGCCATCGCCGCGCTCACCTCGCTCGGCTACGACGCCCCCGCCGTCACCCGGGTGCTGCGGGATCTTCCCGCGGACCTGCGGACAACGGAGGAGCGCGTGGCTGCCGCCCTCAGGGCGCTGTAGATGCACGTTGTATGGACGTCCCGCCGGGACGTCCCTACGGTCGTTGCGTCACTACCCCCGGAGGGGAGAGGGGTATAGGATAGACGCGATGTTGCACCTCGACATCTCCCAAACCCTCGCCAAGTCCATCACCCCTTCCATGGGGATACCGGACCAGGAACTCTCCGGGTTGCGCAGCCCCGTGCGGCGCTATGTGGAGGAGTGGCTTTCGGAGCGGGGACGGGGGGAGCACGCGTGGTCCATGGACCCGTACAACAAGCAGTTGATCGAGCGGGTGAAGGAAGCGGCCATCCGCGTGAAGGCGGAGGGGATCGAAACGGTGGTGTGGATCGGCATCGGAGGATCGGGGTTGGGGCCGCGGCTGATCCAGGAGGCGTTCGAGGGGCCCAACACGGTGGAATTCATCGTGCTGGATATGCTGGACCCCGCGGTGCTGGACAACTACCTCTCCATCATCAATTGGAAGTCCACGCTCCTCGTCATCGCCAGCAAGTCCGGCGACACGCTGGAGCCCATGAGCATCTTCTTCCTGTGCTGGGAGCACCTGCAAAAGGCGCGGCGCGAGCGCGCGGCGGAGCGCGTGATCGCCATCACGGACCCGGAACAGGGGTTCCTCCACGGCTTCTGCCTGGACCACGGCATCCAGATGCTCCCCATCCCCCCCGGCGTGGGCGGCCGCTTCTCCATCTTCACTCCCATCGGGCTCCTGCCCCTAGGCCTGCTGGACGGGGATTTGGACAGCTTCGCGCGCGGCGCGAAGGAGATGGATACGCTCTGCCAGCAGCCGATACTGGAGGAGAATCCCGCCGCCCTCCTCGCCAGCATCCAGTACCTCCTCGATACCAAGCGCGGCTACAACGTGCGCGTGATCATGCCGTACGGCCAAAGGCTGGCGCAGCTCGCGCGCTGGAACCAGCAGCTCATCGCGGAGAGCCTGGGGAAGAAGGAGACCTCGAACCCCATCCCCCTCGCCGCCGTGGGGACGCAGGACCAGCACTCGCTCCTGCAGCAGTGGATGGCCGGCCCGCGCCGCACGTGGCACCTGTTCGTGCGCGAACTGGAGAAGCCCCGCCTGTACCTGCCGGAGAGCCTCCCCGGGCCGTGGAAGTACATCGCGGGCAAGACCACGGGACAGCTCCTGGACGCCTGCTACGAGGGCACCAGCCGCGCCCTCACGGGCGTCAAGCGTCCCTACGCCACCATTTCCCTCACGCGCTTGGACAGCTACCACTTGGGCCAACTGCTCTTCCTGCTCCTTGCGGAAGTGATCTTCCTCGGCAAGCTCTACCGCCTGGACCCGTACGGCCAGCCGGGGGTGGAGGCGGGGAAGAAGATCACGAAGGAGATTTTGTCGAGAGGACGGGAGGAATGAAGAAATGCATAATTTGAAATGCAAAATGCCCTTTTCTCATTTTGCATTTTGCATTTCTCATGCTCCCCCACCACTTCAATCCTGCATTCTTCACTGGAACAACGAACGGTTTCCTTCTATACTTTCACTCCAACTTTCTCCCTCCCCCTCATGGCCAACGACATCACCGATGCGCAATTTGAGAGTGAAGTGCTCAAGTCCCCCGTCCCCGTGCTGGTGGACTTTTGGGCTCCCTGGTGCGGACCCTGCAAGGTGATGGGCCCCGTGATCGACGAGCTCGCCGCGGAGTACGGCCCCAACGTGAAATTCGTGAAGATGAACGTGGATGAGAACGGCGACGTGGCCGGCATGTTCAACGTGATGAGCATCCCCACCTTCATCCTCTTCAAGGACGGCCAGCCGCAGAAAGCCTTCATCGGCGCAAGGCCGAAGGAGGACATGAAGAAGGAGATTGACGGGGCGATAGCGTAATATGTATTGATTCATCCCCCTCCCTCAGGAATGATACCGGCCGATGGGAATCATCCTGCCAATCGTGGGTATCGTCGGTTCCTTCTGCCTCATCAAATACCGCGAGCAGGTGGGCGACATGATCGGGGAAGCACAGTGGATGAAGAACGTGGGAGGCGTGTACATCCTGGTCATCATCATCGCGGTGTTCATCTTCTTCTGGAGCCTTGCGGAACTCACGGGGACGACGGATGTCCTCTTCGGGCCGCTGAAGTACCTCATCCCCGGTATGCGGGGGAGGACGGACACCGGAATGGAGTTTTAGGCTTCAGGCCGCCAACACTTCCGTCCCCTCCTTGACGGGAGCATCCACCTTCATGCCCACCTGGTCGCCCTTCTTGGCCTTGTCCACCTGCGCGTGCTCAACCTGGAGCGATGCGACGGGCTGCGTGAATTCCGTCTCGCCTTTGCGGAAGACCACGGCGTCCCCCACCTTGAGGGGAGCCTTGAGTTCCACGATGGCCACGCCGATACGGTCGAAGTAGTGCTCGACGGTGCCGATGATTTTTTCCTTCTTCTTGGCGGAAGATGCTGCGGGCATGGGGAAGGGGGGAAGCAACCCGGTATTGTACGCTTCCCCTCGTCCTACAAACAGCACGGGTGTTTCCGATCCGGCTGACCTTAGGAAGCAGGACACGCGACAATATGCACCAAAGTCGCGCAAAGTGTGCACTCTCGCTCTATGTGCAACAATAAAAAAACACCTAGTGGCGCTTTTTGAGCAAACTCGATCAAAGTGTGCAAGTTGTCATGGCCTGCCAACCGTAGCCAGGAGGTCCTGCCCGGAGAAGTCCACCTCCGCTCGCTTCGGCGAGACTACGGTGGACAACCTCCTGCGGAGGTTGGTGGAGCATGCCGGATTCGAACCGGCGACCTTCTGGTTGCAAACCAGACGCTCTACCAACTGAGCTAATGCCCCACGTGCAGAAGTGTACCCGTCCACCCTCACACGTCACAATCTCCTCCGGCCTCCGCCCTCGCACACTCGGGTCTACGGCCGGCAGGCCACCCTCTCATGTGATGATTTCCTCCACCCTGCCTTCCTCCACCGCCTTCCGTATTTCCATCCCCACCCTCTCCCCCACGCTCATGGATTGGCCGTACAGGTAACCGGAATACGGGGTCGCCATCACCCCGGGGGAGCCGGGGATGCGGAGGCTCACGTCGAAAATGACGATGTCCTCCTTCCCCTCCTCCGCCACCACCGACCCCTGGAGCGCGAACGGACCGATGATCCCCTTGCCGGAGGGATCCAAACTCTTGGGGAGCTTCTGCGTGGCTTTGACAAACTTCTCGCCCAGGTCGAACGCCTTCTCCAGGAGCGACTCCTTGACGGTGCAGGCGATGTGCCCCGTCTCGATCATCTTGAGGGGGACGGCCTTGCGCACCTCCGCCTGCTCTTCCGCCGTCATGCGCAGGAAACCGTCCAGGTTCGTCTGGCGGCGCGTGTCGGTGCCCAGCAGTTCCAGCTCTCCGCTGAGCCGGGAGTAGAAAAAGTTGAAGTTGACGGGCGCCCCCACCACGAATTCCTCCATCGCCGCGCTGCGCCACTTGTCCGTCACCTTCCCCTCCTTCTGCAACTGCGCGCCTTTCCTCTCCCACTCGTCCTTGCCGGTCACCAGGAAGAACGCACGCTCGTACCCCCGCGCCGCCTCGTTCGCCTTCACCAGCACCGGCCGGTCAATCTCTTCCGGCTTCGCGAAGATGCGGGGTGTGCGGATGCCCGCGTCCCTGAGCAGGTGGTACTGGTTGTAGGGCTGGTCGCGCTCCTCCAGTTTGAGGAGCGTGCGGGACCCGAAGATGGGAACGTGGAACTCGTTTTCCACTTTGGCGAAATCGTCGAAGTAGACCCAGAAGTAACGGTTGTGGATGAAGAGGACATTGGCATTCCGCAGGGCGTTCTGCACGTCCTGCTTGAGTACATCGTCGAAAGCATCCACCAGGATCACCTCATCAATACAGCCCCGCTCCTCTTCCCCCCTCCCCTTCGTCTTGAAGTACTGCGCGTACGTCTTCTCCCGCCCGCTGCGCGCAACGCAGACCGTCTTGAACCCCCACTGCTTGGCGCCATGGCACACGTCCAGCGCGCTGTGGCCGCCGAGGACGCCGACCGTCAGATTCTTCAAATCGTAGCCGGAGAGGAGGGAGGCGGTGTCCATGGATAGATTGTAATGCAAATTTTGAAATGCAAAATGCCAAATGGAACGGATTATTGCTCATGGTGCACGCGCAGGAACCCGCAACATCACTTCCATTCCCCGCCGGCATCGTTCGCGCCTCCACGCTGTGCGCTTTCACCGTTCGCTTGCCCCAAGGAAAGAAGAAATTGTATCGCCTTCACATACTCCCGGGATTCTTCTGCCCCCATCTGACCGGAGTCCGCACTTGCCCTTGGAACATACTGCCCTTCCGGCGCAGCGTTGATGGATTCATAATTCATGAATATATGGTAACACTGGCAGAATTTCAGTCAAGGGACCACGAGAATACCGTAGAATGATACGTCATACTCAATACGCAATACGCGTCATCCCAATATCTCCCCCAGCCTCCCCTTCTCGATCGCCTGCTTGATATCCCGCGCAATGCGACGGCCGGTACTCATCGGCACATCGTACTTGAGCGCCGTATAGGGTGACCCTTCGATGAAGGGATTGGTGCCGGCCACGATGCGTGCGGAGATCTCGAACACGTAGATCTCCAGCTTGCGCGTGATGATGGCCTCCAGGCAGAACGGCCCGAAGAGCCCTTTGCCCGCGCCCTTGAGCTTCTTGCTCACCTTCACCACCTTCTCCCCCATTTGGAAGAGCTGCGGGAGGAGCGATTCGCGGATGACGATGGGAATGTTGCCCACGATGGTGTAGGAGGTGTGGATGTTGGCGGCCAGCTGGTCTTCCGCGCGGATGCGGCCGATGGAATCCGCGTTGGATTCGTACCGCTTGTCCATGCTCATGATCTCCAGCTCCCTGGTGATCGGCGAATAGAAGTAGTGGACGTAGAGCGGCGCCCCCACGATGTATTCCTGGATCACGAAGTCGTTCTCCTCGGGATACTTGCGGTTCTTCACCTCGTAGAACTGCTTCGCGGACTTGACCACGAAGTACCCGAACCCCCCGCCCGCGCCGTGGAACTTGATGATGACGGGGCGGTCGATGTCCTCGGGCTTGTCGAAGACACGCGGGAGCAGCAAGCCGGATTTCAGCAGCCACTCGCGCTCCATGTCACGGTCGCTCTCCCACTCCAGGATCTCCTTGGCGCCGTAGTACATGGCCTTCATCCGCTTCACGCGGTCGGGGCCCAGGTACGCGATGAAGGAGCCGTGCGGGATGAGGATGGCGTTGCGCTTGATGAGCTCCTTCTCCAAACCTTCGTCCCATTCACTCCAGTCTTCCACCGTGATGATCTCGTCCGCCACGGGAAAGTTCCGGTAGATCTGCTCCGTTCCCTTCTTGCAAACCACCAGGTTGCGCATCCCCTCGTCCCGCGCCCCCTTGAGGATCTGCAACGCCGAATGGCTCCCCATCGTGGCGATGACGAAGTTCCGTGGATCCTTCTTCGGAGAAAGCAGGGGCCGGCGATGCGACGGGCGCGGCATGGTATTTGGGTGACTGTAGCAGAGGGAGAGCGGGATTTCAATGAATAGTGTATGGAGTGGGACCAAGGAAACCAAGGAATCCAGGGAAACCAAAGAACCCAAGGATAGGAAGGTCCCTCGGTTGCCTTGGTTTCTTCGGATTCCCTTAAATTCTCGACTCCTTGGACGGGATGGGATACGGCCTGCCGGCGTTCTCCTCGATCTTGCACGTGGTGTACCGAGCGCTGCGGACGCCGTACTGCTCGCACTGGTTGTCGACGGGAGTGACGGCTTGGGGGGCAGACGTGCTGGAAGAAGAGGACGAGACCGCGCAGTAATCCGTCACCACTTTCTCCGCGGCATACAGCAACCCGTCGCGGATGGTCTTGAACTCGAAATCGCGGGGGACGTGGCGGTTGATGGCGGCGGTGAAGGCGGCGGCGATGTCGCTGGCCACCTCACACTCCGTCGCAACGGGAACGGCGGGGACGGCAGAGGACGATGAGGCGGAAGCCGCGGAAGCGGAGGCGGCCGCGGGCTTCGTGAAGGACGTGGAACCCGGCCGGCGCAATGCATCGGAGCGTTCCATCACTCCCGTAGGAGTCACTTCCCACCGCATGGCGAACAGGTCGCTGAGCGCGGAAGCGCCGAACGTGGAATTGTTGGCGAGCAACGTTCCCGCCGTGAGCATGATTCCTGCAACAACGCTGCAGAGGGCAATAGTGACATCGCGCTGATGGTTACGCATGAGAGGAGCGGGAAGTGATGTTTGTTACGTCCATAGTATAGGCCAAAAACGGGACTTTCTCAATGCAGGATGGGCTACCGGAGTAACCTTCCGAACTATTTCCGATGATTGGCAATCATCATCGTGCGTTCTCCACAAGTCTCATAATCCCCTCCACAGCCAGACGTATGCCCTCTTGGACCGCAGGATCATGCGCTGCCGCTTCCCTCTCCAAAGCATCCGTGAGTTCTTTTCCACGTTCGGGCGAAAGAGGAAGTTGATACGTCAAACGCATGGCGACCACACGAGTGGCAATGGCGGCATTCTTCTGGCTCTCTGAGGGAAAATTTTCAGGGAAGTGCGGCGGAAGATCACTCTGACCCACGATGATCCGGGCAATGTTGCCGGCAATCTGTTGCGCCTCGGTACGTGGCATATTTTCTTCAGCAGGAGTGCTGTTCCCCTCTTGTTCGCCGGAGAGTGTGCGTGCCTCCTGGAGCATACGCTGCTCTTCCGGATCATAGGTGTAGTTCCTGCGGTCATTGTCTGGCACTCCTCCGCCATGGGGCTCGAAAGGATGGGACATTGTGAAAGGGGGAAAGAGGAAAAGGAAAAAACCGCGACGCCTCGGGGAAGGGGCGCGTGCGGTGTGTTCATGTCTCACGCACAGGACCCTTCCGCTCGAAGAGCGAGAAGGAGAAGCCCGAGTGTGAGGAGCGACAATCGCATGACGGGACGTAGTGTTGCGGAGTCAAGAGGGCACGTCAAAGGTTAGGGTGGGGAGGAGAAGATCTTGGCTTACTATCAATGATAAATTACAAAGACACTTTGCTGTGCTTCCCACGCATTCTTCCAGAGTCTTCCCTCCTTCATCCATTGCCCTTCAGGCCGTGCAAAAAAACTCTATACTGAGATGCGAAGAGCCACGAGGTGCCGTAGCCAAGTAGTAAGGCAGGGGTCTGCAAAACCCCCATGCGTGGGTGCAATTCCCACCGGCACCTCCATCCGACTTCGTTGCTTCGCAACTACGCCGCGATTATTTCGTGGAATAAGCTCCAGCCGCGGCGTAGCCGAAGGCGAAGCCGGGGCAATTCCCACCGGCACCTCCACCCAAATTCCACATTCGTCATTCTTCATTCGTCATTCTTCATTCCCCTCCCCCGGATCCACGAACGTGAGGGACTGCACCATGGCCAGCTCCTCCCCTTCCAGCGACCGGCTGACCGAGAGGGGCGCGAACGCCGTGACGGTATACCCGGTGCCCGAGGAGGAGACGGCGCTCACTTGGTAGAAGCGCGTCTTGGGCTGGTCCGCGGCGGGTTGCGCGGTGTAGATGTGGATGCCCGATTCCCGTTCGTCGATGCGCACCGGACGCGTATCGATGAGCTCATACCCCGGCAGCGCGCTCACCGCCCGCATGCTGGCGCGGCTGTAGGTATCGGTGTCCATCGGCTGCGCGAGCGGCTCCTCCGTGATCACCACCGTGGGGTACTGGCCCGAGACGGGCTTCTCCACCTGGAACGCGGCCAACACATCCCGGGGGATCCCCTGCTGGTCCAGCCGCTCCCGCTCCATCACGGTCCACCCGTCCGGAAGGCAGATGCCCACACGGCCGTTGCAGAACTGCTGCGTACAGACCGCTTGTTCTCCCCCGCCACCGCATGCGGAGAGCAGGAGCAGGGCCAACCCTGCGGAAACGAGGCGGAAAAGGGGGGAGGAGTGGGATCGCATGGCCGTATCATAGCCATTCTCCGCCTCTCACGATAACCGCAGCCCAAGGGGCAGGGGAAAAGTTCTGGACACATTTCCATTCTTATTCCTAATCATAGGAGCAGGATTGAGGAAAACGCTGTTTTTTGGTAGGATAGAGAGAAACACATGAACTCCCCTACCCGGTCCCTGGCCTTCCTGGTTGCACTGTTGCTGCCGCTCCATGCGCTGAGCGCCGTGGTCGCCCCCGCGGACAGCGGCTTGCTGCGCGTGCAGGACTCCATTGCGGGGTTGGGGTTGGAGGCGGAGGTGGAAGGATTCGCCGCCATGGGGAGCGTGGACCTGGTGGTGATTCCGCCAGCGCAGAACTACTTGATCTTCCCCCTCACGCTGGACCGCGCGGGCAGCACGCACTTCCGCGTGCCGGGAACGAGCGCCGAGGAAGCGGGCACGTACCACGCCTTCGTGGGGAAGAACGGCCAACGCCTCTCGCCCGAAGCGTCGTTCGAGGTTCTGCCGGACACGGTGGACACGCAGGCTTCCACCCTCAGCGTCCTCGATGCCTCCGTCACGGCGGACGGCCGTGATGCGGCGGCGGTGCAAGTGACGGTCACCGACCGGTACGGGAATCCCCTCCCGGGACGGCCCGTGGAACTGCGGAGCGCTTCCGTGGGAGCCATCATCGAAGCGGAAGCGACGGGAACGGACGCACAGGGCATCGTGCGTTTTGCGGTGAAGGCGACGAGGGCGGGCATCGTGGCGCTCCGCGCCGTGGACCTGCTGAGCGGCATGGCGTTGGCACAGGAAGGAACGGTGACGGCGATCGGAGGCGCCGTGGGGGGTTCCCCCTTCGCCGCACAACTTTTGCCGACGGCCGCCGCCGCTGATCCCACGTTCGACATTGCCGACCACTTCGAAGTGACCCTCACGGATGCCGTGCTCGCCATGCAGGACATCACGGGCATCACCATCCGCGCCGTGGATGCCAACGGCAACACCGCGCAGGATTACATCGGGACCGTGCGCATCACCAGCACCGACCCCCAGGCCACACTCCCCGGCCTCAGCGGCGTGGAGGGGGTGGGGCAAGCCACGTTCACTTCCCGCCATTTGGGGACGCGCTTCATCCCCTTCTCCGTCAGCTTCCGGACGACCGGGAAACACACGGTGACGGTGGAAGACACCACGGACCCCGCCCACGTGATCCGCGGGGAAGCCAGGGTGGTGGTCTCCAGCAGCACGGGCCCGCTGGTGCAGCACCTCACGGTGACCTCCCCCTTGCAGAACGGCACCGTAAACGGCGGAAGCGTGACCGTGGAGGGGGCGACCCAGCCGTACACCAACATCCAAGTGAAGGGCGGAACCCAGGCGGCTTCCGGGGAGAGTGACGACAGCGGCCGTTTCGCCATCGTCGTGTCCCTGGACCCCACCCACAGCGAGTACACGCTCGTGGTGATGGACGACGGCGGGGGGGAATCAACCCTCCACCTCGTGCGCGACACCGACCCGCCCGTGGTCACCTCGGCCACGCTCACGCCGGAGCAGCCGCAGGAAGGCGAGAACATCCTGATCGTGGTCCAGAGCGAACCCGCGCTCAAGAGCATGGAATTCAAGCTGGGTGAGGAACGGATCTCCCTGCAGGAGGACGCCAACCGCCCGGGAACGTACCAATCGCTCTTCACCGCGCCACGCGCGGGGGAATACCAGCCGGCCGTGGAAGCCAAGGACCAAGCCGGGAACGCGGCCAACCTGCTCGTCCCTCTCACGGTGTCAGCCAAGAAGATGTCCACGGTGCAGAACCTGCGGGCGGAACCCAAGAACGGCGCCGTGGAGCTGCAGTGGGACCCCGTGGCGGATGATACGGTGGATTACTACCGCGTGTACGTGGGGGAGAAGGTGGGCGACTACGCCTACACGCTGGATACGCCCGACGCCTCCAAGTCCGCCGCCACGGTGACGGGCTTGAGCACCGGCATGCCCTTCGTCTTCGCGGTCACCGCGGTGCAGGGGGACCGGGAGGGCGACAAGAGCAACCCTGTTACGGCGCACGTGCTGGGCATCCGCTTGATCGTGACGCCCCAGGATGAGGCGCTGGCCATCGAGTGGTCCCTCCCCGTGGACATCACCTTCCAGTCGTTCCTGGTGGAATACGGCGTGGACGCGGAACAGTTCTCGGAGAAGCGCACCGTCCCCGGCGGCGACATCAAGAAGGATGAGAAGCGTTCCCTGGTGCTGCGGGACCTTTTGCCCGGCGTCACCTACGCCGTGCGCATCACGCCGGTGGATACCACGGGCGAGGCGCGGGACGACCTGGTGGCCACGGGCCAAGGCACCCCCGGCGGCGACGGCGTGCACTACGCCTCCCCGGACCAAATACCGCCGTTCCAGGAGGATCCCTCCCTCCGCCCCCCCAACCAGACAGGGAGCGGACTCCCCCACCTCGCGTGGTGGATCGCGGGGAGCGTGACGCTGTTCCTCTTCCTGCTCCAATGGCAGAGCCGCCGGAAGCTCCGCAAGGCACATCGGTTCCTGCGGATGATGGAGAACCGTTATCATTCCGTATAACGTATCGTGTATTACGTATTACGTATCTTCGCTTCATGAGCAACCATACGTCATACGCAATACGCAATACGGAATACGCGCATGTTCTCCGAGGAATCCCCCCCACGCATCAACCATGAAGGATCTCCAGGTCATGACCATCGGCGGCGCGACCTTCGATCTCTTCGTGCGCACGGGAGGAGCGGCGTCCGCGGGGGCCGGCGGGCAGGAGCGGGAACTGCGCTTCCCGGTGGGGGCCAAGATCGGCGTGGAGCAGATCATCGAGACCTGCGGCGGAGGAGCGTCCAATACCGCCGTGGGGCTGAGCCGCCTGGGCTGTGCCGTGGCGTTCTGCGGCGTGGTGGGCAATGACCAATGGGGCGAGCGCATGCTCAAGAACCTGCGGGAGAACGGCGTGGATGCCTCCCCTGCCACGGTGGTGGAGGACGAGAACAGCAGCTCTTCCATCATCCTCTCCGTGGAGAGCGGCGAGCGCATCATCCTGTACAACGCGGGCAGCACCGTGCACCTGCATGACGTCACCTTCGACCGGGCCGAGGCGCAGGAACGGGACTGGATCTACCTCACGCACCTGCAGAAGGCCGGCCGCGAGATCATGGACGACCTGGCGGCCATGACGGGGGGCGAGGGGCGCATAGGCCTCACCTGGAACCCCGGCGGCACGCAGGTGAACGCCGGCTGGGACGCCCAAGAGAACCGCGCCCTGCTGGCGCACACGGATATCCTGCTCCTCAATAAGGAAGAGGCCCTGGGCTTCACGCGCACGGCCACCGTGGAAGACGCGTTGCGAACGCTCCTGAAAGCGGGAGTGAAGACGGTGTGCGTCACGGACGGGAAGGACGGCGCCACGGCCACGGACGGCACGCAGGTGTTTCATTGCCCGCCCCCGGAAGATGTGGAAGTGACGGATACCACGGGCGCGGGGGATGCTTTCGGCACCGGCCTCACGTGGGCCATCCTGAACGGTTTGGACTTGCCAACTGCGCTCAGAACAGGTACGATAAATGCTACGAGTGTCCTTGGATCTATCGGCGCACAGGCGGGACTCCTCACCAACACCGAGATGACGAAGCGGCTCTCCTCCCTTCAACTTCCTGTGCAGTCACATCCGTTGCATTCGTGATATCCATCCCCTCACCCGACCATGTCCGACGACTCCCTCGTGCACATTCAGGAACTCATCGATAGCGCGATGTCTTCGCTCAAAACCGCCCATGCCATGCTGCGGGAAATGACGGGTGTGGTGGATTCCTCGCGCGAGCGCCACATGATGCGTGCCAACGCCATCTCCTCGGCGGGCCCCGTGAGCGGGCGCGTGGTGGAGGGGGTGTTCGACGGGCAGAACATGGTGGACGCCAACGGACAGACCTACCCCGTCCCCGCCAACTACGCCAGCAAGAGCAAGCTGGTGGAGGGCGACGGCATGAAGCTCACCATCACCGACGAAGGGAAGTTCATCTACAAGCAGATCGCCCCCGTCCCCCGCCGCACCGTGCTGGGCCTGCTCATCCAGGAAGACGGCCAGTACAAGGTGCTCGCCGAGGGCAAGGCCCTCCGGGTGCTCCTGGCCTCCGTCACGTTCTACCGCGCGGAAGTGGGCGACCAAGTGACCGTCCTCCTCCCTCAGGGAGGAGACGCCAAATGGGGCGCCGTGGAAGCCGTGATCCCCAAACACATCGCCGAAGCAGCCGCCCGCGCCGGCGTGGGAGGCGAAACATCGCACGGAGAAGACGGGGAATTGAGCCCGTCTCTGGGAAAGTAGGGGGTAGGGAGTAGGTGGTACAAGAACAGAGCAGCTGCCCCACTGTTCCTGTTACGGATGTACTAAAACCTACAACCTACTACCTACTACCTGTTCCTGTGCAAGTGGCGCTTCCCCCCGCCCTGCGCTACCCTCAGCCCGCATGAAAGTCGCTCGCGTCCTCCTCCCCCTCGCCCTCGCACTTCTTCTGGTGGCGGGGCTGCTGGCGTACCTGTGGCTCAATTTGGGCAGCGCCGCACAGGCGTTCCGCATGCGCCCCCAACGGAACCCGTTGACCGCCAACCTCCAAGGGCTCTCCATGGAAGGCGAGGAAGAAACAGGGGGTGCGGCGCTCACGCACGTGCGGGAAGGCGATAGCCGCGCGCTCGCCGGGGATTGGAAGGGCGCGCAGGAAGCGTACGAAGCGGCCGTGGCCGCGGACGGCGGCGTGACGGCGCTGAAGAAGCTCGCCCTCGCACAGCTCCAGCGCCGCGATACCAAGGCGGTCTCCAACACCATCGAGCGGCTGCGGAGGGAAGGCGCCCGCGCGGAGGACCTCCTCCTCCTCTCCACGACCCTCGCCCTCCACCAGGAGAACCTCCCCCGCGCGCAGGAGTTGCTGGCCAAAGCCGGCGAATCGCCGCACCGGCACTACGGCTCCGCCCTCCTCGCCATCGTGCAGGGGGAACATCCGCAAGCCCAGGCGGAATTGCGCCTGACGCTGGACGGCTGGGATCCCGTCCTGCGCACCTACGCCCGCACGCTCCTCGACGCATACGAGGAGTTCGCGCTCTTCCCGCAGAGCCCACCCATCCACCTCTCCACCCTCCTCTCCCGCAGCCTGGCGCAGGTGCAGGAATGCGCCCTCGCCCTCCCCCTCCTCGGCCGGGTCACGGCGGAGCAGGATGATTACCGCGACGCGTGGATCGTGCAGGGGTATTGCCAGCTGATCACGGAACGCACACAGGAGGCACTGGCTTCCTTCGAACGGAGCTACACCCTGGATCCCCAGAAACCGGAAATCCAGTACTTCCTGGGACGGACCTACGGCGCCATGGAGGACCACAAGAACGCCCTCACGTTCCTGCAATACGCGCTCACGAACGGCTTCAAGCCGGAGAAGGACGTGCGTCGCGCCATCGCCACGGAAGCGGAGAAAGCCGGAGACGTGCAGCTGGCCTTTGAACAGGAGAAGATTTTGGCTACGGCATCGGGAACCGACCTGGCCTCCATCACCGCGTTCGTGGATCTCGCCCTCCGGGCGCAGCGGCAGGAGGATGCCTTCGAGGCTGCCGAAAGAGCCACCCTCCGCTGGCCGGAATCCGCTGCGGCGTATGCCCTCTTAGGATCTGCTGCGGAAGCTGCGGGGAAGACGGAAGAAGCCCGCGCCGCCTACGGACGTGCGCTGGAGCTGGACGGGACGCTGGATGATGTGAAGGGGAAGCTGCTGAACCTGTAATCGTCCCCTGACAAAAAGACCGGCTTTAAGACCGATCTTTTTGTTTTTGTCTTTTCCTCTCTGTGGACTATCAACGCCGAATCACATGAGTCGAGCGCTGAGCCCCGTTTCTGGAGAGGAGGACAGTGGGGGGAGGAGCCCCCGCTCTCTGCCTTGCTCGGGTTTCTTGTTTCTCCTCGGAACCCTCCGAAGTCCCCGTACCGGCCTGCCGCGAAGTGACGTAAGTCTCTTGGGAGGCACTGGGGAGAAGCAGGAGGCACGTCGCTGGAGCGTCCTCACTTCCGCAACGTGACATTGCAGAGCAGAGAGAGTGGTAGCCGCGGGAGCGGTCCGTGCATCCCCGGATGCGCGGAAGGTTCCTGAAGTGAGCCGAAAGGATTCGGGTCAGGCAGCCGCCGATGACGGCCACCACTCTCCCCACTCAGCGGCTGGAGATGTGTGATACGGGACTCTCCTACAGCCGCTGCTTCCCGAAAATAGGTTCTGCAACCCCTTGGGAGGGGTGTTGCTATTCTCGGTTCTTGTGTTGGTGTGAATGATCTGTGTCTTGGTACTCTTCTCTCTTTCTGTGTGTGTACGCCCCGGGGCGTGTGTGTTTGTGTGGTGATTTGCTGCCTACCCTGATCAGGATCGAATGGGGTAGGGAGCAAATCAAGGCATCGTACTCCGTATAGAAACTCGCGCAAGATTTTGCAGTGGCGTACTATGATGAATTGTTTCACGAATACATTTTGTATACAGGAGACAAGAGCGCTTTTTCCGCTAGAATGGCCGAAAATGATGTTCCGACTCCGCTTCACCCACCCCCTCGTCCCCATCCTTATTGCCCTCCTTGCCGTAACGGGCACGGTGCTGGTGGGTACGGCTCTGTTCCTCTCTCCCCGGGAGAAAACCGCGTCGGAGCTCCTGCCTCTGCAGGAGACCGTGGCCTTCTTCCATAACCTTACCCTCGCCGATGCCGAACGGCTTACCCCCCGCTTCCCCATCCTCGGGGAAATTTCTCTCCCACGGGAAGGGGGAACGGATGTGGGAATCCTGCGCCACGCGAACGGCTTGTACGGATGGGTGGTGTTCCTGGAAGGCGACGTGGTGCGCACCATCAGCTCCCGCTTTCCTCTGGATACCGCCAGCCGAGTGATTCGCGGCTCTTCCGGCGCGCTCGCCCTGCTTGCCCGGCCGGAGGTCCCCTCTCTCTCCGAGCTCCCCGATTACCGCACGCTCGCCCGCCTGGCTCCCGAGGACGGGTCGTGGGTGTTTCTCACGAAGAACGTCAGCTTCTCCGGCATCACCGAAGAGGACCGCCTGCTGATGCAACACCTCCGGGACCGCTCCTCCCTGCTGGTGCAATGGGGAACGGCGAGCGCGGCCATTTCCTTCATCTATCCCATCGCCGGCATTGCCAAGCTCTCCGCGGCTCCCCCCGCCCTCACCCCCTCCCCGGCCTTCTCCGTGGCGCTCACCTACCCGCGGGATACGCTGGAAGCCATTGCCTTGCTCCCCTCTCCCTCCGCCTCCCTCCTGCTGGAAGGCACGCTGCAACGGCAATGGGAACACCTCATGGGGACGGAAGCGAGCGCGGCCTATGACTTGCTCCCCCTGCTGGGAAGGGAAGCTTCCGTGAGCGTGCTCCGGAGCCGGACGGGAAGCAGCCTGCGCTTGTTGCTGCAGACGCACACGCAGGACCCGGACGCAGCCAGGCACATCGACCTTCTCCACCGCAGCGTCAAGCAGGCGCTCTCCACGCAGCGCATCACCCGCCAAGAACTGCCGGAGGGCTTTGCCATCACGACGATCGAAGATGATCCCGGCATCATCGAACAGACGCGAACCCAATCCGGTGCGTGGGCCGTGCGGGCCACCTTCCGCTCGGATACCGGGGAAGGACTGTGGACCGCCACGAACGGCAGGCGCCTGCTCGTGACGAATGATGCGGCATGGGCGGGGCAGGTGACGGGGAAGACGCCCCCTCTCCCCGGCACCCTTCCCCCGGGTCCCGGCACCACGGTGATGGGCGGGGTCTTGGAACGCACGGCGGCGCGGTCCTTCCTCAAGAACACCCTCAACCTCACCCTCCCCTCCACCCTTCTGGCCACGTTCGCCCCTCCGGGCGACCGGTTCCTATGGTCCGTTTCCCATACGGGGCAGGTGGCGACGGTGACGGTAGAAATGGAAAATTGAAAATGCAAAATGAGAAAAACATCATTTCCTCCGGCTGGACCTATGCAGCTCCCATTGCTCATTTCACATTTCTTCATTGCCAATTTCCCATGGTCGCTACGTCCATAACAAACCACCCAACTCGATCTGGCAATTGTCCGGATTCCCCGCTACTCTCCCCCCGATGACTTTCCAACGCATCTCCCTCTTCTGTTTGGGCCTGTCCGCCGTGGCGATCGCGGTGTCGGGCTTCCTCCTCTTCAATCCCGGCCCCAAGTTCAGCATTGAGTTCACCGGCGGTACGCTGATGGAATTGGAACTCCCCGCGGGAAAGACCAAGGAAGACCTCTCGAAGGTGGTGGCGACGTACGAGCCGAAGGACGGGGAGGAATTGGGGAATTACGCCGTGTCCGCGGTGAGGAGCGTGGGCGGCGGCAGTTCGTTCATCATCCGCATGCGACCCATTGAGAACGAGGACCATGTGGCGCTGCTCGCGCATGTGGAGCAAACGTTCCCGGGGGCCAAGGAGCTGCACTTCAACACCATCGGGCCCAGCGTGAGCCAGAGCCTGAAGAACAAGACGTTCACGGCCATCGGCATGGCGTCCGTGGCCATCATCACCTACCTCGCCTTCTCCTTCCGCAAACTGCCCCGCAAGCTCAACCCGTGGAAGTTCGGGTTCCTTGCAGTGGTGGCCTTCCTCCATGACGTCGTGGTGACGGCGGGCGTCTTCGTGGTGATCGGGCAGTTCACGAGCTTCGAATTCGACACCCTCTTCGTCACGGCCCTCCTCACCATCCTGGCCTACTCCACGAGCGACACCATCGTGATCTTCGACCGCATCCGCGCCAATTTGGGCTACGAGAACCGCTCGGAGAGCTTCGCCCAGACGGCCACCCGCGGCCTAAAGGAGAGCGTGGCGCGCACCATGGGGACGGGCATTTCCACGCTCATCATGCTCACGGCCCTCTTCTTCCTGGGCGCGGAGAGCATCCGCTGGTTCATCCTGGCCTTGATCTTCGGAATCGTCATCGGGACGTATTCCTCGTATTTCGTCGCTTCCGCGCTGCTGATCAGGTGGAAGTGAAGAAACTCGCCGCCGGCCGCACGCAAGCCACCCTCACCTTCAATGAGGCGGAGGTGACGCAGGCGGAGGAAATCTCCCTCAAGCGCAAGGCTTCCGGCGTCTCTGTGCCGGGTTTCCGCCCGGGCAAAGCCCCGCTGGACATGGTGCGGAACAAAGCGAATCCGGAGGACGTCCTCGATGACGTGGTGCGCTCCCTCGTTTCCCCCTTCCTCCGCACCCTCGTGGAGGAACACAAGATCAAGCCCATCATCCCCCCCTCCATCAAGGTGGAGACCCTCAAGCCCTTGAAGGTGACCCTCACCTTCGTGGAGAAACCCGCGGTGAAAGTGAAGGGGGCCGACAAGATCCGCATTTCCAAGACGGAGCCCAAGGCGGACGCCAAGGACGTGGAACGGATGGTGCAGTATTTGCTGGAACAGGAACGGACGTACACGGAAGTGGACCGGGCCGCCAAGGAAGGCGACCAGGTGACGATGGACTTCCACGCCACGGACAAGGAAGGCGTGGATGTGCCGGGCACGCGCGCCACCGGGTACGCCAACATCATCGGGAGCAAGTCCCTGCTGCCGGGCTTTGAGGAGGCGCTCCACGGGCTCAAGAAGGACGAGCAGAAGAGCTTCCCGCTCACCTTCCCCGCCCAGTACCACGCGGAACACCTGCGGGGAAAGCCCGTCACCTTCCACGTGGGGGTGACGAAGGTGGAGGAGACCCGTACGCCGGAACTGACGGAGGAATTCGTGAAGAAGCACGACCTGGGGAAGACCCCCGAGGACCTCAAGAAGCGCATCGCGGATTCCCTGCGCGCGCAGGAGGAGGAAACGGACCGGCAACGCCGCGAGCGCGAGCTGTACGATGCCGTGGTCAAGGCGACGCAGGCGGACCTGGCACCGGAACTGCTGGAACAGGTGGAGCGCTCGATTTTGGAAGAGATGGAACACGAGCTGGGGAAGCAGAACATGACGCTGCAGGATTGGATGGAGAAGACCAAAAAAGCCCCGGAAGCAATGCGCAAGGACCTGCAGGAACAGGCCAAGCGGCGACTGCTGCTGCGCTTCGGCATCGAGGAACTGATGGAGGAACGGAAGATTGCCGTAACGGAGGAGGAAATGGGCGCCGTCGTCTCCGGCATCCTGGGCTCCGTCCCTCCGGAGCAGCGCGAACAGGCCGTGGGCCGCCTCGCGAAAGGCAGCGAGGAGTACGAGCAGCTCAAGTGGCGGAGGATGGTGGAGAAGTTGGTGGAAGAGATGCTCCGGTGATAGGGTACCTCCATGCTCTCCCGCCGCACGCACATCACCATCATCGTCATACTCACGCTCCTTCTTGCGGCCGCCTTGGCGGTGGCGCGCGGAAAAGGGTTGCTGGGGAGCGCCACTTCCGCCTCCCTGCCTGATTACGTGGTGGAGGAGATCCGCGTGCTCCCCTCCCCCGTGCAAGCCGGCAACCCTTACACCATCCATGCCGTGGTGCGGAACCTGGGGGCGGCGGGGGCCACGCGCGGCAGTTACGTCCAAGTGAGCATCGATGCCGACAATGACGGCGATTGGGATACCCTCGGCATTCCGGTCATCCTTGCCGCCCTCCCTGCAGGTGCATCGCAGGAAGTGCGATGGGAGAACGGCGGGGAGACCCCTCAGGTGGATTGGCAGCCGCAGGTGGGAATGCACCGGATTCGGATCTGTGCAGCCATCCCCACGGAAGACGCGGATTTCCAAGTGCAGGAGGCGGACACCCTGAACAACTGCAGCGAAACGACGGTGACGGTGCTCACGAAGGAATAAGCTGAAACGGGGAATAAGCACTCACTCTCCCATGTCCAGCTGCTCGAGCTGCGGGAACTTCTGCAGGATTTCCTTGCGGAATTCGGGGTTGATCTCCATCACTCGCTTGTATTCCAGCAGCCCCTCCCGGTACATCCCTTTCTTGCCGTAGGCATCCGCCAGGTTGATGCGCGCTTGGGCGAAGTTCGGCTTGATCTCCAGCGCCCGGCGGAACGCCGCGATGGCGCCGTCCACATCCCCGCGGTCCCGGTACAGGTTTCCCAAATGGAGATAGGCATTGACGGACCGGGGATCCGCTTGGATGGCGCTCCGGAAGAGCCGGAGAGCGCGGTCCGCTTCCCCCTGCGCCTGGGCGATGCGCCCGAGCCCGATGAAGGACGGTGCATAGGCGGGATCCGCGCGCAGCGCTTCCCGGTACCGGAGGATGGCACCCTCCGTATCCCCTTCCCCCGCGGCGAGTTCGCCCAAGTTGTGCGGCAGCGCCGCGCTCCCGGGATTGCGCGCCAGTGCTGCCTGCAGGAGCGTGGCGCTGTTGTTCCATAAGAGGCTCCTCCGCCACGCCCCCCACCCCGCGGCAAGAAGAGTGACCGTAACCGCGGCAATCGTGGCGGCGCGCAATGCGCGGGAAGAGAGGAACCGGTCAAGCGCCAGGCCGAGGAGGAAGAGGAAGCCGACTTGCGCAAGGTACATGTACCGGTCAGAGGTGACGTACACCGCGCCGGCCTTGGAGAACGTCACGAAGGAAGGAAGGAGGAAGAGGAGCGCAAAGCCCAGCCCGAACGCCAGGGAACGGGTCCGCCGCAGGGACCGGAGCGTGAGGCCGCCCAGCGCCGCAAGAAGGAGGAGGGGGAGGAAGAACTCCGGGGAACGCGGCGTCACGGGGGTGTGCTGGAGGAAGAGGAGCGAGAAGCGCGGGAAGAGGAAGAGCGACGGAGAGAGCACGGCGCTCTTGGCTGCCAGCAGCGCGGTGTGCACCGGAGGCAGCGCCTGCACGTTGGCCTCCTTCCCCGCGAGGCCGATGAGCAGGAATACGGCGCTGAGAAGGAAGAAGGGAATTTTTTCCCGCCAAGCATCCCTTCCCCGTCCTCCGCCCTCTTTCCAATCGAGGAGGAGATAGGCAAAGGGGAGCACGATGGCGGCAGGCTTGGCGAGGAGCGAGAGCAGGAGGCAGAGGAACGCCGACCAAAATGCCGGACGGCCTCCTCCTTGCCGGTACCGGAGGTAGGAGAGCAGGGAGGCCAGCGCGAAGACCGCACTGAGCACGTCTTTCCGCGCGCTCGCCCACGCCACCGCTTCCACGTTGAGCGGATGGACGGCGAAGAGAAGCGCGCACGGCAGCGCCGCCTTCACCCCCACCTTCCTCAGAAAAGCGTAGACCAGGAAAGCGGCGATGATATGGAGGATAAGGCTTGTGCCGTGGAACACGGCCGGTTGAAACCCGAAGAGCGCGTGCTCCACCTGGTAACTGACGATGGTGAAGGGCACGTAGAGTTCCGGATCGTAGGACGTAAAGGCTGCCCGCACCGTATGGGGGGAGAGGGACCGGACGATGGGATTCTCCGTGATCAACTTGTCGTCATCCCACAGCACGAAACCGTTCGAAAGGGACTGCCCGTACACGAGGAATACGGCAAGCGGCAGAAGGAAGAGGATGAGCCGGGACCGCGTCAGTGCGACCATGCCGGGCATTGTACAAGGCGGCGCTACCGCATCCGAAGCTTCTTGCGACTCCCACGGGAGGAACCGGCTTTCACCTTGCGTACGGGCACGGCTTGCTTGCCTCCGCCGCGCCACCACACGCTGATTTTCCGTTCGGGATTCGCTTGGCGGATCATCCCGCAGGTCTTCCGGTGCACGATCACCTCGCCCTTGCGGGAGATGGACCCCACGATGTCCCCCCGTTCCCCTTCCTGCGGGGCGCAACACTTGGCGAAACGGACGGGCATGGGCACCCCTCCCTCCACCTCGATGACCGCTTCGGAGGGGCGCACTTGACTCAGGCGGCGCGGCACGGGGATGGAGCGTGCGTTCGCCAGCGCATCCACGTGGAGGAAGAGCGACCCCACCTTCTCCGACCCCTGGCCGATCTTGAAGAGCAAGTCCTCCCGCTCGGTGAACTGCAGTTCCCGCCCGTCGTAGAACTTGAGGAGGGTAAGGTCGTTATCCAGCGGCGGCTTATGCCACTTGCGGAGTTCCGCGTTGACGGCCTCCCGCCCCTGCGCCACGTAATCTTCGCGGTGCAGGGCGTAGAGGTGCCGCTTGAGGCGGGAACGGGACGAAGCCATCTTGAGGAGCTGGAGCCACTCCTCCGAAGGCTGCGGCACGCGGTGCGTGAGGATATCCACCACGTCGCCGTTCTCCAGCTCGTAGGAGAGGGGAACGATGGAGCCGTTCACGCGGGCGGACTTGAACCCCAACCCCACCTCGGTGTGGATCTGGAACGCGAAATCGAGCGGCGTTGCCCCCTCGGGAAGCTCCACGATGTCGCCCTTGGGCGTGAGGACAAAGATGTGGTCCGCCAGCTGGGGCGGCAACCCCCCCTCCTCCAGCGTCTGCTGCTGGGTGAGCACCTGATGGAGCTGCACGCGCTGGAACGCCTGCGCCGCCGTGCCACCTTCCTTGTAGCTCCAGTGCGCGGCGATACCGAACTCCGCCTCGCGGTGCATGTTGAACGTGCGCAATTGCACCTCCACGAGCACCCCTTCGGGCACGCCGGGGAGCTTGGAGAGCGTGGTGTGGAGGCTGCGGTACCCGTTGGGCTTGGGGAAGGAGATGTAATCCTTGAAACGGTTGGTCATGGGCACCCCCATGCGGTGGAGAAAACCCAGCGTTTGGTAGCACTCCTCCTCCGTGTTCACCAGGACGCGCAGCCCGAAGATGTCGGGCAGACGGTCCACCTGCGAGACGGACTTTAGGTGCATCTTGTGGAAGATGCTGTACGGCTGCTTCTCCCGCGCATACACCTCCGAAGCGATCCCTTGCAGCGCCAGCGCGGCGCGCAGTTCTTCGGCCGCTGACGGGAGAAAGATCCCGTACCGCTTCCGCGTTTGCTGGAGCTGGACCGCTATGGCTTCCGCATCGTCGGGGTACACCACGGGAAAGGCCAGCGCTTCCAGCCGCTGCTTGAAGCTGTGGATACCCAGCCGAGCCGCCACGGGGGCGAAGAGGTTGAGCACGTCGCGGGCGAGGTGTTTCTTCTCGTCCGCGGGGAGCAGGAACAGGTGGTCCAACGCGTACTGCCGCTCGGCAAGGACCACGAGGATCACCCGCACGTCGTCGCTCACGGACACCAGCATCACGCGCAAATCTTCCACGGAATTGCGGCTGCCGCGCATGGTGACGTGGGAGAGGAGATGGATGCCCGAAACGAGCCGGCGCACCTCGGCACCGAACTGCTCTTCGATCTCCGGGAGGGAGATCTGGCGCGTTTGGAGCGCGTGCTGCAGGAGGCACGCGATGACGGTGTCCTCATCCGGCTCAAAGGGCGCCAAGAGCTGCGCCACCCCCAGCGCGTGCGCCACGAGCGGCACCTCCGTCCAGTGTTCCTTCCCCTTGTAGAGCTGCTCCGCAAGCTGGAACGCGGCCTTGAGCCGTGATTCGCTGTACCCCGCGCTCGGGCCGTTGAGCTTCTTGAGCAGGGGCGCTACGGTGGACATCCAGAGGGACATAGGCGTGGAAACCTAAAGGAGAAGCGCATTCTAGCACGCTCCGGAAAAGGAGAGACAGCAGAGTGTACGCTTTTTAGGCGTCAGGAACCCAAGGAAAGGAATACAGGAAGAAAGGATGCAGGAATGGTTTTCCTCTCCCCCTACTCCTCCGTATCCAGGACCAATGTCACCGGACCTTCATTCACGAGGCCCACCTCCATCATCGCACCGAACTCCCCCGTGTGGACCTTGGGAACTCCCAGCGTCCGCAGCTTTTCGACGAAGTAGCCATACACCCGTTTGGCTTCCTCGGGCGCCGCAGCGGCGGTGTAATCCGGCCTCCGGCCTTTGCGCACATCCCCCGCCAGCGTGAACTGGGAGACGACCAGCGCTTCGCCTTTGATATCCAAGAGGGAGCGGTCGTTGATCTTGCCGTCGGTGCCCTCAAACAGCCGCAACCCCGCCACCTTTTCCGCCAACTTCTCCGCTTCCGCCGCCATATCCCCCTTCATGACGCAGAGGAGGATGAGGTACCCCTTGCCGATTTTGCCGATCACTTTTCCGTCTACCGTGACGGATGACTGGGAAACGCGCTGGAGGACGAGACGCATGGGAGGAGTATAGAGGATTGAAACTGGCCTAATCCTCTTGACATACTGCCGGGGAGGGATACACTACCCCCTGTCCGAAGACCGAGGGCACAAGGCCGCAGGCCGAAATAAGCCCCTCCGAGGAATACAGCATCGGTCACTCGGCCCCGGCTTGGTGGTTCGTGCCGTGTTCCTCGCTGGTCTCCCGGACAAAAGAAGGGAGACCTTCTTTTTATACCGCAATTCCCTCAGTCCCTTCGTCCCCATCCCTCATCCCTAAACCATGGCACTCACGAGAGACCAGAAAGCGGCACAACTGAAGGACCTTAAGGATAAGCTTGGCAAGGCACAATCCGTCATCTTCGCCAATTACATCGGTCTCACCGTGGCCGAGGTGAGCGACCTGCGCAAGAAGTTGCGCGTGGGGAACGCGGAGATGAAGGTGGCCAAGAAGACCCTCATGTCCATCGCCGCAAAGGAGCAAGGCATGCCGGAGCTGCCGGAAGCCATGATGAGCGGGCCCGTGGCCTGCATCTTGAGCTACAACGACCCCATCACCGGCGCCCAAGTGGCCTTCTCGTACGCCAAGGACCACCCGCAAGTGAAGTTCCTGGGCGGCTTGTTCGAGGGAAAGCTCCTCTCCCAAACCGATGCCACCACCCTGGCCAAGATCCCCGGCCGCCAGGTGCTGCTGGCTCAATTCGCAGGGATGATCCGCTCCCCCCTCACGTCGTTCGCCGGCATGTGCGCCTCTCCCCTTTCCGCCTTCGCCCGTGCTCTGTCCGAGAAGGCGAAGAAGATGCCCACCGCTCCATCCTCCTGATTCCTCATCATTCTACATTCTACATTCTTCATTCTTCATTCCCCCTCCCCATCATGGCAGACGCGACCGTCACCCTCAACGCCGACGAGAAGGCAGTGATCTCTGCCCTCGAGAAACTGAACGTTATCCAGGTCAATAACGTCGTGAAGTACATGGAAGAGACCTACGGCATTTCCGCAGCCGCCCCCGCAGCCGTTGCCGCCGCCCCCGCCGCAGGCGGAGGAGCCGCAGCAGCCGACGAGGAGAAGACCTCCTGGAACGTGGAGCTCACCGATTCCGGCGCCCAGAAGATCGCCGTCATCAAGGTGGTCCGCGAAATCACCGGCCTCCCCCTCGGCGAAGCCAAGGCCAAGGTGGATGCTCCGCCCCAGGTGCTCAAGGAGGACGTACCCACTGACGAGGCTAAGAAGTTGAAGGAGAAGCTGGAGGCGGCTGGAGCGAAAGTGACGCTCAAATAAGGAATCCCAAGAAACCAAGGAAACCGAAGAAACCGAGGAGGATTCTCCCCGGTTTTTCTTCGTCGGTTTCCTCGGATTCTTCGGCTTCTTCGGTTTCCTCCCTGTTCTACCATCCATTGACATGTGCTCCCAATACCCCTACAGTCTCCCCAGCAATTCCTTCAAACTCCGGTCATTAGCCTGGAAGAAGGAAACTGCGACCTTTATTCTTTTTTCTTCTTTTTATGGCTGACCAGCAGCTCCAGTGCCGCGATTGCGGCGGTTCCTTCACCTTCACGGATGGTGAGCAGGAATTTTATAACTCCCGTGGTCTCAGCGCCCCCCAGCGCTGCAAGGACTGCCGCCAGAAGCGCAAGAACGAGCGCCTCGCCACGCGGCAGATGTACCCCGCGGTGTGCGCCAAGTGCGGCAGCCAGTGCGAGGTGCCCTTCAAGCCGCGTCCGGTTGAGGAAGGCGGCAAGCCCGTCCTCTGCAAGGACTGCTTCTTCAAGGAGAAGGACGCCATGGCGTCGTAATTCAGCTTTCAGCTTTCCGTTGTCAGCTATCAGTACGCGCAAAGAAAACCCCGTCGAAAGGCGGGGTTTTTTCATTGATCCCATGACACTTGCGCCAATCACTGACCGCTGAAAGCTGATACTGACGGCTCCTCCGGGCGTACAATCCCAACAATGCACACACGAAACCGCCATCTCGAAATAGACCTCCTGCGCACGATCGCGGTCGTGATGATGGTCGTCTACCACGCGGCATTCGACCTCTCCTTCTTCTACGGCCTGCCCTTTGGCGCGATTTCCGGGGGCTGGTTGATTCTCCAGCGCTCCACGGCGAACCTCTTCCTGCTCCTCGTGGGGATGAGCTTCGCCGTATCGTACGGTCGGATGGAAGCTAAGGGAGCATCACGTCGGAACATCCTGATGAAGTACGCGCGGCGCGGGTTGTTCGTCTTCCTCTGCGGAATGCTCGTGACGGCCGTCACCTTCTTCGTGGTGCCGGAAGCCTACGTGCGTTTCGGAGTGCTCCACATGATCGGCGTCTCCATCCTCCTCCTCCCCTTCCTCATGCCGCTCAGGGAAGGGAACCTAATTCTGGCCATTGCCGTCTATTTCCTGGGACGGGTGACGGGAACCGTGCCGGAAGGGTACGGGATCTTCCTCCCGTTCGGATGGATGCCCGCGGGCTTCGTCTCGGTGGATTACTTCCCCCTTTTCCCCTGGATGGCGACGATCCTCCTCGGGGTAGCGGTGGGGAATGCGTTGTACAATCGGGGATGGTTACGGTGGCATGTGAGGGATCATCGATTCTGGCAGATTATGACGACGCCGGGTCGCCATGCCCTGGAGATCTACCTGATGCACCAGCCGATACTTTTTGGCTTGCTGTGGGTCTATTTCCAGTACGTGAAGGCCTCTTAACGATACCGAGGACACGCGCTACAATGACGCCATGGCAACCAACGGTTCGGAATCCGGCAATGATGAGATCCAGCCTTGCGTAGACTTCGTCCGCGGGCAGCATGGGGATGCAGCCGCTACGGAATGCGAGGAGTTCCTGAGAGCCCACTTCCCTGAGTGCACCGTGGACGGAATGATCGACCGTGAGAAGCTGAGGCAACTGCTCGTGCAAGCAATAGACCTTCCGCGCGCCCAAACATTAGAAGCCATACGGGAAACGCGGCAGGAACAGATTGATGCTTCCGTACCCGTTGAAGGGTAAGAACTGAACAATTCCGCATCCGCCCTCTCATGACCCCCGCGCTCCTCGCCGGCATCGCCGGATCGGTGATCCTCCTCCTCGGCGCCGCCCTCCCCGAACGACGCTTCACGCAACCCGTCCGTTCCCTTAAGAACTGGCTCTTCGCGGTGGGCGGGCTCTTCATGTTCGCCTACGCCTTCCTCAACTGGCGGGCGGGAGGACCCGTGTTCTTCGTCTTCCTCCAAATCCTCGTGAACGGCAGCAGCGTCTTCATGATGCTCAATACGAGGGACACGATCGATACCCCCGTCATGGTCATCGCAAGCCTGGCCTTCGTTGCCTGGTCACTGTTCCTCTTCGAAGGACTCTCCACGGTCTTCTTCATCATCGGCCTCTGCGGCCTGAGCGTGGGGTACGTGATGGAAACCGGCACCGTGCGGCGCGCCGCTGCACTCACGATCGGCGGCGCCTTGATCGCGCTCTTCAGCTACGTGGTACGGGATTGGGTGTTCCTGTGGCTCAACGTGTTCTACGCGCTCCTCTCGGGCTACCAGACGTGGCGATTGGTGTATCGGGCCGGGAAATGATGATATGGGTTATTGTTTGATGAAAGTGATCGGCATACACTGCAAGCATCCCCCTTTCCTTACCCGTTTATGAGCGGCAACAGTGAACAATTCACCCATGACAAAGAGGAGTTCTTAACGTTCATTCAGTTTGCGTACGAACAAGAACAGCACGACAAATGTGCTGCCACGATTCAGGAGCGCATCAACAACGGAACTGTCCAGACCCTGGAGCAATTACACGCCCTCCTTGATGACTTACTTGCCGAAATCTTTAAACAAGAGAACCAGGGTATTGATAATATGTATATCGGGGGAGACGATTGTTGCGACTTCGATTTAGTCCATTGATCTTCGAGCCACCGGAGGCCGCGGCGCGTCTCTACGGAAATCAATCGTTGGATTTTTTGATTTCCTTGGTTTCTTTGGTTTCCTTCTCCCATCACTCATCGCTTCCACAAACGCCGCCCATGCCCTACAATCCCAACCGATGTCTTTCCAGACACGTCGGATTGGCGAGGCTGAGCAGCCCCGCTCGTTTCCCAGGCTACGATCCCTTTTCCTCTGGCGTATGGCGGGAGCGGTTGGCCTCACCCTCGTCTCCCCTTTCCTCTTCCTGCTGCGCAAACGCAGGGAACGGCAACAGCTGGCCGAGACGCAGGAGCGGCGCACCGGGATCCTCAAGCGCATGCTGCTGGTGCTCCTGGCCATCTTCCTCTCTCTCGCGGTCCTCGCCGGGGTGGCCAAGGCGCTCGTTGCCTTGAATGTGGTGAATATCCGCACCTTCCTCAACATCGCGGGCGCGGATTTGCCGCGGGACGAGAACGGCTTCACCAACTTCCTCCTCCTGGGAAAAGGGGATGACGACCACGACGGCTTCGATTTGACGGACACCATGATGGTGGCCAGCGTGGATCCGAAGACGAAGAGCGTGGTGATGCTCAGCATCCCGCGCGACCTGTACGTGAAGTCCGCCGTGATGGGGGAAGGGCGCATCAACCTCCTCTACCGGGATTACAAGGCTTCCCTCATCCGCCGGCAGGACATGGAGAAGGCGGAAGCGGCGCAACTGGCCTTGAAGGAACTGCTCAATGAAGTGGGAGGCAAGCTCCACGTGCAGCTCCACCATGCGGTGATGGTCAACTTCAGCGGCTTCGTGGATGTGGTGGACGCCCTGGGCGGCATCGACGTGGAGGTGCCCTACGACATCGTGGACCGGGAGTACCCGGGGCCGGATTGGACCTACCAGACGTTCGAAATCCATGCGGGCCCCACGCACCTGGACGGCGAAACGGCGCTCAAATATGCCCGCAGCCGCCACACCACGAGCGACTTCGGGCGCAGCGCCCGCCAGCAGCAGATCATCCAGGCGTTGGGGGAGCGCGCGAAGACCGTGGGCATCGTCAAGAGCCCCCGCAAGATTCTGGCCCTCCTGCGCATCCTCTCCGCGAACGTGGAAACCACCATGAACGGCCAGGAGCTCCTGGGCGCGGCCAAGATGGGCGAGCGGCTGGAACGCTCCCGCGTGATCAGCATGCAGCTCAATGACCGCAACGGACTGTACACGGGCCTCGCGGAGGCCGGAGGCTTCCTCTACACCCCCCCGCGCGAGGATTTCGGCGGTGCGGCCGTGCTCCTCCCCGTCGTCACCCCCCCGGATTCCCCCCTGGAGAACTCCGGCTGGCGGCAGATCCGCACGTTCTTCTCCCTCCTGCTCAACACCCGCACCCTGTACCTCCAGAACCCCCGCATCTCCGTCCTCAACGCCGGCGCCAAGACGGGAATGGCGGCGCGCATCGCCACGGAACTCATCCGCTACGGCTTTACGGTGGACCGCGTGGAGAACGCCGAACTCCCTCCCTCGCCCGATTCCAAGGCAAGACGCGGCATCCTGCCCACCTCCGCCGTCTCCCCGGCCGTTCGAGGTGCGGAAGAGTCCTCCGGCTCTGAAGGGGAAGAAACGGCTGCCGCGGCATTCTTCTCCGACCTCCTGGGCTTCCCTCTCGCCCCCCTCCCCGTGGATTTGCCATTGGAACAGCAAGGACAGGTGACGATCCTGCTGGGGGAGGACTACGCCTTCCGGCCCTTCCATGAGGTGCTGAAGGAATCGGCATCCTCCTCTTCTTTGGCCACGCCATGAGGGATGTCCAGAATCGCAGGATGGCAGGAATCCCCAAGGAAAGAATCCTGATAACCTGAATCCTTGATATCCTCCCTGTATTCTTGGAACCCTGTATTCTTGGAGCCCTGTATTCTTGATTCCTTTCCCGGCTGACCCAGCTCCCTTCCCCTATGACCCCCCGCGAGATCATCGCCGAAGCTTGGGCCATTACGAAGCGGGAGAAGCCCCTCCGCCGCTGGGGCATCGCCTCGTCGTTTCTGGAGACGCTCTTCGCCACCAAGCTCCTCATTTACCAAGCATGGTTCTTCGTCTCCTACATGCAGGGGAGGCCCATCGGCTTCTTCGATGACGTGCTCTGGCTGCAGGCACGCGTCCCCACTGCCGCACTCGTGGCCATCGTCACCGTGTTCCTCGTGCTCCTGGCCATCGAGTGGATCTTCCCCAACCTCGCCCGCGGCGCCATCATCGGCCTCACGGCCAAATCCCACCGGAAGGAGGAGGTGAAGGGCGGCCTGGTGCTGGCGATCTACAACTTCTTCCCCATGCTGGGTCTCCACGAGCTCTTTGTGCTCGCCAGCCTGGCCAACACGGTGACCATCATTTCCCTCATCCTCCGCTACATCGCGGGGGACTTTAAGTACGCCATGATCGGCTTCGTGGTGCTCTTCTGGATCATTTCCAACATCCTCAAGTTCATGGCCAGCTTCGCGGAGCCGGCCGTGGTGGTGAAGCGCGTGAGCATTTTCGCGGGGCTGGGATCCAGCTTTAAGCTGATCCTCAGCTACCTGAACCACGTGATGTTCCTGTGGCTCCTGCTCCTCGTCATCACCATCCGCGTGGCCTTCAACGCCCTTCTGGTGCTCCTCATCCCCACGATCGCGGTGGGCATCGGCCTTCTCCTCGCCAACGTCCTCTCCCCCCTCTACACCCTCCTCATCGCCATCGGCATCGGCGTCCTCCTCCTCTTCATCGCCAGCTACTTCTTCGCCTACCTCCACGTGTTCAAGGAGGCCGTGTGGACGGTGACGTACTTCGAGCTGAAGAAGCACAAGGATTTGTTGGTGATTGAGGAATGAGGAAACCAAGGAAACCGAAGAAACCGAGGAAACCGAGGAAGCATGCCTCAATACTCCGCGAGCAGGTACCGATCAGTTGGATCCGGATTCCTCCGTTTCCGGTATTGAATGTGATTTCGCCAGGATCTTATTCCAAGTATTGGCAATACTGTCTTGAGAGACCGAAGGCGATTGTTCCTTCGCCAGGATCTTATTCAAAGCATCATCGGCAATACTGTTCCGATAGGTAGATGGGAGAGGAGGGTGGCGAAGCAGACGCATATCACAAGCTCGGACGATACTTCTCAGCTGTGGGCGGCGCTCAACGTACGCCCGAACGATGTTCCGAATCACGCGGCCACGATATCTTTTCCTGTACCCGGTTACCGCAGCATCCTGAACAGGCGCAGCCTCAGGTGTTCCGTCGCTCGTGACTGGCCGATGAAGACTCGCTTGTTCACGCGCCACTGCTTCCGGATACGCCTCTTTCAGAGCAAGATTGAGGATCTCTATTGCATCGAGATCCTGCCTTTCTCGCACGATGCGTTGGAAGATTCTCAGTACCTCATCCCCGTACTCTCTCGGAATAGCCTCTTCGTAAGCCTTCACCAGATTATCCTTATCTGCGGTATATTCAGGATTTTCTGACATGGGAGCATGTTGTCATTATCGGATTATTGGGTCAAGAGGAGGCGGAATGTGGATGCGCAATCCTGGAAAGCGTTGCCGCATGCTTGCTTTGCACCCGCATAGTGGCTTCCAAGTCTTCCTGCAACGCTTGACGGTGCAAGCGGGCGTCCTCAAACCCTTCCTGCACAACAATGGCAAGATTCGTTATCTTCGCGTCCAGGCGTTGCTCAACACGATCTATCTTCTGGTCGAGGCCCTCGATCTTTCCATCAAGGCCCTCGATCTTCTGCTCAAGACCGTTCCGCATCGCCTGTATGTGATCCAGTAGCATCTTGTTGGTGATCTCTTCGGCCATAGGCAACGAATAGTAGGGAAGACGAAAAGTGGAAGCAAGCGGTCCTCGCCACCGCTGCATGCACCCTTCGACAACGATGTTGCACGCATACTGGCTGCAAAGTAGAATGAACAATACGCGATATATTCCACTTCTCCTCCTTGATCCATGGAACCCCATTCCCTCCCATTCGAGAAGAAGTCTGAAACTCTTCTTGGGCATAACCATACAACACAATCCCAGGCGGCTCAGATGCAAGGAGTGACAGAGACACTGGAGATGATCCGCTGCTCTTCATTGGGCGACGCGCTGGCCTCGAAAGCGAAGGAGTTGATGGCAAGCGGGAAAGCCCAGGGGCTTCCCTTTCTCCAATTAGTCCAGGAAGCCGAGCGCGCTCTTTTCGCCGAGCAATCTCGTTCATGGCGTGCGTTTGACCAGATGCAAACCGATAGTCACATCATCATGACGGAAGAGCCGTAAGATAAACGCCCCCAATCCTCCGCAAAAACGCCAATCCCACAAGCCAATCTCCCATCACCTATTGACCGTGGACATCCGTACACCTATGATGGTGGACGATTGTCCCCTCTCCCCCCTATGGCCGATATCACGCCCCACCAACGGACCGTTCTCAGCTACATACGGGAATTCCAGACCAAGCGCGGGTACTCACCCTCGCTCGCGGATCTGGCCATCGCCTTCGGCGTGCGCAGCAAGAACGCCATCGCCAAGGTGGTCAACGCCCTCACGCGGGGCGGGCACATAGAGAAGGACCCCAAGGGCCGCATCAAGATTCTGGAGCAGGAGGGTACGGGCTTCGCGCCGCTCACGCTCCCCCTCTTCGGCCCCATCGCCGCCGGCTTCGCGGCCCCCGTGGAGGAGCAGGCGGAGGAGACGGTGACGCTGGATGATTACCTGGTGCGTGACAAGGCCGCCACCTTCCTCCTGCGGGTGAAAGGGGACAGCATGATCGACGCGAGCATCAATGAAGGCGACATGGTGATCGTGGAGCGCGGTGCGGAGCCGCGCGTGGGAGATATCGTGGTGGGGGTGCTGGACGGCGAATTCACTCTCAAGCGGCTCATGAAGGAGAAGGGGAAGTTCTACCTGCAGGCGGAGAATGCCAAGTATCCGGATCTGTATGCCTTGGAGGAATTGAAAGTAGCGGGGGTGGTCCGTGGGCTCATCCGCAAGTACTGACGACGCGCCTTTTTCGCTTATCCGTTTACTCGCTTATTCGAGGAAACCTCAGGGGCACGCTTGCGAACGAATAAACCAATAAACGAATCAACGAATACACGATACCTATGATCGCCCACATCGACGCCGACTCCTTCTTTGCGTCCGTCCTCGTCCGGCAGAATCCTTCCTTGAAGGGCAAACCGCTCCTCGCCCTGGGCATGGGGGGAGGCTGCGTGATTGCCGCAAGCTACGAAGCCAAGGCCATGGGCGTAAAGACGGGCATGCGGGTGAAGGACGCGCTGGCGCTCGTCCCCCACGCCCTCCGCCTCCCCTCCGACTTCCGCGAGACAGGCCTGGCCTCGCAACAGATTGAATCCGTGCTCCGGGAGACGTTCCCCGTGGCGGAACAGATGTCCATTGACGAGTGGTTCGTAGATTTGCGGATGCTCCCCGGAGGTGTTCCCCCGGCACGCTCGCTCGCGAGCGACGTGCCCCCGTCCACTTCCCTGGAGACATTCGGAAGGGGTGTACGGTCGGCTGTCCTCCGCCGCACCGGCCTCTCCGTCTCCGTCGGCATTGCCCCCAGCAAGCTCCTGGCCAAAATGGCGAGCGAGTACAGGAAGCCTGGAGGGATAACGATCGTTACTCCGGAAGGAAGCTGTCATTTCCAATTTTACATTTCCAATTTTTCATTCCTGAAAGACCGCCCCGCCGCCGCCATCCCCGGCATCGGACCCCGCCGCATCGCTCACTGCGAATCCAACGGGTGGCTCACGGCGTGGGACGTGGCCCAAGCGCCAACCGAGGAGCTCAGGAAGCTCTTCGGGAGGCCGGGCGTGGAAATGCAGCGGGAACTGCTGGGGGAGAGGGTCTATCCCGTACGGGAGGACACCGACCCGCAACAATCCATCTCCCGCGCCCGCAGCTTCCCCGCCTCAGGCTCCGGGGACCTTCTGTGGGCTCATATGCTCCGTCATCTGGAATACGCCGTCCTTAAGATGCGGCGCATGCGGCAGGCGGCCAGGGGCCTCTCCGTATGGCTCCGGGACGCCTCCTACGCGTACAAGAGCACCCACTGCCCCCTCCCCCGACCCCTGGAGACGGAGGAGACGCTGCAGCCCTTCCTGCGCCGATGCTTCAAAGAACTGTACGAACACAACGGGAAGTACACGCAGGCGGGCTTGGCGCTGTGGAAGCTCACACCCGGCGGCACCCGCCAGTTCTCGTTGTTTGAGGACCCTCAGCACGTCCTGCGCGAGGAGAACCTGCAAGGTTCCTTGGATGAGCTCCACGAACGTTTCGGGCGCAACGCTGTGACAAGAGGATCGGCGATGCGGGTGAAGAGCACGACGAAGAAGGGATTAGGGATGCCGATCTACGAATAATGTACTTATCATCTTTGCCACCTTTTCCGGCGAAAAGGTGGCGCCAAACGCCTGCGCGCCGAACTCCCCCCGCTCGGCCCTGTGCCTCCTCGTCAGCCCCTGCAAGGTTTCGGGGCTGACTCGTCGGCAGGCCATGTCGAAGCAGGGCCTTCCCCTTCACCCCCCGCGGCGCGCAACCCCCTCCCCATATAGAAAGTATATGAAGAATCGTTTAACGCTCTATTGTTTTCAACCTCTCTCCTAATTTCTCCACCTTCTCCTTCATCGTACGCACTTTCTCCCTCTCCCCTTCCACCACCTGCGCCGGCGCACGCGTGACGAAATCTTGATTGTTGAGCCGCTGCTCCGTGGAAGCGATGATCTGCTCCAGGCGCTCCTTCTCCTTGGCCAACCTTATCCCTTCCTTCTCCAGGTCTATCAAACCCTCCAGGGAAAGATGGACTTCGATATCCGGAAGGAACGCAGAGACGACGTTGGGGAGCTTCTTGAATTCCTTTTCGATGGTAAGTTCTCCCACACGCGCGAGCCTCTTGATATGGCTCGCTTGTTCTCCCAGGAGTTTTGTGTACACATTTGTGTACACTGTGACGTTCACCGTTCTCCCCGCCTCCACGTTCTGCTCGCTCCTCATTTTCCGCACGGCGGTAATGACGTCGATGAGCACCTGCAGTTCCTGCTGTGCCGCGGCGTCCTGGAGCTTCTTCACCGCCTCCGGCCACGGCTCCTTGATGAGCATCCCCGCCTCCGCCGGCTTCACCTGCCCCCACAGCTCCTCCGTGACGAAGGGCACGTAGGGATGGAGGAGGATGAGTAGCGTACGGAGGACATGGACGAGAACGGCGGGATTCGCCTCGCCTTTGGAGAGCTCCAGGTACCAGTCACAGAAGTAATCCCACACGAAACCGTAGAGCCTATCCCCCGCTTCGCTCAGCCGGTATTCCTGCAGGCTCTCCGTGACATCCGCAATGAGATCCTGCAAGGCAGACAGGATCGCCCGATCCGCCAACGACAAATCGGCTGACCGCTGAAAACTGACCGCTGAAGGCTCTGTCTTCGCCTGCTCGCACTGCATGAGGACGAACCGCGACGCATTCCACATCTTGTTGATGAAGTTCCTGTACCCGGCGATCTTCTCTTCATACAGCCGCGAATCGGCGCCGGGGCTTTGGCCGACGATCATGCTCAGGCGGAGGGCGTCCGCCCCGTACTTGGGGATGATATCCAACGGGTCAATCATCGTCTCGGGATCGGATTTGCTCATCTTCTTCCCCTCCCGGGTGCGGATGAGGCCATGCAGGTAGACCGTTTCGAAGGGGATATCTCCCGTGGCGTACGTGGTCATGAGGATCATGCGGGCCACCCAGAAGAAGAGGATGTCGTAGCCCGTCTCCATCACCTGCGTGGGGTGGAACTTTTGGAAGTCCGGACTCTTCTTGAGCAAATCGTCGAGGGAAAGGTCGTACTGATCGGCCAGGGCGGGATCCACGAGCGTGCTCCAGGTCCACAGGCCCGAGGAGAACCACGTATCGAGCGTATCGGAGTCCTGCATCCATCCTTTACCCTGCGGGGGACGCACCCCGACGTGCATATCCGCGGATCCCTCGGCTTTCCGGTACCACACCGGCACGCGATGTCCCCAGTAGATCTGGCGGCTGATGCACCAATCGCGGAGGTTATCGATCCAGTGGAAGTACTCCTTCTCGAACCGGTCGGGGATGATTTTGATCAGCTTGGTACGCACCACCTCCTGCATGATCTGCTTAAGGCTGAGCTTCTTCCTCTTCCAAGTGACGACGGGCTTGTTGACATCGATGAACCACTGCTCCTTGATCTGCGGCTCCACCAAGCCCTTGCCGCGGTAACTCACGGCCACGCGGTGGACGTAGTCCTCATCCGTCTTGACCCATAATCCCTTCTCTTTGAGCTTCTCCACCACCTTGGGGCGGGCTTCCCCGATGGGAAGGCCTGCAAACTCCCCGGCGATGGGGAGCAGCCGGCCGTCGAACCCGATGATCTGCTCCTTCTGGAGGCCGTGGCGCTCGGCGAGGTCGAAATCCACGTGGTCGTGCCAGGGGGTGATGGTCATCACGCCGGTGCCGAAGGCGGGGTCGATCACCTTATCCTTGATGACGGTGGCCTTGACGGGGCCGTTGATCCACTCCGCCGTAAAGGTATCGCCGTCCTTGTACTGCCTGTAGCGCTCGTCCTCGGGGTGCATCACCACGTATTTGTCGCCGAACTTGGTTTCGGGACGGGCGGTACTGATTTGGAAGGGGCCATACCGGAACGTGTAGAGCGGCGCCTTCTCTTCGATGTACTCGATCTCATCATCCGAGACGGTCGTCTGCATCTTGGGATCCCAATTGACGATCCTGTGCCCCCGGTAGATCAAGCCGTCCTCGTACATCTTCACGAACACCTCGTTCACGCAGCGGTTGAGGATGGGGTCCATGGTGTAGCGCTCCCGCGACCAGTCGCAACTCGCGCCCATCTTGCGGATCTGAGAGCGGATCGTATTCTGGCTCTTGGAGACGAAATCCGCGATCCTGCGCACCAGCTCCTCCCTTCCCAGCGATGCCCGCGGGTCGGGAATCCCCTCCTCCTCCCGGATCTTCCTGATCACCACGCTCTCCGTGGCGATGGCCGCGTGGTCCGTGCCGGGCAGCCACAGCGCCTCCTTGCCGCGCATGCGCGCAAACCGGATGAAGATGTCCTCCAGCGCGAGCATGACCGCGTGGCCCAGGTGGAGCTGCCCCGTGGCGTTGGGCGGCGGCATGCTGATGGCGAAGGGTTCCTTCTTGCTGCTCACGTCCGCCGTAAACGCCCCGCTCCCCTCCCACATCGCGTAGATGCGGTCTTCCACGGCCTTTGGATCATATGCCTTGGACAAAGACATCGGCGGGAGTGTACTACAGGAAGACGCGAACTCGAACATTGTTCAGGGGAGCGGGAGGAGTATTGACGGAACGTCAAAGATTGTGGACTATACTGCCAATGCTCCACGGTGGGGCAGGCGACGGATTGCGGTCCGTCGATGCCGTCTTACGAGGCCGCGCGCATAAGGAATCCTACATATGCGCAAGCTACTCATCGCCCCAACGATCACGTAGCGACCAATAAGAAACAGTCGTTACGAGTTGGGCAAGCCGCTGTTCGCAAGGACAGCGGCTTCTCTGTGGCTGGGCACAAGTACGCCATTGACGGAACGTCAAAGATTGTGGACAATGCTGCCAATGCCCAACGGTTTGGGCAGGCGGCGGACTGCGGTCCGTCGGTTCCGTCTTACGAGGCCGCGCACATGGAGGACACTTCCATGCGCAAATGTCTCTGGTGGACTTCTCGCGGGAGCCCTCGCAAAAGCCGAAGCGAGAAGAAGAAGATTGAGAAGGCCCGATGAAACACGACAAGACGGATGCAAAGGTTGCTCCACCCAGTGGAGCACGGCGGTGAGCATCGCTCACCGCGATAAACCCAGGGGGGATCACTCGGATCCCCCCTCTTGCTATGGGAAATTGTTCCTCGATTGGGTTTCCCCCTCACCCTCTACCCCCCTCTCCCTCCGCACCAGGAAGCATCGCGCTTCGACGGGGCAAGAGTGAGTGTTCGATGTACGCCATGCCCGCAGGGAGAGGGGGCACACTCTTCGTCTTCGGAGACCTTCCTGTGAAGCCGTACGCCCCTCTCCAGTTTCGCTCTGCGAAACTGGAGAGGGGTTGGGGGTGAGGTATAAAAAAACGACCGCCGTTTCGGGCGGTCATTTCAATGGATGAAAGAACGGGGACTTTCCTTGCGCCTTTCGGCGCGAAAGCTGCGGAAGACTACAGAAGGGAACCTACCTATGCAAGAGATTTTTTACTCGTCTTCTTGCTCCCCCCTTCTCCGGATCCATCGTATACTGCTGACTCCCCTATGCACACCATCTCTTCCACCGTCGGCATGCAGGAACGGCATCTCCTCTTCTACAAATCGAGCACAGAGCGCCTGTGGGATGTACGCAAGGACTACTTTCCGGAGGGAAAGAAGCTCGACGGGGTGGAAACCGTCACGCATGCAGTGGGGTTGGGCATGCACTTCTTCCAGAACACGATCCAATCGCTCGTCGAAGATGGCGTCCGCAAAGTGGAAGGGCGTACGGATCCCGTACCGCCCCTCGAAGGGGATTTCGCGCGTGTACGGGAAGATGTGCGGGAAGGCCTCAAGAACATCGGGAAGGGACACATCGGCTCCGCTGCGGTAAAGCTCTTCAATACCATTGGTGATGTGATCCCGGACAGCACGGATTTTCTCATCGGGGTGCGGCACGGAAAAGGATCATCATCCGCCGCCGCATGATGGCTGTTCCAGATGGGTCGGATTCCTATGATTCCTTGGTTTCTTCGGATTCCTCGGATTCCTCCCCAAAAACACCCAATTATTCTATAATGCTCATGAACTTTCATGCCCACCTTCGATTTCCGGTGCCGGGATTGTTCCGCCACGTTCGAGTTCGAACGGCCGTTCGGCAGCAAAGCGAAGCCCGCCTGCCCCGTCTGTAAGAGCAAGAAGACGGAGAAGATGCTCACGCCGCCCGCCATCCAATTCAAGGGGAAGGGGTTCTATAAGACAGACAGCCGCCCCCGCCCTCCAACCAATGCCCCCGCTTCCACCCCCAATGGGACGAAGGAAAAGGGGAAGACGGAGCCGGCGCCCAAGAAAACGGAACCGGCGTGCGGCGGGGATGGCGCCGCCTGCCCCGCCGTGGCGTCCTGATCACCGATTATTAACCCTCGAGGGAGGCGGGCAGGGCCCGTACTGCTGCGTGGAGGGACAGAAGATTTCTGTCATGCAGAAGGCGGAACAGCCGTCCCGGCTGACGCGGGCCCCGTCATCGCATTGCTCCCCGGGGTCGAGGCGGTTATTGCCGCACAGGTTCTCCTTGCGGCACTGGGGCGAGCAACCGTCATCGGCCACGCTGTTCCCGTCGTCGCACTGCTCCATGCCTTCCTGCTCGTGATCACCGCAGACGGGGAGAAGGCAATCGTTGCCACAACGGTCGTTGTCGTTCTGGTTCTTGTCGTCGCACCCCTCGCTCGTCTGCTCCACTCCATCCCCGCAGAACTCCTCATAGCACTCGGAGTTGCACCCGTCATTGTTCTCGGTGTTCCCGTCATCGCAGCTCTCCCCATACTGCACCCAGGCATCCCCGCAGAGCGCTGCCCGTTCGATGCGGCATGCACGGCTGCATCCGTCGCCATCCGCCGCGTTGCCGTCGTCACACCCTTCGCGGGCATCCACAATCCTGTTCCCGCACCGCTCGATGATGCAGCTTCCCGAGCACCTGTCCCCCGATAACGTATTCCCATCATCGCACTGCTCCTTGCCCTCCTTCTTGCCGTTCCCGCACCGCTCCACTTGGCACGTCCTGCTGCAACCGTCACCGTCCACGCGGTTCCCGTCGTCGCACTGCTCCGCGCTCTGCCTGCGCCCATCCCCGCAGCCTTCCAGCCGGCAGCGGGATGAACACCCATCCCCGTTCCTGATGTTGCCGTCATCGCACTCTTCCATCCTGTACGTCAGCACGTTATCCCCGCACCGAGTCCCCAGGGGGACGGGATTGATGCTGTCGTATCCCAAGAGCAATGCGGTACTCCGCGTGAGGAGGGAGAGGGATGACAGGGCGAGGACCGCCGCCGCGAGGAGGAGGAGACGATGTGGCGCGCCGGCAATGCGGGAGAGCGGAGGGAACATCAGCGTGCAACAGAGGAATTCTTGCAGCGTTCCCCGGGTTTGCAGCGCGCCTCACGGAGGCAACGCGCAGTGCAGCCGTCGTTGTCCACGTTGTTCCCGTCATCGCACATTTCCGGCGCCTCCACCTTGCCGTTGCCGCACAATTCCGAACGGCAGCCGGACGTGCAGCCGTCGCCGTCCACCCTGTTCCCGTCATCGCAGTCCTCGCTGCGGTCCAACCGCCCGTTGCCGCACACGTTCTCGGTGGTGCAGCTCATGGAACAGCCGTCCCCCGAAACGCCGTTGCCGTCGTCGCACTCCTCCCCTCCCCCCACCATACCGTCGCCGCACACGGGTGTGCGGCAGTCGTTCCCGCAGAAGTCATTGTTGACCTTGTCCCCGTCGTCGCACTGTTCGCTCCACTGCCGGATCCCGTCCCCGCACCATTCCGTGCGGCAGGTGGCGGAGCAGCCGTCGTTGCTGTGGGGGTTGCCGTCGTCGCACTGCTCGTGGAAGTCAACGACGCCGTTGCCGCAGACCACCGTTTCCAGGATGCAGAACGTGGAACACCCGTCGCCGTCCAGCAGGTTGCCGTCGTCGCACTGCTCGCCGCCGTCTTCGCGGCCGTTGCCGCACGCTTCGGTGACGCAGCGGCTGGTGCAGCCGTCCCCGCTCCCGATGTTGCCGTCGTCGCATTCCTCGTTCTTCTGGGTGATGGCATCCCCGCAGAATTCCCTCCTGCAGGAAGCGGAGCAGCCGTCGCCGTCCCGGGAATTCCGGTCATCGCACTGCTCGTAGCGGCTGATCTTGCCGTCCCCGCAGTACTCCCGCATGCACAGGCGGGAGCAGCCGTCGCCGTCGCGCACGTTGCCGTCCTCGCACTCCTCGGGCGCCACCACCATGTTGTCGCCGCACGCGGCCGGAGGGGCGGACCGATGGCGTCCCAGCGCCCCTACGTACTCCGCTCCCCCCGCGGTAACCACGGTGAAGAGGGCGAGCGCGGAAGCCGCGAACGCCAAAGATAAGGTATACGTGCGGGGAGTGAAGTGGATCATAACTAGTATTATACAACTCTTTTGTAGTTTTGTTAACTGGTACTTTATGGCTTAGATAACCGTGAAAGAACGACCAATAACCAAGTACCAATGACCAAAGTGCTTCGTTGCAGCTTTGGTCATTGATCATGAATCCTTGGTTCTTGGTCCTGTTGTCATCTCCTCGGTCCCCTTCCCCCGAATCCGCCTCCGGGACGTCCCCCGCGGGGAGGCCCGCTGAAGGGGCGGGGCGGCGGCATACCGGCCGGCGGCTCCGTCATCTGGCGAAGGGAGAGGCGCGTCTTGCCGTCCATGGGGTCGTACTCGATGACTTTGGCCTCCAGTTCCTGCCCCATCTTGAGCACATCCTCCACCTGCTCGGTGCGCTTCCACTGGAGTTCGCTGATGTGGATCATGCCGTCCTTGCCGGGCAGGAACTCCACGATGGCTCCCACGCCCGCGATGATGCGTATCACCTTGCCCTTGTACACCTTCCCCACCTCCGGCTTCTCCACGATGCCGGCGATCCAGGCCTTGGCCTTCTGCATGGCCTCGCCGTTGACGGAGGTGATGAAGATGAGGCCGCTGTCCTCGATGTCGATCTCCACGCCCAGCTCGCCCGTGATCTTCTGGATGGTCTCCCCGCCCTTGCCGATGACCAGGCGGATGTCTTCGGGATCGATCTGGATGGTCTCGATGCGGGGCGCGAACGGCGAGAGCTCCTTGCGCGGCTCAGGCAGCGCCTTGAGCATCACCTCCAACACCTGCGCGCGGCCTTTCTTGGCGCGCTCCAGCGCCTCCGCGAACACGGCGTCCGGCAAACCCTTGATCTTGATGTCCATCTGGATGGCGGTGACGCCGCGCTCCGTGCCCGTGACCTTGAAATCCATGTCCCCGCCGAAATCCTCTTCATCCTGCAGGTCCGTGAGGATCACGTACTTGTTCTTGGCTTCGTCGGAGATGAGCCCCAGGGCGATGGCCGAAACGGGGGCGGCGATGGGGACGCCCGCCGCCATGAGGGCCAGCGTGGAACCGCACGTGGCGGCCATGGAGGAAGAACCGTTGCTGGAGAGGATCTCCGTGACGGTGCGGATGGTGTAAGGGAAGTCCTCTTCCTTGGGGAGGAGGGGCAGGAGCGCCCGCTGCGCCAGGTTGCCGTGCCCGATCTCGCGGTTGCCCACGAAGAGCCTGTTGCTCGTTTCGCCCACGGAGAACGGCGGGAAGTTGTAGTGATGGAAGTACCGCAGCTTGTGCTCGCCTTCCATGCCCTCCACGATCTGCTTGTCGCCGGGCGCGCCCAGCGTGCAGGTGGTGAGGCACTGCGTCTCGCCGCGCTCGAAGAGCACGGACCCGTGCACGCGGCGCGGGAGGACGTCCACCGTGGCGGCCAGGGGGCGGATCTCCTCCACCTTCCGTCCGCTCATGCGCACCCCTTCCTCCAGGACGAGGCGGCGCATCTCCGCTTTGACGATCTTGTCCACGAAGACCTTGCCGTTGGCGTAGAGCTTCTGCAGCTCCTCCGGCACGATCTGGCCGGCGGGGGCGGGGTACTTCCCCTTGAGCTTCTCTTCAGATTTGACCATGAGGTCCGTAAACACCGCGCGGCGCGCGTTCTTGGCCATGGGCTTCTTGATGGCGTCGGTGACGACGGGGAGGGCCCATTCCTTGAGGAAGCTGTAGGCTTCCTCATGGGTGAAGGGCGGCGCGGCCTCGAACTTCTTCTTGCCGATCTCCTTCTGGACGTCCGCGAAGAACTTGGCGATCTTCTGCGCCCACTTCTTGCCGAACTCGATGGCGCGCAGCACGTCCGCCTCCGGCACCTGGTTGGCCCCCGCCTCGATCATCACCACACGCTCCAGGGACGCCGTGAGGAACATGTCCAAATCCGATTTTGTCCGCGCCTCGCGGGAGGGGTTGAGCACCAGTTCCCCGCCGATCAAGCCGATGCGGACGGAACCCAGGGGGCCGTCGGAGGGGCAATCGGAGAGGGCGACGGCGAGGTTGGCCGCGTTGGCCGAGGCCACGTCGTGCTCGTTCTCAAAGTCGTAGCTCAGCACCGTGCAGAACACCTGGATGTCGCGGTGGAAGTGCTTGGGGAACATGGGGCGCAGACCGCGGTCGATTTGGCGCGCCAGGAGCACGTAGTCGTCGGAGGGGCGGCCTTCGCGCTTGCGGAAGCGGCTCCCGGCGATGACCCCGCCCGCGTAGTACTTCTCCTGGTACACCACCTGGAGCGGCAGGAAATCCACTCCGGCCCGCTCGGTGGCGGACACGGTGCAGTTGCCGAGCGCGATGGTATCGCCCATTTGGCACAGCACGGAAGCGTTCGCCTGGTTGGCGAGGGCGCCCATGCGCACGGTGAGCTGTTTGTCCCCGAGCTCAAGGGAGAACTCGCGCTGGGGCGAGAGGAAGTTCTGGTCGGACATAGAAAGGGGGGAAGGGCTGGATCTTCCCCAAGGGGGAAGGACGCCTTCCGTCAGCAGGGTCCCCGCTTCAATTTGGATTCACACCTGAGCTTTCGTGGCTGCATGCGGGAGCCTGACGAAGGATCGGACGTAAACCCAATCCCCTTGGAGAAGGGGAAAAACGGGAGACGGAGATGAGGGAAAGAACGCAAGGAAAGTGTACAGCGGGCGGATGGGAAAGGGAAGGGCTCCTGCCGCTTCAAGCCTGATTTTTCATCCCGCCAAACAACCACCAGCGGCGGCGGGATTGCTCCTGTTTTTCCCCTGTCAAACGCTCCCAGTAAAGGTTGAACACTCCCCTCTCTCCCTGCGTCCTGCCGGAGGTATTCGGATAATACACGGCCGGGAGACCCGCGGCATCCATGGCATCCTCCAACGGCGGATGGGGCTGTTCTACCCGGCACACGCCTTCGTCCGAGGTGAAGAAATGCGCCACGGGCTTGTCACTCGCTCCCTGTTCAACCCGCAGGGCTTGAGGACATTCTTGAGCGAGCTGACGGAATTTCCCCGGTTCCCCTACGACGATGATGCGCGCATTCCCTCCCTCCTGCAGCAACCTCTGGAGCATCAACCGGAACTCCTCTTCGAGGGTATGGAGAATGCGGTCGCTTCCCGTCACCATTTCGAATCGCGAGTGCGTCCTGAGCAGCGCCGCCCTGGTATATCCGATGGCGGACATGATATTGCCGTGAGGAATACCTACGCGCAGAGGCTGCGACTCGTGGCCAAACAAGCCCCTGGGAACCTCCACACGCGCCTGTCCTACAACCCTGGCCATCTCCCTAAATTGGTCGGTGAGCGGCTCCTTGTACCTGCGCACCAGTGCTTCCGTTTCCCCAATCGTCGGTGATGCCTCAATGATGGACATGGGCAAAAGACTACCCTTCCGGGAAAGGACCGCAATTGGATCACTTCTTCAACCCGTGCTTCTCCAGCGCTTCCTGGTACTGGTCCGGCTTGTTCATGCGGAGGTAGAGGAGCAGTTTTCGGCGCTGGGCGACCTTGCCCAGAAGCCCGCGGCGCGCGGAGTGGTCCTTCTTATGCTCCTGCAAATGCTTGGTGAGAAGCTGGATCTCCTTGGTTAAAATGGCAATCTGGACCTGGGGCGAGCCCGTGTCCTTATTGTGCAGACGGTGCTTGGTGATGAGGGTCTTCTTCGTGGAACGCTTGATCGCCATAAGCGGGTGCAGGGGAATAAACCGCCGCGCCTCCCGAGCGTCTCCACGAGACGACTGAGGAAGCGAGAACGGATTGCAATTTTACTCAAGGTTTCGGAAAATGCAAGAGAAAATCCCGTTTGGCTTCGGCAAGGGAAAACAAAAGTACCACGGAAAGAAGCAGACGTACCACCCCACACTTCCCCATTCCCGAAAGTGAACATCCGTGCACCGGAGGCTAGGATGCATACCCTTATGGAAATCGCAACGTTCATCATCGGCTTCCTCATCGGCATCGCCGCGGGCGGAGCAGCCATCTACTTCTCCCTCCGCAAATCATCGCAGGATGCCCAAGCGGTGGCGGAGCTGATATCGGCTAGGGTGATAACCAAGCAGACGGAGCACATCCTGCAACTTGCCGAAACCAAGCTGAGCGGAAAGAAGGAGCTCATCGACGGTTCCCTCAAGGCCGTGAAGGATGATCTGGACCGCGTGGAGCGGCTCATGCGCTCCATCGGCGACGGCAACGTGAAGATCGATACGCGGCTGGGCGATGCCGCCAAAGTGATCAAGGAACTCTCGGATACCACCGGCAACCTGCGCAATGCGCTCACGAGCAACAGCAACCGCGGGCAGTGGGGAGAGCGCATGGCGGAAGACGTGTTGCGCATCGCCGGCTTGGTGGAGGGGATCAACTACATCAAGCAGAAGAAGATCGCCTCCGTGGGTTCCAAGCCGGATTTCACCTTCATGCTCCCGCAGAACCTGACGCTGAACATGGACGTCAAATTCCCCTTCAACAATTACCAGCTGTATGCGGAGGCGAAGACGGAGGAGGAACGGGAGAAACACAAGAAAGCCTTCCTCAAGGATGTGAAGAACCGCGTCAAGGAAATCCAAACCCGCGATTACATCAACCCCGAGGAGCACACCGTTGACTATGTCCTTCTCTTCATCCCCAACGAGCAGATCTTCTCCTTCATCAACGAGATCGACCGTTCGCTCGTGGACGAGGCGATGAAAGGCAAGACCATCCTCTGCTCCCCACTTAGCCTGTACGCCATCCTCGCCGTGATCCGGCAGTCCATCGATAATTTCTCCGTGGAGAACAAATCACAGGAGATGCTCACGGTGCTCGGCGGCTTCAAGCAGCAGTGGGAGAAGTTCAAGGAGCAGATGGAAACGGTGCAGGACCGGTTCGACCTGGTGCATAAAGGTTACGAGGAACTCACGGGCACCCGCGAGCGCCAGCTGGACCGGCAGCTCACCAAACTGGAGGAACTGCGCGTGGACCGCGGCATCACCTCCGGGACCATAGAGGAGACGTTCGAACGGGTGTCAGCCAAGCATGCGCTCGGGGCCGGAGAATGAACCCACGGTGGATGCGGTCAGACTGCGCGTGGAGGAATTTGCCACATCACTCCTCTCCAAAGAGGAGGACAGGGAAGAACGATGCAGATAGAATAGCCGCCCATGCCCGACCGCGACCCCATCCTCCACGCCCTCAACGAGCCGCAGCGGCAAGCCGTGGTGAACATCAAGGGGCCTGCGCTGATCCTTGCGGGCGCGGGGAGCGGCAAGACCAAAGCCCTCACCCACCGGATCGCGCACATGATGCGGGAGGGCATTCCGCCGTGGCAGATACTGGCGGTGACGTTCACGAACAAAGCAGCCGGCGAGATGAAGGAGAGAATAACAAATCTTCTTCAGATTACCGCCCTCACCCCCCAGCCCCCTCTCCCGCCGGGAGAGGGGGGGATACACGGGGCGGGACGTCTCCCCGTGATGGGCACGTTCCATTCGATCTGCGCCCGCATCCTGCGCCGGGAGATCGAGAAATTGGGGCGGGACCGTTCCTTCGTGATCTACGACGCGGATGACCAGGAGAAGCTGATGAAGGGGGTGCTCAAAGAGATGCGCGTGGACGAGAAGGAACTCAAGCCCAAAGCGGCGCTGGGATACGTGGGGCGGTTCAAGTGCGAGGCGATCTCCCCCAAGGACGCCATGGCGCAGGCGACCACGCCGCGGATGCAGAGCGTGATCATGGCGTACGCCGCCTACCAATCCGCCCTCCGGAAGGCGAATGCGCTGGACTTCGACGACCTGATTTTGGAGACGGTGCGCCTCTTTACGGAGCTGCCGGAAGTGCTGGACCGCTACCAGGAGACGTGGCGCTACCTCCACGTGGACGAGTACCAGGATACGAACCACGCGCAGTACCTGTTCATCTCCCTCCTGGCGCAGAAGTACCGCAACCTGTGCGTGATCGGCGACCCGGACCAGAGCATCTACGCGTTCCGCGGCGCGGACATCCGCAATATCCTGGAATTCGAGGAGGAGTACCCGGACGCGCTGCGCATCAAGCTGGAGCAGAACTACCGCTCCACGCAGGTGGTGCTGAGCGCGGCCAACGCCGTGATCAAGGCCAACCCGAACCGTCCGGAGAAGGAGATGTGGAGCGCGCGCAAGGAGGGGCCGCACGTAGTGGTCCACGAGGTGCGCGACGAGAAGAAGGAGGCGGAGGAGGCCGTGCTGGCGGCGGAGAAGATGAAGGCGGACGGCGTGCCGTTCAACGAGCAGGTGATCCTCTACCGCACCAACGCCCAGTCCCGCCTGTTCGAGGAAGCCTGCATGCGGCGCGGGGTCCCCTACCGCATCATCGGCGGCGTCAAATTCTACGCGCGGCGCGAGGTGAAGGACGTGCTCGCCTACCTGCACGTATTCCTCAACACGGCCGACACCCTCTCGCTCCTCCGCATCATCAACGTCCCCGCCCGCAAGATCGGCCAGACCACGCTGGGCCACATGCAGGCCTTCGCCGCGCAGAACCGCCTCTCCCTGTGGCAGACGCTCGAGAGGGTGGAGGAGATCGGGGCGCTCCCGGAGGGCGTCCAAGGCCGCATCCGCTCCTTCGTGACGCTGGTAGAGAAGTACCGGACGCTCAAGGAGACCCTCACGGTTTCGCAGCTCACGCTGCGGCTGCTGGGGGATATCGGCATGGAGAAGTGGCTCAAGGACGGCACGGAAGAAGGCGAAGAGCGGTGGGGCAACGTGCAGGAATTGGTCTCGGTGACGAACAAGTACGACGCCCTGGACCCGCAGACGTCGCTCGTAAGCTTTTTGGAGGAAGTGTCGCTCGTTTCCGAGGTGGACAAGCTGAACGAGATCAAGGACGACGCCCTCACCCTCATGACGCTCCACCTGTGCAAGGGGCTGGAGTTCGAGCACGTGATGGTGGGCGGGTGCGAGGAGGGAGTGTTCCCCCATTCATCCAGCCTCTTCGACCGCGAGCAGCTGGAGGAGGAACGACGCCTGATGTACGTGGGCATGACGCGCGCCAAGACGCACCTGCACCTGTTCCTCACGCGCAGCCGCATGCTCTACGGCACCACCATGGCCAACGCCCCCAGCCGCTTCCTGGATGACCTGCCCGACGGCGTCACGGAGCGCCGCAGCGACGAACTCCTCTCCGCCTTCGCGTGGGCCACGGAGAGCGGCGTCCAACGGGCAACGGCGAAGCATTTGGAACCGTTCCGCCAGCATGAAGTGGACGCCGCCTTCAACCAGGACCTTTCCTTCGCGGATGACGTGAACCAGGACCATCCGCAGTACGAACGGGGCACCCGCGTGCGCCACCCTTCCTTCGGGGAGGGGAAGATCGTGGCGAAGCGCGGGGACGTGGTCACCATCCAGTTCGACAACGGCAAGCGCAAGGACTTCGCCCTCAGCATCGCGCCGCTGCAGATCATCGGATAAGCAAAACGCCGGCTTGCCACCCCCCCCATGGAATGTGACAAAAGAAAATGAACGAGCGAGTCACAACCTTGAGCAGACTGCCTTTCCATGACAAGCTCCATCCATGAACGAGCTCCGCGACGAGGTCACGCGCTTCCTCCACCATCACGGCCTCCGTTTGAACACGGACCTGGGCCAGCACTTCCTGGTGGATGAGACGGCGCTGGCGCTCATCGTGGAAGCGGCGGGGATCACGGAGGAAGACCGCATCGTGGAGATCGGTCCGGGCATCGGGGTCTTGACCCGGGAACTGGCCAGGCGGGCCGGCAAAGTCTCCGCCGTGGAACTGGACGAGAGGATGCTGCCGCTCCTCAAGAGTTTCCTCTCGGGGGAAGGGAAGGAGCTTCTGACCAAGGTGACGGTGACGCGGGGTAATGCGCTCCATACCCCCCTTCCCGCTGATCCGTACAAGATCGTCGCCAACATCCCCTACCACATCACCTCTCCACTGCTGCGCCACGTCTTCCTGGAATCGCAGGCGCCGCCGACGACGATGACGCTCCTGATCCAGAAGGAGGTGGCGGAGACGATCTGCGACGGGAGGAATGCCGGGATCCTGACCATCCTCGTCGGCCTCTTCGGCACGCCCCGGTACGTGGGTACCGTGGGGCGGGAGGCCTTTTTGCCTCCCCCGAAGGTGGATTCCGCCATCCTCCATGTGGAGTGCTTCGCACGGCCCCTCGCGGAGCCGGCGGTGGTGGAGAAGATCTTCACGCTCACCAAAACCGGCTTCGGGCAGAAGAGGAAGATGCTCCGCAACACCCTGGGCAAACTGCCGGAGGGAATGGAGAAACTGAAGGGGATAGGGATTGATCCGGAGAGGAGACCGCAGACCCTGACCGTTGGAGAGTGGATACGATTGGCAGAGGTGATGTGAAGGGGGCGTTCTGCCCGTGCATGGAACGGCTTTCGTGGCTCACCCTCCTTCCATACCGCGTCCCCTTGCAAGTTTCTGGAAATTTCACCCTCGCTACAGCGGTGGCGAAGACGCATCCTGGTACCCATGCGCCGCTCCCTCCTCGCTTACGCGTTCCTGCTCTCCTTCCTCACCGCCGTGTTCCTGCTCCAATGGCAACAGGGGCTGGCTTTGCAGGGTGGTCTTTGGATCCTCCTCTCCCTCGGCCTGTGCGCCGCCGCGCTTTCGCTCTTCCCACGGTACCGTCTCGCCCTCCCCGCGCTCGCTTCGCTCCTGGGAATAGTCTGCGCATGCGCCGCCGTCGCCCGCATCACCCTCCCCTCGCCGCCGGAACACGTCTCCCGCATAACGGACCGATCCGCAGTGGTCCTCACGGGAACCGTGACCGATGAGCCGGACCGGCGCCCTTCCCTCACGCACTACGCCGTGAGCGTGGAGCGCATCCGCACGGGGTCCGGCACGGTGCGGGCCGCGCGGGGCACGGTCCTGGTGCGGGATACGCAGGGATGGCCGCGGTACCGCTACGGGGACCGCCTGCTCGTGCGGGGGACGCTGCGGAAACCCTGGACCATCAACGAATTCCGCTACGACCGTTACCTGGAACTGCAGGGCATCAGCGCCCTGGTCACCTCGGCGGAGCTGGAGCAGCCCGCCGCAGCCCCCGGGGAACGGACGGGGAGAGGAGGCTTGCCGCTCCTGGGCGCCCTGTACGCCCTCAAGGAGAAGTTCGAGCAGCGGATAGGGCAGATACAGCCGGAACCCCACGCCTCGTTCCTGGCCGGCCTCCTCACGGGTTCCCGCAGGAGCATCCCCAATGACGTACAGGAGGATTTCCAGGTGACGGGCCTCACACACATCCTGGCCATCTCCGGCTACAACGTGACCATCATCCTCGCCCTCTTCGGCGGGCTGCTCTTCTGGTTGCCCTTGCGGGCGCGCTTCCTCCCCTCCCTCGCCGCCCTGCTGGCCTTCACGCTCTTCACGGGGGCCAGCGCCTCGGTGGTGCGCGCGGCCATCATGGGCGCGCTGGGGTTGCTGGCGCTGCAGACGGGGAGGAAAGCGGAGGTGCGCCTCCTCATCCTGTGGACGGCATTCGTGATGCTGCTGTGGAAGCCGCAGTACCTGTGGTGGGACGCGGGCTTCCAACTCTCCTTCCTGGCCATCGTGGGCTTGGCGGAAACGGGAACGCTGCTCCTCCCCCTCACGCGCTTCTTCCCTTCCGTGCTCGGCATACGGGAAAGTTTGACCGCCACCCTCTCGGCGCAGGTCTTCACGCTCCCCTGGATCCTCTTCCTGTTCCACCGCGTCTCCCTCGTCTCCCCCATCGCCAACCTCCTCGTCGCCCCCCTCCTCCCCCTCGCCATGCTCCTGGGCTTCCTGAGCGTGTGTGTGAGCGCGGTGTCCTTCCCCCTGGGCCAGGCGGTGGGATACGGCGCCTGGGGGGTGCTGGAACTGATCCTCCGCATCACCCATGCCCTGGCCTCGCTGCCCTCCGCCTCCCTCTCCGCCTCGCTGGGGCTGGGGTCGCTGGCGCTCCTCTACGGGGTGTTCGTCGCCCTGCTCGTTTGGAAAAACCGGCCACTCTATCCGCCCCCCCCTCCCCCGGGGGAGAGGGCAGGGTGAGGGGGAAAGCTCTGTAAGAAAATCTTCCACCCCCCGTCAACATTTGCAGCCGGGATTATGGGCGGACTCCGCAAGGGGCCGCCTTTAATAGTATGTCCCCTCAGGAGAACGCGGCGTAGGCATACACGATGACGCTCGTGAACACGATGGTAGCGGCCGCGACACTGAGGAAGAAGGCGGGGAATTCCATAACGGATCGGTTGCGTGGTGCAGGCATAATCAGGAGGAAAGGGAAGTGCATCTTTGAGACGCACCGCCACTCCACGCGTTACCGATTGCCGTTGCCTTGGATACAAATGTGATTCGGGATTATTCAATAACCCTCGGCACTTTCCCTACGGAGTGAGATGAAGCACGTGCCGGAAACCACCCAAGCGTCCGTGCGGTATTCCAGGAAGAGGCCTTGCTCGCTTTGGATGTCCCGGGAGTGAGCGTCATCCATGGGTTTGTCCTGGAAACGAATGAACGGCCGACCGGGAAACCTCTCCATGCGCGGTTCAAAGGAAGTTTCCGAGGCGGTGTCCGGGATGTCGTCCGAGGAATCATCGTGCGCACGGAGCAAACGCTCAAGGATATCGATGAAGGAAGGAGAGGCCGGCTGGTCCTCCCCGCCATCGCGCCGGGGCAGGTCGTGGGGAATGCGTGACATGGGAATGGGAGAAAGTACCTTCAATGATGAGCTGTGCGTTTTTTGTGACGGAAGAACGAGGAGGCTCTTACGGAACTCCCGTGGGCACGGGGATATCAACCTCGACGGAATCGGAAAAGATGCCGGTGATAGGGAAGATTCCGCAAATAGGGGGATGCCGACGATGCCGACGAACATCGTTATTCCATGCTCAGAGCATCTGCATAAGAATCCTCGGACTCTTCGGAATCGTCGGACTCCTCACTCCTTCCACTCTTCCACCGTCACCGTGACCGCCAGTTCCTTCCCCGCCCGCGACACTTTGAGGGTTATCTTGTCACCCGGCGCCTTTGTTTGGATGAGGCGGAGGAGCGAAACCGTAGGGAGGAGCTTCTTGCCGTCCACTTCCAAGATGATGTCCCCTTCCTTGAGCCCCGCCTTGTCGGCGGGAGAGCCCGGCAGAACGGCCATATCTTCGGCGGTTTCCCCGCGCACCACCAGCGCACCATAGTCGTACGTGATGTTGTTCTTCCGCTTCACTTCCTCCGTCACCGGCGCGTACCGGACACCCAGATACGGCCGCACGATGCGCCCGTACTGCAGATAACTGGCCACGACCCTCCGCAGCTCGGCGGCCGGGATGGCGAAGCCGATGTTCTGGGCGCTGGCCGCCACCGCCGTGCTCATGCCGATCACCTCGCCGCGGGAGTTGAGGAGCGGCCCGCCCGAGTTCCCCCGGTTGATGGCCGCATCCGTCTGGATGATCTCTTCCAGCTGCTCCACGGCTCCGCCCGGGGCGCCGCCCGCCGTGATGGAACGCTGCAGGCCGGAAACCACCCCCACGCTCACCGTATTGCGGAATTCCCCCAGTGCATTGCCGATGGCGATGGCCGTCTGCCCCAGCCGGAGCTGATCGTCGGGCGCCACCGTGAGCGGCGTGAAGCCGCTCCCCTGCACCTTGAGGAGCGCGATGTCGTTGGTGGCGTCCCGCGCCACCGCCGTGGCGGGCAGCTTGCGCCCGTCGTTGAGGAGCACCGTGTACTCCGCCTTGTCATCCTCCACCACATGCTTATTGGTGAGCAGGAGGCCATCCTCCGTGACGAAGAACGCCGTGCCGCCCCCCACCTCCTGCTTCTGCGTCCCCCGCTGCACGTACCGGGGCACCTGGAGCTCCGTGCCGCCGAAGAAATCCCCGAACGGCGAGGGAATGGTCTGCATCTCCCGCTCGATCACCGGCAATTCTTCCGTGATGATCACGCTCACCACGGCGGGCTCGGCTTTCTCCACCACGCTGACGGTCTGTTCCTCGTTGGAAGAAGGGAGAAGGCCGGGAAGCGAAGGTGGTGCGGGGAGTTGCCCCTCCGCAACGGAAGAGGAACTGGAAGCGCTGCCGGCGAAGGGATTCCAGAAGCTCCATTCCGCATTCCCCACGCTCACAATGAGGAGGGACGCGGCGAGGGAAACGGTGCCGATGGTGAAGAGCAGGCGGGAGGTGAGCGGTTTCATAGGAGAGGGAGAATTGTACGGTTCTGTTCTTCCGAGGGTCAACGAATCTGCGCGAAATGACTCCCCTTATTCTCTCCACAGGATATTAAGAACACATTAAGAATGCTTCCATCCGTCATTTTTCATTTCTCATTTTGCATTCTGTTCCATCACCTCCGCCAGCTTCTTCCCCCACGCACGGATCCTCTCTTCCTGCCCATAGGGCTCATCCACGATGATGAGGGGCGGCAGGAGCTGTTTGCCTTCCTTCGCCATGCGGAATCGCTGGAAGTGCTCCGCGACGCGCGCGGTGTAGTAGTACCGGCTGTCGCCGAGCGCGATGAACGCCATGGGCTTGCCTTTGAGGTCCACGCCTTTCACCGCTTCCAAGAAGACCGCCATGTGGGGGTTGGGCTGCCCCTCCACTCCGCCCGTGTTCCAGGTGCCCGAAGCGAGGAGGAGGGCATCGCCGCGCCGCAGATCCTCGGGCTTGGCCTTCTCCACGCGCCCGGTTTCGACCGCCACCTGCGGGGCGGACTCCTTGAGGAACGCCTCGAGCGTCCGCACTACGAACTCCGTGTGGCCGGATGTGGAAGCGTAGAAGATGTGGAGGGAAGTCATGGGCATGCGTAGTATGTATTTCCTTGGGAGAAATGTCATCGTTATTTCGTAACTCCGTTCTTTCGTTCTCTATCAAGCCGAGCAAGCACGATACGTACGACGCAATACGCGATACGAGATACGAAGACGAAAGACAGGTACACTACGCCCATGTCCCTCCTCGACCCCAAATCCATAGCGGTGATCGGCGCCTCCACGGATGAACGCAAAGTGGGACACCTCGTGCTCAAGAACCTGCTCACCCAGGGCTTTGGGGGCGACGTGCATCCCGTGAACCCCAAGGGAGGGGTCATCGCGGGCAGAAAAGCCTTCGCTTCCGTGGGGGACATCCCGGGCACGGTGGACATGGCGGTGATCGTCACGCCGGCGGAAACGGTGGTGGGGCTCGCGGAGGAGTGCGGCAAGAAAGGCATCCCCTCCCTCATCGTCATCAGCGCCGGCTTCGCCGAAGGCGGGCAGGAAGGCCACAAGCGCGAGGAGGAGCTGCGCATGATCGTGAAGAAGTACGACATCAGTTTGGTGGGGCCCAACTGCCTGGGGGTGATGCGCCCGTCCATAGGGATGAACGCCTCGTTCGGGAACGTGCTCCCGCCCGCAGGTCCCGTCGCTTTCCTCAGCCAGTCCGGCGCTCTGGGGGAAGCCTTCATCGACCGCGCGGCGGGCATGGGGCTCAAGCTCTCCCTCTTCGTGAGCATGGGGAACAAGGCCGCCATGGATGAGTGTGACTTCCTGGAATTGTGCGCGGAGGACGAGGAAACGCGCGTCATCGGCTTGTATCTGGAGAGCATCAAGGACGGCCGCCGCTTCCTTGCGCTCGCCCGAAAGGTGGGCACCGCAAAGCCCATCGTCCTCCTCAAAGCCGGCACCACGGAGAAGGGGCGCACGGCCGTTTCCTCTCACACGGGGGCGCTGGCCGGGTCGGACGCCGCGGTACAGGCCATCTGCATCCAGGGAGGCATACGGCGCGCCGCATCTGCGGAACACTTCCTGGACCTCCTGCGCACCCTCGCGGAACAACCCCCGCTCCTCTCCCCACGAATCGCCGTCATCACCAATGCGGGGGGGCCGGGCGTGCTTGCGGCGGACGCCACGGAACGGGAAGGCTTGACGCTCGCCCCGCTTTCAGCGGAACGCGCGGATGCACTCAAGAAGCTCCTCCCCCCCACCGCCAGCGTCCGGAACCCCATTGATGTGCTGGGGGACGCGCGGGAAGACCGTTTCGAGGCGGCGTTGAAGGCAGCCGCGCAGGACCCCGAGATCGACGGCACGCTGGTGATTGTGACGCCGCAAGCGATGACGCCCTCCACGGCGATCGCCAAAACCGTGGTGGACGTGCGGAAGAGCTATCCCCTCTTCCCCTTCGTCACCTCCTTCATGGGAGGGGAAGGGGTGCAGGAAGCTGTCGCATTCCTCCAGTCCAACGGCATCCCCAATTTCCCCACGCCGGAGACCGCGGTGGCCATGCTGTCGGCGTTGCGGAAACCGGAGAATGGTCCGCCGGATGCACCGCAGGCCGAACCCGCGCTCCGTGTGGATAAGAAGCGCGTGGGGGAGGCCAACCGGCTGCTCAAGGAAGCGGGAGAGGGGTTGCTGAGCGAATCCCTCACCGCCGCGCTGCTCTCCCTCTACTCCCTCCCCCTGCCCAAGGGGCGCGTGGCGGGGACGGCGGAGGAGGCGGTGGCGATCGCGCGGGAGATCGGCTTCCCCGTGGCCGCCAAAGTGAGCTCCAAGGACATCCTCCACAAGACGGACATGGGGGGCGTGCGCGTCCACCTGCAATCGGCGGAGGACGTGGCGGTGGCGTTCAAGCAGATCACCGCCAATGCCAAGAAGCGCGCACCCCGGGCGAACGTCGCGGGCGTGCTCATCCAGCAGAGCCTGCCGCCCGGGAGCGAATTCATCGTGGGCGCGCTCAAGGATCCCGGCGCCGGCCACCTGGTGATGGCGGGGCTGGGCGGCATCTACACCGAACTCTTCCGCGATGCGGCGTTCCGCGTGGCTCCCATCACCCCCGAGGAGGCCTATCCCATGCTGGCGAGCCTGAAGAGCTGGAAGCTGCTCCTGGGGCTGCGCGGCAAACCGCAGCTGCAGATCGATGCCTTGGCCGCCCTCATCTCCTCCCTCTCCGTGCTGGCCGTGGAGTGCCCTGCCATACGGGAAATCGACCTGAATCCGGTGCTGGTGACGGAGAAGGACCTGACGATCCTGGATGCGAAGGTGGTGGTGGAATAATGAGAAATTGGAAATTGGAAATGCAAAATGCAATGAATATGCCATTTATAATTTCAAATTTTGCATTTTGCATTTACTCTTCCGCCATGAGCACCGCCACCCGCACCCTCATCTACGTATCGCAGAAAAAAATACTCCTGTTCGCGCTCTTCACATTCATCACCCTCGTCCCCCTCACGATGGTGCATTCGCAGTTCCTCACGGGACCGCTCGTGAACGCCATGCTCCTCCTCACGTGCGTGCTCGTGGGGCCCACCGAGGCCGTGATCCTGAGCCTCTTCCCCAGCCCCATGGCGCTCATGAGCGGGCTCCTGCCCGTGGCGCTGGCGCCCATGATCCCCTTCATCATGATCGGAAATGCGCTGTACGTAGCGGTTTTCCACTATCTGAAGCCGAGGAGCGTCATCCTGGGGATCGTGGCCGCGAGCGGCGTCAAATTCCTGTTCCTCGTCGCCTCCGTACGGTTCGTGATGGGCGGGCTGCTCGCCTCCCCCCTCGTCGCCAAGCTCTCCGTAATGATGGGTTGGCCGCAATTTGCCACGGCGCTCGCCGGCGGCGCCATCGCCCTTCTCCTCCTGCGCATACGAGGAATACAAAGAGAAATGCAAAATTGAAAATTGGAAATGCAAAATGACGGGATAGACTCTCCTATGAGAGCAATTGTCATCATTTTCCATGTTGCATTTTGCATTTTCAATTTAGTCTACGCTTATCCCCATCCCGCTCGACATCATCGGACAGTTGAGAACGGCCACTATCCTCGGACGCGGGGGCGCGGAGTATCCGGCATACAAGAAATGGGAAGCCGTGCGTGCCGCCTCTTCCACCGTGAAATACGTCATCTGCAACGCCTCGGAGCGCGAGCCGAACGTGTTCAAAGATTTCCACATTCTCGAGAATCATACCGAAGAGGTGTTCGCGGGGATGAAGCTCGCCATGCAAGCGGTGGGCGCCAAGGAGGGAATCTTCAACATGAATGCGGAGTACGAGGACAAGCTGAAAACCCGCCTCGATGCCCAGACGGCCGCCGCCAAGGATGAGGGCTTCACCATGCGGATCTTCCGGGAAGAACCCTCCTACATCGGCGGTGAGGAGACCGCCCTCCTCAACGCCATCGAGGGCAAGCGTTGCGAGCCGCGCCTCCGTCCCCCGTACCCGGTCATGCAGGGCCTGTACGGCAAGCCGACGCTGGTCCACAACGTGGAGACGCTCTACGATGCCGCCCTCGTCTCCCAAGGCCGGTACGACGGCAAGCGCTTCTACTCCGTCTCCGGCCTTGCACCCAAGCCCGGGGTGTACCGCCTGCCGACGACGCTCACGGCCCTGCAGGTGCTGCAGGAGTCGGGCAACGTGCCGCAGGAGGCGTTCTTCGCGCAGGTGGGCGGCGGGGCGAGCGGCGTGGTGCTCAACGCGGAGCAACTCGCCCACCAAACCGTGCACGGCACGGGCGCCATCATCCTTCACCTGTGCACGGAAGATCCGCGCTCCCTCCTCCTCCATTGGCTCACCTTCTACCAACGGGAGAGCTGCGGAAAATGCACGCCGTGCCGCGAGGGGACCTACCAGCTCGTCCGCTTGGTGGAGGGCGAAAAGCGCATCCCGTGGAAGAAGATGCAGCCCATACTGGACGTGCTGGAGAAAACCTCTTTCTGCGCGTTGGGACGCAGTGTGCCTGTTCCCATACTCTCGTATTATCAGAATGTATTCGGTCATTCATAATGGTCTATCTCGTTCCTCAAACGGCAATTATTCATGCATCTTCCACCTTTTCCCGGCGGAAAAGGTGGAGCCCAGCCTGCGTCCCGCACTGCGGGACTACGGCTGGCAGGCAAAACGCCGCCCTCCATCTTCCACTATCCTAAGTCCTAAGTCCTATCCCCTCCGTCCTACGAACTCCATTCCCCTCGACACCCTCGGCAGAGAAGTCACGGTCTTCCTCAACGGCAAGTCGTTCGTCGCCAGGGAGGGTGAGGACATCCTCACCGTTGCGCTGCGCAGCGGCTTCCAGATCCCCCACTACTGCACACATCCCGATCTCCCCGTGGACGCCAACTGCCGTACGTGCCTGGTGGAAGTGGAAGAAACAGGAGCGGGCTTGCCCCCCAATGGGGAGCGGAGCGACGCCGGTACGCGGGTGGTGACCTCCTGCACGCTCAAGGCGGCGGAAGGGCTGCGCGTGCTCCTGGACACCCCCCAAGTGATCGCGCTCCGCACGCAGAACATGGAACTGCTCTTCGGCGAGTACAGCGCACATTCCCCGCGCATTCGCCACGGCTACTACAGCAAGACGCTGGAGGAAATGAAGCGTTTCGGGGTGGGCGGCAAGTTGTACAAGCGGGATGACCCCGAGCGCGGCATCCACCGGTTGGGAACGGCGGCGGAATTTGACCCCGCGCTCTGCATCGGCTGCAACAAGTGCGTGGAAATCTGCCAATTGATCGGCATCAGCCACTTGACGCTGGAGGGACGCGGCTCCAAGACGCGGGTGGGATACAACCACGACCCCGCCAACGACTGCATCTACTGCGGCCAGTGCACCGCCCACTGCCCCGTGGAAGCGGTCCGCGAGCAGAGCCACCTGGAGCAAGTGGAGGAAGCGCTGCGCGACCCCTCCATCACCACCATCGTGCAGTCCGCCCCCTCCATCCGCACGAGCATCGGGGAGGGATGGGGCGTACCGTACGGCACGGACCTCACGGGGCAGCTCGTCACCGCGTACCGGCAACTGGGCTTCGACAAGGTGTTCGACGTTTCCATGGGCGCGGACATCACCACCATGGTGGAAGCGGAGGAACTGGTGCGGCGCCTGCGGCATAAGTGGGATTTTGAGGAAGGGAAGCGGAAAGATCCGCCTCCGGAAGGACCGATGTTCAGCTCCTGCTGCCCGGGATGGGTGAAGTTTGCGGAGTTCTACAAACCCGACCTCCTCCCCCAGCTCACCGCCGCCCGCTCGCCCCACATCCACAGCGGCGGCGCGTACAAGACGTGGTGGGCGGAGAAGAGCGGCATCGACCCCGCGAAGGTGCGGGTGATCTCGGTGATGCCCTGCACGTCCAAGAAGTACGAAGCCGGCTTCGAGCACCTCGCCATCAACGGCCACAAGCCCGTGGACTTCGTGCTCACCACGCGGGAACTCATCGCGCTGCTCAAGACGCGCAAGATCGACCTGCCCAAACTGGAGCCGGGGACGGTGGACACGGAAGGCACATACTCCGGCGCGGGCGCCATTTACGGGGCCACCGGCGGCGTGATGGAATCCGCGCTCCGCACCGCGTACTGGATGCTGACGGGGCAGGATATTCCCGGAATGGATTTTATGCCTGCGCGCGGTTTTGAAGGCAGTAAACGCGGTTCCTTGGAGATCGGTGGAAAGAGGGTGAACGTGGCCGTTGTGGCCATGCCGAAGAACATGTGGCCGCTGCTTCGTGCATTGAAAAAGGACCCCGGGTCCCTGGACTACGTGGAAATGATGGCCTGCCCGGGCGGCTGCATCGGGGGAGGCGGGCAACCGATCCCCAACACGTTCGCCATCGTCAAGGAACGCATCGCGGGCTTGTACGTGATTGACAAAAATCTCCCCATCCGCACCGCCCACGGTAACCCCGTGGTGCAGGAGTTCATGGCATACGCAAAAGCGCAACCGGAAGAGAAACGGAACGCTCTCCTGTATCGGAGTTTCAGCGCGAAGAAAAAAGGGGAGTGACGAGGAGGAGTCCGACCCGGCTTCGCCCTGCGGCTCCGCCGCGGTGGAGGAGTCCGACGACTGATCGCTGAAAGCTACACACTGCTATCGCTCTCGGTATTTTTTGATTTATTGTCAATATTTAGCGTAATCCATCTCCTTTCCCCCTCTCCGATCCCCATTTGACAGCAGGATGATCCTATGGAAATCAGTTGCCTCTTTGGGGAAGTAGTTTTGCGTAATAGACCCCTCCCATGCGTATATAGAGGCAAAATGATATAATAATATGATTTGAACAAACCCAAATCACCGTCCCCTGGCCACCGCATTTCTGTAATGCAACGGAATGCAACCCGTATCCCTCTCGCCGTAGAGGTGGCTTTCGGGTGCATGTTCACGGCCGCAATGCTGCTCAGCGCGCAATCACCCTCGTCCCTCCGCGCGCAAGTGGCCACGGGAACCGGATCCGCGGAAACGGGATCGGCGGAGAGCGGCATCACCACGGAACAGGTGGAGCATGCCGCAGCCAGCGGCTCGGCACTCAGCGCCAGCATTTCTTCTGCATCTTCTGCATCCTCCGAATTCTCCGTCACTTCAGCGTCATCTTCATCCGAGTTTGCCTCAGCATCCTCCGCTGAATCCGCCAGCTCTTCCTCGGAATC